>Ga0181526_10000685_pt1 | contig 34953 bp, 28 predicted proteins | sample PEATcosm2014_Bin_35_FD_119750 | JGI IMG/M metagenome (GOLD analysis project Ga0181526, IMG submission 119750) | Peatland microbial communities from MTU Mesocosm Facility, Houghton, MI, USA - PEATcosm2014_Bin06_30_metaG | ecosystem: Environmental > Terrestrial > Soil > Wetlands > Peat | place...
GGGTTCCAGATGAACGAAAAGTTCGATGGCCGCAAGAGCCAGTGAAGTAGACGCATAGACTATCGGCACTCCGCGCGAGTTCCAGCGACCGCCAAAGCGCCGCGCTCCCTCGCCGCTGAAGGCCTCCGCCGCGTAAGGCGCCCGGCAGAGCCGCCAAATGCGCATCAGGAATAGACGCCGTAGGAGATGCGGCCCAGCACGTCTTCGACCTCACGCACGCCTGGGTCGGTGTCCAGCTGATCGAGCGGCGTGCCGCCGCGTAGAGCGCGATTGGGCGTCTTGAGCCATTTCGCGGCTTTTTCTTCGCTGCCCAGCGTCTCGGCCGCCGTGGCAAAGACCTGGGCCAGCCGCACCGTGCGGTCGGATTCGGCCGCCGTAAGCCGCGATTTATGAGTCAGGCGGCGGGTCAGGGTGCGCTGCGGAATGCCGATCTTGGCCGAAATCTCCGCTTGTCGCAGATCGAGCCGCTTGGCCAGCGAGAAAAGTGCCTCTGCAGGCAGCCCCTCGCGCACCAGCTGAGCCAGCGCGCCTCCCTGCTGCATCGGCTTGCCGAGCACCGGTTCTCCGCCCAAGACGCCGGGGACTGTGAATGTGGCCATGGTCAGCCTCCAAAGCCAGTATACGCCATTTGGCTAAATTAAGCTGGCCATTTTTACGATATTTGCGCGACTTTCGCCCGCTTGTCGAGGCGAACGACAACGCTAAGACATCCCGCAAGCCAATAAACTCCTAAACAAGATCTCAGCCGGGGAAGTTAAATATCTTCTGATACTTCCAGGTTTCTCAAATTCGACAGCAGTGCGCGGAAATCGTCATCTACATCAAACGACCGCATGATCGAGATATTGCTGCTCTTGTCTTTCAGTTCTAGTCGCCAATAAGATGCGTTCTTTGTCTCCGCTATGCGGTAGCCTTTGATATCGCACAGGTTCGCCGACTTCTCCCGAATTGCACCACGAACCGAAATCGTTGTCTCATCCAGCACAACTCTCGATCGCAGTGCCAACGCCAAAGAGTAATACCCCGCGGGGAAGAATACGAAGAAAAGGATGGAATCCCAATCCAGGAGGAAACTCCGATCTCCACCCATGATCCGTGCAGCAACATGAGCGGTACCTATACCCAAGACAAATAGCCCCAGGGCCAAGTACCACGCTTGCGCCCACCACTTCAACCGATAAACGCGTGGTTCATGAGCAATTGGCGGAAATTCTGTCATGATTTCTCCAACCTTCACAATATTATCTGGAGGATTCTTTTCATTTGACTATGGCGACCTTTGCGCGCTTGCCGAGGCGGACTATGATGCGAGCAGGCAGGGCTGGGACGGAGATGAGGGCGGCAGCGGCAGGCTCTCCATCCAGCTTGACCGCCTTCTCGGCGATCTTGCGGTTGGCCTCGGCGCCGCTGGCAGCCAGCCCCAGATGCACCAACAGCTTGGGCAGGCGAATCTGGTTCGGCTCCGGACCGGCCACATCGGCCAAGGCCACGGCAACCTCTTCGAGGTCCTCTGCGGTCTCTTTCTGCTGGAACATCCGCGCCCAATTCTCGTCGGCGCTCTGGGCTGCTTCCGCACCGTGAAAGTCTGCGGTAATCGACCGCGCGAGACTCTTTTTCAGCTCCATTGGATGGGCAGATCCGGCAGCAACCGAAACACGGAGCGCATCAACCTCCGACTGCTTCAGGTCGGTGAGGAAGACCCAGTACTTCCACATCAGCTCATCCGAGATCGACATCAGCTTGCCGTACATCTCGGCGGGCGGCTCGCTGATGCCGATCGCGTTGCCCAACGATTTCGACATCTTCTGAACGCCATCCAGCCCCTCGATGATCGGCGTCATCAGCACGATCTGCGGCTTCTGGCCATATTGACGCTGTAGCTCGCGCCCGCACAGCAGGTTGAACTTCTGGTCCGTCCCGCCCAATTCGACATCGCACTCCAGGCAGACCGAGTCGTAGCCCTGCATCACCGGATAGAGAAACTCATGCAGGCTGATAGGCTGCTCGGCCTCGTAGCGCTTGTGAAAGTCGTCGCGCTCCAGCATCTGCGAAACGGTAAAGCGGGCGGCAAGCCGCACCGTGTCTTCATAGCCGAGCTTGCCCAGCCACTCTGAGTTGTAGCGGATCTCGGTGACCTCGCGGTCGAGGATCTTGAAGGCCTGGTCGGTATAGGTCTTGGCGTTTTCGTTGATCTCTTCGCGAGTGAGCGGCTTGCGGGTAACGTTCTTCCCTGTCGGGTCGCCAATCAGCGCGGTGTAGTCGCCGACCAGGAAGATGACCGTGTGGCCCAGCACCTGAAAGTGGCGCAGCTTGCGCATCACAACCGTGTGGCCCAGGTGCAGGTCGGGCGATGTAGGGTCGAGGCCGAGTTTGATGCGCAGCGGCCGCCCGGTCTTGCGGCTCTCTTCGAGGCGTTCGCGCAGGTCGCTGACGCGGATGATCTCCGCCGCGCCCTTTTGGAGCAGGTCCATCTGTTCGTCTACGGGTAAGAAATTGCTCATGTTGTCTTTGAGTATAAATTCCGGGGTTGGCGCATTGCAGGGAGGAAGCGGCGCTATACTTGCTGCCATGGTACAGATAAGTGGACGATTCGACAGGATGATGTGGTATGCAGCATTCTCGTTGCAATGCTGTATGGGCATCTTCATGATCGTTGAATTCGTCAAGGATCATCACGATTCGTTCAATCTTTATGGAGGCGTCGCCAATATGGCGCTTGGGGCATTCATGGTCATCCGCCGTCTCGTCGCGGAATCGCGCAAGATCTCGTAACGCCTATGGCATCCTCGCTCCTCCGCTTGATCGGCTATAATCGACTTCATGCACCACCCCTTCCTCCATCCCGCCATCGCCCGCGCTGCTGCAGCGGCTTCGGCCGCCTAAACCCGTTCCACCTCATCGAAAAGCAGTGGTCAGTAAATAGTGGTCAGTGGCCAGATTGCGTTTGAACATAGCCGGATCTCTTCAAATGCTATTTCCTGTCAACTGTCCACTGTTCACCGTTCACTGAACACCGATCACTGGCCACTGGCTTTACACTGGAGTCATCATGGAAGAATTTTCCCGTATTCAGCGCTTACCGCCTTACGTCTTCAGTATCACCGACACCTGGAAGAAGTCTGCCCGCCATCGCGGAGAGGACATCATCGACTTTGGCATGGGCAACCCCGACGGAGCCACGCCCAAGCACATCGTGGACAAGATGATCGAGGCGGCGCTCAAGCCGTCCACGCACCGCTATTCGGTCTCGCGCGGCATTCCGCGCCTGCGCAAGGCCATCTGCAACTGGTACAAGACGCGCTACGACGTCGTTCTCGATCCCGAGACCGAAGCCATCGTGACCATTGGGTCGAAGGAGGGGATCGCGCACCTCTGCCTGGCCATCCTCGACTCGAACGACACGGTGCTGGTGCCCAACCCCAGCTACCCGATCCACATCTACGGCCCGGTGATCGCCGGAGCGCATGTAATCAGCGTGCCGGTTCACGACCGCGAGCAGTTCCACGCTCAGCTTGAGGACCTTATCCCGCGCATGGTCCCGCGGCCCAAAGCGCTGATCGTCAATTTCCCGTCGAATCCAACCACGGAATGTGTGGACCTGCCCTTCTTGGCGCGCCTCGTCGAACTGGCCAAGCAATATGGCTTCCACCTCATTCAGGATCTGGCCTACGCCGATATCGCCTTCGACGGCTACAAGCCGCCGAGCGTCTTAGAGGTCCCCGGCGCAAAGGATGTCGCCGTCGAGTTCTTCACGCTCTCGAAGAGTTACAACATGCCCGGTTGGCGCGTCGGCTTCATGGTGGGAAATCCGGTGCTGGTGGCTGCCCTTGCACGTCTCAAGAGTTACTTCGATTACGGAACATTCACGCCCATTCAGGTTGCCTCCATTCACGCGCTTGAGGGGCCCCAGGAGTGCGTCCACCAGATCTGCGAAAACTATCGCAAGCGCCGCGACGTATTAGTCGAAGGGTTGAACAAGTTAGGCTGGCCGGTAGCGTTGCCCAAGGCGACGATGTTTGTCTGGGCGCAGATACCGGAGCAGTACAGGCACCTCGGGTCTCTTGAATTCTCGAAGCTGCTGCTCAACGAAGCCAAGACTGCTGTGTCACCAGGGATAGGTTTTGGCGACTACGGCGACGGCCATGTGCGCTTCTCCCTGATCGAAAACGAAGAGCGCACGCGCCAGGCGCTGCGGGGAATGAAGCAGATGTTTGCCAAGGGATAGCCTGCGCGTTCCAGGATCACACTGGATGAAAGATGAAGGAAACAGGAACGATGAGATTTCTAACTTCTGCTTTGCGATTCTTCGTGCCATCTTTGGCGCTTTGTTTGAGCATTTCGCCGGTTCTTTGCCAGAGCAGCGCTCAGCCCTCGAAAGATGCGCCGGCTGCTAACGCGCCGGCGATCGTTCAACAGATCCAGAACGGCGTTCAACTTGCTACCGGCAGTCTCAACGTCAGAGTGCAGTTTTACGCCGATGGCACCGTCCGCGTGGTGAAATGGCCGGCCGGAGGCACATCCGCAAAGGTCAGCCTCTCTGTACTCCAGAAGGACTTGCCCGCACTGGACGTACCGGTCAAAGAGGACGCTAACAAGGTCATATTGAGTTCCGGAAAGATCACCGTGCTGGTGAGCAAGTTCGACGGCTCAATTCAGTTTCTCGACAGCAATGGCGGCACGGTTCTAAAGGAGCAGGGTAAGGCTGTCTTCGCGCCCACCGGAATCGCGCGCGAAAGCTCGGCCTTCAGCGTGCGTCAGAACTTTGCGCTCAGCGCGGATGAAGGCGTCTATGGTTTGGGCGAGCAGCAATTGGGCGTCATGAACTACCGCGGGCACTCGGTCAAGATCGTGCAAGCCAACACTAAAGCTGTGACGCCCGTACTGGTCTCCACCGCGGGATACGGCATCTTCTGGGATAACTATTCAAAGACGATCTTCGATGACAGCAACGGCCAGGCTTCTCTCTGGTCCGAGGTCGCCGATAACATCGATTACTACTTTTTCTACGGCCCAACGATCGACCAGGAGATCGCAGGTTACCGGCAGCTTACGGGCGATGCGCCGCTCTACGGCAAATGGGCCTACGGTTACTGGCAGAGTAAGGAACACTATGCCACCCGCGACGAATTGCTGGGCATTGCGCGGGCGTATCGCGACAAGCATATTCCCATCGATAACATCGTTCAGGACTGGAATTACTGGGGCAATAACGACAATTGGGGTGGGATGTTCTTCGATGAAGCCAAGTATCCCCGCCCCAAAGAGATGATCGACGAGCTGCACCGCGAGAACTTCCACTTGATGATTTCGATCTGGGCCGGCCTTGGACCGTCGTCGCCGATCCACAAGGAGATGGACAAGCACGGGTATCTCTTTCCGACCGTTGGCTGGGCCGGATTCAAATACTTCGATGTCTACAACCCAGCCGCCACGGATTTGTATTGGAAGTACGCCAGCGAGGGACTTTTTTCAAAAGGCGTCGACGGCTGGTGGATGGACTCGACCGAGCCTGATATGGTGAACGCGCTCACGCAAGAGGGCGAAGAGTATGAGATGAAGCGAGTCAAGGACAATCACCTCGGCACCTTCGCCAGATATCTCAACTCTTATTCCCTGATGGATACGACCGCGGTCTACAACAATCAGCGAAAAGAGACGGACCGGAAGCGGGTTTACATTCTCACACGCTCCACCTTCGCCGGCCAGCAGAGAGCCGCGGCAACCACATGGTCGGGCGACATCGGCGCCGATTGGCCTGTATTCAGGCGCCAGATCGCAGCCGGAGTCAACCACAGCATGTCCGGCATCCCCTATTGGACATTCGATATTGGCGCCTATTCGCTTGGATGCCAGGGCGGCGTCTTCATGAATGGCGGGAAGGACCCTGCGTACCAGGAGTTTTACACGCGCATGTTCCAATTCGGCGCCTTCAGTCCCATCTTCCGCTCGCACGGTTCAGAGACTCCGCGCGAGATATGGGAGTTTGGCGAATACGTTCCGGTGCTCGAGAAGTTCGATAACTTGCGCTATCGCCTGCTGCCTTATATCTATTCGCTGGGCTGGCAGGTTACGCACAACAGTTACACGATCATGCGCGGCCTGCCGATGGATTTTGCCTCAGATCGCAAGACCTATTCGATCGACGATCAATATATGTTCGGCCCGGCGATTATGGTCGCGCCGGTGACCGAGTATATGGAGCATCGTCCGCCGGAGGATGGCGTGCTCGCTGGACCCGAGAACTTCACCACCAAGGACGGCAAGCCGGGCCTGAACGCGACTTACTTCTGCGACGACCAATTCAAAAACGTCTGCCATGAAGATGTGGAGCCGGATGTGAATCTGGATTGGTATACGGGCTGGCAGAGCTTTATCACCAACCCGCAGTTCTCCATTCGCTGGGATGGAAAACTCACTCCCTCCGAAACCGGAAAGTACCGCTTTAACCTGAAAAGTTTTGGGCCGCGGCGAGTCTATTTGGACGGCAAGGAGATCGCACATAACTACGAGTCGATGGAGTCATGGACCGTGCCCGTGGAACTCGTCGCCGGCAAGGCGTATGACTTCAAATTCGAGACCGCAAACAGCTCTCTCGGCGCCTTCCGGGCAAAGCTCTACTGGAAGACTCCGGCAATTCACGCCAGGGAAGCGGTCGTGGAGCCAAGGCAAAAGACAAGGAGCGTCTATCTGCCTGCTGGGACATCGTGGATCGATTTCTGGACGGGAGAGAAACTGGAGGGCGGCAGCGTCATCGCCGCCGATGCTCCGATCGAGAAGATGCCGCTCATGGTCAAGGCTGGATCGATTGTGCCGATGGGCCCGTTCCTTCAATACTCGACGGAGAAGCCTGCCGATCCCATTGAGTTGCGCATCTATCCAGGAGCTTCCGGCGACTTCACTCTCTATGAGGACGAGAACGATAACTACAACTATGAAAAAGGAGTCTATTCGACCATTGCTTTTCATTGGGATGACGCAAGGCGCGAGCTTACGATTGACGCGAGAAGAGGCGAATTCCCCGGCATGTTGAAAACCCGGAGCTTCCAGTTAGTGGTAGTAAGTAAAAGCCACGGAACGGGCGTTGAAGTTACAGGCAATCCGGACAGGGTGATCACGTATGACGGTCAACGGGTGGCCGTTCAGCTTCCGTCTCGATAGCTTCGGATGTACGAGTCGGCAAATGGGAAGAAAAGCTCGGCTATCAGGCAGCCTGGACGGCAGTTGGAATTGCCGCGCACACATACTAGAGAAGGGCATGCAAGTCAACGGGAGCAGTGCGGAAGAACGACCTTCGATTGTGCGGTGCAGGTTGTGGTGTCCTAGATTCTTGTTCTAAGATACGTCGTTCAGGCCCTGGTTGTTCTCTAACAAGGTGGAAACGGCGGGGAGTTGCATGCCGAAGCGTGAATTCAATAGCTTCCGCAACGCGGTCGCAACTGCACGACGGCTGTAGAGTGCTTCGTAGGTGCGATGGGCTGCGGTGGCGATCTCTTTCAATCGGTTCGGAGCATGAACCAACTCTCGAAGAATCCGCGCGAAATCTCGCGGATCATCCGCAATCAGGATGTTTCGGCCAGGTTCAACGCCATCGACTCCGCCAGCACCTACAGTCGTGCTTAGCACTGGCATGCCAATGGCCCACGATTCAACGACTCGTGTGCGCGTGCCGGTTGCTTGAGTCGACGCGACAACCTGCAGATCGCTTCTGCGATAAACAGTGCGAATGTCTTCAACAAAGCCGGAGAATCGCACCATTGGATAGGGACGAGCCAACTCACGAATCGCTTTAAACCATGCGCCATCGATGTCGGACTTACCTGCGACTTCGAGTTTCAATCGCGAGACGGTTTCGGCATCCAACAGCGGAAATACCTTTGTAAGAAGAAACTCCAAGGATGTAAAGCAAGCTGGGTTCTCTAAGACGCCGATGTGTAACAAACGTAACTCTTCAGACGATCCAGGTTTTTCAGGGACAACCCGTGAATCCGAGCTGGCGATGCTCATTGGGAGATGGGCGGCATGAGGTACCGACCACTGTTCGGCGATCTGCGTTGCCTCACCTCGCGACACGCAGAGCACCAGCCCGCTGCGGCGAGCCACTTCACGTTCTAACCGAAGCAATCGCCGCAATTGCCGCTTTTCCCAAGCGTATGGCGTTCGATTCTCGAGTTCCTGATTGACGGCAAAATCGTGTGATTCATACTCCGATTCAATATCGGGGCAGACCCAGATCGTTCGAGCCTTGGGCAAGCTTGGAATCACATTCGCGGTTACCAAGGAATAGAAGACATGGAGCGCCCTGTCATCTTTTGAAATTCTGTTTTTGACCTCCTGCAGCAATACATTGCGAGAAGGATAAAGTAGCTGCCAGGAGAGTTTCCGCGGCCTTCCGGCCCAGTAAGCCAATCGAGCATAGCGAGAAGGAGTCTGATTTCTGGCATCGACGACCGTACACACTATATCTTTAAAATGCTGTGCCGATGACGGAGTTTTATCCCGTGTTCGGATAAAGACAAATTCCACTTCGCAACCGAGATCGAGATACGCCTGAATATAAGAGCAGATTACCAATCCGGGTCCACAACCATCTGGGTCCGGAGGCCTTGAATCAGTGTAAATGTGCACACGTTGCGGTCGTCTCACTCTCAAAGCTCCGCTATCCATTGGAATATTCTAATCGGCTCGCGCCATAGGCAGGTGGCTAGTTTCTGCTGCGCATTTTGGACAGCAGCCGCAGGATTTCGAGATAGAGCCAGACCAGCGTGACGATGATTCCGAAGGCGCCGTACCACTCCATGTATTTGGGAGCGCCGCACTCCACGCCTCTCTCGATAAAGTCGAAATCCAAAACGAGATTAAGAGCCGCAATAGCAACGACGAAAAGGCTGAAGGCGATTCCGATAAACCCGGAGCCGTTGATGGCAACGAAGTGGATTCCGAAGAAACCCAGCAGAATTTCCACCAGATAGAGCAGCGCGATGCCGCCTGTTGCCGCGACGATTCCCATCCGCAGTTTCGCCGTCACGGGAATCAAGCCGGAACGATAGGCCAGCAGCATCACGAAAAGCGTGCCGAAGGTCAGGCCCACGGCCTGCATGGCGATGCCCGGATAGCGCAGATCCAGCGCAGCAGACAGGCCGCCAAGCACGAGGCCTTCCAGCAGCGCGTAGATGGGTGCCGTCACCGGGGACCATTCCTTCTTGAAAATAGTGACCATGGCGACGATGAATCCGCCGATGGCGCCGGCGATCATCCACGGCGCCACATCGGCGAAATCGCGCGACTGAAGGAAACTATGCCAGACCCAGGCAGCGGTCGCGATGGCGCAGACCAGCAGAATTCCGGTCTTGTTCACCGTGCCGTTCAGCGTCATTCGCGTGGATTCGTCGATGATGCCGCCGTACTGCGCGCCGGAGAGGTTTTGAAAGGTCTTGTCGCTCAGTGCGGGATTGGATGTCTTGAACAGTGCCATTGGGTCTTCCCTCTTTTCGCAACTTCCGCCACTACAACGCCGCGACAGGTTGCGTGAACTTCGATCTCTACGTCAAGTTTAGACCCAAGGTCCATGCCTGCTCAATTTGGATTCAGAGACAAGCGTGCCCGAGGGACGCGTACGAGGCGAGTCCTGGGGCATGCGGTATTGCAATTCGTTACGGAACGGATGCGGTCTCAACGCTGACGACCGGATTCACAACCACGAGGGCCTGCCCCGGCCCGATGGCAACCTCACCGGCCGGCGGACCGTTCTGGTTCCAAGTGGTGCTTCCCGGCAGGCGGGTTGCAACAGAGTTACCGCTAACCATGAAGGTCCCAGCCTGAGAACAGGTCACGAAGCCCGACCCGAGCATGATCGGAGTCTGGAATGCTCCGCCGGGAACTCGAGAGCTGACTTTACCGGAGTAGGCAGCCACTGCATTTCCGCTGCCGTCGACAGCCACGGTGGAGTCGGCTGCCGACGATGAAGGCAGATGGGCGGGCGCGGTCCAAACACCGTTTTCGTAGATTGCGTACTCACTGAAGGTACGGGCTCGCCAGGTCACAGCCGCTGTGCCGTTGTCGCCCAAGGCAACGTAAGGCCGTTGCCGTCCGTAATAGGGTGTTGCGATATCGAAGGACGCTCCCCATGCGCCGCTGGCCGTCCGAAGCGTGCCGACGATAGGAGCAACCTCGAGCGTTGCACCGCCTTGCACCGCCAGTGCCTCGCCGCTGCTGTTCACCGCCAGACCCACCGAGCCCAGGCATGTGCTGTTGAGCTGTTGCGGTGTTCCGAATCCGCTCACCGAATTGCCGGTCACCTCCTCCAAGCCGCAGGAACCGGAGCCGAGCAGTTGCTCCCATACGATGGTGGCCTCGTTGGCGGCGTCAATGCCGATGGCGGCAACATTGCCGATGCTGCTGGAGGCTGTGGCTGAGCCGCTGCCGGTGATGGTGATGGTTTTGCCCCACTTCCCGCCGCTGTAAAAAGCAGCCTGAGTTTCGACCGGCGAGCTGCTGTTGGTGGTCTCGAAGCTCCAAACCGCCAAGACATCGCCATTCGGAGCAACGATGACCCGTCCGACGGAGGTTGCTGTGGTCAGCAGAACCGGGGCGGTCCAGTTGCCGTTGATTCCTACCGTCGCCATAAGTCCCGGTCCGGTCTCCCAGAACAAGACGGCAGATGTCCCCTTTCCGTTTGTCGCGAGGGCTACCGCCTCGGTGCCGCTGGTTACGAATTCAGGTGCTGACCAGGTCTGCGCAATACTTGAACTGGAGCGGAAGCAAGCGGCTACAAGTAGTACGCTCAGCCGCAATTTGGTTGCGATTCTCATGGAACACTCCTTTGCTGGTTGAGTAACTCCGGGAGTTATTATGGCTCTGCGGTTTTCATTGGACGATCGCAAGGGTTAGACCGAGATTCGTAAAGACCGCCAATCCGGGCAGTCCAACGTTTTCTTTGGGATGTGGATTGCCCGGATATCGAACGCAGTCGAACGTTGATGCCGTTCGGTCAGCGTGCTGGAAGACCGGTAATGGTATAAATCTCGCCCGATGCCGCGCTTCCGTTGGGCAAGGTTCCACCCTTGATCGTGGTCCCATAGAGCGTGCCGTTCGGGGCCTGGACCAGCAAGCCGGTTGGATAGTTACCATTCTTTCCGTTGAAATTGAGGTTATCCACAAGCGATCCGCCGGTCGTCATCGAGAAGACCCGGCCATAGCTGCCGGTTGGGCTCTCGGCCGCCACGGCCCATAGATTGCCGTCAGAGGCTTGCAGAATTTGACCTAGCCCGTACTGCTTGAATAGCGGTTGCGTAATCTGCGAGACGATCTGAAACGACCCTCCCAGCGTAACGGAGTACAGATCGACGGTCGGGGAGCTGACGACGTGTGAGTAGCCGTAGAGCAGGCCATTGGACGCCTGCGTGGGAGAGGCCAGGCCATAAGCGTTCCCTGGAAAGACAAGCAGCGTGCTGTATTGGCCGGAAGGAGTGATCTTGAAGATGGTGCCGCCACCTTCATATCCAGTGGCTCCGTAGAGGTTTCCGTCTGAAGCCTCTGTGAGGCCGATCGGATAAGAGGATTCAGTTGTCCCATTGAATGAGTGGAGCACGGTGTAGACGCCGGCGGTGGTCAGGCGGAAAGCCACACCGCAGCCAAGGCCCTCGCATTCCATGGCGTCGAACGCGCCGCCGGAACTGGTCGTGCCGTAGAGGTTTCCGTCTTTCGCGGCCATGATGAAAGTTGGAAAGCCTCCGTTTGTGCAGGTGGTGCAGTAGTTCTGAAGTACCTGGAAGTCAGTTCCGTCTTTGTGCATTCTCCACAAGGTGCCGGCGCTTGCGGCAGTAGGTCCGCCAACGGAAGCGACGCCATAGATCAAGCCATCGCTCCCTTCCGCAATGGAGGCAGGCGAATAGCCGTTGGGAAAGAAACCGGTGTTTGGGTTTTCAGGGAAGGTGTAAAGAACTGTGAGTTGCCCAGAGGGAGTCAACTTGAAGATTGTCCCGCCTCCGGCCCCGCCCGTAGGTGGGTTCGTCAGTTCGGCGGCTCCGTAGAAATTGCCGTCGGAGGCCAGAATCAGCGCGTCGGGTTGCTTGCCGTCGGTGCAGCTTGTGTAGGGGGACGGGCACGAGAAGCCGAAGAGTTCCGTTAACGTGAGGGTTTGCGCGCGCGCTGTGGTGGCGAGAGCTAATACCAGCAGCATACTGAAAGCGGTTTTCATGGTGCACCTCCTGACACAGTGCCCCACATTCTCCCAGAGTTACTGAGACAGGCAGGCCAGCTAAGGGGGCACTGGCCCAATTCAGGCGTCATCATACATCGGAAAAAGCGCGGTCTGCGCCTGTAGAAGTCAAAGGAATTGTAATTTCTTTGTAAAGCCTCAGGGACATTTACATGACAATAACATCGGAGATGTTTTCGGGGAGAATTCTAATCACTTTTTGCGGCAAAAATAGGAGATGCTCAGTCCTGTCTCGGTAATCACTCAACTAACTTAAGAGTTAGTGCACGGCCTCGCGGGCAGCCCCTGAGTCCGGCTTGTTTTTGCTGAGCAAGAGGGCCAGCACGATCAGGCCCACCGACATCCAAGACAGCTCCATATAAACATCCTGGTAGCCCTGCATCTGCGCCTGCTGGTTGAGCTGGTTATAGATCGATGCCAGCGCCAGTCCACCTCCATTAGGACCGCCAAAGCTGCCGCCGAAGAGTCCTGTCAGCGCTTGCTGGTGCTGCGCAAAGGCGCTGTTGGCCGAGGACATCAGGTTCTGGAGATGCTGTTCGTGCCACAGGGTACGGTTGGTCACCTGCGCGTTGGTCACGGCGATCAGGATGCTGCCGCCGATGTTGCGCACGAAGTTGATGAGGCCCGCGACTTGATTGCTCTCCTCCCTCGGCATGCCCACGTAGGCCGCCGTAGTGATGGAGATAAAGCAAAACGGCAGTGGCATCATCTGGACAACACGCAGCCACGACGCCGCGGGAAAGGTCATCCCAAGCGTGGTCACGTCGGCAGCATAGCGAAAGGTGATGACAAACATCGTGAAGCCGGCCATCGCCAGGTAGCGGGCGGCTATCTTGCCGGTAGCAAAACCGGCAAGGGGCATCATGAAGAGCAGCATCACGCCGCCCGCAGTCAGAGCCATTCCGGCAGTCGTAGCGTTCCAGCCCAGCAGTTGCTGCATAAACTGCGGCTGCAACACGGTGTTGGCGTTCAGCACGCCGCCCACCAGCGCCATAAGAAAGCAGCAGATGGCGAAGTTCTTATAGCGGAAGAGCTTGATGTTGATGATCGGGTTCTTGTGCCGCCACTCCCACCAGATCAGCGCAGTGATGCCGCCGACAAAAAGGAAAGCGAAGAAGCGGATGAAGCCGGAAGAGAACCAGTCGTTCTCCTCACCCTTATCGAGCATGATCTGCAGGCCGCCCATGGCGATGGTGAGGAAACTCAGGCCGAGGTAGTCGATTTGACGCAAGCGGGAGCGGTCGGCCTTGATCCAGGGTGGGTCCTCGACCAGCCGGTTGACCAGGATGAAGGCCAGAACGCCCACCGGAATGTTGATAAAAAAGATCCAGCGCCAGGAGAAATTGTCGGTGATCCAGCCGCCGAGGGTCGGGCCTATGGAAGGAGCCAGCACCGCAACCAGTCCATAGAGCGCGAAGGCCTGTCCACGCTTTTGCGGTTCGAAGCTGTCGGCCATGATGGCCTGGGCCATCGGCTGCATTCCGCCGCCACCGATGCCCTGAATGATGCGGAAGAGCAGCAGCATGGGCAGCGAGAGCGCCGAGCCGCAGAGGAAGCTGGAGATGGTGAAGATCACAATGCAGAGAACGAAGAAATTGCGACGTCCCAGGACGCTCGATGCCCATGCGCCGATGGGCAACACGATGGCGTTCGAGACAAGATAACTAGTGAGTACCCAGGTGCCCTGATCGGTCGAGGCGCCCAGCGAGCCGGCGATGTGGGGCAGGGCCACGTTGGCGATGGAGGTGTCGAGCACCTCCATGAAGGCGGCCAGAGCCACGGTCGCGGCAATGATCCACGGATTGACGCGAGGCTTCCATTGCACGCCCGGGCCCTGCGTTTGGGCAGGCGAGGGTGGCGCAGCAGGGCTGGCCTTGACCGGCGATGCGAGTTCGACTTCGGGCAAAAGACTCTCCTTGAGTGCTTTGCTCTGACTGCTGGATTCTTTTCTTGCTGGTCGGAAAAAAACGGCCTTGCCGAGGGTTCTGTGGGCCAGATGTCTTACGAAGATAGAGCGGCCGCTGGCATCCGATCTTCGGCCCGTTGTTTGGTTAGATTCGCTACAACGCCGCTAGGTTTCATCGAGCCTTTTGGCTTGGCATGGATGCGGCTTTGGGCGCTCGCCAGCCCACTAGTGCGATTGTCAGCGCCGCGGCCTGCATCGTGACGATGAAGGCTACGCAGGCAGGCCACTTGCCCAGCGCCCAGAAGGCTCCGGGGACGACGCCGGCGGCAGTGCCGCCGATGTAGTAGCAGGTCAGATAGAGGCCTGCCGCGGTGACGCGCGCCTCTGGCGGAGCAGCCACGCGCAGATGGCTTTGCGATGCTGTCTGTGAAATGAATACGCCGCTCGAGAGCAGGGTCAGCCCCACGATTATGAGGGGCAATGAGGGCGCAAGAGTGAGCAGGACGCCGGTCATCGAGCAGAGGATTGCGCCGCTGATCCCCGCGCGCAGGCCGACTCGCGTGATGAGAAAGCCTGCGGCGGGAGTCACCACGAGGCCGATCAGGTAGACGAAGAAGAGCGAACTCAGCGCGGCCGTCGAGAGGCTGAAGGGTGCGGCGGCGAGGTGAAAGGTGATCCAGGTGAAGACGCCTACCAGCGAGAAGAGCACGTTGAAGCCCACAGCGAAGGTAGCCACCAGGCGGCGACGCCAAAAAAGCGCCCGGAACTTGTGCAGCATCGCCGCGTCGGGAAAGGCGAAGCGCGTGCCGGAGTCTGCGGGCGGAGAGGAGCGGCGGCGTCCGCGCGGCAGCCAGAGGGCGACAGCTCCGGCCCCGGCCAGCGCGGCGATCCCCAGCGCAAGAAAGCTGACTCGCCAACTGAACCACGCGGCCAGGTAGCCGGAGGAGAGGCGGCCAATGAAACCGCCCAACGCCGTGCCGCTGACATAGAAGCTCATGATCAGGGCAACCTTTTGCTGTGGCCACTCCTCGCCGATGTAGGTGATGACGAGGGCGATGATGCCGGGCACCGTGATGCCCTGAAGAAATCGCCAGAAGATGAGTTGACCTAGAGAGGTTGAGGTTGCCGCCAGCAGCGTGGGCAGGGCAATTCCGACGAGCGATCCGACGATCACCCGTTTGCGCGGCAGCCGCTCGGCAAGCGCTCCGAAGATGGGCGCAGAGAGAGCCACTCCGAGTGTAGCGGCAGAGACCGTCATACCCACGCAGGTCTTGGAGGCATGGAAGAGCCTGGTCAGCAGAGGCAGCAGCGGCTGGGTGCAATAGAGTTCGAGGAAGGCGCAGACGCCGCACAGGGTTACTGCAGCGGCGGCCAGCGCGCCGGGCGATTCACGATCCGATTGTGCGGGAGGCTCCAATTGTCAGGATAATCGATGGCACAGACCAACGGGCAGATTGCGGGAGCGCAGTTCGACTCTTCAACGGCATATTTCTCCACATCTCAAAATCGACTTGAAATGTCGACTACCTGCCGTCACGCCTGTTTACCAGGTAATTACCTGCAAGGTTTTGAAAATAATGGAGGGGGGGTGGGGTACCCTTTGCCGCGTTGTGAGCTGACCCTCCAAGAGGAGAGCCCAATTTCAGCGTAGCAGGATGCCGGAAATGATCCGCAAGCGGTGCGGCCAAACTCTCGCTATTCGCTCGCACGGGAATCGACGCATCCCAGGTCCCCAGGAGCGAGGGACCTGGGGCACCCATATTTATAGGAGGGGACTTGAGCCGCCAGTCGCTTGCGCCTTTGCCGGGCGGAAGAGCCAGAGATTGAGCAAGGTAAAGAGCAGGCCGCCGACGGTGAACTTGAGCCAGATGGGGGCATGAGAGGGAGAGAAGAAACCTTCAAGAGTGCCTGCGACGACCAGCATTGGAATGATGCCGGAGACCAATTGCGTTGCTTCGACGCCGCCACGGGCGATCGACTCTTTCCAACGCAGCGGGCCGGGAAAGAGCATGGAGTGGCCGATCCGGAGGCCTGCCGCTCCGGCGATGATGATGGAGGGCAATTCGAGCGAGCCGTGGGGGGCAACGAAGCTCCACAGGGCGAGCGACATCTCGTAGTGATGGCAGGCTGCGCCGATGACGCCCAGCATCATGCCGTTGGTGAAGAGAAACCAGAGAGTTCCCACTCCGAAGAGGATTCCCGCGGCATAGGTCACGAAGCTGACCAGAATATTGTTGGTCATGATCGCACCGGAGGCCAGAGGCGCGACGCTGACCACGGAGTTGGTCCACATCTCGTGGCGTTCCATGGTGGCGATCATCTCGGGGCCGACGACGTGGCGCATGAATTCGGGGCGGGCGGTGGTGATGGCGGCGCCGAGCAGGCCAAAGGCCACTGAGATGAGGAGCGAGGCCGCGACAAAGCCGATCTGGCGCTGGAAGATGACAGGATACTGGTCGCGCAGAAAGCGAACCAGAGTGAGAAGATTGGTCTTTCGGCCGGAATAGATGATATGGTGGGCGCGAGCCAGCAACTGATTCACATGCTGCGCGTAGGCGCGGGAGGTCGAGTCCTGGCGCAGCACCGAGAGGTCGGCTGCAACCTGGCGGTAGAGCAGGGCCATCTCTTGCAACTCGGCGCGCGAGAGCTGGTCAAGGCCGCTCGCGTCGGATTGGGCGAGCAGCGAAGAGAGCCGGTCCCAGTGGGGCCGGCGCTTGAGAATCCATTGGTTGGAGAGGATTTGCGCCATGGAGATGAATTCGGACCAGGGTAACTCAGATCAGCTTAACATCGACACGCCGGAGCTGGTGGATATCGAGATGCCCCTGGCCGGCATCGGCAGCCGTTTCATTGCGCTTCTAATCGATACTCTGATCTGGATCGCCGGCTTTCTGGTGCTTCTGATCCTTTTCGCTGTCGTCATGGCGAGTTTCAAGACTTCCCCCGCGATCTCCGAACGATTTGCGACTGTCCTCATCGTGTCTTGTGTGTTTCTGCTGAATCTTGGCTACTTCGTGCTCTTCGAGGCCTTCTGGAATGGGCGCACACCGGGCAAGCGCGTTGCACGCATCCGCGTGATCCAGCGCTCGGGCAGGGCGATTGGCCTCTTTGAGTCGATGGCCCGCAATCTGGTGCGGTATGTCGATATGCAGCCGTTCCCGGTCTACGCCGTCGGAGTGATTTCGATGTTCGCCACGCGCCAGCACCAGCGGCTGGGAGATCTGGCGGCCGGGACACTGGTTGTGCGGGATCGCGAGCAGGAGGCGCCGATGTGGGGCGACTCCGCTCGGACCTTCACTGCGCAAATCTTCCCCCAGAGCGTTCATGCCCCAGAGCCGCACATGGCCTTCTCACTGCCGGCGACTGGAATCGCGAAGCTCTCTTCGACAGACCTGGAGGTCCTGGAGGGATTCTTTGCGCGGAGGCTCGATATGCCGCTGCCGACGCGCCAGGCGCTGGCCAAGCGCATCGCAGCCGCCATTCAGGCAAAATCGGGCATAGAGAGGCCCGCGGGCGCGAGTGTCGAGACCTTTCTGGAGGCTACGGCTCGTCAATTGAGGGATATGGCACGGATGCAATAGGGCCGGGAAGCAGGATCAGGCAACGGTCGTTTCGTGGGTCCGGGATCGGGCGGCCTTCTCCAGTTCCAACAACTCCGCCAGCGCCCTCTCGGGGCAGATGTGCCGAGCTTCCAGCCCAGCCAGTTCCTTGTCCGTTTCAATCGACGAGGCGATGGTCATGAAGCAGAAAAGGCAGCGGGTGTTGTAGGTCCCGTTTTCGTTCTGAGTGCGGCTGTACATCGTTCCCAGGGTTCTCCAAGAGATTCAACGATGGTAAACGGCCTTTTGATTGCTGGACGTGACCTGCATCACCGGATTATGTTTGGTGGGGTTGCGGCACAGCCTTTCCCTTTCTCTTCAAGGAGTCATTCCCTGGTTTGGATGGCGGCGAAGTTGCCAGCAGGGGCTTTGGCCCGCTTGGGGAAACAAAGAGATGGAACAGGGAACGTCGCTGGAGCCGAGATAATCGAACTCCTGCCTACTGCCTTTGAGTGGGATGGTGAGATAGCGGTTGACGGTGATCTTGGATTGGGGCGAGCCGCGCAGCTTGTAGATGATCCAGTCGCCCGCATACACAGCCACAAATGCTGCCGCCAGCACCAAAACGATCCGTCGCAGCCAACGCAGCAACCAACGCGCCATACGGATTCAGCCTTTCAGCTCGATTGTAGCCGGGGACGCCTGCGGATTCGACGAGGTTGGCGGATACGAAAGTCAAGCGATGGATTCTGTCGGGCTGACTTTCTGGTCAGGCGTGGAGATGTGAAAGCAGTCTCTTCCCTTGGCTTTGGCCTTGTAGAGGGCATCGTCGGCATACTTCAACAACGCCTCGTCATCGAGTCCAGCCACTGCGGATGTGCAAACTCCGACACTTACAGAGACGGGGACCTGTCGTCCAGCAAATGGAACGGGCTCTGCCAAGGATTCTACGATCTTCGCGGCAATTTTTTCCACCAGGGGCGGATCGTCCAGATCGGGGAGGAGGACAACGAATTCGTCTCCGCCCATTCTGGCGACCGTATCGCTCTTGCGCACCGCTTGCACAAGGCGATCGGCGGTCACGCGCAAGACCTCGTCGCCGCAGTGGTGGCCGAATGTATCGTTGATCTTCTTGAAATTGTCGAGATCGATCATAAGAAGAGCTAGACCGGTTTGATGGCGTTTTGCGGTTTCCACGGCAGCGGTCAGCCGGTCGTCCAGCAGCAGGCGGGTTGCCAGCCCGGTCAAAGCGTCGTGCAGTGCCATATGGCGGAAGCGGCTTTCGCTTTCGCGGAGCAGCCTCGCCTGTTCTTCCACTCGCCGTTGCAGCACGATCACCCAGCCAAGCACGCAGAGGGTCGCGATGAGCGCGAGGGCCAGGAGCACCAGGATGTGGCCCGGCGACCACCAGGATGGGCCTTGAAGAACGACCACGTCCTGGGGCGAACGCATCAGGAGTCTGAACGACCTGGTTACCGCGATCCCTTCCCGCACATGGCTTCGCGCATCGGACTGCACGCTACAGATTCCCGTCACTCGCAGCTTACTTCCGACCTTCCATGAGCTGGCGCTGTTCCCCACCATGTCCCTGGGAAGAACCGCGGCGAAGACTGTATTTCCGGAGGAGAGCATCAGGTTCACTTCGGACGAGGCGAGATCGTTGCCAATCAACCGGCCTTCGATCTGGATCAGATCTGAAGCATGATCGCCCCTCAGCGCCTGAGCAGCGGAAACCGGTACGCCTTCAACGAGCCCTCCCTCTCCTGTTTTTTTGACCAGGGCATCGGTCAGGACTGGTTCGTAGTTCTCAGCTCCCGCGAATCCCACGATATCGACGGTGTCCCCCAGTGCAAAACGCGCATCCTGGATGGACTGCACGCAGATTCCACGATCCGCATCGCGAATGCAGAGCCACGAGCCGGGCCACTGAAGAGTGACATTCCCGCGCAGATGCACGCGGTGGATGTGTGCCGAGTATTCGTCCCAATGCAACAGCTTGCCAACCGAAGTGAGCGGTTGCTTGAAGGGGTCGCCGGGCGCCGGCGCCACAATCTTCACTGTAGAGAGACCGGGCCCCATCAGGTGGACGCCGATCATCTGGGAGTCGAGATTGATGGTGGGTGCGGCATTGGCATGAACCTTGACTTCAGCATCCACCAGGTTGGAGTAGGTTGCGCCGGCCTCTCTCGGCATGGTCAGATTGATGATTCCATCGATCATTGCCAATTGCATTGTGACGCTATGGGGGTATTCGATGACGGAATGAATTGTTCCTTCGACCTCGACCCACTGGGCGTCTTCGGCCCCTGTTTGAAGGTGCGCGAGGCTGACCTTGGGCGGATTCGGCGGCAGGGGCGCGTGTCCGACCACGGTGATATGGGGCTTGGCGACGACTGGACCATAACCTCCAACGCCGCTGACGCCGCGCACATCGATCACCGACCCGACCGGCAGGGGATCGACTGAAGTGGAAAGCGGCTTTACAAAGACGCTGCCTGTAGCGTCGTGAAGGAAGATTGCCGCATATCCTGGGCCGAAGTCCTGGTCGAAGTAGGTGACAATCCCCTTGAGATGGATCGGGTACTCGCGCACGGCTTCGCTGGAGGTGAGGCTGTGCGCCTGATGGGCGGTGGTCAGGGTAGGCAACTGGCCCGAATGTTCCTCTGCGAATGCCCCGGTCACTGCTGCAGCGAAGCCCGAAAGGACCGCCAGCAGAATAGGGAAAATTCCATGAAGCAGCGGAGAAACAATCGGGCGGAGGCGGAACTTTGCCGGCACTCCATCTTGCCGCCGAGTCGCGCTCTCGGCTCTCGAGCGATTCACTTCACTACCTGTGACGGACATTGAGATCCAGTGTCTCAAATGGCCGGCCTTTCTTCCTCAGGGGAGTTACGTACTCAAAGCCGGATCTACTGAATGCCTATCGGCAACTCCGGCTGCAGGCTTTATGCTCTTGGCCCATCTTACACTTCATTTTCAACAACAAGTCACAAAGTCTCCCTGATCCGGAGCAAATTCCGATCGGCTTGCGAGGCCGGGACTTTGAGTCCAACAACGGGAGTCCCGGAAAGCGGACTATGAGACCGGTAAAGAAGCGCCTTCAAGAACGACCAGCTTCTCCGCAGCGCGGCAGACCAGATCGAGTTTGGCGCGGTCAGCGCGCATTTGCTCATCTGAGGCGAGCGATTGTAGAACAGAGTCAAGCAGCGAGGCGGCCGAGGGGGCGGCGGGCGGACAGATGCTGTAGTGCATCCACTTCCCTTCCCGGCGCGCGGCGACGATGCCGGCGTTGCGAAGATAGGCGAGGTGGCGGGAGATCTTGGGCTGGCTCTGGCCGAGAATCTCGACAAAATGGCAGACACAGATTTCGTGGCCGGCCATCAGGTTGAGCAGGCGCAGGCGAGTGGGATCGGCCAAAGCGGCAAAGAGACCGGCCAGACTGGAGGTTTGGGAGCTACCGCCCATGAGATCATTATCGCTCGCCCTGACACCGATTTGAGATGCCCAAGGGGTTTCAGTTCGGCAACCGCTTTTTGCCCGAATTCTCGCGGGCGGCTTCTTTGACTAGCGCAACAGGCTGCGCAGCAGGCGAGCTTTGGCGATGTGGCTCTCTTGAACCTGCCCGCCATTCTCAATGGTCCACCACGCCGACAGTACGGAATGAAAGTAAGCCCAACCCAGGACTCGCTCCCGATCGAGCTGAAGCATCTCCGCGAAAATATCGACCCTCATCGTCTGAATTGCCTTATCCAGGCAGGTTGCCGGATCGGGGTTGAGAAGGAAGGCGGCAGGTTCGTAGGCCGGTTCGGCCATCACTCCTTTGGGGTCGATCGCGAACCATTCGTTGCCCTTGCCTTGAAGGATATTGAGGTGGTGCAGGTCGCCATGCAAGAGAACAGCCTCCGAAGCGCACGGCAACAACTCGCTGCGCAAACGCTCGGCCGCATCGACCAAACCTGGATCGATAGGGCCCGTGCCACCGGAAAAGCGGGCTCGAAGCTTGGTCAGCCCGCCCGTCCAATCCTCCTGGCCGCGAAACTCGGAAGGATTGGGCCTTGCCTTCCAGAGCTTGAGCATCGTCCGCGCGGCGATCCCGGTGGCCTGTTTCTCATCGCACAAATCGGCAAGCGTCTGCCCAGGGACGATCCGCGCGAGCAGCAATGCACCGATCTCCTCGTCGCACTCGATCAGCCGCACGGCTCCATGTCCGTCGTAGGCTCGCAAGGCCCGGGCCTCCGATCGCAACTCGGAGTTCGGAACACCGAGCTTGAGGACGGCGCCTTTGCCGTTGGCGCGGGAGACTGGGACGACATAATTGAACGAGAGCGGAAAGGGATCTCCGGCAACATCGAGCTTCCAGCGCTGCTTGCAGCCTTCCAGCAGATTGGGCAGTTCTTTGAGCCATGCGGCGCCGTTGGAGAATGCGCCCGTGACATTGCTCCTGAACGATATTGGCAATTCCGCGCAGCTCGTACGGACAGCGTACCTCAACAGCCCGCATGACCGATTTCATATCTGGCTTGACGGATACGAGAGAGAAACAATATATTTGCTTAGGCGAATGTGAGGCGCTCAATTACATGGAAGCTCAGACCGTAGTCGACAATCAAACCGATGTTGCAAACAGCCAAGCCGAAATCGATACGAAGACCCTGGTTCAGGAAAAGTACGGAGCCGCTGCGCGACAGGTGCGGGATGCGAATTCGTCCGGCTGCTGCGGTCCGAAGCGCGGATCGAACCCTGTCACCTCCAACCTCTACAATGAAGCCGAGAAGAGCGGCCTGCCGGCCACGGCTGTGCTGGCCTCGATGGGCTGCGGCAATCCCACGGCCCTGATCGAGCTCAAGGCGGGCGAGACGGTGCTCGACCTTGGCTCTGGCGGCGGTATCGACGTGCTGCTCTCGGCCAAGCGCGTAGGACCGACCGGCAAGGCCTACGGCCTGGATATGACCGACGATATGCTTGCGCTGGCTCGCGAGAATCAACGCCAGGCAGGCCTTGAGAATGTCGAGTTCCTCAAGGGCGAGATCGAGAAGATTCCCCTGCCCGACAATTCGGTGGATGTGGTGATCTCAAACTGCGTCATCAACCTCTCGGCCAATAAGGACCGGGTCTTGCGAGAGGCCTTTCGCGTGCTCAAGCCGGGCGGGCGCTTTGCCGTCTCCGATATCGTTGTGCGGGGCGAGATTCCCGAAGAGGTGCGCAAGAGCATGTTGCTATGGGCGGGCTGCATCTCAGGCGCGCTCGAAGAGCAGGAGTACAAATCCAAGCTGGCGGCGGCGGACTTTACAGCGATCGGCGTCGAACCGACGCGCATCTACTCGGCCGAACATGCCAAGGGATGGCTGGCCAAGGCGGGCATGGATGCCGAGGCAGTTGCGCCGCTGGTCGAAGGCAAATTCATGAGCGCCTTTGTCCGGGCAGAGAAGCCGGCTGCCGGATGCTGCCCGCCGGGATGCTGTGAGTGAGTGGTTCCTTGTCTCCCAGGTACGAGAATCCGGACCTGGGGCACCCTAGTCACTGGAGAAGACGGCCATGGAAAAACCTTACAACATTCTCGTGCTGTGCACCGGCAACTCGGCGCGCAGCATTATAGGCGAGGCGCTCTTCAACACGATGGGCGCCGGCCGCTTCAAGGCTTTCAGCGCGGGAAGCCATCCAACCGGCAAGGTCAATCCCTTCGCCATCGAGCAGGTGCAGCGGTTGGGCTATCCGACGGAGGGCCTGCGCAGCAAGAGCTGGGATGAATTTGCCGCTCCCGGCGCGCCTGAGCTGGACTTTGTGATCACGGTCTGCGACAAGGCGGCGGGCGAGATGTGTCCCTTCTGGCCGGGCCAGCCCGTGACGGCGCATTGGGGCTTTCCCGATCCGGCGACCGCCGAGGGCACCGACGAGGTGAAACGAGCGGCCTTCACGCAGATCCTTCATCAGATGCGCAATCGTGTGCAGCTCTTTCTCAGCCTGCCCTTGGGGACGCTGGACCGGATGGCCATCGAAAAGAGCGTGCGCGCCATCGGGCAGGAACCGCTATAACCACGCCTATCATCGCCGGAGAGAATCGAATGGAAACAGAGTCGCAGCTTTGCTGCCCGGCAACTGCGCCGGGCGGCCCGTCGAAGCTCTCGTTCATTGACCGATTTCTAACGCTTTGGATTTTCTTGGCCATGGCGTTGGGCGTCGCGCTGGGGCGTTTTGTTCCGGCCTTTCCACTTCTGCTCCAGCGCTTTCAGGTGGGAACGACCAATATTCCCATCGCGGTTGGACTGATTCTGATGATGTATCCGCCGCTGGCCAAGGTGCAATATGAGCGGCTGGGCGAGGTCTTTCGCAATCGGACGGTGCTGGGTCTCTCGCTGGTGCAGAACTGGCTGATCGGGCCGGTGTTGATGTTTGCCCTGGCAGTGATCTTCTTGCGCGGGTATTCAGAGTATAGGACCGGGCTGATCCTGATTGGCCTCGCACGGTGCATCGCCATGGTGATTGTCTGGAATGAGCTGGCTCGCGGCGATACCGATTACGCCGCGGGGCTGGTCGCCTTCAACAGCGTCTTTCAGGTGCTCTTCTACAGCGTCTACGCCTGGTTCTTTCTGGCCGTGCTACCGCCGCTGGTGGGATTGAAGAGCGTGGTGGTCGATATTCGGATGAGCCAGATTGCCGAGAGTGTCTTCATCTATCTTGGGATTCCGTTTCTGGCCGGAATGGTGACGCGCTTTGTCCTGGTGCGGGCCAAAGGCCGCGCGTGGTATCAGACGCGCTTTGTGCCGGCAATCAGCCCGCTGACGCTGGCTGCCCTGCTCTTCACGATTGTTGTAATGTTCAGCCTGAAGGGCAACTTGATTGTCCAGCTTCCGCTGGATGTGCTGCGCATCGCCGTGCCGCTTCTCATCTATTTTGTCGTGATGTTTTTTGTGAGCTTCTGGATGGGCCGAAGAGTGGGCGCCGATTACTCGAAGACGGCAACGCTGTCGTTCACGGCGGCGAGCAACAACTTCGAGCTGGCCATCGCGGTTGCTGTGGCTGTCTTCGGGCTGAACTCCGGCGCGGCCTTTGCCGCGGTGATTGGCCCACTGGTCGAGGTTCCGGCGCTGATTCTGCTGGTACAGGTCTCGCTTTGGCTGAAGAGGAACTGGTTTGGGGAGCGTCTCCAGATTCAGGCTTGAGCGGGGGCGTGAGATTTGTGCGGTGCCAGACCCCGGGAGCGGGACCTGGAACACCTGGCATCGAAGAGATTTTGCCGATCTCGACTCGACTCAAGGCTGGTTGGTCGACAATCGCCTTTGTAGCGCCTTGATCAGGGATTGCTGGAAGTCGGGCTCAGCCGCCAGAGCCAGCGTGAGCGCCTTCTGATAATACGGGAGCGCCTCTTCCGCTCGGCCGTTCGCATCCAGCGCTTTTCCCATGGTGGCGTTGACGCTGGCCGAATCGGGGGCTAGAAGCTCGGCCTGCTGCGCCTCTGCGAGAGCTTCCGGAGCTTTATTCTGTGCCAGCAACAGGCTCGCCTTTTGGCCATGGCTCAGCGCGGCGGCGAGAGGAACGCTGAAGCTCCCATCGTAGACAAATACGCCGTGGTCGATGGCCGCTTCGGGCTTGAGCCGCATGAACTGTTCGTAGGGATTCAAGGGGTAAGGGCCGAACTCGAAGCCGGAGAGGACGCCCGCGCTGATCAGCACCCGGCCATCGATCGTGGCCGGAACATCGTGCGGACCGTCGAAGTAGAGCGAATCGGCGGTGATCAGCGGCTTGCACGGAATGCCGTAGTAGCTATAGTCCGCAACCCCCTGGCCGAAGTAGGCAAACCAGCAGTCTTTGATGCCGTGCTCGTCGAGGTAGCGCTTCACCGAGATCATCTGCTGGCCCCAATCGACGCTGGAATCGCTGAGCAGCTCATGAACGCGAGAGGGACCACCCGCAGCCTCGTTGGCATAGGCGATATAAGCAGGAAAGGTGCGCACGACGGAGACGGCCTGAAAGACAAGCAGCGGAACCATCAGGTAGAGCCAACGATGGTTTCTGTGGATGAGCCTCGAAGCCGCTCCGGCGATCAGGATTGAGAGAAAGATGTAGACCGGTAGGACGTGGCGGATGCCGATGTTCATGCCCCCGGCCATGGCGAAGGCCATGTAGATGGCGGCCGGCACAGCCATGTAGAGGATTTCGCGCCAGGGACGGGGCCTCAACACAGCGATTGCACACAGGCTGGTTACCAAGAGAATAAGAAAGGTGAGAGTGGACTTGATGGCCATGGCCACCGGGAAATAAAACCAAACCGGATGCGGGTAGATCGTGCCCAGCACAAAGCTGGTGAAGGCCTTGGACTGAAAGAGGACGTGTGCGAAGCCGTAAATGTAGGACTCCGGAAGCAAGTGCAGCTTGGCCGCAGCAGTGAGCAGATCGCCTTCGACAGGGTTGGGAACGCGAGCGAGCTGCGCGGTGAGAGGCGGGTTGAGGCGCAACCCGTCGACTCTCGCAGCGTAGCGGAAGCCGTAGGATGCCCACAAAACTCCAACGGAGAGAACGGCTATGGCGATGAGCACCGCCGCGTAACGGAAGAATCGCTTGCCACGGCTGGCGATCAGCTCCCAGGGAAGAGGAGGCCGGGGCCAAAGGATCTCTACGATAGCCAGCACGCCTAAAATGGGAAAGATCAGAACGGAGCTGTGCTTCGAGGCCAGAGCCAGGCCCACGACCAGACCGGCGAGCACCAGCCGGATCATGGATGGCTTCTTTGCATACCTGTAAAAGGCATAGACCGAGCAGAAGAGGAAGCAGGCACCTCCGGCGTCGGTAGTCATCAGCGCCGAGTGCGCGAGCAGATTGGGATCGAATGCAATGAGAGCCAGAGCGATGAGGCCGGCTCCCGTGCCGAAAAGCTCCTGAGCGGCCAAGAAGACGACCAGGGCCAGAAGGATCGTAATCGCGGAGGTTGCGAGCCGAACCCTGAATAGAATGTCGTTCGCGTTGTTGCCGAAGAGGAACTCCCGGCCGCCGACTGCCTCCTGAAGCCGATAAGACCGGTCCTCCATGGGAGGCATCTTGAACTGCATCTTAAGCAGTGGAAGCGCGCCAATGTATTTGATCATCGGCGGGTGCTCGGGGTTGAGCCCGAAGTCACCGCGAGTCGCCTGCATGTACGCTGAGTAGATATGGTCCGGTTCGTCCCAGGTGGCGGAGTTCGCTCGCGCCATTAGAAAGAGCTGGACAAAAATAACCGCGAGCAAAGCCATGACAGCGCCGGCAGTTGCGAAGCTACGGGGTCTCGAATCGGGTGGGTTCATTCGAAGCTCTACTCGGAATCTGGGATTGATCCAATCATCATCTCACCGGTTGTGCCGCATCCGGATGAAACTTTAGTTTCCGGTGCGATTTGGAGGGTATGCTGAATGCCGGGATGGTCCGTAATGCCGCGTCTTGCTCTGATCTTTGAGTTTCTCATGCTGTTTGTAGCCCTGCCACTGGCTTATCGGTATTCGCCGGTGCGGATTCCAGCGCTGCCCCTGCTGTGGGCCGTGTCCTGCTATGCCGCGTGGCAATTGGCGCGCGATCCGCGATTTGACCGGCGGCGGCTGTGGAACCCGCGCCAATTACCCGGTCATTCGGCTTCGATTTTGATGATTTTTGCGCTGGTGGCGCTGGCGATTTGGCTTGGAGTGCGACGTTTTGCGCCCCAGTTGGAATGGAGTCTCGTGCGTGAGCATCCGGCGATCTGGGCGGTGGTGATGGTGGGCTACCCGGTGTTTTCAGTCTATCCGCAGGGGCTGCTCTACCGGGCCTTCTTCTTCGAGCGATATGCGTCGCTTTTTCCCGGCAAGTGGGCGATGATCGTGGCTAGCGCGGCGGCTTTCGCATTTCTGCACATCATCTTTCGCAACCCGCTGGCCGTGTGGCTCACTTTCTTGGGCGGCCTGCTGTTTGCCGGGCGGTATGCCGAGACCGGCTCGCTGGCAACTTCGAGCTTTGAGCACGCGCTCTACGGCTGCTGGCTGTTTACGGTGGGGTTGGGACAGTATTTCTACCACGGGACGGTTGAGACGCTGGGTTCGGCGATGCAGCGGTAAAAGTCACTGGTGCCTCACCCCGGCCGCAAAATCAAAGACGCGGCGAGGGTGGCGCACCCATGAACTCAGGTGCATTCAAAGATTCCTAGAATTTAACCGATGCGGCACGGGGTGAGGTGCCGCTTAGCTCGGCGGCGCGGGCTTCGGCGTAGGCAGCTGCGCCCAGCAATGCCGCGCGGCTGTCGAGGATCACGCGCACCGGCATGTTGATGAGCAACTGGCTGAGACGGCCCTTGTCGGTGAAGGCTTTCATGAAGGCGCCGTCTTTGAGCTTCTCTAGAATGCGGGGAGCGATGCCGCCGCCGATGTAGACGCCGCCCACCGAAAGCAGCGTGAGGGCCATGTTGCCGGCTTCGGCTCCGTAGGCGGAGACGAACATGTCCAGAGTCTTTTCGCAAATCTCACTCTTGGCTGCAAGGCCCAGCTCGGTGATGACGACGTTGGGATCGACGGCTGCGGCAATCCGTTCGGCGACCTCAGGGGACTCTTCCACGCCGCGAACGTCGCGCAGGAACTCGTAGATACTCGTCAGGCCCATGCCGCTGATGACGCGCTCGAAGCTGATGCGACCGTTGTATTTCTGCTTGAGGAAGCGCAATAGGTCGATCTCATCTTCGTTGCGGGGGGCGTAGTCGGCGTGGCCGCCCTCGGAGGGATAGGGCGTGTGGGTGCGGCCGTTCCAGATGAGCAGAGCTTCGCCCAGTCCTGTTCCCGCAGCAATCAGGGCGCGATTGCCGATCTGGCTGGTGTCGCCCTCGCTGAGGGTGTAGATCTGATCGGGGCCCAGCTCAGCGACGCCGTAACCGTTGGCCTCAAGATCGTTGATCAAAAAGACGTGGGTGACTCCCAGGTTGACAGAGAGCTCATGGCTGTCCAGGGTCCAGGGGAGGTTGGTGAGGCGCAGGCGACCGTTGCGCACCGGGCCGGGCACGCCGAAGCAGGCCGCAGTGACTTTGCTTGTGCCGAGAAACTCCTTGACGATCTCTTCGAGACCGGAGTATTCCTTGGCCGCAAAGCGCTGATCGCGCGAGTACTCGAGTTTTCCATCCACAAAGTCATACAGCGCCAGGTGTACCTTGGTGCCGCCTACGTCGCCCGCCAGAATCATCGTTCCCTCTCCAAAACTCCACAGCCTTCCTCGTCTGTCGGGGGTAAAAGCGCGGCTGCGGCTTTATCCAGGATCAATGTCAGTATACCGCTTGCAGGCCAAATCAACTGGCTGGGCAGGCGCTCCGGGTCGTACGGGCCTGTAAGTACCTCTCTCAAAACAGGGGCTTTATCCTGGCCTGAGACGAGGAAGAAGACCGAGCGGGCACGGTTGATCACAGGCCAGGTGAGAGTGATGCGCGAGGCATCCAGTTTCGGCACCTGGTTGGCTGCGACCAGGCGGGTCGTCTCGTGGATCGCTCCGGTGTGCGGGAAGAGCGATGCGGTGTGTCCATCCGGGCCAAGACCCAGGGCCACAAGATCGAAGCGCGGGCTCTCAGGGCTCTCCACTCCGAAGCTCAAGCGCAACTCCCGTTCATAGCCGGCCGCGGCAGCCTCGGGCTCCAGCTCACCCTCGATGCGGTGGATCTGCTCGGGCCTGAGCGGAACGTGGTCCAGCAGGGCCTCGCGGGTCATGCGGTAGTTGCTCTGGGCATCGCCGGGCGGGACGCAGCGCTCGTCGACCCAGTAGAGGTCGAGCATCTCCCAAGACACGCGCCGAAGCCAGGGCTGGCTGGGATCGGCGAGCAGCTCAAAAGTGGCTTTCGGAGTGGAGCCGCCGCTGATGGCGATGCGGGCGCGTCCCTGGGCCTCGACGGCTTCTCCGATCATCTCGACCAGATACTCGACGGCGCGGCGGGCGAGGGCTACCGGGTCGGGTTCGACGTAGTACTTGATCTGGAGATTTCTGCCGGGACGCATCGGGTTCCTCTTTCTTTAGATTAACTTCCAAAAACCCGCGAGCGAGAGATGGTGTGGGATTCTTCGATGAAATAACGAGCCGTTGAAGCCGTTTTTTTCTTACCGCCCCAGGTATTCCCGGTATTGCGATTCAATGACGCCGGTGGCGCGGGCCAGCGCAAGCTTGGAGGGTTGTACTGGTAGAGGCCTTCGACCAAATTGGTCTGGGCCGCGGCCAGCGTGGCTTGAGCGGTGACCAGGGGCAGGTTGTCGTCGACGCCGGCATTGACGCGATCGGTCTCGTCGGCAAGGGCGCGGGTGGCGAGATCGAGGTTTGAGCGGGCGACTTCGACGAGCTTCATCGTGGCCGTTACATCGAGCTGGGCGGAGCGAACCTGCTGGTCGATCTTGCCGCGCAGGTCGTCGAGTTGGGCGTTGACTGCGTTCATCTGCGCTTGGGCAGCTTCCGTGTCGCCGCGCAGCCTGGCCTCGCGGAAGAGCGGAAGGCTGAGCGTTCCAACCGCGGCGAAGTTGCCATGGGAGCCCGCGCCGCCGACCTGGCTGACGCCGTAGTAGCTGTTGAAGCTGAGGCTTGGCAAACGCTCGGCCCGATACGCTTGGCGGATGGCCTTGAATTCTACGGCCTGATTCTGGAGGTTCTGATAGTCCTGGCGATTCTTGTAGGCAATGGCGAGAAGTTCTTCAGGTGTTTCCGAGGCCAGTTCACTATAAGGAGCCTGCTCGGTGAGAACAATCCTCTGGCCAGGGTCAATGCCAATCTCGCGTTTGAGCAGGATGAGGTCTTTTTCAAAGGCGTTTTTGGCCGTGATAAGCGCTTGCTGCTGGGCCTGAAGCTGCACGCGGGCGCGCAGTTCGTCGAGGTTGGCGGCGGTTCCGGCTTCGTGGGCGGCGTGTGCGTGGTCGAGAAGCACCCGGTCCGCTGTTTCGAGGGCCTTAGCGTTGTCGACCTCGCTGGCCGCGGCGATCGAGCGCAGATAGGCCGAGGCCACCTGCTGGACGACCTCGCCTCGGGCCGACATCTTGGCAAAGTGGGCCGCGCGCTCTGCCGCGCCTGCGCCCGTGAAGGCTGCAATGACAGGTCCGGAGAAAAGCGTCTGACGAAAGTGAAGCTGGCCTTCGGTGAGGTCGTCGCGAGTGATGAAGGAGAGCCCGGCAGGGATCACGCCGCCAGGAAAGAGCGGTGCGAACATCTTGATCACGCCGGGTCCGAAGCCCAGCGCGGCCAGATTCTGCTGATGAACGCCGATGTCACCAGTCAGCGTGACAGTGGGCAGGAACTCCTGTAAGGCCTCATTCTTTAGCCCCCGGAACGACTTTTCTCCGTTTTCGGCTTCCTTGAGTCCCAGATTGTTCTTGAGTCCGAGCGCGATGGCGCCGTCGAGCGAGAGATTGAGAGCCTCATCGGTGGCTGGGCGAACTGTCACACTGCCGAAGAAGGGATTGGCGGCGGAGCTGGGGTTTGGCGCCTGGGCATGCACATTCACCGCCATGGCCGTGAAAGCCAACACAGCGAGACAAGCCGACGGGGTCGCTTGCGGGAGGACGAACTGGCGCGCTCGATTCACAATCCCTATTCTCTCAGATGATTGAGGCGGCGGAAGGATTCCATCGACGCGCCTCAAAGGCGTGCTGGAAGAAGCATATAAATCTCTGGGTTGGCAATGGGACGCCCGGTGAGGAATCCCTGCACCTCATTGGCTCCGAGTACCTTGATCAACGTCAGTTGCTCTTGGGTCTCCACTCCCTCGACGATGACCCTCATGCCGAAGTTGTGGGCCAGCGCAATGAGCGTGCGCATCATGGATTCAGTCTCCGGCTGCGTGTCGAGTTTGCTCACAAACGACCTGTCGATCTTGAGAACATCGAAGGCCAGGGTGGGCAGATAGCTCAAGTTGGAGTAGCCGGTACCAAAGTCGTCGATCGCCATGCTGATGCCCATCTCGCGGAGACGGTCGATGGCGTCTGCCACATGTTTGGCTTCGCCCAGCATCACCGACTCGGTGACTTCGATTTGCAATAGTTCAGGCCGGAGGCCGGTGCGCTCGAGAATGGCGCCGACCTCTTCGACGAATCCCTTGCGGCGAAATTGGAAGCTGGAGGCGTTGACGGCAACCTGGATAGGATAGGGCATCATCTTCTGCCAACGAACAGCCTCGAAGCAGGCCCGCTCCATAATGTAAGCGCCCAAGGCCGAGATCATACCGCTCTCCTCCGCTATGGGAATGAACTTGAGTGGAGGAATCGGACCGAGAGTCGGGTGGATCCATCGGGCCAGTGCCTCAAAACGAGTCAGGCGGCGATTGGCCAATTCGAACTCCGGCTGATAGTGCACGGAGATCTCATCGCGGGCGACGGCGCCGCGCAGCAGATGCTCCAGGATGAGCCGCTCATTCACTAGTGAACCGATCTCGGCGGTGAAGCAGGTGACACGATTCTTGCCCTCGCGCTTGCCGACGTACATGGCGCTGTCGGCTTGCTGGATTAGCTCCTCGGAATTGGCGGCATCGTCGGGAAAGATGCTGATGCCAATGCTGGCACCGATAGCGAGCAGGTGGCCATTGACCTCGAAGGAGCTTGAAAGGTCTTCCAGCAGCTTTTCCGCCAGCATCACCGCGTCTTCCCTGGCGCGAATCTTGCGCATGACTACCATGAACTCATCGCCGCCCAGCCGGGCCAGCATATCTCCCTCGCGCACGCATGAACGCAGGCGAGCCGCCACCTGCACCAGCAGCGCGTCGCCAACGGCATGCCCGAGGGTGTCATTGACCAGCTTGAAGCCGTCCAAATCGAGATAGAGCAGAGCGATCATGCCACCAGCTTCTTGCGCCTCGGTCAGCATCCCTGGCAGGGTATGCGTAAGAAGCTTGCGATTGGGCAGGCTGGTGAGAGGATCGTTGAGCGACTCGAAGACGGCAGCGTCCCTGGCTTTTTGCAACTCAATCCGGTTGTCCCTGAGCTGAGTCACATCGATGGCGGTGGTTTCGTAGAGGATGCCATCAGCGGTGTGGACGGGTGTAATGTTCTTGAGCACGTGGACCGTGGAACCATCGCCCCGGCGCAGGCTTGCCTCGCGATTGCTCAGTGCTTCCTCTCGTTGAAGCGCAGCGCACAGTTGCTCCCGGTGTTCGGAATCGACCTGGAAATCCCAATAGGAACGGCCAATCAAATCCTCGCGCGACTCGAAGCCGAGCATTCTAGCGAAGGCGAGATTGCAGTCGGAGATCGTACCGTCGGGCTGCCAACTGTAGACAGCGGCCAGGTTGCGTTCGACCAGCCGGCTGTATTTGGTTTCCAGGCGCATTTCACTCTCAAGGCGGGCGCGAATCGTCGCGGTCTGCCGGCGAACGGTTCGGCGGAGCACCGTGATCCAGATCAGTGGTATCACGACACACAAGGCCATCAACCCGAGTAGGGTCAACCCGCGCCTGAAAGTCAGCCAGCCGGGTCCTCCAACGACCACCATGTCCGCCGGCGACTCGACCAAGACCAAAAGCGAGTCAGGCCATTCCGGAGTTCCACCCTCGATCAAGGCGACTCCGGTTAGTTCAAGAATCGAGCCTTTCGAGAGGCCGACGATCTCGCGTGTGGCATCGTTTCGCAGCAGGACGGCATTGAAACGCTGCGTCCCATCCTCAAGTTGGTAGACAAACTCATTCGCATTGGCGCTCTGGCCGATCAGGCGTGCCTTTAGGTGTACGCGCCTTCCGTTGAGAGAGCGCTTAATCACCTCATTGGCCGTCAATTGAAGAGGCACGATGGCGGCGGCATTCAGCTGGACTGCAGCCGGGCTAATGGCGGAGTCTGCCAGCTCCAAGCCAAACCGTCCATGGCTCAAGAAGCCAATCGCGTCCATCGTGGTCCCGGTATGAACGGCAATCGTCTTCCAGGTGCCGACAAAGATCGTTCCAGAGTCGTCATGAAGAGTGAAGAGCCCTGGTGACTGCCAGGTCACCACGCCGCGAAGATGAGTCCGATTCACGAATCGTACGTCCGCATCCGAGGGGCGCAGACCTCCAATGAGCATGGGCAGCGAGGAGAATGACACCGGCAAGGGGGGAGATTCAACTTCGATGTCTTTCAAAGTGTTGACGTAGAGTTGCGCCCCAACGCGCCTGTGCTCGCCCTCTTCATGCCGTGCGGCCATGCCTTTGACGCGCACGATGGCGCCCATCAGGCTCTGCGCAGAGGCGCTATCCTGCTCTGGGATCATCAACCACACCGCTTTTTCTCCGTCGCAGATGCGAAAACAAACGCGGCTCCAATCGCGCTCGCAGGGGTGCAGAATGCCTTCTGTTACCACGCGATGAGCTTCCCCCTCGCCCGCGTCGAGTTCTTTCACGCTCCTCTGCTCGGGAGGGGGGAGAATGCCGGCGCCCAGCACGAGGATCCTGGTCTGGGCGATGATCGGGTTATCGCCATCAACAGCCGAGACGGCGCTGACGCGAACGTGAGCGCCCAAAGGAAACCTCGTCACATTGCCGTGAACGTCGATAAAGGTTGTGCCGGTTTCATCCTGGATGAACAGCAGTCCCCACTCCGGATCGGAGTAAGTGACCACAGCGTCTAGCACGATAGGGTATCCCCTTCTGGCTTCGGCCTTGCTCAGCAGGAAGACGTCATGAATGGTGCGCAAGGTCGGTAGGGGGCCGGGGGTGGGCTGCGCCGGCGAGTGGACGAAGGACGGGAACAGCAGCAGAACCGGGAGATAGCGCAGGGCAACGGCATGCAGCCTGCCTCGTTCGCTCGCGTGACCGCTCGCTATAGCTCGCATCTCCGTAACTGGTATTCCTCGTTTACATGCCCGATTGCTGAAGCACCTTTCCCAGCTTAGGCTTATCAGAGATTATCGGCCACAGTCACGCAGACAATTACCCGGCGCTTGAAGAACGGAGTTGACCTGTATTTAACTACTAAATATTCAATGGGATAGATCGAAAATCCGCGCGATGCAAGATTGGGACCGGCACGGGCAATTGCACCGGTCCGGTCAAAGTTGCCTGTCGTGACGGCTGGACGCTCGAGCGGAATCCGCCGCCGTGTGCACACGCTTTACATTCATTGCAAAATCGACACGACGCAACACCGAACGATAAGATGAGGCAATTCAACCTGGTGTACTGAGTCATTAATACATTGAACATAATACGGCGAGAGACGTCTGACATGACCGGAGCGATGTCATGAGACGAGGACGCCGATTGCCGTAGTTGCTGCTGAGCGAAGAGCAGCGCTCGACGTTGCAGGGATGGATGCGGAGAAGGAAGACCGCCCAGGCTCTATCGATGCGTGCGCGGATTGTTTTGCGCGCTTCGGAGGGGCTGACCGCCA
>Ga0181526_10000686_pt1 | contig 34915 bp, 36 predicted proteins | sample PEATcosm2014_Bin_35_FD_119750 | JGI IMG/M metagenome (GOLD analysis project Ga0181526, IMG submission 119750) | Peatland microbial communities from MTU Mesocosm Facility, Houghton, MI, USA - PEATcosm2014_Bin06_30_metaG | ecosystem: Environmental > Terrestrial > Soil > Wetlands > Peat | place...
CCGCGATCCAAGGCGGAGGTAACGCCTCTGCTCGGAGTGGATCGCGCGAAGCGCGGCCTGGGGCTGAGCCATGGCCTTCATTGGCGTGGCAAGCGCCGCGGTGGAGCGCCGAGAGGCGAGCGGTCTCCGCAGAGACCGCTGCCGCGTCCGTACGACGCGGCCAATGGATGGTGCGCCTGTCGGCGCTCCGCCTCCCTTCTTTGCGCGGGAGGCACTTGGACGGGCTTGGCTTAGGACTGGCGTGGCAAAACTCGGGCGCACAGGCGCCGCGGGAACGGGATTGCTTATCCGCCCCCGCGCAGCGGGGGAGGGGGACCGCGCGTTTGCGCGGTGGAGGGGGCCTCTGAGTCAGGGCTCCGCTTTCGGTGCCGGAGTATCGTTGATGCCCGCGCCCCTCCCACCGCACTTCGTGCGGTCCCCCCTCCCCGCTATCGCGGGGCGGGATAAAGGGCGCGCGGCGCGAACAAATTCATCCGAGCAAATGAAATCACCACCCCCATGACCAACGGCAAGAAGCAAAAATCCTCCGGCTGGCAGCCGCATGAAAAGCGCTACAACCGGGAAAAATGGAAAACGCGGCACATCGCGACCACCGACGCGAAGGCGCGTGCTTACAACGATGGGCTCGGGCGCTGGCGCCGCTGTCCGGTGCGTCGCTGCCGCCGTGCGGAGGCCTGCGCTGGGGATCCACACCGTTGCCAGTATCCGGGCGTGTCGAAGGTCGCGGCCAAGCCTGACAGCAATCAGCGCGCCTCGATCGAAGCCAAGCCATGGGCGGCGCAGCATCCGACCGAACCGCCCCGCTTCGCCATCTCGGCCAAAGACGCCGCCGCCGCGATCGCGGCCTCGATCGCCAAGGAGCTGGAAACCGATCCGCACGACGAGCTCGAGGCGCTGTTGCGCGACGGCTCTCATCCGCCCCCGCGATAGCGGGGGAGGGGGACCGCGCGTTTGCGCGGTGGAGGGGGCGCGGGCGATGACGTGCGTCAGGTGCAGCAAGGAGGTGCCGGCGACGATGTTTATACGGCCTTGCGACGGCAACGACGCGTCGGGTCAGACGCCCCTCCCACCGCACTTCGTGCGGTCCCCCCTCCCCGCTATCGCGGGGCGGGAAGCTTCTTCACTCCTCGAACGGCAGCCCGACATATTGCTCGGCGAGCGACGCCTGCGCGTGTTCGGAGCTCTGCAGATAGTCGAATTGATTGAGCCGCATCTGTTCGTCGAACGGCGTTTCGTCGGGGAAGCGATGCAGCAACAGCGTCAGCCACCACGACACCCGCGCCGAGCTCCACACCCGGCGCAGCGCCATGTCGGAATAATTGTCGAGATAATGCGTCTTGCTGCCGCGATAGAATTCGGTCAGCGCGCGCGACAGATAAAACACGTCGGAGACCGCGAGATTGAGCCCCTTGGCTCCCGTCGGCGGCACGATATGGGCGGCGTCGCCGGCGAGGAACAGTCTGCCGTAGCGCATCGGGGCCGCCACGAAACTGCGGAGCGGCGCGATCGATTTTTCAATCGACGGCCCGGTGACGATCTCCGCCGCCATGGCGGGCGGGCAGCGCGATTTGAATTCCTCCCAGAACCGCTCGTCCGGCCAGTCTTTCAGATCGGCATCGAGATCGCATTGGATGTAATAGCGGCTCAGCATCGGATTGCGCATCGAGGCAAGCGCGAAGCCGCGGCGGCTCTGGCAATAGCAAAGGTCGGGATAAGGCTTCGTTTCCGACATGATGCCGAGCCAGCCGAACGGATAGCTCTTCTCATAGGTCTTCAGCACGTCGGCCGGAATCGAAGGCCGGCTGACGCCGTGATAGCCGTCGCAGCCGGCGATATAGTCGCAATCGATGCGGTGCGAGCCTTCCTTCTCGTAGATGACGTAGGGCCGCTCCGATGTGAGCTCATGCAGCCGCACATCGGCCGCTTCATCGATGATGGTTCCGCCGGCGGCGTCGCGGGCGGCATAAAGGTCTTCGGTGATCGCGGTCTGGCCATAGGCCATCATGCGTTTGCTGGTATATTTTTGTGTGTCGATGAAAAACCGCGGCCGGCCCTCCCAGGCGATAGCGGAGCCGTCATGCGGATGGCCCTCGCGATCCATGCGGGCACCGAGACCCACCTCGCGCAACAGCGCGACGGTGCCCGCTTCCAGCACGCCGGCGCGGATCCGCTCCAGCACATAGGCCCGGCTCTGGCGCTCCAGCACCACGCTCTCGATGCCCGCCCGATGCAGCATATGCGACAGCAACAGCCCCGCCGGGCCGCCGCCTATGATCGCCACCTGGGTACGCGTGATCGTGGTCATCGGCCCTGTCAGTATCGCTTTCAGGGGAGGGGCTCAATCAGGGCCGCCCCAAGGGCCAAGACAGGCTCTCGCCGGGCCGCTTTCGGCCGAATCGCCGCAGCGCCCAAAGGCTTGAACGGCGCGCGATATGTCGCGATATGAACGTCGGGCGACCGTCCGCCACAGACCGGAAGGCTTCATGTTCGATTCATTCAAGAGTTTTATTGCCGATTTCGTCGACGGCGGAAAACACCCGAGCCAATTTGCCGAGGACGATTACCGCCTCGCCGCGGCGGCGCTGCTGGTCCATGCCGCCACCATCGACGGCGAGATGACGGCGGACGAGCGCCAAAAACTCCATGGCGTGCTCAAGCAGCGCTTTGAGCTCGACGATGCGGCGACCGACGAATTGATCGAAAAGGCGACCGCCGCCGAGCATGAATCGGTCGATCTCTTTCATTTCACCCATTTGCTCAATCGCGCGCTCAATGAGGAAGGCCGCGCCCGCGTCATCGAGATGATGTGGCAGATCGTCTATGCGGACGGCCAGCGCGACGAGCTCGAAGATAATTTGTTGTGGCGCGCCGCCGACCTGCTCGGCGTCTCGCCGCAGGAGCGCATCGCCTTGCGGCGCCGGATCGGCGGCGATGTCGAACAGGGCGGCGCGGCGTGAAGCCGATCACGCTCATTACCGGCGCTTCGGCCGGCATCGGCGCCGAGCTGGCGCGCATCTTCGCCGCGCACGGTCACGAACTGGTGCTGGTGGCCCGCCGCGAGGACCGCCTCAACGCGCTGGCCGATGAGATTGCGGCCAAGGGCCAGACCCGGCCGGTGGTGTTGGCGGCGGACCTCGAACGCCACGATGCGGTGGCGTCAATCGCCGCCGAACTGGCGTCGCGAGGCCTTGAGCCCGGCAACCTCGTCAATAATGCGGGCTTCGGGCTGAGTGGCGCCGCCGCCTCGCTCAGCATTGCCGAGCAGCTCGGCATGATCGATCTCAATGTGCGGGCGCTCACCGAACTGTCGCTCACCTTCGTCGACAGCCTGGCGCGGCATCGCGGCGGCATTCTCAACCTCGCCTCGGTGGCGGCCTTCCTGCCCGGCCCCGGCATGGCGGTCTATTATGCCAGCAAGGCCTACGTCCTGTCGTTCAGCGAGGCCTTGCACCACGAATTTAAGGGCCGCGGCATCAGGGTGACGGCGCTGTGCCCCGGGCCGGTGCCGACCGAATTCCAGGCGCGCTCCGGCATGCGGCTCAACGCGGCGGCGCGCATGCTCGAGCTTTCAGCCCAAGGCGTGGCGCAGATCGGCTATGACGCCTTCATGCGCGGCGACCGCGTCACCGTCGCCGGCACCGGCAATAAAATCGCCGTGTTTCTGATGCGTCTGGTGCCCAACGCGCTGCTGTTATGGGCGGTCGATCAGCGTACCCAAGCTGGGCGCGGCACCTGATCGTTTGGCGCGCAGTTTGCATTGGAGGATGAACGGATTACGACCTTCGAACAACGCGCGCGAATCGCCAGCGACACGCCAGAGCCGATGCAACAGCCGATACTGATCGTCCTGCACCAGGAGAATTCCACGCCCGGCCGCATCGGCAATGCCCTCCAGGACTTGGGCTTTGCACTCGATATAAGGCGGCCGCGCTTCGGTGACGAACTACCGCCGACCATGGCGGCGCATACCGGCGCCATCATCTTCGGCGGTCCAATGAGCGCCAATGACGAGGATGATTACATCCGCCGCGAGACAGATTGGATCGGCGTGCCGCTGAAGGAAGGCAAGCCGTTTCTGGGCATCTGCCTCGGCGCGCAGATGCTGGCGCGGCATCTCGGTGGCAAAGTCTTCAAGCACCCGCTCGGCCAGGCTGAGATCGGCTATTATCCGGTCCGGCCGACCGTGGCCGGTCGGGCGGTGGTCGAGACCTGGCCGGACTGCGTCTATCAATGGCACCGCGAAGGTTTCGATCTGCCGGCGGGCGCCGAGCTGCTCGCCGAGGGCGACACTTTCGAAGTGCAGGCGATCCGCGCCGGCCGCGCCTTCGCGCTGCAATTCCATCCCGACGTCACCCACGCCATGATGCACCGATGGACCACACAGGGCCACGAGCGCATGGCGTTGCCGGGCGCCAAGCCCCGCCACGAACATTTCGCCGACCGCGCCGTCTACGATTATTCGGCGCGAGCCTGGCTTTCTGTTTTCCTGGAACGCTGGGTCGGGCAGTGAGATGCTTCGGCGCTATTGCCCGGCGAGTTGCTGCGCAAAATAAGCGACCGTCTTGGTATAGACCTGCGACGCATTCCACTGCAGCAGCACCTGAAAATTATCGGTGCCTTCGCCCCACGGTTTGCCCGCCTGCCAGCCGTAGCCCTTCAGATAATTCGCCGTCGAGGCGAGTACGTCCGGAACGCTGCGGATGAGATCGCGGCGGCCGTTGCCGTCGTAATCGACGGCGTATTTCAGATAGGACGACGGCAAAAATTGAGTCTGGCCGATTTCGCCGGCCCAGGCGCCGCGCATGTCGGCGGGCGCCATGTCGCCGCGGTCGATGATCTGGAGCGCCGCGATCAGTTCGCCGCGGAATTTGTCGGGCCGGCGGCAGTCATAGGCCAAGCTCGCCAGCGAGCGGATGGTGGGAAATTTTCCCGAATTGGCGCCGAAGTCGGTTTCCAAGCCCCAGATGGCGACGATCACCGGTCCGGGCACGCCGAATTGAGCTTGGATGCGGCTAAAAATCGGGGCGTATTGCGCAAGCAATTGCCGCGCGCGGGCGAGCCGCGGCGGCACCATGCGGCCGGAGAATTGCTCAAAACTCTGCCGGAATACGCCCTGCGCATGGTCGCGCGCGATGACGCTCGGGTCATAGGTGATGCCGGCGAGCGCGGATTGGATCGTGCGTTGCGAAATCCCTTGCGCCGCTGCCTCCTGCTTGACGCCGCCGAGCCAGGCGCCGAAATCGCCGCCACAAGGCGCGCTGGCCGCATCGGCTTGGGCCGCGATCGCGGCCAGTATCAGACCGAGCCCAATTGCCCTCAAGCCGAGTTTTCGCATGCTCATCCTTCTTTGCCGCCCCGGCCCGATCAACGCGTGAGTCACTTCCGGCCATGATGCAGCAGAGCGCCGTATGCTGCCAGCCTCTGTTTCATCGGCTTGCCGGTTTATCTCGCCGGCTCATAGGTATCGGCCCGCAACAGCTCGCGGAAAATCTTGGTCGAAATCAGGACGATGGCGACGATGCAGCCGCCGCCGATCAGCACCGAGGGTATGGTGCCGAACAGCGAGGCGGCGGTGCCGGCGCGGAAATCGCCGAGCTGATTTGAGGTAATGGTGACCATCGAATTCACCGCATAGACGCGGCCGCGCATCTCGTCGGGCGTGCGGATCTGTACCATGGTCTGGCGGATCACGACGCTGATCGAGTCGGAGGCGCCCATCACGACCAGCGCCGCCAAGGCCACGGCGAAACTCGGCGACAGCGCCAGCACAATGGTGCCGATGCCGAAGATCGCGACGGCGGTGAACATCACCCGGCCGAGCCGGGCTGAAATCGGCCATCGCGCCATCGTCAGCGCGGTCATGATGGCGCCGGCCGCGGGGGCGGCGCGCAACAGTCCAAAACCGAGCGGTCCGGTCGCGAAGATGTCGCGGGCGAAGATCGGCAATACGGCCGTGGCATTGCCGAGCAAGACCGCGAATAGGTCGAGCAGCACCGCGCCGAGAAGGACCCTATGGCCGACGATAAAGCTCAGGCCGCTGAACAGCGTTTTCAGATTGACGGGCGCCCGCGGCTTGATGATGCGCTCCACCGCGATGCTGAGCATGACCAGGCCGGCGGACAGCCAGATCGCCGCGCAGACGGAGAAGATCAATGTCGGACTGAGCGCGACCAGAATGCCGCCGAGCGCCGGCCCGGCGACGATCGCGGCCTGCGACGCCGAGGTCGAGCCGGCAACGGCGCGCGGCAGGATCTCGGCCGGCACGATATTCGGCAATACCGATTGCACGCTCGGCTGCTCGAAGGCGCGGCCGGTACCGACCACGAATGCCATCGCGAGGAGCAGATCGGGTGACAGCCGCCCCATCGCGCTCGCGATGGCGAGTACGCCGACCGCCAGCGCTTCGATCACCTCGCCAACAAAGGTGACAAGGCGCCGGTCATAACGGTCGGCCACATGGCCGGTGAGCAGGAAGAATGCGGCCACCGGAACGAATTGGACAAGTCCGATCAGGCCAAGCCGGAACGGGCTGCCGGTCAGCGCATACATCTGCCAACCGACCGCCACGACCTGCATCTGCAGCGCGACGGTCGCTGCGACCCGCACGTAAAGGAAGCGCACAAAGGCGGGGTGGCGGAGCAGCGGCGGGGTCGGAGTGGAATGAGAATTCATCGCAGCCGAGGCAAAAATGAAAAGCCCGCCTTCGCTGTTCCGGCTACGGCGGGCAACCTTCGCGGAATTAGCTCGAGTGCCAACCAACGCGGCCATGGCCGCGAAGGCTGGTGGAGCCGAGGGGAGTTGAACCCCTGACCTCCTCATTGCGAACGAGGCGCTCTCCCAACTGAGCTACGGCCCCGCCATGGCGCAAAGAAAGTTACGCCGGAAAAGCTACGCCAGGAAACCTGGGCGCGACCGGGCCGCATCGGCGCCGGTTTTGGCGAGTGGGCGCCATTTAGGACCGCCGTTTCAGGCTGTCAAGGATGGGGGTGCTGCCCGGCCCAAAGCGTTGGTGGCCGGGTGGTCGGCCGCATGGCTCCTGTGTCCGGGGCCGGTAGGTGGCGCTTGCGAGCTGCGGCTTGTTCCGAAGCGGCAACATCGGTAAACCTGCCCTCGCTGGCAGCCCATCTGGGTCACAAGAATGATAGAGCTTCTCGGGTTTATTTCGTACGTGCTCACGCTTTACGTCTATGTCGTCATTGCCATGGCGATATTGAGTTGGCTGATCGCGTTTAACGTCGTGAATACGCGAAACCCGGTCGTCCACATGATCGCCGATATTTTGTACCGCCTCACGGAGCCGGTACTGCGGCCGATCCGGAATTTCCTGCCGAATCTTGGCGGCATCGATATTTCGCCCATCATACTTTTTCTCATCATCCTGTTCATTCAGTCGGTCATCATTCCGAATATCGCGAAACTCTTCATTTAGCGCGCGTCGCTTCTTTTCGCGGGACAGGCTGATGGCGGTCCGAATCATCGACGTGCGCCTCACCCCGCGCAGCGCCCGCGACGCGATCGAAGGCATCGAGCTCCGTCCCGACGGCCGGACGGTGCTCAAGGCCAGGGTCCGCGCCGCGCCGGTCGAGGGCGAGGCCAATGAGGCGCTGCGGCGGCTCGTCGCCAAGGAACTCGGCATTGCGCCACGCCAAGTCGATGTGGCGGCGGGCGCCGCGGCGCGCGTCAAGCGGCTGCGAATTGACGGCGATCCGCGAGCGCTCGACGCGATGCTCGGGCGGTTGATGAAGGGGACCAAATGAGTGCGAAGATAATCGACGGCAAAGCGATCGCCGCCGATTTACGCGCCGCAGTCAAGGCCGAGACGCACCGGTTGATCGCCGGGCATGGCCTGGTGCCGGGACTGGCCGTCGTCCTCGTCGGCGACAATGCGGCGAGCAAAACTTATGTGGGGAGCAAATCGCGCGCCGTCGTCGACGTCGGCATGCGGCCGTTCGATTATCATTGGCCGGCGGATACGACCGAAGCCGAGCTGATCGGTCTCGTGCAAAAACTCAACGCCGATCCCGCGGTCCAGGGCATTCTGGTGCAATTGCCGTTGCCGCCGCAGATCAATCCGGCCCGCGTCACCGCCGCCATCAGTCCGGATAAAGACGTCGATGGTTTTCATCCGCTCAATGCCGGACGGCTGATGGCGGGATTGCCGGCGCTGGTGCCGTGCACGCCGATCGCCTGCATCAAGCTGATCAAGACCGTGCACCCGTCGCTGCTCGGGTTGGACGCGCTCATGATCGGTCGCTCGCACATCGTCGGCAGTCCTCTGGCCCAAATGCTGCTCACCGAAAACGCGACCGTCACGGTGGCGCATACGCATACAAAGCATCTGCCGGAACTGTGCCGGGACGCCGAGATATTATGCGTGGCGATCGGCTGCGCCGAATTCATTCGCGGCGATTGGATCAGGCCGGGCGCGACCGTGATCGATGTCGGCATCAACCGCGTCAGTCATGGCGGCAAATCCCATATCGTCGGCGATGTGAATTATGTCGAGGCCGCCAAGGTCGCCGGCGCCATCACGCCGGTGCCCGGCGGCGTCGGACCGATGACCATCGTCTGCCTTTTGGTCAATACGTTGCGCGCGGCCTGCATGCAGGCTGGGCTGCCGGCGCCGGCGGTGTAAATTCTCGTCCGCTCAGCTCTGCCAGCCGTAGGCGACTTTATCGAGCACGCGGGTGCCGAATTTTTCCGAGCTGCGGGCGACCGCTTTGCCGCCGAGCGCACGGTAGAATTCTACCGCGTTATCGTTTTCCGACAGCGCCCACACGATGAGCGACTTCAGCGCGCTCTGTGCCAGATCGCGGCGCGCCGCGGTGAACAGGCGGCGGCCGAAGCCCAGCCCTTGGAATTCCGGGCGCAGATAAAGCTCGTAGATTTCACCATCGTAATAGAGACTGCGAGCGCGGTTGCGGCCGTAATTGGCATAGCCCGCGATCTTATCGCCGAACTGCAGAAGCGCGATGCGGCTGCCTTTGCGGATGGCGCTTTCCCACCATGCCGGGCCGCGGCGGTTGATCAGGCGTTCGAGTTCGGCACCCGGGATGATGCCCTGATAGGCCGTGCGCCAGGCTTCGTCGTGGGCATCCGCAACAGCGCCGGCATCGCAGGCGCGGGCCCGGCGGATTTCGATCAGAACTGTGCTCACGACATCAAGCCCATGCTGCGCATCTCATGACGCAATCAAAGCAAGCGGATCGGTCGCCTTCAAGGGTCTAGATTCACCTTCAGTTAACGATGCCAAGTATAAGCGGAATTGCGCAACGCTGGCCACAATTGCGCACAGGAAAATGCAAGGCCGGCTCGCGATCTGCACGGGCTGTTGCAATAGCGTCACGGTTCCCGGAAATTTTTCTCCGGGCGCTGCGCGGCGCGCACGATTTATGACAGGATGAGCTTCTTCTGGTGCGGCCGGTGCGTCGCGTGTCGCGTCATTCCGGCAGCGCCTATACGCGCTCGGCTTCCTTGCGCCGTTCGTCGCGCTTGCGATCGTTTGGATCGAGCAGTTTCTTGCGCAGCCTGATCGATTTCGGCGTTACTTCCACCAGTTCATCGTCCTCGATGTAGGCCAGCGCCTTTTCCAGCGTCATGCGGATCGGCGGCGTGAGACGGATCGCTTCGTCCTTGGAGTGGGTGCGGATATTGGTGAGCTTCTTGCCTTTGAGCACATTGACTTCAAGGTCATTGCCGCGCGTGTGCTCGCCGACGATCATGCCGCGATAGACCTTCCAGCCCGGTTCGATCATCATCGGGCCGCGGTCTTCCAGATTCCACATCGCATAGGCGACGGCCTCGCCCTGATCGGTCGAAATCAGGACACCGTTTCTCCGCCCGGCGATGTCGCCGCGATGTGGGCCATAGGCATGGAACAGCCGGTTCATAACCGCGGTGCCGCGTGTGTCGGTGAGCAGTTCACCCTGATAACCGATCAATCCGCGCGTCGGGGCATAGAAGATCAGCCGGATGCGGCCGCCGCCCGACGGGCGCATCTCGACCATCTCGGCTTTGCGCTCGGCGAGCTTTTGCACGACGATCCCGGAATGTTCCTCATCGACGTCGATGACGACTTCCTCGATCGGTTCGAGGAGTTCACCCGCCGCGCCATACTGGAACAGGACCTTGGGCCGCGATACCGCGAGCTCAAAACCTTCCCGCCGCATGGTTTCGATCAGGATGCCGAGTTGTAATTCGCCACGGCCGGCGACTTCCATCGAATCCTTCTCGGCCGATTCGGAAATCCGCAGCGTGACATTGCCCTCGCCCTCGCGCAGCAGCCGATCGCGGATGACCCGGCTTTGCACCTTGTCGCCTTCGGTGCCGGCGAGCGGCGAATCGTTGATGTGGAAGGTCATGGTCAGCGTCGGTGGATCGATCGGCTGCGCCGGCAAAGGCTCGGTGACCTCCGGCGCGCATAACGTATGCGAGACGAAGGCCTCCGGCAGGCCCGCGATGGAAACGATGTCGCCGGCAAGACCCTCGTCGATCGGGGCGCGCTCCAAGCCGCGAAAGGCGAGCACTTTGGTGACGCGGCCGTCCTCGACCAATTCGCCGTTGCGATCGAGCACCTTTACGATTTGGTTCGGCTTCACCGTGCCGGAAAAGATGCGGCCGGTGATGATGCGGCCGAGATAGGGATTGGCCTCGAGAATGGTGCCCAGCATGCGGAACGGGCCCTCCTCGACCGTAGGCGGCGCAACATGGCGAATGACCAGATCGAACAGCGGCGCCATACCCTGGTCCTTGGGGCCTTCGGCCGAGGTCGCCATCCAGCCCTGTTTGGCGGAGCCGTAGAGGATCGGGAAATCGAGCTGTTCCTCGGTCGCATCGAGCGCCGCAAACAGGTCGAACACCGCATTGGCGACTTCGGTCGGCCGGGCGTCGGAGCGATCGACCTTGTTGATGACGACGATGGGCTTTAGTCCCATCTTCAGCGCCTTGGTGACCACGAATTTGGTCTGCGGCAGCGGCCCCTCGGCGGCGTCGACCAGCACCAGCGCGCCGTCAACCATATTGAGAATTCGTTCGACCTCGCCGCCGAAATCGGCGTGGCCAGGGGTATCGACGATATTGATCCTGGTGTCCTTCCAGACCAGCGATGTCGCCTTGGCCAGGATGGTAATGCCGCGCTCGCGCTCAAGATCGTTCGAATCGAGCGCGCGCTCGGCCACCCGCTGATTGTCCCGGAACGAGCCGGATTGCTGCAAAAGCCGATCGACCAGCGTGGTTTTGCCATGGTCGACGTGAGCGATAATGGCGATATTTCGCAAATTCATGGGTTCGATTTCTTGGGTTCGATTTCTTGGATTTGATATTTTGGGTTTGATTTCTTGGGTTTCCGGCGTCAAGGCCGTTAAACCGCTACGGGCCCCGAAGGGCCCGCCACTGCGGCCGGTATATAGTCGGTTTCGCCGCGGAAGCAATCGAAAGCGTCATAAACTCATCGTCACTTGTGCGGGGGTGGGCGGCGCAGGATCGAGCGTTGTCGACCACAGGGCTTGATCCGCGACATCCTTGAGCGTGACCGTAAGGCTGCCGGTGGCGCCATCGATCGCGACGTGACCGAAGAATTGCAGTCCGTAGCAGGGCGCGAGGTTGTCGCCCTCGTCATCGGTCGGGGCTTTGTGAAAGACCACCTGGGGCCCGAATGTGCGGTCGAGCGCGCCCGGTCGCCAGGTTCCGGCGTGAAGCGGCCCCGAGACGAATTCCCAGAACGGCGCGAAATCCTGGAACGCCGCCCGGTTCGGATCGTAATAATGCGCGGCGGTGTAATGCAGGTCCGCCGTGATCCACAGCGTGTTGCGAATGCCGCCATGCTTGATGAAGGAAAGGAGCGCGGCGATCTCGATGCTGCGGCCGCGTGGAGCGCTGCCCGCGGCGTCGCTGCCGCCTCCGACCACATAGCCGATGGGGCTGTCGGCGGCGATGACTTTCCAGGTCGCGCGCGAGCGGGCGAGCTCGCGCTTGAGCCATGCGGTCTGCACGGGCCCCAGCAGGTAATCGTCGGGACGGTAGATGCGATCGTCAGGCGACGCATTGGCGCCGCGATAGCTGCGCATGTCGAGCATGAACACGTCGAGCAGCGGCCCGTAGGGAATTTTGCGATAGACACGGCCCGGTTCGGCCATGGTCTCGCGCATCGGCATGTATTCGTGAAAAGCGCGGCGGCCGCGCGCGGCGAAGATAAGCGTATTGTTCTCGCCGGCGCGGTTTTGCGGCAGCGGTTCGCCGGGCCACCAGGTCTCCATGACCTCGTGATTGTCCCATAACGCCAAGGTCGGGACCGCGGCATTGAAGGCGCGCAGATTGTCATCGAGCAGGTTGTATTTATAGTTGCCGCGATAATCGGCGAGCGTTTCGGCCGGTTTCGACTTCTCCTCGGTGACGATGCTGCGCCACACGCCGCCGTCGGGCAGTTTTTGCTCCGCCGCGATCGGACAATCCGCATAGATGTTATCGCCGCAATGGATGAAGAAGTCGGGCCGGTTGCGCAGCATGGCGGCATAGCTGCGCATGCCGCCGCGGGCGATATCGATGCCCCAGCCCTGACCCATGGTGTCGCCCGACCACAAAAACATCACCGAGCGACGTTCGCTTGGCGGCGTACGGAAGTGGCCGATTTGGGGAGCGCCGAATTTGGCGCTCGAAAGATCCTGAAAGCTGATCCGGTAGAATATGTCCTGCCCGGACGGCAGCTCTTCGAGCAGCAATTTGGCGGTGAAATCCGCCTCCGGCAAAGCGTCGACAAACATGCCGCTGCGCAGCTCGGCAAAGCTCTCGCTGGTCGCGATCTCGACCAGCATGCGGGAAGGCCGGTCGGCGCGCGCCCAAACCATGGCGGACGATGCCGACACGTCGCCTGACTGTACTCCATGGGTGATTTGCGGCCGATCCGCCGCGAAGCTGAGCGCCGGCCGCGCCAAGCCGCCGAGCCCGGCGACCGCAGCCGACGCGGTTCGCAGCAATGCGCGTCGTGTCAGCGCCGCACGCCTTTGCCCTATGACGGCCATTCGGCCTCCGCCGCTGAATGCGGCGGAAACTGGCTACTGATTCTGACGAGGACTCGAAGCTTATGCGACGGCGGGATGACTCGGGCGTGGCGTGGCGCTAGGCCGCGGCCGCGCCGACCACGGAATGGTCGAGGATCGCCGCGCGGCGTCCGGCGATGGCGAAGCGCAATTGATCGAGCGCGAAGGAAAACGACATGCGCGCGGTCTCGTCGAATTCCTCGTGTTCGCTCTGATGAATGATGGCAATCACCAGATTGTCCGCATCGATCTGAAGCTGATCGAGTTCCTGCACGCTCTGCGCGGCATGCGCCTTGCGCACCAAGTCGAGGACCCGCTGCAGGAGGCGCAGCCGTTTGGTCCGCGTATCGCGCAGCAAATAGCTCGCTACCGCGGCGATGCCGGAGCCGAACACCGGGAAAATCAGCATGCCGTAAAATATATCGTCGCCATATTTATCGAAGAAGGACTGCTGGCTGTCCGACAAATAAGCCAGCGCTCCGGGATGCAGCACGATATCGGCATCCTTGTCGGTCGACGGCGCTTCGATCTTGATCTGGCCCGGCTCGGCAACCGCGAGCGTTTGCCGAGCCGAATAGAGCACCTTTGCCAGCGTCGCGACCAGGGTCTCGTGGATCGACCGGCGCGCCACCAGATATTCGGCAAAGCTCAGGCTTGTGAGGCTGTCGTCGGGCGAGGGTGGATTACCGCCGAAAGTGCCGGCGTCGATGTCGACCGAACTGAAGGCGGGATTGCGTTTGGCGATGCCGTCGGCCTGATCGATGGCAATGAATGTCGGCGCCTTGCCGTCTCGCGTCGCGGCCGTGACCGCATTGGATACCGCCTTGCCGGTCGCCGGGCCGGCAACAAACAGCGCGTCGACTTTATTGTCTTTGACAGCGGCGGCGAGATTGTCGGGCTCGATCTCCGATACGGTCACTTGGGCGAGCGGAACGCCATAGTGACCCAGCACCAGTTCGAGGAGGCCTGCGGTCGCCTCACTGCCGCTGACGATGCCGATCCGCTTGCCGGAAAGGTCCGTCACCTTGCCAAACTTGTTGCTGTCGCCGCTATCGTCGCTGTCGTCACTGTCATCGGATTTATCGGCTTTGGCAGCCTTGGTAGCTTTCGCGGATTTTGTCTTTTTGGCGGTTTTGCCGCCTTTGGCGCTCTTGGCATTCGCCGCCGACTCGCCCGACTTCTCGGCGCCTTTGGGTTTGGCGGGGGAAACTGCTGCGGGAACGATCAACGCCATCACGTTCTGCCGGAGAATGCCGACCACCGGCCAATTGAGCCGGTCGTCGAGATTGCTCGGCAGGATGGCAAAATCGGCTTGACCCTTGCTCATCGCCTCGGCGGCGTCCTTGGGCGCCGAGGTGGGCACGAGTTGCAGATGCAACGTCGGATGTTGTTTGGTGATTTGGTCGGACAGCGCGCGGACAAACTGGACGTCGAGCGGCCCGGCAGCGATCCGCATTTGGTCCATTTCCCTCCAGAAATAAATTCCGCTCACGATCGCGCCGGCGAGCACTGCGGTGCCGAGAATGGCGACGAGCCAAGTGTGGCGCAGAAACATGCGCACGCGGCTTCGCACCATGTGCTCGAGCGACTCGATACTCATGACCTTACTCGAGGCGCGGCCACGACCGGCCGCGCCGGTGGCATTGTCCTGGCCGTCGCGTCGAGACAGCCAAAATCTCATGGCAAGAGGCGCGGGCATGGTTAATCCTAGCACGGCTCCGGCGCGTTTTGGCCCCAGCTAGGCACGCCGTTCCGGGGCGAAACCATCGCCTTGGTTAACCGCGGCTGAGACCGCAGGTCGAACTTACGGAACGATTTTGCGGCTCGATTTTGAACTTGTTGAGGCCGCGTGCAGCGCCTCAAGCCCCGGCTGGCCGGCTGCCGGGCTGGCTCCACGGGCCGAACCGGGTGCCCTGCGGCAACGCCTGATGCAGCATCAGCATCTCGCCGACGGTCTCGGATGTCACGAGCCCGATGAGCCGATCCGAGGCGTCGACAATGCCGACCGCGGGCGCGGATTTCTCCTGCAAGACCCGGAACGCCTCATCGAGGCAGCTGCGGTGGCTCAAAACCGGGATATGGGCCGTCATGGCGTCGGCGACGCGGGCATCAGGCCCGCGCTCCTTTAACGCGCGGATCAGATCGTTACGCCCCAGCACGCCGGCCGGGCGCCCGGCGCCGTCGACGACGGGGAATTCGCTTTGGCTCGTCCGCAACAGCGTCTCCACCGCGGCGTCGATATGTTCGTCGGGGGTCAGCGTTGCGAATTGGGTCATCATCGCGGCCGTCACCGGCACGCCGCGCGACATCGCGCGGATGGCAACGACATGGGCTTCCGCCGAGGCCGCGAGATAAACGAAGATGGCGATGAAGATCAGCAGTGGATTGCCGAACAGGCCAAGGAAGCCGAGCAGGAACGCCACGGCCTGACCGATCGCTGCGGCGATTTCGGTGGCGCGGATGTAACCGAACCGGGTGGCGAGCAGCGCGCGCAGCACGCGGCCGCCGTCCATCGGAAACGCCGGAATGAGATTGAAGACCGCTAGAAATACGTTCACTTCGGCAAGCCTGTCGATGAGGCTCGTATTGGTGCTCTCGATCGCCACCAGGTGATCGGGCGAAAGATCGGCGCCGCCGGCGAGCACGAGCACCGCGGCAATCGCCACATTGACGGCCGGTCCGGCGATGGCGATCAAGAATTCCTCGCTCGGCTGTTCCGGGATGCGCTCGAGCCGCGCCACACCGCCGATCGGCAACAGGATCACGTCGGGCGTGGCGACGCCGAAATGGCGCGCCGTGAAGATATGGCCGAACTCGTGCAGCAGCACGCACAGGAACAACAGCAGCATGAACAGAAGGCCACTCCAGGCGGCCTGCGGCCCGCCCGACATGTAGCTGACGCCGAAGATCCAGCCGAGGAACAGCAGGAATGTCACGTGGATGCGCACCGCCGTGCCGGCGACGGAGCCGATATTCAACGACCAGCCCATGACGACCTCCCCGAAACGGCCCGGCGCGGAACCTCGCGCCACGAGCCGTGGTTTGCTAGTTAGGGATTTGGCCGGAGCTTTGCGAGATGGGGCTTGGGCTGCATGGGAGAACGCGGATGGTGGAGAAACTGGGCGGCGAGGCACGCAAAACAGCCCTTGGGCGGCTCAAAGGCTGGAGCGAAGTGGCCGGGCGCGACGCCATCACCAAGAAATTCATTTTCGCCGACTTCAATCAAGCCTTCGGCTTCATGACCCGCGTGGCTCTGGTGGCGGAAAAACTCGACCACCATCCGGAATGGTTCAATGTCTACAAGACCGTCGAGGTGACATTATCGACCCACGATGCCGGCGGCTTGACCGAGCGCGACATCAAGCTCGCCGAATTGATGGATCGGTTGGCGGGCTAGCCCCGCCTTGCGGCCGCCGCCTTTCGCCGCCATGTTTTGACGGTCGGGCTTATAGCGAATCCCGGTGGACGAGCACTCGCGGGAGGGGTCAATGTGGTTTGGAAGGCAAGCGGCCGTAGCGCAAGGTTCCGGGCAAAGCTCGTGGCGTGAGTCTTGGCAAGGTTCTCGGCAAGATTCATGGCGGGGCGCTTGGAAGGGTTCCTGGCAGGATTTTGCCGCGCGGTCGCGCCGGATGGCCGGCAATGAAGCCGAGTTGCGGCGCAAATTTTGGCGCGCGATCAAACGCGAGGCCGCCAGCATTCCGTTCGTTGAGGATGCGCTGACCGCGCATTATTGCGCCTTCGATCGCCGGACGCCGGTCTACGTGAAGGCCGCGCTGATCGGGGCGGTCGTTTATTTCATCGTGCCGGACGATTTGATTCCAGATTCCATTCCGGTGTTCGGCTATCTGGACGATGCCGCGGTACTGGCCGGTGCGCTGAAAATCTTTTCGTCGCATATCAAGCCCGAGCATCGCGAAGCGGCGCGGCGCACGCTTGAGCGGATGCGCCAGCAACAGCCGTCATGGTCCTAACAGGATTACGAGCCTAACAGGATTACGGGCGTAGCAGGATTTTGCCCATTACTTTGCGATCGGCGATTGCTTTGAGCGCCGCCGCGGTCTGCGAAAGCGGATAGACTGCGTGCACATGGGCGCTGAGTTTGCCTTCCGCGCACCAGCCGACGATATCGGCCATCAAGGCGCGCTGAGCCTCCGGCTCCCGTCGCACCCAGGTCCCCCACAATACGCCGCGGATATCGCAGCTTTTCAGCAGGACCAGATTGAGCGGCAGTTTCGGGATTTCGCCTGCGGCAAAACCGACCACGAGATAACGGCCTTCCCAGCCCAGCGAGCGGACCGCGGGCTCGGCATAAGGCCCGCCGACCGGATCGTAGACCACGTCGATGCCGCGCTCGCCGCCGATTGTTTTCAGCGCGCCACGCAGATCCTCGGCCGCATAATTCACCGTTGCGTCGGCGCCATGGTCGCGGGCGAAGTCGAGCTTGTCGTCCGACGAGGCGCAGGCGACGACGCGCGCGCCCATGATCTTGCCGATCTCGATCGCGGCGAGCCCGGTGCCGCCGGAGGCGCCGAGCACGACCAGCGTCTCGCCGGGCTGCAGCGCGGCGCGCTCGCGAAGCGCGTAGAGTGTCGTGCCATAGGTGACGGTGAGGCCGGCCGCATGCTCGAAATCGAGCGTGGCGGGGATTTTGACGAGTTCATTCGCCGGCACTGCCACAGCTTCGCGCGCCGCGCCCCAGCCGATATTGCCCATGACGCGGTCGCCCGGCGCGACCGCAGTCACGCCCGAGCCGACGCTATCCACGACTCCGGAAAATTCGGCCGCAGGCGAGAATGGAAATGGCGGCTTGTGCTGATATTTGCCGGCAATAATCAGCGTGTCGAAGAAGTTAAGCGCCGCGGCCTTGATTCGGACGACGGCTTGACCGGGGCCGGCTTTCGGCTCCGGTAGGTCGGCCAATTCGAGTTCGTCGGGCGTGCAAAAACGTCTGCAGAGGATGGCTTTCATGGCGAGGTCATAGCAGGCCGTTGCGACGCGATCACGCTTCGGCCGGGCCGCAATCCTACATTGCCGGGTATCGCCCCTTCGCCCTTGCCCCACCTATCTCATTCCTTTTTCTGCTGAATTGGATTAAGCTTCATTGCTTTGTTATCCATCCCGGGGGCACTACCGCGAGGCCAGATGCAGGTCGATCGACACTGGCAGCTTGCCTGTGCGCTGCTGATGGCGGCGTCTTTCGCCATTCCGGCGGCCGCTCAACAGCCTCCTGCGCCGGCGGCGCCCCCGCCTGCCGCCACTCCTGCCAAGCCGAAACCGGCTCCCAAACCTGCGGCCAAACCGGCGCCAAAGCCCGAGGCCAAACCCGGCGCGGCGGCTGCGCCGGCGAAGCCGGCGGCGTCGCCCACCAGCGGTGCACGGTTGCTCGGCCAGTACGGCGAGTGGGGCGCCTATACGGCTTCGCCGGGGGGCAAGAAGGTCTGCTTCGCGATTTCCAAGCCGACATCGGCCCAGACCACACCGCCGAATCGGCCGCGAAATCCGATCTACATGTTCATTTCGACGCGCCCGGCCGACAAAGTGGCCAACGAGGTTTCGATCATCGTCGGCTATCCATTCAAGCCGGGTTCCGAGGCGAGCGCGACGGTCGGCTCGACGTCCTTTGCGCTCTATACCCAGCAGGACGGCGCCTGGATCAAAAACGCCGCCGACGAAGCCAACATGGTCGCCGCCATGCGGTCCGGCGAGACGGCGGTGGTGAAGGGCGTATCGGCGAAGGGAACGCAATCGACCGATAGCTACACGCTCAAGGGCGTCTCCCAGGCCCTCGACCGCGTCGCGCAGGAATGCAAATAAACGGCATTCCGTTCCGAGGCTTGAACTGTCCGAAACACGATGGGCGCCCTATCTAGGGCATGATCCCGAAAAGTCGACACCGGTTTTCGGATAAGATCATGCTTCAACAAGACTCTAGACTCTGATCGATTCAATCGGATCGGGGTCTAGGGTCGGCGCGCCGCTTCCTCCGATTTGGGTTTGGACCGACGATGACTGTTTCGCCTGCCGCAACCGAAGCCCTACCTGCCAGGCTCGCCGGTCTCATCGAGAAGCAGCCGCTCGCGCAATATCGCGCGCCGGCGCAACCGTCGCTGGTCGGGCTTACACGCGAGGCGATGGCGGAAGCGCTTGGCTCAATCGACGTGCCGGAGCGGCAGCGCCGCATGCGCGTGCAGCAGCTTTGGCACTGGCTCTATGTGCGTGGGGCGCGAGATTTCGACGAGATGACGACGCTGTCAAAAGAGCTGCGCGCGGCGTTGGCGCAACGCTTCACCTTGGCGCGTCCCGAAATGGTCGCCGAGCAGGTTTCGGTCGACGGCACGCGCAAATGGCTTCTTCGCCTGCCGGGCGATATCGATGGCGCGCCGCACGACGTCGAATGCGTCTACATTCCGGAAACCGACCGTGGCACTTTGTGCATATCGAGCCAAGTCGGCTGTACGCTCAATTGCAGCTTCTGCCACACCGGCACGCAGCGGCTGGTGCGCAATCTCACCGCGGGCGAAATCGCCGGCCAGGTGGTGCTGGCGCGCGACCGGCTCAACGACTGGACCCTCGCCAATGACGGCGATGCGGAAAATCGCAAACGCCTCGTCTCCAATATCGTCATGATGGGAATGGGCGAGCCGCTCTACAATTTCGAAGCGGTGCGCGATGGGCTCGCCGTCGTCGCCGACGGCGACGGCTTGAGCATCTCGAAGCGCCGCATCACGCTGTCGACGTCAGGGGTCGTGCCCAATATCGCGCGCGCCGGCGCCGAGATCGGCTCGATGCTCGCGGTGTCGCTTCATGCCGTCACCGACGAGTTGCGCGATCGATTGGTGCCGCTAAACCGCAAATATCCGCTCCGCGACCTGCTCGATGCCTGCCGCAACTACCCTGGCGTATCTAACGCCCGGCGCATTACCTTCGAATATGTCATGCTCAAAGGGGTCAACGACTCGCTTGCCGACGCCAAGACGCTGGTGCGCCTCCTCAAGGGCATCCCGGCCAAGATCAATCTGATCCCGTTCAACCCCTGGCCCGGTACCCAATACGAATGCTCCGACTGGGAGCAGATCGAAAAATTTTCTGAGATCGTCTTTAGTGCCGGCTACTCGTCGCCGGTGCGCACGCCGCGCGGCCGCGATATTCTTGCCGCCTGCGGCCAGCTTAAGAGTGCGACCGAAAAGCTCTCGGCCCGCGAGCGCTTGGCCCTGCGCGCTATGGCGATGACAGACTAGGCCGCGGGACCGGATGGCCGCTTTATTTCGCATCATGATGATGTTCGCAGGCTATACGGCGGCCTGCATCGCGGCGTCGCTCGTTCTCACCATCGGCACGCTCACGCCGAATTGGAACGAAGTGATGAATTCATTCGGCGTCCCATCGCCCGCGGTGCAATCGGCGGCGCTGTGGGCGGTGGTGGCGTTGGGCACCGTCACCATTTTCGTGGTCGGTCTATTGCCGACGCTATTGGTGATGGTGCTTGCGGAGGGCCTGGGGCTGCGTTCCGCAGTGGTTTACGGCGTTCTCGGCGGATTGTTGGCGCTGGCCGGCGCCTATGGCCTCGATTTCGCCGGCTACATTGCCGCGCCCGACGTCGGTCTCAGCCACGAGCGGGAGGTTTTTGCCGCGGCCGGGATCGCCGGTGGACTGGTCTATTGGTTGTTCGCCGGCCGCCGTGCGGGCGCCTGGAAATGAGGCGGCGTCGGGAACCGACCGCATGAACCGGACCGGGCTCAAAATTGCGCTCGCGATAGGCTTTGCGGTTGGCCTTATCTGCGCCGTCGACCCGCAGCTCGATCTCGATCTGTCGGCTTTGAGCTTTGATTCCAAGGTTCAGATGTTCGAGGTCAATGCCCAGATGTGGGTGCAGCATGCGCGGAACGCGGCGCGCCTTCTCATTACATTCTTGGTGCTGCCGAGCTTTGTCGCGGTGCTCGGCAAGCTCGTGTTGCCGCGCCACCGCATGCTGATCGAAGGCCGCGCCGCCTTGTTCCTGATCGCGACGCTGGCGATCGGCCCCGGCCTCGTCACCAACCTGATCCTGAAAGATCATTGGGGCCGGGCGCGCCCGATCGACGTCCAGCAATTCGGCGGCAGCGAGCATTTTACGGCGTGGTGGGATCCGAACGGTGATTGTCCGACCAATTGTTCGTTCATCGCCGGCGAACCCTCCGGCGCGTTCTGGACACTGGCGCCGGCCGCGCTGGCGCCGCCGGAACTGCGCGGGCTTGCCTATGGGGCGGCGCTCGCGTTCGGCGCCGCCGTCGGCGTATTGCGCATCGCCGGCGGGGCGCATTTTTTCAGCGACGTCGTCTTTGCCGGCGTGTTCATGTTTCTCATCGTGTGGCTCGGCCATGGATTGATTTATCGCTGGCCCACGACCCGCCTGGATGAAGGCCGGATCGAGGATTTTCTCACCCGGGCTGGCGAGGAGCTCCGTGCAGCGATTTCAGCATTGTCGCGGCGGCTGGCGGCTCGGAGCGGCAAGAAGGCCGAATAGCGGGCATCCCGGGTTTTTGGTTTCGACCTATTCGGCCGAGTGTCCGGCCGATGCCGATGCGCACCGGCTTACGCTTCCGATGCTTTCCGCGCGTCGAGGATCGTTTGCAATTTGCCCTTCACCGCGGCCGGCTGATCGGTGCCCAAGAATTCTCCAACCGTCATCCGTCTGACAAGCCGGAGATAGGGTTTTCCGGACAGCACCTCATCGAGTTTCACGTGCTCCTGGACGACAAATTCTTCCTGATCCTCGGCATCTTTGACCAGCGTCCATTGCTCGCACTCGTTGCCTTCGTTCGGGCGCCCCCTAAAAATCAGGTGCTCCATGGTCTCATCCCCAATCGCTCGAGAGAGGTGGCTCCGCGCCGGACACATTCACGCCGAAGGGTGAAAATGTACCCTGGGACGCTCCCCGTTTCACGAGCCTTCCAGCTTGCGTCGGCCACGCGCCCCCCTATAGTCCGCGCGCTTTCGCCGATTGGCGCACCCTAGGACTTCTCAATGCCCAAAGACGCTATCAAAGACGTGAAAAAAGTCGTGCTGGCCTATTCAGGCGGGCTCGACACCTCGATCATTTTGAAGTGGCTGCAGACGACCTATGGCTGTGAAGTCGTCACCTTTACGGCCGATCTCGGCCAGGGCGAGGAGCTCGAGCCGGCGCGCGCCAAGGCGCTGACGCTCGGCATCAAGCCTGAGAACATTTTTATTGAGGACCTGCGCGAGGAATTCGTCCGCGATTACGTGTTCCCGATGTTCCGGGCGAACGCGGTCTATGAGGGCCAATATCTGCTCGGCACCTCGATCGCGCGGCCGCTGATCGCCAACAAGCAGATCGAGATTGCCGAGAAGGTCGGTGCCGATGCGGTGGCGCACGGCGCGACCGGCAAGGGCAACGATCAGGTGCGGTTCGAGCTGGCCTATTATGCGCTGAAGCCCGACGTGAAAGTGATCGCGCCGTGGCGCGAATGGGATTTCAAGTCACGCGAAGCGCTGCTCGCCTTTGCCGAGCAAAACCAGATTCCGATCGCCAAGGACAAGCGCGGCGAAGCGCCGTTTTCGACCGACGCCAATCTGTTGCACACTTCGTCCGAGGGCAAAGTGCTGGAAGATCCCGCGGGCGAGGTGCCGGATTACGTTTATTCGCGCACCGACGATCCGGGCCAGGCGCCGGAGGCGGCGTCCTACGTGACGATCGATTTCGAGCGCGGCGATGCGACCGCGGTCGACGGCAAGAAGCTTATGCCCGCGGCCTTGCTGATGGCGCTCAACGCGCTCGGCAAAAATCACGGCATCGGCCGCCTCGATCTCGTCGAAAACCGTTTCGTCGGCATGAAGTCGCGCGGCATGTACGAAACGCCGGGGGGCACCATTCTGTTGGCCGCGCATCGCGGCATCGAATCGATCACGCTCGACCGCGGTGCGGCGCATCTCAAAGACGAGTTGATGCCGAAATACGCCGAACTGATCTATAACGGCTTCTGGTTCGCGCCGGAGCGCGAAATGCTGCAGGCGGCGATCGACAAGAGCCAGGAATTCGTCACCGGCCGGGTGCGGCTGAAACTCTACAAAGGCAATGCCGGCGTGGTCGGCCGCGAAAGCCCGTATTCGCTTTACGATCAGGACCTGGTGACATTCGAGGACGGCAAGGTAGCCTACGACCAGCGCGACGCCGAGGGTTTTATAAGACTGAATGCGCTGCGATTGCGCACGCTGGGGCAGCGGAAGAAGAAGTTGAAGCTTTGATAGTCATTCCGGATTGCCGTGAAGCCGCGAGCCCGGAATGACGATCACACCTGCCGCTCCACCAGCGCGCGCTTGATATCGGCGATCGCTTTCGCCGGATTCAAGTGCTTGGGGCAGGCCTTGGCGCAATTCAAAATCGTGTGGCAGCGGTAGACGCGGAACGGATCTTCGAGATTGTCGAGCCGTTCGCCGGTCGCCTCGTCGCGGGAATCGACGATCCAGCGCTGCGCCTGAAGGAGCGCGGCCGGGCCGAGATAGCGTTCGGGATTCCACCAATAGCTGGGGCACGAGGTCGAGCAGCAGGCGCACAGAATGCATTCATAGAGGCCGTCGAGCTTCGCCCGGTCCTCATGGCTTTGCTTCCATTCCTTCGGCGGCGTCGGCGATACGGTGTGCAGCCACGGCTCGATCGAGGCGTGCTGGGCGTAGAAATTGGTGAGGTCGGGGATGAGATCCTTCACCACCGCCATATGGGGCAGCGGATAGATGCGCACGACGCCGCCGATCTCGCTCGCCGCCTTGGTGCAGGCGAGCGTATTGCTGCCATCAATGTTCATCGAGCAGGAGCCGCAAATTCCCTCGCGGCAGGAGCGGCGGAAGGTCAGCGTCGGGTCGACGTTATTCTTGATCCAGATCAGCGCGTCGAGAACCATCGGTCCGCAATCGCCGGTGTCGACAAAATAGGTGTCGATGCGCGGATTGCCGCCGTCGTCAGGATTCCAGCGGTAGACGCGATATTCGCGCTCCGCGTTGGCCTTGGCAGGATGCGGCCAGGTCTTGCCTTCGCCGACCTTGGAGTTCTTTGGCAGCGTGAATTCGACCATGAGACCCTCAATAGACCCGCTTCTTGGGTTCGATATAGGACACGTCGTTGGTCAGCGTGTAGGTGTGCACCGGCCGGTAGTCGATCGTCACTTTGCCGGTGGCGACGTCGAGCCAGCACTGGGAGTGCTTCATCCAATTGTGGTCGTCGCGGTCGGGGAAATCCTCGCGCGCATGCGCGCCGCGGCTTTCGGTGCGGTTGGCCGCGCAGTCCATGGTGACCACGGCCTGCTCGATCAGATTGGTGAATTCGAGCGTCTCGATCAGGTCGGAGTTCCAGATCAGCGAGCGGTCGGACACCCGCACGTCACCGACGCCGTCAAACACTTCGTGAATGAGCTTTGAGCCTTCCTGCAGGATTTCGCCGGTGCGGAACACCGCGCAATTGCTCTGCATCACCTGCTGCATCCTGCCGCGCAGCTGCGCGGTCGGTGTGCCGCCCGATGCATGGCGGTATTTGTCGAGCCGCGACAGCGCGCGGTCGGCGGAATCCTTCGGTAATTCCGGCTGCTTGTCGCTCGGCGTGAGAATTTCGGCGCAGCGCTTGGCAGCAGCCCGGCCGAACACCACGAGATCGATCAGCGAGTTCGAGCCAAGCCGGTTGGCGCCATGCACCGACACGCAGGCCGCTTCGCCGAGCGCCATCATGCCGGGCACGACGTAGTCGGGATTGCCGTCTTTCTTGATCAGCACTTCGCCGTGATAATTGGTGGCGATGCCGCCCATATTGTAATGCACCGTCGGCACGATCGGCACCGGCTCGCGGGTCAGATCGACGCCGGCGAAAATATGCGCGGATTCGGTGATGCCCGGCAGCCGCTCGGCGAGGATCGCCGGATCGAGATGGTCGAGATGAAGGAAGATATGATCCTTCTTCGGCCCGACGCCGCGGCCCTCGCGAATTTCAATGGTCATGGCGCGCGAAACGACGTCGCGTGAGGCGAGGTCCTTCGCCGACGGCGCATAGCGTTCCATGAAGCGCTCGCCCGCCGAATTGACCAGATAGGCGCCTTCGCCGCGCGCGCCTTCGGTGATGAGAACGCCGGCGCCATAAATGCCGGTCGGATGGAATTGCACGAATTCCATGTCCTGCAGCGGCAGCCCCGCGCGCAGCACCATGGCATTGCCGTCGCCGGTCTGGGTATGCGCGCCGGTGCAGGACGCGTAGGCGCGGCCATAGCCGCCGGTGGCGAGGATCGTCATCTGCGCCGCGAAGCGGTGAATTGAGCCGTCATCGAGGTTGATGGCGATGACGCCGCGGCAGCGGCCATCCTCGTCCATGATCAGGTCGATGGCGAAATATTCGATGAAGAATTCGGTCGAATGGCGCAGCGCCTGGCCATACATCGTATGCAGCATGGCGTGGCCGGTGCGGTCGGCGGCGGCGCAGGTCCGCTGCGCGGTGCCTTTGCCGAAATGCGTGGTCATGCCGCCGAATGGGCGCTGATAGATCTTGCCGTCCTCGCGGCGCGAGAACGGCAGGCCCCAATGCTCCAATTCGTAGACCGCCTCCGGCGCACTGCGGCACATATATTCGATGGCGTCCTGGTCGCCGAGCCAGTCCGACCCCTTGACGGTGTCGTACATGTGCCAGCGCCAATCGTCCTCGCCCATATTGCCGAGCGCCGCCGCGATGCCGCCTTGCGCCGCGACGGTATGCGAACGCGTCGGAAACACCTTGGTGATGCAGGCCGTGCGCAGCCCCGCTTCGCTGCAGCCGACGGTGGCGCGCAGTCCCGAACCGCCGGCGCCGATGACGACGACGTCATAGGCATGGTCTTCGATCGGATAGGCGCGACCGTTGACAGCCGCCGTCGCGCCTCCGTTCGCTCCGTTTTCCGCCATGCTCAGACTCCGAACGACATTTTGAGAATTGCGTAGACGCAGATCAGGCCGACCGCCCAGCAATAGAAGGTGTTGGCCAGCAACAGCGTGAGCTTCATCGATTCGTCGGGGACGTAATCGACGATGATCTCCTGCACGCCGATTTTCATGTGCAACACGGTGCAGATGATGAAGCCGAGCATGATGACGGCGACGAACGGCGAGCCGATGATTTGCGCCACCGCCGCCTGGTTGCGGCCAAGCAGCAACATGCCGATGACGATCGCCATGATGGTGAGCGGGATGCCGGCGACCGAGGTCACCCGCTGCAGCCAGAAATCTTCCGTTCCGGATTTCGCCGCGCCGCGGCCGCGGACCAACCCCAAGGGGGTGCGGAAATTCTTCGAAGCGCCGCCGCTCATCGCACGCCTCCCATGAAGAGATAGCTGACCAGCGCCACGATCAGGGTCAGACTAAGCGAACCGATGATGGTGGCCCGCGCCAGCCATTCGCGCTCCTGCGGGCCGAAGCCGCGACCGGTGTCCCAGATCAAATGGCGCACGCCGCCCAGCATGTGGTGGATCAGCGCCCAGACGTAGCCGAGCAGCAGAAGCTGTCCGATGATCGAGCCGATGAACCATTCGAACTTGGCATAGGCGTTCGGCCCTGAAGCGGCGGCGAGCAGCCACCAGGCCAGCAGCAGCGTGCCGAAATAGAGGCCGAAACCGGTGATGCGGTGGAAGCCCGACATCAGCATGGTCAGCGGCAGGCGATAAATCTGCAGATGCGGCGAGAGCGGGCGTTCGGCGCGGGCCCGTCGGGCGGGCGAAGTGGTCTCGGCCATTGTGATTATCCGAAAATTGCCATCATCCGAAGTTCGCTTGACGCGGGCGCGCCAAGCAAGACGATTGTTCCTAGCCAATCCGTGCGCTTGCCGCAATGCAACGCCTTGCGGATCATCTAGGCATAGCTACGGATAACTTCGCGCTTCGCGAAAGAATAGCGTTGAACTAGGCAAGCGCAATCGGCAATATATTAAATCTGGCTTCGTCAAATGCGAAGGCAGAGGTAACCCGATGCGATTCGATCTTGCCGATTTGAGCCTGTTCCGCCACGTCGTCGATGCCGGCAGCATTACGCACGGCGCCGAACGCGCGCATCTCGCACTCGCCGCAGCTTCGACGCGCATCCGCAACATGGAGGATGTACTAGGCGTGCCGCTATTGACGCGCGGTCGCCAAGGGGTGACGCCGACGCAAGCCGGCCGGACGCTGCTGCAGCATGCCCGCGCGATTTTGCGCCAGGCCGAGCGGTTGCACGAGGATCTCGGCGCCTATGGGGGCGGTCTCGCCGGCCAGATTCGGGTTCTGTCGAACACCAATGCGCTGACCGAATTTCTGCCGGAAGCGCTGAGCACGTTTCTCGCCGCGCATCCCAATATCAGTGTCGATCTCGAAGAACGCTTGAGCGACGAGATTGTAGGCCTCATTGCCGAAGGCGTCGCCGACCTCGGCATCGTCGCCGGCACGGTCGATTCCGGTGGGCTCGAAACCTATTCGTTCCGGCGCGACCGCTTCGTGCTCGTGGTCGCGCAGGATCATCCGTTGGCTAAGCGCACCAAGATCGCGTTCGACGACGTGCTCGAGCACGATTTCGTCGGGCTGGATCGCGCCTCAGCCTTGCAGCGCTTTCTGGCCACGAAAGCGATACGCATCGGGCGCCCGCTGCGGCTTCGCGTGCAGCTACGCAGCTTCGACGCGGTGTGCCGCTTGGTCGAGTGCAAGGTTGGCATCGGCATCGTGCCGGAAACCACCGCGCGCCGGGTGGCGAAGACCATGGCGATTAAGGCGGTCGCGCTGTCCGACGCCTGGGCAGTGCGCGATCTGACGATCTGCGTGAAAAATCGCGCGGAGCTGCCGGCCTATGCGCGGCAGTTGGTCGAGCATCTCAGGGCCAAGAATCAGTGATTGCTGATGACTGGCATCTGACCCCCGGTTACCTCGGCATCAGCACCCAGTAATCGAGATCCAGCAGCACCGCCGGATCGTATTCCTCGCCGGCTTTGTACGGGAAATCGCCGCACGGCTTGTCGCAGGTAGCGACGGTGCGCAGCCGCAGCGCGGCCACATCGGTGCGGCCGGGCAATTCGGCTTTGGCCAAGACTTCCGACCAGGCATAGACGGTGCCGCCGGCAAAGAGCGGCGCCACATGCCGGCCGCCATTGATGGCCGCGACGTGGAACGCATTGGCGAGCCCGTTGAACGACAGCGCCCGCGCCAGCGAAATGACGTGGCCGCCGTAGATCAGGCGGCGGCCGAAGCGGCCCTGCTTGGCGGCGAACAGGTCGAAATGGATGCGCGCGGTGTTCTGATAGAGCCGCGTCGCCGTCATATGCTCGGCTTCCTCGACGGTGATGCCATCGACATGATCGATCTTCTCGCCGACCGCGTAGTCGCCGAATTTGTAGGCGCTGCCGGCAAGCGCGAGATCGTAAGCCGCGCTACTGATGGTCGGACAGGCCTCGCCCAAGACTTTCGGCTCGAGCGCGGTCGGCAGCCGCGGCACGTGATCGCCGGGCGCGGGCGCTGCCTCGTAGTGTTTGCGCACCATGACCCAGCGCACATATTCGAGCACCGGCTTACTGTCCTGGTTGTAACCGGTGGTGCGCACATAGACGATGCCGGTCTTGCGGCTGGAATTTTCCTTCAGGCCGATCACCTCGGACTGCGCGTTCAGCGTGTCGCCGGGATAGACCGGGCTGCGGAAGCAGCAATTGGCATAGCCGAGATTGGCGACCGCGTTCAGCGACACATCGGGTACGGTCTTGCCGAACACAATGTGAAAGACGAGGAGGTCATCGATCGGCGAGCGCGGATAGCCGATCGCCTTGGCGAAGGCATCCGACGACTGCACCGCGAAGCGGCCGCCGAACAGGCCAGTATAGAGCGCGACATCGCCGGTGGTGACGGTGCGTGGCGTGGCGTGCCTAATCACCTGGCCGATGCGGAAATCTTCGAAATAATTGCCGGGGCTGTTTTTCGACATTTTGTAACGCCTTTACGAAGAATCGTGCAGCGAAACCCGGCATTTCGCGCGCGCTTCATAGCTCACCGGAGGCTTCAGGGGAAGTGTTCACGCAGCCGTGAGCGCGGCGCTGAAACCGCATTGGCAACCGCCCGTATCTCGATGCGACGACGCGAACAGCTCGCGCCGCCGGCGGTCCGCCGCCGCAACCCAATCAATGTGGAGACTGTGATGTCCAAGCGTTTCGCTCTGTTTGCCAGCGCGGCCGTTCTCGCCTTCGCCGCGATCTCTGCTGTGCCGGTCTATGCCGACCAGATGTCGGAAAAGACCGTCACGGTCGGCGGTGCGCCGATGTATCCGTCGAAAAACATTATCCAGAACGCGGTGAATTCCAAGGACCACACCACGCTGGTCGCCGCCGTGAAGGCCGCCGGCCTGGTCCAGACGCTCGAAGGCCCGGGCCCGTTCACGGTGTTCGCGCCGACCAATGCGGCCTTCGCCAAGCTGCCGGCGGGCACGGTCGACAACTTGCTCAAGCCCGAAAACAAGGCAACGCTCACCAAGGTGCTGACCTATCACGTCGTGCCCGGCCGCATGACCGCGGTGAACCTGATGAAGGCGGTCAAGGACGGCGAGGGCGAGGCGCACCTCAAGACGGTCGCGGGCGAGGACCTGACGGTCAAACAGGCCGGTCCCGGCAAGCTCACCGTGACCGACGCCAAGGGCGATGTCGCCGATGTGACGATCGCCGACGTGTTGCAGTCGAACGGCGTCATCCATGTTATCGATACCGTGATGTTGCCGTAACCGGTTCCCTGCCTCTCCCCGCGGTGCGGGGAGAGGTTCCTCACGCCCGCGTTAACGTTTTTCACGGCTCGTGACACGAATGTGAGGCGCGGATGCGCCCGTTTTTGCTATAGGACTGCCGCATCGGCCGGCTGCCGGACGGAACCCATGACCATCGAAGCCGCAAGCCAGACCCCGATCATGACCGACGTCGCGGTGGATCCCGCCATCCATCCGCTGTGGGTACGGGTAACGCATTGGGTCAATGCGCTGGCGATGTTCATGATGATCGGCTCGGGCTGGCAGATTTACGATGCCTCGCCGCTGTTTCGCTTCCTGCACTTCCCGCGGCAGATCGCCCTTGGCGATTGGCTTGCCGGGGCGCTGCTCTGGCACTTCGCCGCGATGTGGCTTCTGGTGATCAACGGCGCGATCTATGTCGCGCTCGGCATTGCCACCGGCCGGTTCCGCAGCAAGCTCTTGCCGATCCGCTTCCGCGATGTGATCGGCGATCTTGCCGCGTCGCTACGTGGCCGCCTCGCGCATGACGATCTGTCCGTCTACAACGCGGTGCAGCGGCTCCTTTATCTCGGCGTCATTCTCGCCGGCATTGTCATCGTTGTCTCTGGCCTGTCGATCTGGAAACCGGTGCAGCTTAAATATTTGACCGATCTGTTCGGCGGCTATGACACCGCGCGTTACGTGCATTTCTTCGCCATGTCCTCGATCGTCGCGTTTCTGACGGTTCATGTCGCGTTGGCGCTCATCGTGCCGAAAAGCCTGCGCGCGATGATATTTGGACGTTGAGGAAAATGGGGCGCTGAGGAGGCAAACATGTCCCGCACCCGCAAGGATCCACCCGGCGTCGATAGTAAGCTCCTGATCAAGGATGCGGCAAAACTTATGCCGGGCCGGTCGCGGCGCCTCTTCCTGCGCGGCGCCGCGAGCCTCGGCGCGCTGTCGATGCTGACGGGCTGCGATATCATTGATGGCCCGACCTCGGAGAACGTGCTGCGCGTCATGTCGCGCTTCAACGACCGCATCCAGGCGCTCTTGTTCAGCGACACCACGCTGGCGCCGGAATATCCCGAAAGCGCGATCACGCGGCCGTTCCCGTTCAACGCCTATTATGCGGAGGACGAAGCCCCCGATATCGATGCCGATGTCTGGAAGCTCGAGATCGGCGGCCTCGTCGACAACAAGAAACCGTGGACGCTCGGCGAATTGAATGCGCTGCCCGAAGTCTCCCAGATCACCCGCCATATCTGCGTCGAAGGCTGGAGCGCGATCGGCTCCTGGCAAGGTGTAAAACTGTCGGATTTCCTGAAAATGATCGGCGCCGACACCACGGCCAAATATGTCTGGTTCCAATGCGCTGAAGGCTATTCGACCACCATCGACATGCCGACGGCGCTGCATCCGCAGACGCAATTGACGCTGAAATTCGACAACAAAACCCTGCCGACGGCCTATGGCTTCCCGATCAAGATCCGCATCCCGACCAAGCTCGGCTTCAAGAATCCGAAATACGTCACCGCGATGTGGGTGCAGAACAACGACGCTGGCGGCTATTGGGAAGACCGCGGCTATAATTGGTTCAGCGGACTCTAGGAGCTCCCGCGCGTCGATAAGGGTTGTTCCGGCACAGCTTGCCAAGGCCAACCCGGCCCATTAGCAATCCCCGCCTCAGTCAACGAGGCGTATTGCCATGCCCACATTCAAGCTCCTCCTTCTCGCCGGCGACGGCATCGGCCCGGAAGTCATGGCCGAGGTAAAGCGGCTCCTCGGCTTCTACGCTAAGACGGGTGTCGCGGATTTCCAGATCGAGGAAGGCCTGGTCGGGGGCGCCTGTTACGACGCGCATCAAGTCGCTATCACGGACGACACCATGGCGAAGGCGCATGCGGCGGACGCCGTGATTTTCGGCGCAGTGGGCGGGCCGAAATGGGACAAGGTGCCGTTCGAGGCGCGGCCGGAAGCGGGATTGCTGCGGCTGCGCAAAGACCTCGGCCTGTTCGCCAATATCCGCCCCGCCATCGTTTATCCGGCGCTCGCCGAAGCATCGAGCCTCAAGCGCGAGGCGGTCGACGGCCTCGATATTATTATTCTCCGCGAGCTCACCGGCGGCGTCTATTTCGGCGAACCGAAGACCATCACCGACCTCGGTAACGGCCAGAAGCGCGCCATCGATACCCAGGTCTACGATACCTATGAGATCGAGCGCATCGCCCGGGTCGGCTTCGAATTGGCGCGCAAACGTCGCAACAAAGTCACCTCGATGGAAAAGCGCAACGTCATGAAGACCGGTGTGCTGTGGCACGAAGTGGTCGAGGCGGTGCATGCGCGCGACTATAACGACGTTACGCTCGAGCACATGCTGGCCGATTCCGGCGGCATGCAGCTGGTGCGCTGGCCGAAACAGTTCGACGTCATCGTGACGGATAATCTGTTCGGCGACATGCTGTCCGATATCGCCGCGATGCTGACCGGCTCGCTCGGCATGCTGCCGTCGGCGTCGCTCGGCGAGGCTGACGCCAAGACCAAGCGGCGCAAGGCGATGTACGAGCCGGTGCACGGCTCGGCGCCCGATATCGCCGGCAAGGGCATGGCCAATCCGATCGCCATGCTGGCGTCATTCGGCATGGCGCTGCGCTATTCGTTCAATATGGGCGGCGAAGCCGACCGGCTCGACTCGGCGATTGCGGCCGTGCTGGCGCGCGGCTTGCGCACCGCGGATATCAAATCCGAGGGCTCAACGATCGTCTCGACGTCGGAGATGGGCGAGGCGGTGGTGGGCGAGTTGGAAAAGCTCTCGGCGTAAACTTACGGTTTGCGAAACACCAAATTCGGCGCGAACTCCCACGCCAGCGCGTAGCCGGCGGCGGCCATCAGGCCTACGGTTTCGTCGCGCGCTTCGAGCACTTCGATCTGCACGATGCCGCGATTGTCGCGCAGCGTCCGCGCCATGCCGGCGAGCGCCTTGCGCTCGTAGCGTTCGATGTCGATTTTGATCGCGAGCGTCAGGCCGGACAGCAACACGATATCGTCGAGCCTGACGATATCGACCTCGTAGCCTTCGCCGGCTTTGGCGTCCTCGACGATCTGCGACAGGCCGATATCCCGCTCCGGCCCCGGCACCAGCCGGAATTTGCCGGGCTCGGCGCCGAGCGCCACTTCATTGATGGTGATGTCGGCATCGAGCAGATCGTTGATCAGGAGATTGGCGCGCAGATGCACGCGGTTGCGCCGGTCCGGCTCGAACAACATGGCGCGCGGCGCGAGCCGCTTTTTCATCATCACGCAGGTATAGAGACCGAGATTGGCGCCGATATCGACAAACAGGTCGGGCTTGATCTCGCGGCAGGCGCTCACGAAGCTCGTCAATTCGCGGTACTCGCCGATCTTGGCGGAAATCTCCAGCCCGCCGACATTTTCGGAATGCACCAGGAAATCAGCGCCGAAATAGCTGCAGACGAAATAATGGCCGTGATGCACCAGCCTGTTGAACGGCTTGTAGAAGCGGCGCCGCGCTTTATTCCGCCACCGGAACGAAAGGTTCATGCTCCCCCACCCGCCGGATGGAGCGGCGCTCCGGATCCGCGCGATCGAACAAAGCTTGGTCTAGAACGGCGTCTCGGGATTGAATCCCGGAATGCTGAACGAGCCGGGCAGCGGGTAAGAACCGCGGCCTTGGAAATCCGGGCCGATGAACCAATTCGGCCGACCCGGATCGCCGCCCGGCGGCAGCATGTAATCCATGTAGCTGCGGTCGCCGACCGACACTTCGGTGCCGGTGTCGAGATAGGACCGCCGCCGCGGAATGACGATGACGGTGCGTTGGCCGTTCGGCCCGTTGATGATCGTGGTGGTGGGCTGGATGATGGTGCCACTGGCGGAGCGCTCGACCACGGCCGGCGGCCGATGTTGTTTCTTCGGCGGATCGGCGGCGGCCGGAGAGGAAATTGCCGAAACCGCGGCGATGAGCCCGCCTGCGACGCCTAGCCAACGCATTGTTACTCCAACCATGGGCTCCTCGCTTTCGATCACTTTCAATCTAGCCCGCTTTCGCGGGCCGCGACAGGTATTCCGGCAACGACACCCGGACCCGCCGGTTCCGGCCGGAGATTGGCGGAATCCGGCTGCGACACCGCTGCACAGAATAATATGCTTTGATTCTCCGCGTTTATGTCACATTATTTCATCTCCGCGCAGGCCTTGATGAAGGCCGGTGCAGGTTACGCGCTCATGACAAGGCGCGAACCCGACAACGGGAGGAGTCCCATGTTGACACGACGCAGCCTCTTGGAGGCGGCCGGCGCCACGGTTGCCCTCGGCGCTAGTCCACTCGCCATGCCCCGGCGCTTTGACGCTCGCGCCGCGGGCGCTGAATTGTCGCCCGGCGTCCCCGCGGGCCTCGAAAGCTCCGCCGCGATGGAGTCGCTGCCGGGAAAAAAGCCGCTGATCAAGCTGTCCTATCGGCCGCCGAATTACGAATCGCCGCTGGAATATTTCCGCACGCCGATCACACCGAACGATCAGTTCTTCGTTCGCTACCACCTGTCCGACATCCCCGACGTCGACGCCAAGACCTACAAGATCGAGGTCGGCGGCGACGGCGCCAGCGGCCAGACCGTGATCACGCTCGACGATCTGAAGAAATTGCCCGCCGTCGAACTGGTTGCCGTCAATCAATGCTCGGGCAATCGGCGCGGCCTCTCCAATCCGCACGTCGCCGGCGTCGAATGGGGTTACGGGGCCATGGGCTGCGCGCGCTGGAAGGGTGCGCGGCTCAAGGACATCATCGGCATCGTCGGGCTGAAGCCCGAGGCGATCGAGATCGCCTTCAATGGCGCCGAGGGGCCGGCTTACGACAAGACGCCCGATTTCATCAAAAGCCTGCCGGTGTGGAAGGCGATGGATGAATCGACGCTGGTCGCCTACGAGATGAACGGCGAGCCGCTGCCGCACTTCAATGGTTTTCCGGCACGCCTCGTGGTGCCCGGCTGGACCGGCACTTATTGGATGAAGCACCTCATCAGCATTACCGCGCTCACCAAGCCGCAGGGCGGGTTCTGGATGACTCCCGCCTACCGGGTTCCGCTCGGCGAATTCCCGGTGGTCGCGCGCTTCACCACGCAGGATAGCGCCACCAATACGCCGATCACCGAAATGGTGGTCAA
>Ga0181526_10000692_pt1 | contig 34680 bp, 31 predicted proteins | sample PEATcosm2014_Bin_35_FD_119750 | JGI IMG/M metagenome (GOLD analysis project Ga0181526, IMG submission 119750) | Peatland microbial communities from MTU Mesocosm Facility, Houghton, MI, USA - PEATcosm2014_Bin06_30_metaG | ecosystem: Environmental > Terrestrial > Soil > Wetlands > Peat | place...
CGATGATCATGCTGTGCGCGACATTTTCGCTAGCGCAGAATTTCACCGATGTGAAGCCCAGCCCGCAGCAGGTCGCTTGGCAGGATTTGGAGATGGGCGCGATCATTCATTTCGGTCCGAACACGTTCATGGACCGGGAGTGGGGAGACGGCACAGCGGACCCATCGGTATTCAATCCGCCTGATGTGGACCCCGAGCAGTGGATGCGGGCCGCCAAATCCGCTGGCATCAAGTATGTTGTGTTCGTTGCCAAACATCATGACGGTTTCTGCCTGTGGCCGACTGCAAAGAGCAAATACAGCGTCAAATCCAGCCCTTGGAAAGGAGGCCAGGGAGATCTGGTCCGAGATGTTGCGGCCGCCGCTCGCAAGTATGACCTGAAGTTTGGTATCTATCTCTCGCCATGGGATCGCCACGAGCCGACATACAAGGACAGCGCCGCCTATGACGGTTACTATCTGGCACAGTTGAACGAGTTAGTCACCAGTTATGGCGAGATGGCCGAGTTCTGGCTGGATGGCGCGGGTAGCGCCGGTCACGTGTACGACTTTGATCGCTACGTCGACAACCTCCGTGTCTATCAACCGAATGCACTGATCTTTGCGGATGCGGCGTTGCTCAAGTACGGCGACATACGCTGGGTTGGGAATGAAGATGGCAGTACGCCGGAAGAAAACTGGAATGTACTGGATCTGCGCGGCTATCTCCGCTACCGTCCCGCTGAAGCGGATACTCCATTGCGAAAAGACCATTGGTTTTGGCATCCCCATGATGAGACGAGTTTGAAGTCCGTCAGCGAGCTTATGGCCACCTACAACCAAACCGTGGGCCGCGGCGCGCAACTGATGATTGGGCTCGCCCCCGACAGACGTGGCCTGCTTCCCGACGCAGACGTGAGGCGTCTTAAGGAATTCGGGGAGGCCGTGGGATCAATCTATGCACCGGAGAAGAATCTTGCAGCTCACGCCAGTAACGCATCGATATATCAAGCGGCTCTTGATTCCGATCCCGACACGACGTGGTCGGCGCCAGAGGGATCCCATTCTGCGATGATCGATTTGGTTTTTGCCCATCCCATCAGTTTTGACCGCGCGCTGACCATGGAATGGCTGGTAGACGGACAGGAGGTGCAAAAGTATGCGATTCAAGTCATGGATGGCTCGAAATGGACGACGGTTTACTCGGGAACCACGATCGGTCACAAGAAAATCGACCTCTTCCCTCGGATAGTTACGCAACACGTGCGACTCAATATTCTCTCTGCTTCCGGCACGCCACGTATTCGGGAGTTCCAGTTGTTCGACGGGGCGCCGACAGAATAGCTGCACATTCAACAGGAGCTTGTGCTTAAACCTCGAAGCTTACGCCGCACAATGGCCGCTGCTGGCTGGCAATGGCTGCACTCGCGATTCTCTCTGTAGTGCAACAGCTTGCGATTGGTGGAGCATCTGGTTTGTCCGTCACATCATTAGTAGTCAATTTTGTGGGCGGCCCCGCACTCTTCGCCGAGCACAAACCTCAGTATTTATGCGGGCCGGCGCGCTAGAACTCCTGGTGCAAAACCATGTGGGTCGGTTGTGGAGTTCGCGCCACTGCTGTGAGTAGTTCGAAATAATTGGTCGGGGAGAGAGGATTTGAACCTCCGACCCCCTGGTCCCGAACTCAAAGGTGTCAAAATCCAAGTGCTTCATCTGGTGTCGCTTAGGAGCCAGAAAGCCAATCTTTCTCTCTCTCAGTCGTACCCAGTTGTACCGAACTCAGCAAAGGGCTTTGTGACCAGCCTAGTTGGCGTTGTGGTCAGGCTACCTAACGATGATCCTCTGTCCATCGCAGTCAGCTTCTCGCGAATCCGACCCGCAAGTTCGTGGCGAACATAAGGCGAAGATGTTAGACTGCCAAGGTGGACGAAGGACGCAAGCGCGTGCTCCTTATCGCCGCCTCAATTCTTGCGGCTCGGAAGCTCGCGCAGTACGACAGCGGAGCGAGGGTTCCTGCTACCGTAGCTGCCATAGCGGATGGAGTGCGCTGGGCTGAGCGGATCATGGAGGAGATTGATCGGCGTCATCCGATAAGACCGCAGAGAGATACAAGCACGTAGCTCACTACGCTCAAACCGGGCTACTCCCCGCGAGAATAGCGTTGCGACAGATTGTTGTACCGGATGCGCTGCTCCCTCACGAGCTTCACGAGAACTTCTTTGAACTTTTCCTCCGGTATGTACTGTCTCATCATGCGCCAACGATGGCGAGTCTCATACGGGAGAGCTTTCAGGTTGTGTTTGAATTTCGCAAATCCTGTCATTTGCACGGGGAAGGCGATTCCGAAGGGAACATCTTGAATGATCGGCTTCATGATCAAGTCCGCCCACATCCCGTCGATGCCCGATGATTCGACCTCCATGTTGAGGTAGTCCATGATCCTGTTCTCTAGGTACGTGTTCCTCGTCGCCGTCCACTCGCTGTATTTCCTGCCGACATATCCCGCGAGCTTGGGCACCCAAGTGAGCAGAAAACCGAGATCGTGAAAGTTGGCGACTATTTGGGGTGGTATCGGCATTGCCGCCTAGTTGAGCTTGAAAGCCGGATCGGACGTGGAGTGTTGCATGCGAACATAATGCTTCAGCACGAGGCTCTTGTCGAAAGCCGCAAATTTCATAGCGACTTCTTCCTTGGTTCCGTGCATTTCTTCGCCGAATGAATTCTCGAAGCTAAACCATCCATCATGCCGAGTCGAAGGGCGAATGAACGCCTTCGCTTTGGCGGCGTTCTCTCCTGTCGTCTCATACCATGCGTAGGCAATCGCATTCGGTTTCGCGGCTACTGGTTCTGCTGTTACGGGAGTCCGCGGTCTTGGCTTAGTGCCCGATTTGGCATCGCCGCCGTGGATGCCAAACTTTAAGGTATCCGGTTCCACGGTATCGCGGAGTTGACCGGAAAACACTTTCTCAACACCCGTCTGCGCATCTTTGAATCGCAGACCAGTCGGCTTCCACCCCAACGCTTCAACAGCCTTGACATCAATGCCCCTTACCACCAGCAGCGGGGGTTCTAGCTCGCTCCGCATCACGCTTCCATCGGCGCTGGTATCATCGACGTATTTTCCCTGCGTCTCTGAAACCGACTGACACGCAAAACTCTGTTTGTCGGGGTCATGGTTGAGGTAGAACGCCTCTAGAGTAATCTCGCTCACATCCTGCGGCGGGTCTGCCTCGGTCAAAACAGAGCGCTGAGCCGGAACTGCGCTCAGCGGTATCGAGCGACCCAGCAAACCAAGCAAGCTCTCAACGATGTCGTTGTAGCCGTCCTTCGAAGATACCTTCGCGAGACGGTCGGCGAACCCAGCGCCATACTCTAGGACGTCATCGCGAGTGATTCCGTGCCAGATCGGAAGTATGATCTTTCTCCCCGGCTGTTCAAGCGCAAACAGCGAATTCAATTCATACTCCGTCCACTTTTTCTTTCGCAAAAACGCCTTAGAAAAGATGACAACGCCGTACCGACAATTTGCCAACCCGCGATCTATAGATGCTCTCAGGTCGTCGCCCCATTCCAAGGCAGTCTTATCAAACCATACCTTGATTCCAGCGGCTTCGAGAGCTTTGACAAGCGGCTCAACATACGGCTTGTCTTCAGTAGCATGCGATATGAAAACGTCGAACTGTGGGCTGACCTTAGCGCTATTTCTGGATGCGACCACGTCGTTTCCTTCCGAAGCTGCTACGCTGGGCTGCAACAGCACATCCTTCTTGGCTTCCGCCTTTTCACTATCAGGATGCGGAATCCGCTTCTGCTTCCAGCCGAGCCTGAGACCCCCAGATTTCTGAACGTCTCGGTCGAAGGTGATGTCCGTTTGGAACCAGTTGTTATCGGAATCTCTGTATGTAATAGGAACAGTGACGCTCGGTATACCTCGCTCTCGCATGAAATCAAACAACGCGCTTCCAAACGTCCCGCCTAACCTCGCCTCCAAGAACACGGGATAAAACGCCTCCCCATCGTTCTTGCTCAATCGTTCCGTATGACCGCGATGGAATACCAGTTTGGTGCCATCCGCAAGTTGAACGCTGTGGATCGTAAGGTCGTATCCGGGCCGCTCCCCGTCGTTTATCACTCCCAGCCCTGTGTAGCCAAAATCGTCTTTAGTGGTGCCTCCTCCGTAGCGCTTGGGAACGATGATCGGTCTCGCTGCTGGGAGGTCAAGTTTCTCGACTCGCCGAGCATCTCCCGCGTCACGATTCAAATAGGCGTATGGCTTCGCCGCTTCACGGACTCTATTGCAACTGTCTTGAATTTGTTCTGCTGCGATCTTCATGGTCTCCAAATCGCGCCCAGACATTAGCCTGTCGAGGCTGACATTTATATTCGCAAGTTCATCCTTGGCTATGCGGGAGAGATCGGACGGCAGATCATAGTCCCGCTCGAAAGTCCGCAATGCCATTTCAACTTTGCCAAAGATTTCCTTCTCTTCAACAGCAACATCGCGGACAGCCTGCGCGACTCCATAGCGCGAGTGAAGTTCAATGTATGACCACGCCGCCTTTTGCAAATCTCGCGTTGCGTCTGATAAGCGTCTTGCGGCTTCGGTTTGTGTCGAGGGAACCTGAGTTTGCTCGCCCCTGTGCTGATCCGTTTGAGTGTCTCGACGCTGGGATTCCCTCTCGCGGATGAAATCGCGGTTCAGTTCCTCGATCTCCGTCATCAGGTCGTGATCAAACAATGCCGTAGCCACTCCTGCCTTTCTCAGGGAGCGCTGACCTCGACCACTTATTCGGTCATCAGGATCAAGCATCCCGATCACGACGCGAGCGACTTTTCTTTCCGCTAGGCGAGTAGCACAAGGAACCTTGGGATGGTTCCTTGAGGTACATGGTTCCAGAGTGGTGTAAACCGTCGAACCAGCCAACAAGACATCGGGTAGCTTTTTCTCAAGTGCGATATATTCACCGTGGCACTGGGGAAACTCGCCACGATGGGCAGTCGCGAGGACATGTCCATCCTTCACCACTACGACTCCTACTTTCGGATGAACACGGTCATCCTCCGGCTCACTCTTCCGAGCCTCCTCGATAGCCAGTCGGGCGAATCTCCGATCATCGCTCTCGCCGGATGTAGCGGGTGTAGTCGAAACTGTTTTGGGTAGCTCGCGACTACTTGATCCTTCGGCAGATTCATAGTCGGTTAGCAGGCGCTCAGTGGGACGCGCATGTCCTTCCAACACTTTCTCTAACATACCTTGATTAGCCATCCGTTGAATGTTTCGTCTAACCTCTGCCGAGGTTGCGCCGAGGTAATCGAGATCAGCAGGCTCGTCGAATGGAATCGGATAGATAATCCCGTCTGGCTGGGGCTGCATCGGAAAACGGTATGCGAGCCAGTGCGACTTGTGAACGATGTATTGTCTGATTTCTGCATCGGTTCGCGTCACTTTATTCTCAAGGTCGGACGCCGACAACTGAATTTCCTTGTAGTACCGTTCATCCGAGGGCTGGTCGAAACTCAGTGTTCCGTTGTCGAAGGCACGCCGGATGGCGTTTATACAAGCGATTTCAATACGCTGCTCGTAATCCGAGACTGTGATCTCTAGCGAACCTGCTGCGAAGACGGAGACGAGCCGCATGCCACGGTTTTTCTTCAGATCAGTTACGTGAAATTTGTACACCAGCCCATCGCGGGTGACAGGATCAGCCTTGCCCTGAGGCGAAAGTTCAAAACATTCGCCTCCAAGCGTCACGTAATGTGCAGGGTTGCCACTCATGCCGAGACCTTTAGCTCTACTCTTTGATTCTCTGAACACTACTCCGACTAGATTCTACGCCGCGCTTATTCTCTCTTGCGACTTCAGCCACGCGAGGACAGATGATCGCCGGAATCGAAGACCCATAGGTAGCCGCAGGACTGGAATTGGGTTGTCGTATCTCGCCTGACCTCGATGGCGTGTCAGGTTGTAAATTGAGGACTTCTTGCATTTGAGTATTTCGGCGACTTCAGCGACGGTGAGAATATCGCTCTCTGCTGGAGGCGTTGGAACTATTTCTGCCCCGGCGAGTGATACCGTAACGACGAATGATGCTGGTAATTCGAAAGGTTTTGACTGTTTCATAGCTCTCCTCTGCACATTCGGAGGAAAGCTAACACAGACGAGGCGAGAGCCCCGTCGCTACAATGTAAGATGCTATGACCTTAGACGACTTCCGCCAATCGCTCACCGCAACCGAGCCGCCAGCGGGACTCACGCAGGCCCTCGCAGGGCTGTGGTGGGATGGGAAAGGCGACTGGACGCGGGCGCACGAATCCGCGCAACAGGACGAAGGCGTAGAGGGTTCGTGGGTGCATGGCTACTTGCACCGCAAGGAAGGCGACCAGAGCAACGCCGCCTACTGGTATCGTCGCGCTGGCAAGCCCGTGTGCCGGGAACCGCTCGATTCGGAATGGCTCAGCATCGTGAAAGCCTTGTTGGGATAGGGCGGGTTCGTGCTTTTTGTATTCTGAAAGTGTCGTTGCGGACGACACTTCTTATGCCCAAACGCATTCTATCGCTTCACAACCCCAGTAGCACGGAAATCTGAACAGTTCATTAGAATTAGTCTGCTCGCCGCGTTGGGGATGTATCATTTGCAGTTACCCCATACGATGAGTACCGCCTACCACGCCAAATACTTTGCGTTCGAGCTTACGAAGCGGTGCGCCTCCGACAGCATGGAGAAGCTGGCTGCTTCTCTTGCTGACGCTCAAGTTGACCTGAACCCACATCAGGTCGAAGCTGCCTTGTTCGCCTTCCGCTCCCCCTTATCAAAGGGAGCGATCCTCGCCGACGAAGTTGGGCTGGGAAAGACGATTGAAGCCGGGATTCTCCTCTCCCAGAGATGGGCTGAACGCAAACGAAAGATTCTCATCATCGTCCCGGCAGCCCTTCGAAAGCAGTGGCATCAGGAACTTTCCGATAAGTTCTTCCTGCCCTCGGCGATTTTGGAGACCAAGACCTTCAATGAGCAAATCCGAGCGGGAAACCTCAACCCATTTAACCGATCTGAGATCGTCATCTGTTCATATCAGTTCGCCCGCTCGAAAGAGCCGTACATCCGTCAAGTTCCGTGGAATCTCGCCGTCATTGATGAAGCGCATCGGCTCCGAAACGTCTACAAGCCCACAAACAAGATCGGGAATGCGATCAAGAGCGCCCTTGCCCCATTCGATAAGCTGCTTCTGACTGCAACGCCGCTCCAGAACTCCCTTCTTGAACTCTTCGGGCTGGTGAGCATCATTGACGAGCACACGTTCGGAGACATTAAGAGCTTCCGCAGCCAATTCTCGCGGCTAGAAACAGACGGGGACTTTCGTGCGCTCCGTGAGCGCCTCAAGCCAATCTGCCAGCGGACACTGCGCCGTCAGGTGCTCGAATATATTCCGTTCACAAACCGCATCGCGTTAGTAGAAGAGTTCATTCCCAGTGAGCCAGAACAGAAGCTCTACAATCTGGTTTCCGACTACCTCCAACGTCAGAACCTCTACGCCCTGCCCGCGAGTCAGCGCCAGTTGATGACTCTTATTCTCAGACGGCTCTTGGCTTCATCGACATTCGCAATTGCTGGAACGCTCAAAGGACTAGCGGACAAGCTGGAAAAAGCCGCAGACGCACAAAAGCCTGTCATCGAGCCTCCGCAAGAGGTAGCTGAGACCTTCGAGAGCTTTGAAGAACTTGAAGATGAATGGGAAGACGAGGAGGGCGAGGGCGAGACCGACAAGAAATCCGACCCACGAGTCCTCAGCCCGGATCAGTTAGAACAAGTGGCGGAAGAGATAAAGTCGCTCCGTCTGTTTACAGAACTGGCGAACTCGATTGCGAAGAACTCCAAGGGCGAAAGGCTGCAAACGGCGCTGAAGAGGGGTCTTGCAGAAGCCAAGAGTAAAGGCGGCAGGGAGAAGGCGATCATCTTCACCGAGTCCACCCGGACTCAGGAATACGTCCGCTCCATTCTTGAGGAAATCCACCGCTATAGCGGCAAAGTCGTACTGTTCAACGGTTCCAACAACGATCAGAAGTCGAAGGAAATCTATCAGAACTGGTTGAAGAAGCACGAAGGTACCGACTACATCACGGGTTCCAAGACCGCCGACATGCGGGCTGCGTTGGTTGAGTATTTCCGTGATGAAGCGATCATCATGATCGCCACTGAGGCAGCCGCAGAGGGGATCAATCTTCAGTTCTGCTCGTTGGTCATCAACTACGACCTTCCGTGGAATCCTCAACGCATTGAGCAGCGCATCGGGCGCTGCCATCGTTACGGTCAAAAGCACGATGTTGTCGTCGTTAATTTCCTGAACAAGAAGAACGCTGCCGACCAGCGGGTTTACCAGCTTTTAGACGAGAAGTTCAAGCTCTTCAGCGGTGTCTTCGGCGCTAGTGATGAAGTGCTGGGCAGCATCGGCTCTGGAATCGACTTCGAAAAGAGGATCGGCGACATCTATCAGAAATGCCGAACTGAACAGCAGATTCAGTTTAATTTCGACCAGCTACAACAGGAGATGGAAATACAGATTGACGAGCGAATACAGCAGACTCGCCAAAAGCTCCTTGAAAACTTCGATGAAGAGGTTCATGAGAAACTTCGGATCAATGACCACGAGAGCAACGAAGTCAAAAGCAAGTTTGACCATTGGCTGTGGGAACTGACTCGTTTCTATCTTCAGCCCTATGCCAAGTTCGAGGATGGAGAACCCGGATTCACGCTCATCAAGAATCCCTTTCCCAATGAGCAGATTCATCCCGGCCCATATCGGAGCGGGAAAGACGTCGAGGACGCCAACCTCTATCGCTTGGGTCATCCACTCGCTCAGAAGATCATCGAACAATGTAAGGCGTTCGCGCCCGACTCGAAGACTCTCACATTCGATTACTCTCATTCAGGCAAGAAAATCTCGATACTTGAGCCGCTGGTCGGGAAGAGCGGGTTCATGCGTGTGGTTTGCCAGAGCGTCACGGCACTCGAAGCCGAGGATTTCATTTTCTTGGGCGGCGTTTGTGACGATGCCTCTCCGGTTGATGCTGAACAGTGCCGCCGATTCTTTTCGCTTGGCGCTTCGGAACAGCCGTCGTCGTGCGGCTCCGTACCTGAACATCTTCGTGCGCAAATCGAGGAACGGTTGCGGATTCAGCAGAACGAAACCGCCGCAAAGCTAACTGAGCGGAACGGGGGGTTCTTTGAGGTCGAGATGGACAAGCTGGATCGTTGGGCAGAAGATCATCGCAAATCACTTAAATCCACGCTCGATGACCTCGACCTTAAGATCAAGGAGTCGCGAAAAGAAGCACGGAGCGCTCCAAATCTCCCAACCAAACTTGAGTTGCAACGCCAAGTCCGGCAACTGGAAGAAAAGCGGAATACGGCATGGCGTGAGTATGATGACGCCGCCCAACAGATCGAACTGAAGAAGGACGGTCTGCTGGACGAGATAAGCCAACGGCTCAAGCAACAGACCCGGCAGGAAGAATTGTTTCTTATTCGCTGGCATTTGAACTAGGTGAATACCGATGACCGAATCGCACCCTGAGAGCACTGTCATCCAACCCGCGCCGACCGAGCAGCCTGAACGTCTGGATTTGCTGTCGCATGAGATCGTTAGCGACAAGCAGGCGGAAATTGTCCGCCTTTTCCCAGAGGTGCGCACGGAGGGCGGCAAGATCGACTTTGACCGCCTGAAGCGCGTGCTCGGCGGAACTGTTGATCCCGGCAAGGAACGCTACGGCATGAACTGGGCGGGCAAGGCGGACTGCTTTAAAGCTATTCAGAGTCCTAGTCTCGGCACCCTCCTCCCCTGCCGGGAAGAGAGCATCGAGTTTGACGGTTCGGAGAACGCAATAATCGAGGGCGACAACTTAGAAGTGCTCAAGCTATTGCAAAAAGCATATCTCGGCAAGATTAAGATGATTTTTATCGATCCACCATACAACACAGGGAACGACTTCATCTATCCCGATAACTACACGGAAAGTTTGCAGACCTACCTTGAATATACAGGTCAATTGGACAGTGAAGGACGCAAGTTCTCGACAAATACCGAAGCCGATGGACGCTTCCACTCGAAGTGGATCAATATGCTGTACCCTCGGCTGTACCTCGCTCGAAACCTCTTGCGTGAGGATGGGATCATCTTCATCACTATTGACGATGGAGAGCAAGACAACTTAAAGAAGATATGCAACGAAATCTTCGGAGAAGACAACTTCGTTGCTCAGATCGTCTGGCAAAAGAAGCAGTCGCCGCAGAACGACGCAACTAATTTCTCAGACATGCACGACTACGTGCTTGCATATGCAAAGCGCTGTCGTCACGCCAAGAACGAAACTAGCGGTTGGGTTCGCAATCTGCTCCCCCGCACGGAATCACAAGACGCGAGGTACAGCAATCCAGACAACGATCCACGCGGTGCGTGGACATCAACGGACTATACCTGTAACAAAACGTCGGAAGAGCGACCCAATCTGTATTATCCGATCACAAACCCCACCACTGGCGAGGAGGTGTGGCCCTCGAAGCAGCGGGTTTGGGGCGTTGAACGCAGTGTTACAGAAGTTAATCTCCGCGAGAAAAGAATTTGGTGGGGGGCTAATGGAAAAGCAATGCCCCGCGTGAAGAACTTCCTGTCCGAAGTGCAGGGCGGAATCGTTCCCTCTACTTGGTGGACGCGAGAAGAAGCTGGCGACAACCAAGAGTCGAGCAGGGAGGTCATAGCTCTTTTCCCAGATGCCACGGACATTTTTGACACGCCGAAACCCGTGCGGCTTGTTAAGAGAATGCTTCAGATCGCCACAGACAAAGCAGGAGCCGATATTATCCTCGATTTTTTCGCTGGGTCTGGGACGACTGGGCATTCTGTCATTGATCAGAACCGTGAAGATGGCGGCAACCGCAGGTTCATTCTCGTACAACTGCCAGAGCCAACCGGACGAACAGATTTCCCAACGATTGCTGAAATCACAAAAGAGCGTATTCGCAGAGTTCTAAAGAAGGTAGATGAGGAAGAAGAAGGCAACCTCGACCTTCAGGATCGGTCAAAGCAAGGTCGGGGCTTTCGGGTCTTTAAGCTCTCTACATCATGCTTCAAAGTATGGCAATCGCCAGCAAATGCACCACCCCTTGACGATACTCACCAAGCAGCTTTGGTGAAGCAGCTTGAGCTTCATATAGATCACATTGTTGCAGGTCGCGGAGCGGAAGACCTTCTTTATGAACTTCTACTGAAAAGCGGATTCCCGATGTCAACGAAAATAGAAACCATCGTACTGGAAGACAAGACGGTCTACAGCGTGTCAAAGGGCGAGATGCTGATCTGCCTTGAGAAGGCTCTTACGACCGAGGTGATTAAGAACATTGCTGAGAGAAAACCATGGCGAGTCATCTGTCTTGATGAGGGATTTGCCGGAAATGATCAGCTAAAGACCAACGCTGTACAGATCATGAAGAGTAAGGGTGTCACCAGCTTCAGGACGGTCTAGCTCATGAAGATTCAGTTCGATGCCCAGCAGCAATATCAGCTCGATGCCGTTTCAGCAGTTGTTGACATCTTCGACGGTCAGCCTCTTGAGCAGCCCGATTTCGCGGTAATTCAAGCGGGCAAGGGTAGCGGACTGTTCGAAGGACAGGTGCAGACTGAAATTGGGGTCGGCAATCGGCTCTCGATTACGACCGATGACCTCCGAAAGAATGTTCGAGCAATTCAGGATCGAAATGAGATCGAAATTACTGACCCGAATGCCGCACTGGAGTCGTGGCCCATCGGTGGAACTGCTGGAGAACTCGTCCGTTCCTGCTGTCATTTCTCGGTCGAGATGGAGACTGGGACTGGAAAGACGTATGTTTACCTGCGCACCGTCTTCGAGCTTTCCCGTCATTATGGCTTCAAGAAGTTCATCATTGTCGTTCCGAGCGTGGCAATTCGCGAGGGAGTGCTCAAGAACATCGACATCACGCGGGAACACTTCAAGGCTTTGTACAACAACATCGAGTTCGAGTCCTTTGTTTACGATGCCAAGAAAGCGAACCGTCTTCGGCAGTTTGCTTCAAGCAACACAATCCAGATTCTCGTCATTAACATCGACGCCTTCCGCAAGAACTTCACGGGAACCGAGGAAGAGCACAAAAGCAACGTCATATATCAGGATCGCGATCAGACGAACGGTGTGCGCCCCATCGAATTCATCCAGTCCACGACTCCTATCGTGATTATTGACGAGCCGCAGAGTGTGGACAGCACGGAAAGGTCGCAGGAGGCAATTAAGGCTCTGAATCCGCTCTGCACGTTGCGCTATTCAGCGACTCACCGCAACCCGTACAACTTGGTGTATCGGCTTGATCCCATTCGAGCATTTGAACTCCGGTTGGTGAAGCAGATTGTTGTCGATAGCGCCATCACCTCGGGCGCAATGAACGACGCCTTCGTGCGCGTCGAAAAGATCGACATTAAGAACGGCATCAAAGCGAAACTGCGGATTCAGGTGCAGACCCCCAACGGCGCAAGAGAAAAATCTGTGACGGTCAAGAATGAGTACGACCTATACGAAACATCTGAGAATCGGGCGCAGTACAAAGATGGATTCGTGGTAACGGAGATTGACGGCACTCCGGGCGCGGAATTCGTGAAATTTAATAGCGGACTGATACTGCGGCTGGATGAGGAGCACGGCGGGATGAGGCAAGATGTGTGGAAAGCCCAGATTCGAAAGACCGTCGAAAAGCACCTAACGAAGGAGCTTCAAGTGCGCACGCTGGTCTTGAAAGTCCTCAGCCTCTTCTTTATCGACCGAGTCGCTAATTACCGCAGCTATGACGATGCAGGTCAGCCCGTGGCTGGCAAGTTCGCGCAGGAATTCGAGGAAACGCTGAGGGCACTTGCGAAAGAGCCACGGTTTAGCTCGCTTGAATGGCTAAAACTGCCGATCAACAGTCTGCACAACGGTTACTTCGCGCAAGACAAGAAAGGCATTTTGAAGGACACCAAGGGCGACACACAGGCAGACGATGACGTATACGGCCTGATCATGAAAGACAAGGAGCGGCTTCTTTCTACAGATGAGCCTCTACGATTCATCTTCAGCCACTCGGCGCTGAGAGAAGGCTGGGACAGTCCTAATGTGTTCCAGATATGCACGCTCAACGAAACACAGAGCGCGATGAAGAAGCGACAGGAAATTGGTCGGGGTCTTCGTCTGCCAGTGAATCAGGATGGAGTTCGCGTTTTTGATGAATCAGTCAACAAGCTGTTTGTGATCGCCAATGAGAGCTATGACGATTTTGCCCGCAAGCTCCAAACAGAGTATGAGGATGACTGTGGGGTCACGTTTGGGAAAGTTCCGATACAGGCTTTCATCAAGATGGCTCAAGTTGTAGATGGCAAGGAACAGCCAGTTGGGATGGAAGCGGCTGGCGACATTTGGAACACTCTTGTTGCGAACGGCATGCTTGCGGCTGACGGAAAGATTCAGCCAAAATTCGACCCCAAAAAAGATGGGTTCACCCTGAATCTACCGGAGGCACACAAGGCGCTGGAAAGCCAAATCATAGATGTGCTCAGCAACTACCAGCTTGAGCGGCATATTCGAGATAACCGGAAGGAGGGTCTGAACAACCTGAAGAAGGCTGTTCAGTTGAGTCCCGACTTCGAAGCGCTGTGGGAGCGCATCAAACCGCGAACCACATATCAGGTTGAGTTCACCACGGACGATCTAGTCCACCGGGCAGTGCAGGCGCTTCGCAAGATGCCCAAGGTGGAAGCTGCCAAAGTGAACTTCACCACAGCCGAGCTTTCAGTCACGAACGCTGGCGTGGAAGCACACGCTGTTGCTGCGAAGACAGAAACCATTCTGTACCGTGGCTCGCTACCGGACGTCCTTGCTTACTTGCAGAGCGAGACGGAGCTTACACGTTCGACGCTTGTGCGAATCCTCAAGGAATCAGGGCGACTCTCGGAGTTCTTCATCAATCCTCAGCGGTTCATGGACTCGGTCGCGGCGATCCTAAAGTCCGAATTGCATCAGCTAATTGTGGATGGGATCAAGTACGAGCGCATCCCGGCGACTGAGCCGGAGTTCGAATGGCGTCAGGAGCTATTCAAGAACGAAGAGCTAATCAACTACTTGACGGCGCTGCAAGTGGATCATTCGATCTATGAATACATCGTTTACGACTCTCAGGTCGAACGAGAATTCGCTCAAAAGCTCGATGCCAGAGAGGACATCAAACTCTTCGTCAAACTACCACGCTGGTTTCAAGTCGAGACTCCTATCGGCAAGTACAACCCAGACTGGGCAATTCTCAAGCACAACGAAGAAACTCTTTATTTGGTCAGAGAGACGAAAAGCACCAAAGATTTTCTCAAGCTCCGCACGACCGAAGCGGATAAGGTTCGCTGTGGTCAAAAGCATTTTGAAGCAATCGGAACATCGTTCGCGGTGGTCGTCAGTGCCGATGAGGTGTGATTAAGGCTGACTTCCTGAGGCTGTCCGAAGCGCTCCAAGGAGCTTGACCAAAGCCAGCGTGTCCTGACCGCAATACTCTAGCAGCGCCTTCCGTTTTGCCTGCCGCTCCGGTTCACTTGCTTCATTGCTAATCATCGACTCCCACGCGACTCCAGCAGCCTGCCCGTTCGGTACTTCCATTCCCTTATAGGTCATTTCCGGCACGAGAGCAGGAAGCACTGCTTTCAAGGAGAACGAGCCTCCGAACGCCGGATGGTAGACGTGATTGCGTACCACTGGAAGCAAGTCCCACAGACGGCGCTGAATGCCTCTAACGCAGTCGGTGTAGGCGGGGAGCCAACTCGCAAGCTCCCATAGACGCTGTGATTCGAACTGTTCGTTGTACACAACAATACTACCGCTGTCCTCCCTTAGAGCCTCGCTCAGCGAAGCGATGAACGCGGTCCGAGGATCACCGCTGTCGGGAGCCAAGAAATCGAAATGCTCAGTAGCGCTCTCCGGCTGGCGTTGCACATGCACAGACCATTGAAAGGGCAAATGATCGTAGGGGCGCATGGCGGAAAATCGTGGGATCGCCGGATTGATCGTTTCAAAATCCATGAAGTAGAGCGGGTATTTAAGAGACTCAAGCTCGGTCTTCAGTTCTGCGCTGAACCACGTCTGCCCTGTTTGCATTGCGGTACAGACGCGACGCTGGAACTCACTTAACTCGAAATCCACCGGTATCTCGTGGATCGACTCGACTCCCATCTCCTCAAGCTGTTCCGCTGCGCTCGCATGGAGCCGTGGAATGTAGCCGATGTGGTCGTCTGGCAGGGGTTGATTGCAGTGGTGGAAGAACTCGCAGACGACCGGATTCACGCAGTGCGGCCCTACGGGAACTTCGGGAGGTGTGGGCATCGCAAGCACATTCATCTGCGAGCGAAGACGAATCACCACTTCAGGTCTCAGGTTCTTCGCTCTGTCTGTCAGGTTCCTGAATGAAAAGAACTGCTGTGGATCAACTGTCGTTCCGCTAAGCACATATTCTCGGTTGATGTGAGCCAGCCAAACTGACGCGAGCTTCATGCCGGAACCGGAAAGCACATAGCTTTGTATTGCCACGTCTTCCACATGGTTGTCTTTCAGATCGCTAGAGGATTTCACCTCCACGAGACGCCAAAGGTCTCCCTTGCGACGTTGCACGACATCTGCCCGGACGAGAACTCCATCGTGTTCGAATACTCCTTCGAAGATCGCGGGGATTTCGCGATTCGCGACTAGCTCGCGAGTTGCGCGGATCGCCTGATCGAGACTGCGCTCGCAGACCTCCACTCCTCCGGGGAAGAGCCTGCGGGCGAGCATGCCGACATCGTGTCCTTGCTGCATGATTGCCTCTGTCGCACCGTCCGGCTCTGCGGCAAGTTCCGGCTCGTGTACCTGCCAGTACAGGCGCTTGAGGCACTGGCAACCCGCGACGAATTTCGACTTGCTGATTCTGATGCTCACCGGAGTGCCTCCTCCTGCATCTGCTTGACGATTTCTCTGAACTCGCGCATCGCGATCACAAGTGCCGTCGTGGCCGCATCCTCCTGCCAGTTCGTGTCGATCTGGAACGTCTCGTAGTCATTCGCGACTGCGTCACCTCGGTGAAGCTCGGCTTCATGCAGGCTGAATGTTACGCCGACGTTCCGAGAGATCACGTCGCCCCTACTATTAACGCCAAGGCTCGTGAGCACGTAAGTGTCAAACATTTCCATGCTTCCCTCCGTCAAATTCCTCCCGTTCATCTCAGCGCGACCGCAGGATGCGCCGCTTCCATTTCAGAGCTTCGCGCCGTCCCCTCCGAAGATCGGACGCCCATGCCTTGTCGTTCAACTCGTATCTCACTTTCCGTATCCACGCTTCCTGCTCCTCGTCTATTTCCTTCTCTTCCAGCGCGGCATCGTGGCACGGCGAGCACAGCCCAACAGTATCAAGGTTCGCTGCGCCCACCGTCTCGCCGCACCATCTGCAAGTTTGCCGTCCTGCGGACGCCGTTTTGATCGCTCGCCATCCGAGTAAGAGAATCACGGGGGAAAACGCCGCGATTCCCATGCCTGCGAACCACGACCTCCATTGTGCTGCGTTGGCAACGATGTTCGAAGTCTCACGCGGAATTGGAAAAAGGTGAAACAGAAAGAGGGCCTCCGCACCGAGCGATCCGAAGAATCCGATGAACATCAGACCGAACCCCTTGAAGTGGTTGGCTTCGAAGATTCGACCTTCCACGTGGGTTCGATAAACATCTGGGAGAACGCCGACCATCATCAGCCAGAATGCTGATGCGAACGGCCCCAGAGCCAAGTACGCCAGAGCGAGAATCGAGAAATCGCTGTTAGGATCAGCCGCGATGAGGGCAAACGGAACAGCCGTATAGAGCAAGGGAGCGAGGAGCAAGAACACGAGCGCCAGCACGCAGCGAAACAGAAACCGTATAGGCGCAGTCAAAAGGTGCAGGTCGTTGGCGATTTGCGTATTGGCATCCATGCAGTCCTCCGAGTCCTTCTATGCGCTGACTGTTTTTCGAACACTGCCGTTCTGTTCTGACGCAGGGGTGATCTTCGCGCTGGCAGCAGTGTCGCAGAGATCACGCAGCCGCTCCCGGTATCGCACAACCAGCACCGACACCGACTGGATCGCCTTTGCCGCCTTACCCAGTTCCTTCTCGATCCTGTCGATCTCAGGAAAGGTGCGACGGAGTTCGTCAGCGACAACCGTGTTTCTCTCCAACAGGTCGAAGCCTTGTCCTCCTATCCTCTCGAAAATCGGCTTTAGGAGGTCGAGATCGCGGACGATCCACTGCCGGGTGGTTCGGAGCAACCAGACTCCGTCCTTGCGGCTCCAACGCGATTCCCGGTCAATTTGCCGAAGCTGGGTTTCATCGCGGGCGACAAGTGCGGCGACACCGATGGAGCGTTCCCGTGCGTCGCGTACCAGCTTGTCGATGTCGCTCTCCGCGATTGTCGATTTGTCCTTGTTATCGATTAGGATTTTCGGCTCAGTGGGGTCGCCGTTCGGAGCGCGGTACGCGAGAATGAAGTCGCCATTGCGTGGGAGCTTGTCACTGATCCAAACGCCCGCCCACGTTCGCACCTCCTCTTCGAAAGTCATTTCCTCGCGCTTGCCGATCCGGGCGGCTTTCGACATCTCTCCTTCGAGTTCTTGGTTCCGTTCGCGAACCTGCGCGAGTTCCCGCAAGCAATCCTCGACCCGGCGCGACAGATTCTCCTTTTCTGACATGGCGAGGTGCAGTTCGTCCTTAAACCTGTCTCTCAACTCCGCAGTGCGCTTCGTAAGTTCCGCCTCGAACCGTGACCATGCGTTTTGGTGATCGTTGGAGTGCTTTTGCTGGAGCAGCCGGATGGCTTCCTCGGCGGAAAGCTGGGCGACGCGGGCGAAGTCCTTTACCCCAAGGCGGTCTAGAACCTCAGTCCGTTTCAAAGTGCCTTCGCCCAAGCACAGAGGGCATTCGATGGCTTCGTCCGGCATTGGTAGTCCGCTCACGTATCCTCCAGAGAATGTGTAAATGAGAATGAAGCTGGGGGAGGTGGTGGTACAACTACTTCTCGACCGATCATGAGATCGGCTGGCAAGCCGCCGTCGCGTGCTCAGAGGCTGCTCGCCGAGTGAATAGCTGGTCGCAGATGAGACACTTGCGCACGTCCTGACCGACGACAATGAAGACCTTCCCGATCCGGTCGCTGCCGGGGGAGCGCGTCTCTCGCCGAGTTTGTTCGTCAGCAGTCATGTCGATCAATGAGTCACGAAGGTATAAGTGCATCACCAGCGTGCCTCGGCTGAACTCGGCTGGGTAAAGCCAGCAGGATCAACAATGCTGGGCGGCGTCAGCACGACGCCTTCGTCACCAGCCCGTGATCTGTTAACCAGCTTGCAAACGAGACTGCGGGAAATGCCCCACTTCTTAGCCACGGCGGTCAACGTCATTCCGCTGAGACGGTCGCGGACAATGGCGGCACGATCTATATTCATCGGGGCGCGTCCCATTCGTACTCCGTCGAGCTTCGCTCGCCTCATGCCAGCCAAAACACGCTCGCGGATCAAGTCCGATTCGAGTTCGGCAATCGAGCCAATGAGAGTCAAGAAAAGCCTACCCATTGCTCCACTTGTGTCGATATTCTCGCGACGTGAAACAAAAATCACCCCCAGATCGTCGAACTCGTCCATAAGTTGCAGCAAATGCTTGACGGATCGGGCGACTCGGTCGAAAGCGGCGGTAAGTATGACGGAGAAGTGTTTCCGCCGTGCGTCCGCGATGAGCGCGTCCAGACCGGGGCGTCTGGCCCTGCGCCCTGAGACCCCGCAGTCCTGATACTCCTTTACGACCTCGAAACCGCGCTTCGCCGCAAGCTCGCGCAGATCGTAAAGCTGCGACTCGACGTGCTGGTCGGCGGTACTGATGCGGACATAAATGGCTGCTTTTGGGCGACCCGATTGTATTCTGTCCATTGGACATATTATATGGGTTCCCAACCTGCGAGTCAAGGGTATTATGTCCTGCGGACAGAATACGATATAATGGCTGCATGGGCTGGAAGACAATGCGAGTTGCCGTATGCGACGTCTGTGGGCACAGGTGGATACCAGAGACCGAGAACCCGCCAAATTGCCCCTCGAAAAGGTGCCGTTCAACTTTGTGGAACAAGGGCGGCGTTGACGGCAGGACGCGGGAAGCGCGAATTAAGACCGGGCGCAGTCGCAAGCGCACGGAGAGGAAGAACCCGCAATGACTGCTGTTCCGGCGAGTTCCTATTCACCCACTGCGAAGCGACTCAATCGAAAAATCGGCGCTTTAAGGCACCCCTCGCAGCCGCACCTTCGCCGATACCGAGTCTCTTGAGGATGAGTACGAACAGCAGAGCCGTTAGGCGCTCGTTCATAAAGTGCAACCCCACAATGTCGTCAGCTATCGTGGTCTTCTGACTCTCGGTGAAGTGCGTCAGGTAGTTCCTTGTTCTAACAATTACGTCGGTGGTTCCTGCCATGTCCTGAATCTTGAGCATCTCGATGGTACTGGGATCAAGACCCCGGAGCAGTTCCTTCAGTCTTTTCCTCAGGGAGTACTCATTTGCGTACTCAAGGCTGTCTGACAACTTCTTCTTGAGATCGGCAGAAACATCTGGTGGAACAGCCGCGTTTAGCACGTCCTTTACAGGATCAAATTCTCTGGCAGACACGTATGTCCCTCCAACCGTTCTTCTATGCAAACTTTCCAAGGCTTGCGTCAGGTTGACGAACTTAGTCCGCACAAAGGCATCTCTTCCGAATAGAGTTCCAAACAAAAGGTCGTAGACTGGTGCGAGCAGCGCCAATGACTCGAACCAATTACGGGCTATCATCGGCACAGTCTTCTGCACATCCCTAAAATCAAGACACATTTCGAGTGGATGGAGGTCTTCCCCCCTTCGAATGGTCGAAGGGTAAAAGACATCGACCGCCGTATCGGGCGTGGCGAAAAGTCTCAGCTTCTTGATATAGCTAGGCTCTCCAATGAGCAGGGTCATGAAGTGACCCAAGTCGCTAGTTAGCTGGAACCAAGTCCTGAGATTGGCGGCGGCGTTGAGATCGATGCTGAACCGTGCGCTCGGCTTTATTTCTATCGCACTCAGTGTGAAGCGCGACAAGGCATGAGCTTCGAGTGAGAGGTTTTTGATCTGACCAACGCCATCCATTTTGAATAGCGTTTCCAGACCTGTTGGCACCTGAATCGAGAAACAATCGGGTGACTCAGACTTGCTCTGTCGGGTGAAGTTAAAGCACGACCACGACTCCAAGTTGGTGTACTGGACAAAAGCCGAATCAAAGACAATGTCATTAGCGCTGGAGAAATGCTTCCCGGCGAGCATGTATGAAACTCGGAACGTGCAGGTGTTCGATATTCTCAGCGCGTGCAGCCTGTGGAGCGTGTACACGTCGCCATCTGCATCGGCACCAAGGATGATGTCCAATTGCACGCTTCGCGGACCCGGTGACAACACATTGTGAATGTCAAACTCGGCAGAACTGAACGACCCGGCAAGCTCCAATACAATCGCGGTGTCCGGGCCAACCGTTACAGTGCCCGGAACCTTGTCCTCCGGCTTCTCCGGCAACCACCAGTGCCCCGAGACGCGAAAATCATCTAGTAGCTTGTACTGGCTCACATCCACGGTCGTCGTCCCCTAACGCGGCGTATATCTGCCAAAGAATCATCTAGAGGCTACACGAGGACAGCCATAAGTTGTGCGACGGTCTTCCGTGCCTCTGCTAACTCGTCGTCCCCTTCAGCCGTGACGATCACTTCCATATCGAGACATTTCTGTCGCTCGCCCTCCGAGAGATGGTCAACTGCAATGTCAACGCTGATAATTTGCAAACGATCTCCCTGATGGATCGAGACGCCCGTGAGGTTCTTCTCCGTATGCCGGAAGCTACGATAGCCATCGAGTCGAGGTTTTATCTCAGACGGATACATGGCACTGTTGTAGGTCAGACAGCACGACGGAACGGAGAGGGTGCAAGCGTACTCCCTGATGCGCTTAGAGGAAGAGATGTTTTCCATCGATCCGAACACGCGCATGACCTTGACGGTCGTGGTAGGTAAGATGCCCTGACTTTGCGTCTGAAACGATACGCGGAACAATTCATTCTTCGGCTTAATAGCCGCTTTCGGTTGCACACGCACACCAGAGTCTTCCTTGGCAGCGGAGCGGACGCGATTGCGTCCCAAGTGCTTAGCTTCGTACATCGCACGGTCTGCATCTAGGGCGACAGTCTCGACGGTCTCCGAAGTCTCAGGGGTCGTCGCAACACCCAGACTCGCTGTTACTGAACAATCCGGCAACGAGGCGATCCGAATGGATGCGATCTCACTACGAATCCTCTCAGCAACAGTGGTCGCTTCTAGCAACGAATGATTCGGGAGTATGACGGTAATCTCCTCGCCGCCGTATCGATACACTTCACCCTTTCCCCGAACCACCGTGGCTATCTTCTGGGCGACTGCTCTCAGGATTTCGTCTCCCGCAGCATGTCCGTAATTGTCGTTGAGGGTTTTGAAGTGGTCGAGATCAATCATCACAAAGCTGACTGGCGAATCATCGCTCTTTCGAACTCCGATCTTCGCGAGATCAGCATCAAGCTCTCCACGCTGGAGTATTCCGGTAACCGCGTCGATGAGCTTTCCGTTCTCAGTTCGTTCGAGAGACTCGTCGGCGATCATGGCAGCGAAGTCCGACTCAGAAATGGTCTGTCCTCTGGGACTCAATATAACCCAATCATCAGGGCTGACGAGGTCAGTCCCGGTCGCATTTATCAGTCTTGCTCGTTTCACTTCGTCCCACACCCAAATGAGAGTCTGCTTCTCGTGCGGGAGAACATCTTTCCCAAGCCACATCTCAAACTCACCCCTGCCTGACCGACCAATTACGTTGAATTTGTTTACGGAGCGGTCGCGAGTGGACAAGCGGAGAAACTTGAGGAGAAGGTAGCCGAGTTTGATTTCATCTGGACTCACGTTAAACCATTCTGCGGCAGAAGCGGATTCTGTGTCGAGATGCCGCTGTCTCTTAGGAAACGGCGGCAGGAGGAAACATCAGAGACAATAAATTCATCTCCTCCGGTCGTGATCACTCCACGTCATCGTTCGCCATGCGAACCGATCTCTTGCCACATATCAAACTCACCGGGCTGCTTCTCTCCTATCGTGAACTGCCGCACCGCGATTCCGGTGAACGGCTCCACCGACAGAGGAAGAGCAGCGAATTTGTTGTGGTAGATAGTCAACCCATTGTCATCGAGGACAGCAACCGCGCTGATCGTGGTATTGAACTGATTGCCCATCTTCCGCCCTGATCCTGATTTTCGATCAATGAGTCGTGGTTTCTCTCGCATGTAGATCGGTGCGAGACCGAGAATGAGAGTATCGAAGCCATACATCGCCGCTTTGATGGCGTGGGGTTCTGTATGGTGCCGTAGGAGGAACGATGGATTGTAGAACACGATCATGGCTGGACACTTTCCCTTCGCCATCCGTTTCAGTTGCTTCGCAGCAGTTCCGATGATGTCTCTCGCACGATCTCCGACTTTACCGCTGCCGAAAGTGCTCCATCCGACTCGTTCAAATTGTTCTCGCTGTTGCCGCTCAGTGGGGCTTTCCTGAATGTCCTTCACCTCTGCGATCACCTTCGTACCGTTCGGATAGATGGCGTAATCAGGAGTTTTCTCACCAGATGATGCTTTGGTGGAAATCGGCTCCCATCGCACTTTGTGGTTAGTGCAGAACTGTTCGAAGAAAGTTTCCCCGGCTGTCTTGTGCATTGACCTACAGGTAGCCCTTCATTGGAGCGCTTGTCAAACCCCAAGCAAGAGCAAGAACCCCGCACGGGACATGCCGAAAGAGTTCCGGCAGGTTCCCTGAGGCAGTTACCGAAGGTGTGCTTCATCGGATCGAGGCGAGGGCTTGAGCACATGGAAGACTACGGCAGATCAAGTGGGAGGAACTGAGAGTGGAGTAAATCTGCTAGACTCTGGGTCATTGCGAAACGTGTGAAGCGCAGACGAGCGATGAACCCACTCTTCAACCGGGTCGATATATTCTCCGTCATCGAACACCAGAAGCAAGAACTGAAGAACGCCTTTCAGACTGTCACAAATGCCGAACTCGACAAAGACTCGGTTGCTGTGGCATCAAGGCTCATCGAAGAGTTCAGTATCAACGTTCCGGTACTCGATGAAGAAAAGAAATACGCGACCACAAACGAAGCGCAGGTGGATGTCAGCCACGACCCGCGACGGATGATTAGAGACCGTTCCAGACCGTTCCACATCGCTGGTACGGAAGTTAGAGTCGCAATCCCATTTCACGGCGATGCTGGACTGTTTGAGGTGCAGCCTACGATGTTCACTCTGAATCCACCGTTCGGCGAGATTCGGAACCACGAACTGCATCTTGTCTACTTGCTCACGGACGCCAACTTCGATGTAGATGCGGCTACGAATCGAACCATCGGGCAAGTGAAGCAGTACCTTCAGAGCCTGCAAGGTTCGGCAGAACAACTGAAGAGCGAAATCCAACAGCTTGTAAACGCGATGATCGCGAAACGCAAGCAGGAACGCGGAACGCATTCCCAGATTGTTGCCAGCTTGAAAATACCTATAAAGCAGGCCCCACTAAACCCACCTCCAACAGCGGTGCTAACCGCGCCTTCGAAGAAACAGGAAGAAGAGTGGGATGTGTTCATATCGCACGCCAGCGAAGATAAGGAAACTATCGCTACACCGCTCGCAGAAGCTCTCCAAGCCGAAGGGTTGCGCGTCTGGTATGACGATTTCGCTCTGCGGCTGGGAGACAGTCTCCGGCAGTCCATCGACCGTGGGCTGGTGCGTTCGCGTTTCGGTGTTGTCATTTTGAGTGCTCGGTTCTTTGAGAAGCACTGGACGCAACAGGAGTTGAACGGATTGGCGACTCGCGAGGTAAATGGAGAGAAGGTAATTCTTCCTGTGTGGCACGGCGTCGGCTTCTCAGAAGTGCGCAACTATTCACCAACATTGGCGGACAGGGTTGCCGTCCATACGAAGGACGGACTAGCGCACGTGGTTCAGAAAATCGTGGGAGTAGTCACGAGAAAGTGAACCAGCCAATGACTCTAACGCCTTTGTCGTCCAGCCAAGACCTAGCGCCTCAGCAGAAGGTTCGCGAGCGCCAAAAGAATTTCATCGAAGATGTCCGACTGTCTAACGCACTATCGGATGCTCTCCGCACTCGTGGAGGACGTCGCGTCTTCAAGAAGAAGAGCGACAATTCTGAGGGGTTGACCGAGCAAGAGAAGAAGCAGCGGAGTAAACGCTGGGATCAATTGCGAGAGGATTTCAAGGATGACTTCAAAGCCGAACTTCGTAACGTTGCCGCTAATCGAGTCAGTGCGGTAGGCGATGACGCCCACATTACAGACATTCGTGGAGTAGCGACACGATTGAGCAAGAAATATAGTGAGATTCTGAATGGCAATAAGCTGGTGTTCGGCGTCGCACAAAAGGCTATCAATGTCTACCTCAAGAGTCTCTGGTGCGACAACTCGAACGTCAAACCTCCCCATTGTCCGTTTGACCGCGACATCCTTGAAAGACTCAAGTTGCCAGACGGATGCAGTCGAAGCTGGACGGGCTGTGACGATGAAGACAGTTACCAAAAGTGGGTCTCAGCAGCAAGAAGCGCTGCTGTGTCTCGGTCGTTATCGGAATGGGAACTCGAAGAGTGGGAGGCTGCTCAGATGCGGAAAAAAGGCAAAGCGCCTAAGTAGGAAAATCTTCAATACCAGATCGTGGTCGCTAGACCTCTCTCGTCCCGTTCCGGCATGCAGACACATTCCGCTTCGTGGCGGTGCCATCTCAGCGCTGTCCAAGCTGCCGCCGCCGCGTCCAGAAGATCGTCTGCTTCTACGCGAGGCGGTCGGCTCGCGAGATGTTTGTCAACTTCTGGAAAGGCTTCGCGCAGAAGAGCGATCCTTTCTGCAATGCCCTCTTTTGTCTTCTTGTTATGCTTCATAGCTCGTCGTTGGTTCAGCGCCCAAAAGCAGACCTCCGGGTGAACCTCTACCGCCCACCGCTGGCAATCCGGCGAAATGGCATCGTCCACCTGCTTGATCTTGGGCGCGATGCCCCATGCTTGCTGGCTCAGTCCTCTCGCCGTCTTCTGCCGATTGATTGCACTTCCAGTGGCATGGCTAGTTGCAGACAGAGCCGCTCGGCACGGCGCTGCAAAGACGCTAGTGCCGCGAGGCTGACCAAGTAGCTTTCGGGCTGCCTTGTCGCAAACTCTTGAACCATTGAGCAGCCCGATGGGGATGTCGATGCCGAGGCAAGTGAGATCAGGTGGGCGTGCTTGCAGCCATGCTGACAGATCGACTACTTCGACCGAAGTGGCGCGGGCTGGCAGTTCGACTCTGAAGGCGACCCACCCGCCTCGACATCCATCAACACCTGCTACAAACATGAGAGAACTTTACAAGAACAGAGACTTCTGCGTCTGAGCGAGTTCAAAGGGACGACAGCAGTCCTCGTCATCGTTCGCCACATGGTTGATCCGCGTGCTCACGGGGTAGCACCGCATGAGCGATGGATCGAACGGCTTCAGGAATTCCGAGACAACCTGCACGTCGGTCATGCCCGGATCGAGCCAGAGTTCGTAACTATCTGGATGAAGGATCACTGGCATTCGGTCGTGGACATTGGCAGTCAGAGCATTCGGGGTTGTAGTCAAAATCGAACACGTTCGTACCCACTGCTGCTCCGCGTTCTTCCAGCCATCCCACAGCCCGGCGAAGGCGAATAACTCGCCTCCGTTCACTTCAAAGCAGAAGGGTTGTTTGCTTGTTGTCGTGCGCTTCCATTCATAGAAACCATCAGCCGGGATCAGGCACCTGCGGAATTTCAGAGGATCGCGGAAGGCTGGTTTCGTGCTCGCTGTTTCCGACCGAGCGTTGATCATCCTTGCCGACCCGGTGGAGTCTTTCGCCCATGATGGAATCAGTCCCCAGAGCATCCGCGACAACTCACGGACAGGTTCTTTCGGATGCTGCCGAATCACTGGAATAGGCTGCGTGGGAGCGATGTTGTAGCGAGGATTCCAGTCGTCTTGCCAATCGGCAGCATCGAACTGTTCCTCGATGATCCGTTTTCTTCGAGACAGGCGGTATCGTCCGCACATGCCTGAAATTATCGCAGACGAGGACGCTCCTAAAGAGCCACTTGCGGCATGGGGCCGGGTGATCCATTCTTCTAGAATATGACCGCGCTGATCCGCTATGACGCTGCCCGACGAGCGCTCGCCGCCGCCCACCGGGTCGATGAGGTGAAAGCGATCCGTGATAAAGCGGAAGCGGTTCGCGTTTACGCAAAGCAAGCGGGGGATTTCGAACTCCAGAATCAGGCAGCGGAGATCAGAATTCGTGCCGAGCGCCGGGCGGGGGAGTTGCTGGTCGGTATGCAGACCAGTGGAGAGAGGCAGGCAAAGGAACGAGGACGCCCGACAAAAGTGTCGTCGCCAACGACACTTCCGAAACTCGGTATCACCCGCGACCAATCTTCCAAATGGCAACGATTGGCGAGGATGATCGACGACGTCACATTTGACAAGGCTGTTGCTCAAGCGAAAGAGAGGGATGGCGAACTTACAACGGCTGGCTTGCTGCGTGCGGTCAGAGAGGTCGTGACACCATCGGAAGTTGTCATCGAGCAGGACATTAACGTCGTTGCAGCGGAACTGACACGAGACATCGAGTCGCAGAGCAGAAGGGAAAAGCTGGAAACAGTCGTTCGGCTGCGCAACCGCCTGAATCCAACGATCAGAAAAAAGTTAATTCTGGCTCTCACTAATTCGTTGAACAACGCGACGGAATGCGAAGTACAGCTTTCGAGAGACTTCGAGGATTATTCAGCAAACGGCAAAGCGTTCCAGCGCGTCATCCGCGAGCGGATGGCAGAACAACCCGATCCGCTCCTATCCGAGAAGATGGCTCTCGCGGCTGATTTTAAGAATGCGACGGTGCGAGAAATTTCCCTTGCTGAAGCACGCAATCTAGTGATCGCTTTCGAATGGCTGGCGAGTTTGGGAAGTTCCGAACACGCATTTGGGCTGTTCTTCGGCGAGTACCTCGCAGGTTGCGTTTGCTTTGGCTCAACGGCGGGAACGAAGGTCAGATCGTCGGTTTGCGGTGCAGACCACGCGGACAGGGTCACAACGCTCACCAGAGGCTGTTGTCTGAATTGGAGCCATCCCCACAGTGGTTCTTTTTTGGTCAGCGCGGCATGCCGCGAAATGACTAAAAAGGGATACCACGTCGTCATTGCGTATGCCGACCCAGAAGCAGGTGAGCGAGGAGTCATCTTTAGGGCGTGCAATTTCTTATATTGTGGAACGACCAGCCCAACGGAAAAGTTCAAACGACCAGATGGGAAAGTATATGATGCGCGAAACGTGCATCTCCTGACACGGGATCGCCGATTCGGCAGGCTACGGTACAAGCGCAGTCGTGCCGAACAGAAGCAATTACTCATTGAACAGGGTTGCGAGTTCTTCAAGAACGACAAACGCAAACAGCGCTTCGTGGGAATTTTTGGTGATCGGCGCATGAAGCGTATTTTGCGAGCCGCGCTGAAGTGGGAAGTGCTGCCATACCTGAAGCGAGAGCCATCGCCGGAAGATCGAGTTCAGGTCGTCGATCTCAATCCAGCGTCGAAGACTTTCGCTGCGTCTGTGTCTTAGTTGTGGTGCGAGGAACCTCTCGCCTATTTCTTGTCCACGATTAACACTGAGCCTTTGTTGTAGCCCAGCGTATCCGAAAACAGAAGGTCTCCAGCCTTTTTGAAAACGCCGTCTGAATCAAAAACCTTTTCATCATTCTCGTAGATCAGAACCACATGTCCTTTCTTTGGATCGTCCTTCCGAATCATGGTCACGAGGCGTCGGCGTTCACGGTAACTAAAGCCCTCGGGGCCGAAGACATGAACCTTGTACCCGTTCTCTTCGAGCGTTTTGACTGCGTGATCTTGGATGCTTGGATCGCGCCGAGCGCGTCTGAACATTTCAAGAATGTCATCGTTGGACATATCCAACGCCTTTGCCAAGGACTCAAGCATGCACATCCCAGCCACGGTTAACGGTTCCACAATCTCCCATTGCCACACCATGCTAATGATGGCGTCCTTTTCTTCTGCCGTTAGTTCAATAGGTTCGGCGCTGATCTCGATGACTCGTTGTCCGCCAAATTGGATGCGGGGAACCGAGTAGAAGCTGGTGGGGCTATCCACCCAGACTGTTTTGACCGGATCACGTCCAACCAGCCAAAAGCTGATCAGCCATCCCTCCTCGTATTCCCAGCCCGTGAAGCCGTAGCCGTGGGTCGTACCGCTGCGTCCATTTCTTGCCTCAACTCGGTGAATCGTTCGCCGCATTCTCGCCTCCGGGGTCTTGAGTCCCCGCAACCTTTTTCATCAACCTACCAGCCGCTACCTTCGCCATCGACGCCGCAAGATTCTGGGGAAGGTGTAATTCCCTCAGTTCAGCCAAGACGGCAACCCTGTCCTTGCCAGCTTTGAACTGTTTGCGGGCGTGGTCGAGATAGCTACAGTAGATTGAAACGTGATCGAAGTATTGTCCATTCTTGAACGCCGCAAGATATTGAGGATTCTTGACCAGTCCGACTACCATCATCATCGCTGAGAACGATGCGTGTGCCCCACTGTTGATAGTGCCCATTGCTGTAAACGTGCCAGATGTGAGACCGGGCTGTGACACCTCCAGCAATCCCTTCCCTCCGAAGACCGATTGGTTAACCTTCCGATACATCACACTGAAGCTATTCGGTGTCGCGTCCGACATAATGTGCGCTACCTCGGCGTGATCGGCGATGAACATCGCGTATAGTGCGCGGATATATAGCTCCTCCAGTTGGCGAGTGCGCGTGATCAACGCGAAATGGCGTCCAGCGGCTACGTCATCAGCCATTGACTTTCCAAGCTCAGCTATCGAGGCGCACGTCCATCCAGCAACAGCCGCCAGATCAGAAAAGTTATGTACGAGAGCCGCAACAACCGGGTCGCTGAGATGAGGAGCTTTTGTCCTGCAACCGGGGACTGGACAGTGCGGGTTTGCTTTCGACTTCTTCATATCGTGGAAGATAATTCTATCGAAGAGCCTCGACGATTCGGTCGAACAACTCTGCGCCAGCGTTGGCGGGGCTGATGTGCGGGTTCTGGGGATTCTTCAAGAACGGGATGTTCTGCACCGTTGGGGCGGCGTTTAGCCAGAACTTCTTCGAGCGCATACCGACAACGATCTTGGTCTCCAGCATCTCCCTTGCAAGCTGGAAGGAATACTCCTGCGAGGGGCACACGGGTTTGATGGGTAGACCCGACGTCTTTGAATGGTAGGGGAACCACTCGATCACGAGCAGCCCGTTGGAGATCGCCTCCCACGACAATCCTGCCTTATGCAGCTTGCTGGTATGTGCCTTCCACCATGCCCCGCATGCTGTCCACCCGAACTTGGGATTCAGCGCGTAGAAGGGGCACTCCTGTGCTTCGTGCCGCAGGTTGCGCATCATCGCTTTCCTGAAATCGCCATCTGAGTGGGCTATTGCGTCATCCGCCGAGTGACCCGGATTGAGGCTCAGCAGCACGACCTTTGCACATTGGGGGTTTCCGATGAATGGTTCGGGTATGGACTCGACGATAACTTTCTCGTCGTTGTGGTGGATCGCGTTGTACTTGTCTATGCTGGGTCGGTCGATGTCGAGAACGTAAGGACTTTGAGCAGGAAGTTCCGACCAAGGGTTTCGCACGGCAGCATTGTACCTAGTCCTCACTCTCCAGACGGCGATAAGACTCGTGTAGTAGTCCTGTTGCATGCTCGATTTCATTGAGCACATCCTTGGTTGTGGCGTCCTCCCAGCCTTCGCCGGATCGCAGCTTCGCCGCCGCCGCCTCCAATACGTCAGCCAACAACTCCTCGCGGAACATCTGCTCGATCTCCGCCTCGCTGAGTTCGGTGCCCTCGACCATGTTCCCGATGCTATCGCGAAGCCGCAGTCGTCCATCACTGCGCCACTCTCCTTCCCACGAATCTCCGTCGATCTGTGCGCCGGGGAAGCTCCACCAACGTCCGCTGACGCTGATCATCCCGTCTGTGTCTTGCTGTGCCATATTTGTCTGCCTGCGTCCCATCGTGAGCGTCGCGCACTAGTCCTAAACGGGTGGATATGCCGACAAAATGTCGAGGTTCATCTGCCGAGCGAGGTCCGGGTACTTAGCCAGCAGCCTCGAAAAATTCCGTCGCGCCCGCGCAGGCGAACAGTTCGGGTACGCGCTGGGGCACCGTCCGATGATCGCCCACCGTTTCATCTTGGTAGCGAGCAGATGCTCGCGAAGCTGTGGTTTTGCACGCATGTTCGAACTTCCTCCTACGGAGCCTTGCTCTAATTTCTCCAACGATTTCGGCAATTTTGCTGATCCAGCACGTTGATGTAGTGTGCCGGAGCAGCGAAAATCGCGCTCTGTCAAATGACTCGAAAGTTCGGGAATTGGGCTTGATTAACACTGGAAATCTCCTGAACGTCTCTTCTGTCACGATGCGTTCTTCGCTGCATGCAGGAAACGCACCGTGCGTCAGGTGATCTGGATGGGCAGAAATGTTCGGTCGAATTCCGTGGGCCGTGAGCGCAGGAGACCATCACGACTCCATTGCTGGGCAACCGGGGTGCGCACATTTCTTACGCTTCATCCGTTGTCTCCAGAGCGCGGAAGTACCAGTCAAACTGCTGCTCACAATTCTCTTCCAACTCCATGCGTCCCTCTTCCAGCCACTCGCTATAGTCCGTGCCAGCGGTGTGAAATCCGGCTGGATGTTCAATCCTGCGCCCACGTTTACCGCCGCGAGGGTCGTGGCAGTCTTTGCCATCAGCCTGCAAGACAAACCATGCTTGGCTTGTAGCCGTCGCGGGGATCACGTTGATCACGTCCTGTGGTTTGATGGTCTCGTTGCCATTGTCATCTTCGGTTACCGGGATGTACACGCTCTCCATCCACTGCTCTCGTGGGTCAGTGCTAAGCGTGATCGGCTCCATCAGGATGTGGTTGGTCTCATACTCACGCACCACAGCCCATGCGATGACGCGCCTCATGTCCACCCGCACTGCGTAAACAACGCTGTTGATAATCTTGCTCATCGTCCCACCTTTGCTGTCTGCTTCACCTTCTGGAGATATTTCTGCGCCTGCGCGTAGACGGCTTCCAGAGCTTTTCCGAATCCCCGGATGCCATCCAACTGTCCCTGTCCTTCACATCCCCACCAGTCACTCCGGCTCATGTGGTCGAGTGCCATGCGCACCTTCTCCACGCCGTGCTGCTGGATTACCTCACGCATCTCGGCTGGATCGTTCGGTGTTGGCTTACCACAGTGCAGACCGTCGTTGGGTTTCTTCTTGGCGATCAACCAGTACCGTGCAACCAAGTCCTCAGACTTAACACCACGTGCTGTATTTTCTTCCTCTTCAGCTATGGCTTGTACTTTGCCAGTAACAGCCTTGCCTGTTCCTTGCGGAGGCTTGGAGGTTTTGACTTCATCATCGACACCCGATCCCGAACCTGCGCCCGACCCCGCCTCTGTTCTGTCTGGTTCTGGTTCAGGTGAGGTGATGTCATCTTCTGTTCTCTGTTGTCCGGTACGGTTCTGTGCGGTCAGGTCAGTTCGGGTCAGTTCTGGTCTGTTGTCTGTTCCCCCCGGTGGTACGGGGGTGGGTAGGGGGTGGGTGGGGGTAGGGTACTTTCCCTTGCCCCTGTACTGCGCTTCCATCTTCTCCCACTCGACCAGCAGCCGTTTCTGGCTGAGCAGATTCACGCCCTCAATTTCGACCGGAGAAAACATCGCTCTCACCGCCTTGGCGTGCTCCACCCACTGCGCCTCGGACTCGGCATCCGCAAGCATCCAGAGTTGTGAGTCGTCATCCGGCAAGTATGGACGGGTGCTGCAATAGGATGACTGAATCAGCAATGCCCGATAGAAATGCCGGGCGAGTGGGCGCATGTGGCGCACGAGTGGCTCCGCTTGGAAATCACTTTCGTACCATGCAATGAATCGAGGTTTGATCTTGTCGGTCATGCCGCCCTCCACGTCTGCACGGTGCGCCCGGTCTGCACTGCCTTCTTTTTGCCGGACACATAGATCAATCCCTTGCGCCGCAGCGGCGCGAAACGTGGGCTGATGCTTCGATAGCGCTCGCCCGTAATCTCAACTACATCCTGAATGCTGATGTCAGGGTGAGAGCGCAGTGCGTCCACAACGAGGACCTCAAGCGCTGCGCTGTTTACGGTGATTGCCGCTTCCTTGCTTGTCGCTGGGTCTTCGCGTCGGGCGTAAGCGCCGCTGCCGGGCATGGTGACGGGCGGTTCGATGCCGAGGTCTGCCGCTGGGTGCTTCTCTACTTGCGGCGTTAGCTTGCAGTTGCACGCCTCGCCATCGAAATGCACCTCGCCGGAGGCGCAGACGCGGAAGGCTCTGCCATAGTTCGGGTCGTTAACAAAGTTATCTTTAATCATGATCCTCACTCAATTCGGGGCGCGTGAGGAGCGCCCCGTATCAGCTTCCTTGGAAGGAAGCAGTTGGGTGATCAAACCCACACACCTTCTAATACTCAACTTCAAACAAAAAGCCTGCTCACCCACGCGCCCTCCCAAGCGTGAGTCAGCAGGCTTCTGCCTTTCGGCTTTTACCTGTTACTTGTAGTTGCAGGTTTCAGTTGGGGCTTGCGCCCACTTACTACCTCTATCCGCTTTGATGCTGGGTAGAGCGGGAATGATTCGCTGGAGGCGGGCTGTGGTCGCGGGTTTCAGGCTGGTCGTCTTATTCGATGTTGTTTAAGCCTCCGTTGTCTTATTTGAGGTTCTCTGAGGCTCTGTAGCGCGGAATGAGGGCCGCCCGCCAGCAATACGATAGATTTCCAGTCCGGTTGGGTATTTGGATAGTGACCGCTACGTAGGTCTCACGATGATCAAACGCAGCGCACTACTGAAGGACAGACCGTTTGGAACAGTATTCCTACATCTCCGGCTTCATAGCCGCGCCCGGTTCGGGTGTGATCCTCTTCTCATCCTGCCCAGATTCCGTGGCGGCGCAAGGAGAGACCGCATCGCCCAAACCTCTGCTCGCAGGCGATAGAACCCCGGCTACTCTGTTGCAATTCCCTTCCAGTGATATTAAGGTCGTTCCCGCGACACCAGTTAAGCGGAGAGGAAAGAGCATGTCCCGCAGAACTGGTCAGAGAGGTCACATTGAGAGGAGCGGAAAGTGGTGGGTTGTTCGCTGGTGGAAGGATGTTCCCGGTCAGTATGAACGGAGCCACGTGCGAGCTAAGATTTGTCCAATTTCGGGAGTCGCAGCGCTCTCAAAATCGGAGCGCAGAAGACGCGCCAGTGAAATCATCGCCGAAAGCGGTGCTGACACTGTCGAGCACTTCAGCGAAGTTGTTCAACAACATAAACTGGGTGTGGTTACGTTCAAGCAGCAGTCAGAAAGCTGGCTTAAGCTTCTCCGCACACGCAAACGTAAACCTGTTTCAAGCGACACGATTGATGACTGGGAGGGCGTCCTGAATAACTGGATCAATCCAGCTATTGGGGACTGCCCCGTTTCCGACGTGAACAATGGCGTCTTGAAAAAAGTGGTGACGGCGATGGTGGAGAAAGGGTTGTCGCCGAAGACCGTTGAGAACTACCTTCAAGTTCCCAAGATGGTCGTCGCATCAGTTGTAGATGACGATGGCAATCAGGTCTATCCACGCGAGTGGAACCATGAGTTCATGGACGTGCCGCTGGTCGAGAAGTCGAAGCAGAACACTCCGACCTTCTCTTCGGAAGTGATGACGGGGTTGGCGAAATGGAAGAACCTGAAGGAACGCACGCTGTTTATCGTCTGTGGTGCGGCAGGTTTGCGCATCAGCGAGGCTCTTGGGATTGAAATCGACAAGCATATTTCGTCAGATTTCAGAACCATCAGCGTCAGACAGCAGGCTCGTCACTGCAAGGTGAAGGACAGGTTGAAGACGAGCAACGCCGTGCGTAACGTTGATCTTCATCCAGACGTTGCGGGCCTCTTGAAAGCCTTTACTGGGGATCGTAAGTCTGGATTTCTGTTCGCTTCTCGGAACGGGAAGCCACTTTCGTCATCGAACGTCGTTCGTCGCCATTTGCATCCGGCGTTGAAGGAACTTGGATATGTGAACCCCCACACCGGGACGCACAAGGCTGGGAGCCATGCGTTTCGGCGTTTCAGGAACACCTATCTCAAGAACAAGGCTGGCTGTCCAGAGGGTCTCCGCAATTACTGGATGGGGCATGCCGGGAATTCGATGGGCGACCACTATGACAAGATCAAAGAGGACGTCGAATTCCGCAAAGAGTGGGCGGAAAAAAGTGGCTACGGCTTCGAGTTGCTCTCAGTTGTACCGAATGTACCGAGAATCGTTGAAAAAACTGAAGCAGCCGTAGCCGCGTAAACAACTGAAAGGGCGAGAGAAAGATTGGTCGGGGAGAGAGGATTTGAACCTCCGACCCCCTGGTCCCGAACCAGGTGCTCTACCAGGCTGAGCCACTCCCCGACTAAGGTTAGCCCCTTCATTCTACTACACGTTACATGAG
>Ga0181526_10000694_pt1 | contig 34615 bp, 34 predicted proteins | sample PEATcosm2014_Bin_35_FD_119750 | JGI IMG/M metagenome (GOLD analysis project Ga0181526, IMG submission 119750) | Peatland microbial communities from MTU Mesocosm Facility, Houghton, MI, USA - PEATcosm2014_Bin06_30_metaG | ecosystem: Environmental > Terrestrial > Soil > Wetlands > Peat | place...
CGCCGCGATTTCATCACCATCTTGATTGGTGCCGCGGTATTGCCGCATGCGGCGCGCGCGCAGGAGGCTGGACGGACCTACCGCATCGGCGGCTTGTCGGTGAGCCCGCGCAACGCGTCATTTTTCGTCCCGATGATCGAATACCTTCGCGCGCAAGGCTTCGCCGAGGGTCAAAACCTCACGATCGAGTGGCGCGACTTCGGCCTTCGCGTCGATCTCATTCCAAAATTTGCCGAGGAACTTGTCGCGGCGAAGGTCGATGTCATTTACGCGGCCGGGGCCGTCGCCATTCGCGCGGTACAGAAGGCAACGACAACGATTCCCATTGTCGGGATTACCGACGATATGGTCGAGTCGGGCCTCGTAGCCTCGCTGGCAAAGCCCGGCGGCAATACAACGGGCGTCAGCATCCTCGCGCCCGAGCTTAACGGCAAGCGGCAGGAAATTTTGCTCGAGGCCGTGCCCGGAGTGCGCCGCATCGCGGCGCTAGCCGATTCCAATGCTTCGCCGCGGCTTGGCGAAATGCGGGACGCGGCTCGGAGCCGCGGCATCGAGTTGTCGATTTATCAGATCGCCCGGCCGGAGGAGATTCCGGCCGCCATCGACGCGTCGCAGGCATCGGGTGCCGGAGCACTGATCGTGTTGTCGTCGCCGGTGCTCAACGGCAGTCGCCGCGTGATCATGCAACACGTCGCGGCATTGCGGCTGCCGGCCATTTATCAATTTCCGGAAGAGGCCGAGGAAGGCGGCTTTGTCGCCTACGGCCCGCGTCTCGTTCAAATCTACCGGGAGCTATTAGCGCCGCAACTCGTCAAGCTCCTGCGCGGCACAAAGGCCGCCGATCTGCCGGTCGAGCAACCGACCAAGTTCGAGCTGGTGATCAACCTCAAGACCGCAAAGGCGCTCGGCCTCACTGTTCCGGAGTCATTTCTGGTTCGTGCCGATGAGGTGATCGAATAGCGGAGTCGCTTGCTGCGTTGCATGGAGCCGCTTTTTGGCCAACGTGAGCCTGCGCCCCCCGACAATCAGTCGGCAAGCGGCCGCACGACACGAAAGCCGATGAACGGTTGCCCCTTCGCTTGCGGCCCGGAAAGTCGCGCCGCCGAGCGCAACACCTGGGGCGGACTGCCGATCGAACCGCCGCGGCGGACGCGCAGCGGGCAATCGGGAAAAGTCCATGCACTGCCGTCCGTAGGAGGGTCGGTGTAGTAGTTGTCGTGCCAGCAATCCTGCGTCCACTCCGACACATTGCCGTTCATTTGGAAAAGTCCCCACGGATTGGGCGCAAATGAATCGACCGGAACCGACTCGCCACGCAATTCGCCGCGGATGCCGTCGTCGCCGTAGGTATAATTGCCGTTGTAATTGGCTTTGTCGGTCGTGATCGAGGCGCCCCACCAGAACGGAGTCGTCGTGCCTGCCCGCGCCGCATATTCGCGCTCGGCTTCGCTCGGCAGGCGATAGGGCCTTCCGGTTTTGTGCGACAGCCACTCCAAATAGGCCTGAGCTTCGTTCCAGGAAACATTGACGACCGGGCGCTTGCCGCGGCCCCAGCCCTGATCCGCCGGCGAATAGCCGCCGCAGCCGCCGTCGGCGACGCAGGCGTCCCACTCGTCGAAGGTGACTGAGTAACGCCCGAAGGCGAATTTGTGCCCGATCCTAACTTGATGCTGCGGGTTTTCGCTGCCGGCACGGCCGAATTCGGTGGTCGGCGAGCCCATGGTGAACGAGCCTGGAGCGATCACCGTCATCACCGGGCAGACCGCGCATTCCTTAAAACTGTCGTTTGCTTGAAGGGCCCGTTCGGCAGCCGGTGTAAGCAGTCCGGTTTTGATCGGCGAGAGCGTGCCGGGTGCGGGTGCTGACGCCGTCGCTGGTGCTGGTGCGGGTGCTGGTGCTGGTGGCGGTGGTTCTTGGACCGGCGCGGGCGAGGGCTGCACCGAGGTCGGCGAAGCAGACGATAGTGGCGGGCTGGGCGCCGACGGCGCCGGTGTGGGTGGAGGCGCTATGGGGCCCGGTCGAGGTGCCGCCGCCTGCTGGTTCGAGCCCGACGGTGAAGCCGGCGCTTGCGGTCGCGGCGTCATCGCAAACCACAGCATCGCCGCGCCGGCACAGGCGATGGCGATGAATCCCGCGAGCAACACCGGAGCGCGGCGATGGCCGCTGACTGCGTCCCCAGGCGGCCTTGCGCTTGCGCTCGCGCCCGCTCGCGCGTCCGCTCCTCCAAGCCGAGCCTTCAATCCGCCGATCAGCCGATCCATATCGAGGTGAAAAGAACTGTGACGGACATCGAGGCCGTTGCGCGCCGCCAGCCCTTGCAGGTCCCCCGGCAACTCCTCTGACTTTGGAATTTTTGCGCCGTCGAGCAGGATCGGGATGACGGGGATGTCGCGCTGCAATGCGGTTGCGATCTCAATGCGGACGAAATCGCTCTCACTGTCGAGGCGACGCTCGCCGCCCGCATCTCGAGCATCGAGCCAATGATGCCCGATCACCGCGAGCAGCGCATCGCATTTGGCAACCTCGTCGCGCAGGACCTTGATGAAATCCGAGCCCAGCGGAATGCTATCAACATCCATGAAAAGCAGATCTGGACCAAATTCGTGGGCTAGCCGGTCGTGAACGCGGCCGGCGTGGCCGGCGCTATCGTCGCGGCGGTAGCTGATGAAAACCTTGGCCGACATGATCGATCTCGGCTCGATCCCGGGGCTCATAATACACGAAAATCGCCGTATCGCGCCGTAGCCGATACCCTACTCTATCGACCGGCAACGGTGCGCAATCTCCGCAACCGCGAGCTTAGCGGCGCTCTCAAATATTTATGGATACGGTCTGCGTGGACAATGAAGCACGGGCACCCAAGCACACGGTGAAACGGCAGGAACACGAACGCGAGCCTGGTCCCATTCCTGAGGCCGCGGCCCCGACGGCCAGGACCCCATGTGCAGCTCCGGATCGAGGAGCGTCGTATAGCGGAATGCAAGGGCAGAGATTAGGGTGCAATTGAATTGAACCGATAGCGGGAGCTCTTCCCGCTGGCGCATCTTTCACCCGACGGGCTTCAGGCCCTGCGCATATTGTTTGTACCGCCGTACATAGATGTCGGCGCCGCCGGCGATCATCTTGATGGTTTTGTCGTCGAGCGCGCGGACGGCGCGTGCCGGCGAGCCGACGATCAGTGAACCATCGGGAAATGTCTTGCCTTCGGTGACGAGCGCACCGGCGCCGACCAGGGAGTTTTCGCCGATGCGAGAGCCGTTGAGTAAAATCGCCCCCATGCCGATCAGGCTGTTGGCGCCGATTGTGCAGCCGTGCAGGATGACATTGTGACCGATCACGCAATTCGGTCCGATGCTCATCGGGAAGCCGGGATCGGTATGCAGCGTCGCATTGTCCTGGATCTGCGAACGCTCGCCGAGTTCGATCCATTCATTATCGCCGCGCAACACCGCACCGAACCAGATGCTGGCATCGAGCTTAAGCCGCACCTTGCCGATCACGGTCGCATTCGGCGCGATCCAGTAGCGGCCCGCTTCCGGCAATTCCGGCCGATCGCCGTCGAGTTCATAGATCATGATTGTCCCGCTGGTCTTGCCTGCATCCGGCACGAACATCCGCGATCGGGCCGGTTCCCGCAAGCCAGGCGAAGATTTCGAACCGTCAGGAGCTCAGAGCAGCGCCTGGACCGCGAGCACCACCACGGTCCCCGACATCAGGCTCCACAATCCGGCGATTACGGTCGCCACCATCACGATCTCGGTACGGCGGCCTTCGACGCGGCGGCCGCGCAGTGTGTTGCGCATGATGATATAGGGCGCCGAAAACATCAGCAGCGGGATCGCGGCGAAGCGCGCCGGCACCGGGCCGACTTCGAGGAGCCGGAAGCTCGGGTGATGCCGCATCAACAGCCGGTAGCCGCTAGCGCACATGCCGGCGACGCTGAAGCCAATCGCGAGCGCGAAAAACGACGCGATGGTTTCGGGCGACAATGTTGGCACGGCGACAAACATGCGGGCGCTCCCTCGAGAGGAAGCCATTGCAGAGGATGTGGCGCGCCGCTACGAAATGATTAAAGAAAGGTTAACGGCAGTAATTTAACGGTTTGGAACCAGAGGTCTAGCCGATGAATTTATGGCGCATCGGGGTCGTCCTGGCGGCGCTCTTGGTATCGACGCCGCTCCAGGCGGCGCGTCTCAACATCGTTGCGATCGGGGCCAGCAATACCACAGGCTTTGGCGTCGGCGAGCAAAATGCCTATCCGGCGCTACTGCAGGCGCTGCTGCGCAAAAAAGGCATCGACGCCAGCGTCACCAATGCCGGCGTCAACGGCGATGTCACGTCGGGCATGCGGAACCGGATCGATGGCGCGGTGCCGAAAGGGACCGACCTCGTGATCCTGCAACCCGGCGGCAACGATCTTCGGTTCTTTGGCACCAAAGAGGCCCGCGCCGCCAATATCGCGGCGATGGTGGCGCGCCTGCGCACACGCGGCATCCGCGTCATTGTCTACGATCCGCCGACGATCCCCGCCGATTTTTATCAGTGGGACCACATTCACTTTACCGCTGCGGCACACGCCAAGATCGCTGCCGTGCTTGCAGCCCAGATCGCCGGCTCGGCAAAGCCGCCGGCGGCAGTGAAAACACCGTAGTCGCCTCCGCCGCCATGGCCAGGAACGCCATCCCGTTCCGCGCGCCCGTGCCATACTGGCCGCTGATTCGTGCGGAGCGGCGCAAAACTGATGACGGCGCAAGCGGTTTCCCGGCGCAAAGTGCGCGGCGATCGGCACGGCCGAGCGCGTGCCGTGCTCACATTGCCTTTCGTTGCAATCATTCTCCTGGTCGCTGCGGCGGCGGCTTTCGTCACCTATGTGCTGTGGCCGACTTGGCCGAGCCAACCCGTGGCACTCGATGCGCCGGCGATACCGGTCACGGTCGCCGGCGTATTGTTCGACGTTCCCCCGGCCGCGATCCGCGAAGCGGTGCAACGGCATCCCGGGCAGCACGAGCGCATCGACTTGTATTTCGACTGGCCGGCGCTGACGCCGCCGCAGCCGGACGATAAGCCCGCCGACAAAGAGCCGATCGATGCGGAGAATGCCGCGGCGGCCGCGACCGCGGCCGAGGCGAAGCGGCTGTTCGTTACCATCGCCGGATTGGGCGCGGTGCTGCCGCCGCTCGAGCGGCTGCGCACAATCTATCCGCGGTATATCGAATCCCAAGCGGCGGCCGGGCCGGACGGCCTCGCCATCTTGCCGTTCCGCGCCGCCACGCCCTATGCGGGCGAAGACCTGGTTTATATCGGCAGCAGCCCTGAGCAGTTTTTCGCCCGCTGCACCCGTGCCGGCCGCACCGTGCCCGGCACTTGCATTCAAGAACGGATGGTGGACCAGGCCGAAGTTACGCTGCGTTTTCCGCTCGCCTGGCTGTCAGATTGGCGCAACGTGGCGGCAGGCTTCGATCGGCTGATCGCGCAACTGCATCCGGCGGTACAGTAGAACCGCTCTCCGCCCGGACGCGGGCTTTGCCGCGCTATTCCAGGTCGCTCGCCAGAATGGCCATCTGAAAATTATACGAACGTTCGTCGTCCTCATCGTCGACGAACAACACGCCGACGAACTCCTCGCCGACATAGACCTCGGCCGAATCGTCCTTTTTCGGCCGTGGCACCACGCGAATGCGGGCGTTGCCGAACAGTTTCTTGAGATAAGCGTCGAGCTTTCTGACTTCCTGAACGTCCACTGCGCGTCTCCTAAACAGCGATGGTGAGATAACACGAGGCGGCAGCGACGCCAAACCTTTGCTCAGCTTTCGTCCTGGAACATTTGATCCATGGTACGCGCGGGTTCCGGGCAGCCGGCAACACCGATCACCTTCGCCGGCACGCCCGCCACCGTCACATTGTTCGGCACCGCGCGCGTCACCACCGAACCCGCGGCAATGCGCGCGCAATGGCCGACTTCGATATTGCCGAGAATTTTAGCGCCGGCGCCGATCATCACGCCGTAGCGGATCTTCGGGTGGCGATCGCCGCCCTGCTTGCCGGTGCCACCCAGGGTCACGTCATGCAGGATCGAAACGTCGTCCTCGATGGCGGCGGTTTCGCCGACGACAAGGCCGGTCGCATGATCGAGGAAAATGCCGCGGCCGATTTGCGCCGCGGGATGAATGTCGCACTGGAATACCGCCGAGGAGCGACTCTGCAGATAGAGCGCGAAATCGCGACGGTTCTTCGCCCACAGCCAATGCGCCAGCCGATGGGTCTGGATGGCGTGAAAGCCTTTGTAATAAAGCACCGGCTCGATCAGCCGATAGGTTGCGGGATCGCGGTCCGCGGTCGCCATCAGGTCGGCGCGGAACGCCTCCCCGATCGCCGGCACATCTTCCAGCGCTTCCGCATAGGCCTGGCGGATCAAATCGCTCGCCACCGCGGGATGGTCGAGACGTTCGGCCAAGCGATGCACCACGCCTGCCTCCAGCGTGTCGTGGTGCAACACCGTCGAATAGATGAAAGTGGCGAGCTCGGGCTCGCGGCGCACGATGTCTTCCGCCTCGCGGCGGATCCGCGCCCAGACCGGGTCGACTTTATCCAGTGCCGGCTTTGCCTGTAACTGCGCCATGGGTGCATCTCCCGAAATCTTGCGCGGACATCTACCACATCGACGGCCCGAAGGGACCTCAATCCCGAATCAGTCTTGATGGGTCGTTGGCCTAGGTAACTAGCTCAGCGGCCTAGCAGAATTCGGCCAATGGCCCACCCTTCAAGACCGTTGCGACAAAAAATCCGACACCGCGGCCTTAAAGGCCCGATCGCCGACCGCCAACATGTGATCGCGATCCGGAATGGCAAGGGCCCGCGCGCCGGGGATCAGGGCTGCGAGTTCCTCCGGCGAACCCGCGATGGGGTCCTTGCTGCCGACCGCGACGAGAAGCGGCACCTCAATGCCTCCGACTTCGTCGCGGCTCAGCGTCTGGCGCGAGCCGCGCAGACAGGCGGCGAGCGCGCGCAGGTCGGATTTCGTCTGCTCGGCGAAAGCGCGGAACATATAGGCGGTGGGATCGGAAACGTCGGCGAGCGACGGCGCTTCGAGCGCCGCCGCGATGGTGTCGGGCAGCCCCACCCCTTCGACCAGACGGATGCCCAGACCGCCGAGTACGGCCGAGCGCACCCGACTCGGATGCAAAAGCACGAGAAAGGCCGTGATGCGCGCGCCCATCGAATAGCCCATGACGTCGGCGTGTGGCAGATCGAGATGATCGAGCAGCGCGCGGACGTCGTCAGCCATGATCGCGCTGTGATAGGCGGCGGGATCATAGAGTTTTGCCGAAGCGCCATGGCCGCGGTCGTCGAGCGCAATCACGCGGCGCCCGGCGCGCGTCAGTGCCGTGACCCAGCCGGGGCCGACCCAGTTCACTTCTTTGTTGGAGGCAAAGCCATGCACAAGGACGATAGGCTCACCCGAGCCTTCGTCCAGATAGGCGATTTCCACGTCGTCGTGAGTGAAATACGGCATGGGCCGACTTTACGATCCAATCCGTTGGGCGCAAAGCCGAGGCGGTTAAAGCCGGAGACCGGAGGTCGCGAAAAGCGGCTGCGACCCACACAAAGCGCGCAGCCTGCGCCGGTCAAGATAACGCTGGGTCATACGCTCGGCCGCGGCCTTGCAGGACGAGCAGAACCCGATCAGCGCGAAACCCGCCCACAGCATCCAGATCGCGAGATCGAGCGCGCTTGCCGTCAGCACGATCGCCGCGCGGCCGAGCAGTTTTATGATGGCGCGGGTCTTACCGCCTTTGGCGGCGGAGAGCCGAGCGAGCCGCGCCATGTCTTGCGGCTCTTCGGCAATCGCCAGGCTGTCGAGGGCCGCCTGTGTGCCGGCCTTGGTCTCGACCCGACCGGCGTTTTCGGTAAGTTCAACGAGGCCGCCGGCATTCTCGACTTTAACCGCATCGCGGGCGACGCGCACCACCAAGGCGGGATTGAGCCGCCCGGTGCGGCGCGCGGCCTTGACCACCGACAGCCCGATCCGCTCCGGCGCCGCGGCGCCCGCGGTGACATAGGTCGCGGCCGTGATGCCGATGCCGACGCCCGCCAAGCCGAGAATCCAAGGATCGTAATGCTGCCCGCGCAAATAGCGCGTGCCCTCGCGGGCGGCGTCGCGGATGTCGCCGAACACGAAGAGATCGCCAAAGGCGGTGCCGGCCAGGCTTTCGAGATCGGTCGGTTCGCCGGTCCATAACCCATGGACAAAACGTCCGGCTTGATCTGTCCATGTAGCTTCCTTCGCCGTCGCCTGTTGCAATCGATCAATCAGTGCCGGATCGATCGACACCGCGCGATCCGCGGCAAGCGCGACAAAACTTTGCGCCAGATCGGTATCGCCGGCAGCAAGCGCCGAGCGGATTTCCCGTTCCGCGACAGCACCCGTAAAGGTGCGGTCGAGCGCCCGATCGCTGATTTTGACCGGATCGGTCACGGCGGCGCGCGCTCGAGCGTCCATGCCAGCCCGAACGGCGACCACTGCGGCGACGGCAAAAATGACGGCCGCGGCACCCGCGAAAAAAGGATGCCGCAATGCCTCGATCAAACGAATTTGGCTCATAGACTGCCCGCCGGAGGTAGAATCCTACGCGTCTTGCCATCGATTTGCGGCATTTTCACAACGGTGAGTGACCGCAACAGCTTGCTGGAATTTCGGCATGCGGGCCGCTATGGTGCGGAAGGCTCAGCAAAGCGGGATCAGCGCCCATGACCGACCATATCGTTCCGCATTTCCACAACGACTTGGGCGTCGCGGTCATCGAGATCGGCGCCAAGGAGTTCATGTGTGTCGGCGCCAAGCCGCCGTTCGACCATCCGCATGTGTTCTGCGACATGGGCGACGATGCCGATTATGTTTGCCCCTATTGCTCGACGCTGTACCGGCATAATCCGGCGCTGGCGCCGAATGCGGCGCGGCCGCCGGAATGCGCCCTGATCGGTGAAACCGTATAGCCGCTGCACCGGGCCGGGATGCCCTCACGCACTGTCATTGTCGCGGGCGCCGGCATCGGCGGGCTCACCGCATCGCTGGCGCTGGTGCGCAACGGGTTCCGCGTCGTCACCATCGAACAGACCGAGCGTCTCGAAGAAACCGGCGCCGGTATCCAACTTTCCCCGAATGCCACGCGCGTCCTGATCGAGCTCGGGCTTGGAGATCGGCTGCGGCCACACATCGTCGCTCCCACGGCGTTGCGCGTGCTGACCGGCCATAGCGGCCGCGAAATCATGCGCATGCCGATCGGCGAGACGGCGGCAAAGCGCTACGGCTCGCCCTATTGGATGATCCATCGCGGCGACCTGCAGGCCGTGCTCGTGGCCGCGGTCGCGCAGGAGCTGGAGATCTCACTGAAGCTCGGCATGCGGGTGGAAGATTTCGCCACCCACGCTAACGGGGTGACAGTTTCGGCGCGCGGCGCGAGCGGGCTGTGGGACGAGCGCGGCGACGCCCTGATCGCCGCCGACGGCTTGTGGTCGGCGACGCGCGAGCAGCTCGGTTTCAAGGATGCGCCGCAATTTTCCGGACGCACCGCGTGGCGGACGCTGTTGCCGGCGACCGAGGTGGTACCGGAATTTCGCCAACCGATGATCCATCTCTGGCTCGGCCGCGATGCTCACCTCGTACATTATCCTGTCAAGGCCGGAGCGATGATCAATATCGTCGTCATCACCACCGACAGCTGGAATGGAACGAGTTGGAGCGAACCGGCGACCCGGGTGGAACTCCTGCCGCATCTTCCCGCCGCCGATTGGGCGCCGCAGGCACGCGCTTTGGTCCGTCAGCCGGAACGCTGGCTGAAATGGGCGCTCTACGGCCGACCGCCGCTGACGAACTGGTCACGGGGTGTGGCGGCGCTGCTCGGGGACGCCGCCCATCCGATGCTGCCGTTCCTTGCCCAAGGCGCGGCCATGGCGATCGAAGACGCCGCCGTAGTGGCGCGCTGTCTGGCGCACCGCCCCGACGATGCCGCGGCGGCGTTGCGGACCTATGTTGCGATGCGGCGCGCCCGCGCCCGCAAAGTACAAAAACTCGCGGCAAAGAACGGCGAGCGCTATCACCTCGGCGGCGCGGCGGCTATGCTGCGCAATGTGGCGATGCGCGCCATGGGCGGCGAGCATCTCTTGCGGCACTATGATTGGATCTATCAGTGGCGGCCGCCGGCCGCCGCGCCGAGCAAATAACCGCCGCGACACCTATGTCAGACAAAGAAACGTCACTGCTATTTCCGACCACGATCGCCGGCAGCCTGCCGAAGCCGTCGTGGCTCGCGGTGCCGAACAAGTTATGGGCGCCGTGGCGTCTCGACGGCGAAGACCTGCAAACCGCCAAAGACGACGCCACGCTGCTGGCGCTGAAACTGCAGGAGGATGCCGGCATCGATATCGTCGGCGACGGCGAACAATCGCGCCAGCATTTCGTGCACGGCTTTCTCGAAGCCGTCGACGGCATCGATTTCGACAAGCGTGTCGAGATGGGGATCCGCAACGATCGCTACAAGGCGATGTGCCCGACCGTCGTCGGTCCACTGCGGCTGCGCGGACGCGTTCATACCCGCGAGGCGCGGCTGGCGCGCGCCCACACCCGGCGTCTGCTCAAATTCACGCTGCCCGGCCCGATGACCATCGTCGACACGATCGCCGACGCCCATTACGGCGACCGCGTGAAAATGGCCTTTGCCTTTGCCGATCTCCTCAACGAAGAAGCACGCGGGCTCGCAGCCGACGGCGTCGACGTGATCCAGTTCGACGAACCGGCATTCAACGTCTACATGGATGCCGCCGCCGGCTGGGGCATCGAGGCACTGCATCGCGCCATCGACGGCGTCGCCTGCCAGAGCGCCGTGCATATCTGCTACGGCTACGGCATCACCGCCAATATCGAATGGAAGGCGGCGCTGGGCGACGAATGGCGGCAATACGAGAAATTTTTTCCGGCCTTGGCGAAAAGCCGAATCGATCAAGTTTCGGTCGAGTGCATCCATTCGCGCGTGCCGATGAGCGTGCTGGCGCTGCTCCAAGGCAAGGATGTGCAGATCGGCGTCATCGATGTCGCCACCGATACAATCGAAACGCCTGAGGAAATCGCCGCCGTGATTAACGAAGCGGCAAAATACGTTCCTGTGCAAAAAATCATCGCCGGAACGAATTGCGGGATGGCCCCGATGCGCCGCGAAATCGCCGCAATGAAGCTCGAAGCACTCGGCCGGGGCGCAGCGCTTGCGCGCGAGAAGCAAAACTGAGCCGACGCGAGCACTGTTAACACCGCACTCACTTCCATCCGAAAAAATTTTGGCAGGCGATCATGTCCGACCGCGTCGGTAGGATTTCGTTAAAGTTTAACGGGTTGGATGACGACAAAGCTAAAAAGGGAAGCGCGATGCAAGTGCCGTTCGTCACCACCGTCTCTTTCGCCGACCGCGATGGCATGACCGTGAAGCTGCAATACGGCGTCGCCGCGCCGAGCGAAACCGAAGCGCGCAGCGAATTGCAGCGCCGGCTGATCAATCAGGAAGTCCACAATTATCGGATTTCGGAGATCCGCCCCGCCACCTCCAGCGAGGCCGCGGAACTCAACCTCCCCGCCGGCTCGATCATCCTCTTGAACTGACCCGACCCGCGTCGGCAATTCCCGACCGCGCTCGAATCATCGGTCGCTGCGCGAGATAACCTCGATCAGCTCCGCCACCTTGCGCCGCTGCTCGGCCTTGTTGCCGGACGCAATGGCGTGCTCGACGCAATGGGCTGCGTGATCGCCGAGGATTTCCTCCTCGGCGCGGCGCAGCGCCGCGCGCACCGCCGAGAGCTGCGTCACGATGTCGATGCAATAGCGATCGTCCTCGACCATGCGCGACAGCCCGCGCACCTGGCCTTCGATCCGCTGCAGTCGTTTCAACACCGACGTCTTGGCATCCCTTCGCATGCCGTCTATATACCCCTACGGGGTACCCGTTTCAAGGGCGGTATCATGGAACTCTCGGTGCATCGGCACGGCGCGGCGGAAGCCGCCATCGATCCGGTTTGCGGCATGACGGTCGATCGGGCGAAAAGCCCGCATCGCTACGACTACCGCCACCACACGTATCACTTCTGCGGCCCCGGCTGCCGCACCAAGTTTGCGGCCGACCCGGAGAAATACCTGGCCAAACGCGCGGGCACCGCCGCTCCCGCGCCCGCGCCACCCGAGGGGACGATCTATACCTGCCCGATGCATCCGGAAATCCGGCAGGCAAAGCCCGGCGCATGTCCGATCTGCGGCATGGCGCTCGAGCCGGAAGCCGGCGGCGCCGGCGATGGCGGCGAGCTTGCCGACATGACGCGCCGGCTTTGGATTTCGCTTGCGCTGGCTTTGCCTGTCGTCGTGCTCGACATGGGGGGCCATCTTGGCCTCCTGCATCTCGCCGGCGGCCTTTCGACGTGGCTGCAATTCTTGCTGGCAACACCGGTAGTGCTGTGGGCCGGCTGGCCGTTTTTCGTCCGTGGCGCGCAGTCGCTCGTCTCGCGTCATCTCAACATGTTCACGCTGATCGCCATGGGCACCGGCGTCGCCTATGGCTACAGCGTCGTCGCGGCGGTGGCGCCGGGCTCGTTTCCGGCCGCGTTTCGCGATCCGCACGGCGGTATCGCGCTATATTTCGAGGCCGCCTCCGTCATCACCGTGCTGGTCCTGCTCGGCCAGGTGCTGGAATTGCGCGCCCGGGCGTCGACGTCGGATGCGATTCGCGCCCTCGTCGCGCTGGCGCCGCAGAGCGCGCGGCGCGTCAAAGATGGCGGCAGCGACGAAGACGTCCCGCTCGACAACATCGAGCCGGGTGACCGCTTACGCGTTCGGCCGGGCGAAAAAATTCCGGTGGACGGCGTGCTGGTCGAGGGCAAATCCGTGGTCGACGAATCGATGCTCACCGGCGAAGCCATGCCGGTCGAGAAGGCGCCCGGGGCGGCGCTGATCGGCGGCACGCTCAACCAAAGTGGCGGCTTTGTCATGCGGGCGGAAAAAGTCGGTCGCGATACCGTGCTCGCCCATATCGTCGACATGGTTGCCACCGCGCAGCGGTCGCGCGCGCCGATCGCGCGGCTCGCCGATCAGGTCGCTGGCTGGTTCGTACCCGCGGTGATCCTCTGCGCGATCATTGCCTTCGCGGTGTGGGCGATATTCGGGCCGCAGCCGCGCTTGTCGTTCGGCCTCGTCGCCGCAGTGACGGTCCTGATCATCGCCTGCCCTTGCGCGCTCGGGCTGGCAACGCCGATGTCGATCATGGTCGGCGTCGGCCGCGCCGCCCGCTTCGGCATTTTGATCAAAAACGCCGAAGCGCTTGAGCGCATGGAAAAGGTCGACACGCTAGTCGTCGACAAGACCGGCACCTTGACCGAGGGTAAGCCGAAACTCGTTGGTGTCGTGCCAGCGCAGGGTTTCGACCAGACCGCGCTCCTGCAATTCGCTGCAAGCGTCGAGCGCGCGAGCGAACATCCCCTCGCCGCGGCGATCGTCGCTGCCGCCGTGGAGCGCAAGATCGATTTACTGCCGATCACAAGCTTCGATGCTCCGGCCGGCAAAGGCGCCGTCGGCGTGCTCGGCGGCCGGCAGGTTGCGCTTGGCAATGCCGCGTTCATGGCCGAACTGGGCATCGCTACCGTTCCGCAGCAAGGCGAGGCCGAGCGACGGCGCGCCGACGGCGCTACCGTGGTCTTTGTTGCCGTCGACGGCAAGCTTGCCGGTATCCTCGCCATTGCCGATCCGGTGAAAGCGACCACGCTCGCCGCGCTTGACGTGCTCAAGGCGCAAGGCATCGCGATCGTAATGCTGACCGGCGACAGCGCAACGACGGCGCGCGCGGTCGCGCGCAAACTCGGCATCGCCGACGTCGAGGCGGAGATATTGCCGGAGCGCAAAGGCGCCGCGATCGAAGCGCTGCGCCGCGCCGGCCGCGTCGTCGCCATGGCGGGCGACGGCGTCAATGATGCGCCAGCCCTCGCCGCGGCCGATATCGGCATCGCCATGGGCACCGGCACAGATGTCGCCATCGCCAGCGCCGGCATGACGCTGGTCAAAGGCGATCTCACCGGTATCGTGCGCGCCCGCAAACTGTCGGCGGCGACGATGCACAATATCCGGCAAAACCTGCTGTTCGCGTTTCTCTATAACGCGCTCGGCGTGCCGATCGCGGCTGGTGCGCTATATCCGGTCTTCGGGGTGCTGTTGTCGCCTGCGATGGGCGCCGCCGCCATGGCGCTGTCGTCGGTCAGCGTCGTCGCCAATGCGCTGCGGCTGCGGCGCGTGGCGCTTTAAGCCGGCGTCGTCATTCCCAGCTCTTGCGCACGCGCTGGCGGATATCGACTGGCGCGCGGTCGGATTTTGTCGAGGCTCCATGTGCCGCGGGCGGCGGCCAGCTGCAGCATTCGAAATGGCCCAGAAGTCCCGCCGGAATGAAGCGCGTGCGCGAGGCATACATGTGGCGGTCGCCATTGCCACGTTGATTATGCACAAAGAAACGCTGCGGCACGACGACGTGGAGATGATCGCGCGCCCGCGTCAGCGCCACGTAAAGAAGCCGCCTTTCCTCCTCGACCTCCGCCGAACTTCCAGCCGCAAGATCGGACGGCATGCAGCCGTCGACCGCATTCAAGACATAGACCGACTTCCACTCTTGCCCCTTCGCCGAATGAATGGTCGAGAGGATGAGATAGTCTTCGTCGAGAAGCGGATCGCCCGAGCGGTCGCTCGTCGAGTCGGGCGGATCTAGCGTCAGTTCGGTCAGGAAACGCTCACGGCTCGGATAGGTCGAGGCGATCTGGACGAGTTGCAGGAGATCCGCTTGCCGCACCATGGCATCGTCGTGGATGCGGTCGAGATGCGGCTCGTACCAGCGGCGGACGAGATCGAGCTCGGCGGGCCAGCCGGCGGCGCCCGAACGCACGAGGCGAAGGGCTTCGACAAATCCGGGCCAGTGCTCGGCCGCGGCCGGCGGCGGCTTTATCTCGCCGAGCGCGGAAGCCGGATCGCCGTGACCTGCGAGACAATCGAGCGCCTTGCCCGCCGTCACGGGACCGACGCCCGGCATCAACTGGATGACACGGAAACCCGCGACGCGATCGCGCGGATTTTGCGCAAAGCGCAGCAAAGCCAGCATGTCCTTGATGTGCGCCGCTTCGAGGAATTTCAATCCGCCGAATTTCACGAAGGGGATGTTACGCCGCGTCAATTCCACTTCGAGCGGGCCGCTGTGGTGCGAGGTGCGAAACAGCACGGCTTGGGCCTTGAGCGCGAGACCGAATTCGCGGTGTTCCAAAACCTTCTCGACGATGTAACGCGCCTGGTCGGCTTCGTCGCGTACGCCGACGAGTTGCGGTCGCTCGGCGGAGACGCGATCGGACCACAGATTCTTGGTGAAGCGTTCTTCCGCGAGCCCGATTACCGCGTTCGCCGCAGCGAGAATGGGTTGCGTCGAGCGATAATTCTGCTCGAGCGTCACGACATCGGCGGGCGGCGAGAAGTGGCCGGGAAAGTCGAGGATATTGCGCACGGTCGCCGAGCGAAACGAATAGATCGCCTGCGCGTCGTCGCCGACCACCGTCAGGCCTTTGCCGGTCGGCCGCAGCGCCAGAAGAATGGAGGCCTGCAGCCGGTTGGTGTCCTGATATTCGTCGACCAAAATGTGATCGAAGCACTGCGATAAATCTTCCGCCAGCGCCTGCTCCTGCATCATCTGCGCCCAGTACAGCAGGAGGTCATCGTAATCGAGCACGTTCTGGCTCTGCTTCGCCTCGACATAATGCGCGAATAATGCGCGCAATTCGTCCTGCCAGGCCGCGCACCAGGGAAAATTAGCGCCCAGCACTTCCGCGATATCGAGTTCGCCGTTCACCGCGCGCGAGTAGATCGCAAGGCAGGTGCCTTTGGCCGGAAAACGCTCTCTGGTTTTGGAAAAGCCAAGCTCGTGGCGGACCAGATTCATCAGGTCGGCCGAATCCTCGCGATCGTGAATCGTGAAGCCCGGGGCGAGACCGATGTCCTCGGCATAGCGGCGCAGGAACCGCGCGCCGACGGAATGAAAGGTGCCGGCAAAGCTCATGGCCTCGGTCGTGCCGGAGGCGCCGCCGCGCGTCGCTTCGCCGAGGATGCGATCGACCCGCCGCATCATCTCGGCCGCGGCGCGGCGCGAGAAGGTGAGCAGCATGATGCGGCGCGGATCGGCGCCCTGGTCGATGAGATGCACGACACGATGCGCCAGCGTGCTGGTTTTGCCGGAACCGGCGCCGGCGATAATCAAAAGCGGTCCGGCCTCGCCAAGCGGCAAGCCGCCGTACTCGACAGCGCGGCGCTGTTGCGGATTAAGCTTCTCCAGGCGCGCCGCGAGCATTCTTGCCGAATCAATTGGCCTCGGGAGCCGACTGAATCACGATCCTGTTTTGTTCGCAATGCAGCCGCCAAGCACAGCCGCGACGCATCTCGCCCGGTCAATCCATCGCCGCTATAGTTCGGTGGCGGCGATAATGCGCCGCGCAGCTCGGTCCATTTCATGATCACGGCACCGTCGCCGACCAGCATTGCTCTCCTTCTCGGCTTGAGCTTCTTCCTCGGGCTCGCCTTCGAGGATTTCTTCGCCCACACCGACGAGCGGAGGCCCGGCGGCATCCGCACGTTTCCGATGCTCGCGCTCGCGGGCGGCATGCTCTATCTGTTCGATACCGTTCATTTTATTCCCTTTACGGGCGGCCTTCTCGTCCTTGGCGCTTGGCTTGTCGTCTATTATCGCGCGCATGTCAGCGAGCATGAGACGGCCGACCAGAGCGCCGGCGAACCGAATGCCGGGCTCGTCATTCCTTTGCTCAATCTCCTTGCCTATGTGCTCGGCGCGATCGCGCTGGCGCTGCCGCCATGGATTGCGGTGACGACGACGGTCGCTTCCGTGCTTTTGCTCACCGGGCGCGAGCAGCTTCACACTTTGGCCCGCCGGCTCGAAATGAAGGAGATCGTAACGGCGGGCGAGTTTCTGATCCTTACGGGAATCGTGTTGCCGCTGTTGCCGAACCACGCGGTGACGACGCTGACCGCCATCACGCCACGCCAGGTCTGGCTCGCCCTTGTCGTGGTCTGCAGCTTTTCCTATGCGAGCTATCTCGCGCAGCGTTATTGGGCGGCCGCCGCCGGCGGTCTGTGGATGGCGGCCCTCGGCGGGCTTTATTCGTCGACCGTGACGACCGTCGTTCTGGCGCGTCAAGCCAAGGCCGATCCCACGATGAAGCGTCAGGCGCAGGCCGGCATCACGCTCGCGACCGCCATCATGTATTTGCGCATTTTGGGAGTCGTGGCGATCTTCAACTTGCCGCTGGCGCGCGTACTTGGACTGCCGCTGGTCGGTCTATCGCTTGCCGGCTTTCTGATCTGCCTATGGCAATATCGGTTCAGCAAGTCTGCGGAGCAACCCGCGTCGGGACAGATGCATCTCGCAGCGAGCGGCAATCCGCTGGCGCTCGGCGCCGCCGCGGTGTTCGCCGGGCTCTTTGTCTTGATCTCGGTCGTCTCCGCCGTCGCCAAATCTCAGTTCGGCGTTTCCGGCATTTACGCCCTCGCCGCCATCATCGGCGTTACCGATATCGACCCCTTTGTCCTCAATCTGGCGCAAGGCGGCATATCCGGCATGTCGAATGGCTCACTTGCGGCCGCCATCCTCATTGCCAGTTCCTCGAATAATGTGCTCAAGGCGCTCTATGCCGCGGTCTTTGCCGGCGGCAAGGCGACCGCGGGGAGCGCCGTCGTCCTCGTCGTCCTTGCCGCAGCGGGCATCGCCGCTGCGTTTGCCATAAGTTTTCTTTGACGGCGTCGAACGGCGTGGGATCGATCGCAATTCGTCTGGCGTGCCCGGTCAGCGGATGGTCTGGTCGCTCTGCAGTTCAGGCTTGAAGCCGCAATTTTTCTCAGCCGCGGTGCGCTGTAGAAGCTTCTCCTCGCTCAGCACGGAGTCGTAATCGGTGCGGTAGGCAAGCGAGCCGATGACGGCGCCGCCACTGCCGCCCTCGTCGGCCTTATCGATCAAGCCGTGCAATTCCTTTTCGCGTGCCACCAGCGCCGTCCACCGAGTCGCCAGTTCGTCGCAGTGGTAGACGCTGTAACGGCCGGGATCGATGAGAAACGAGCCGGGGTCGGTCACGCCGCATCCGGCAAGCGCGACCGCCATAGCGCCAAACAGCACGCGATGCATTGCCATCGAAAACGCCCATCAGCGCCTAACCTCTACGCCGATTCCCCAAAACATCCCTGACAGCCTGCTGCACCGCAAATAAGGCAGCCATTCGGCCAGCTTGGCGTCATCATCGATGCGCCACAATAGACCGGGCTGACGCGCGGCCACGAACCGGCTGTTAGGCGGCTTTTTCTTGGGGGAATTCAACGCCGAGCGCCAGACCATCGCGCCAAACGACGCGGCACTTGCGGCGGGGCATGCCCGTCGGGGTCAAAAGCAGGACAAATTCGTCCGGAATTTCAGATTCACTTTTCAGCGCCAGCCGAGCGCCGATCTCCGAAATATCGGCGATCGAGCAGACGATCGGAGGCAGTTCGCCGCCGGTCACGATGCGTGCATTGTAATGGAATGCGCGCCGCGGTTTCTTACGCAATTCAGCACTGTTACGAGAATTGCCGCCCATAGCGATCGAAATTCCTCGCGTCCGTGCCACCGGGCAGAACAGCCAATAGACGGTAAAGGCTAAGGAAATTACCTTAATGGGCGGTAAATTGGCGTCGCGGGATCGGTCAGGACGACCCTGACAGGCTCGCCTTATGGCGCGGCAAAGGCCCCACGATCGGCTGCACCGGTTGGACCCGATCGCAGCCGAGACCATTGCGGCCGGCGCGGCTCGCCGCTGCGGAATGCCTGCCGGGGCGACGCACGACCGGACTTACTCTCGCCAAACATGTCGATATTATTACAATCATATGAGGGTCTGGTGACACGGACTTGCCGATGAGTTTTGCCTGGCTGAGTTGGTCGAACCCGGTCGCGATCTGGTGGGGTTTCCTCCTCGTCGTCAGCACCGTGAACGTGCTGCTGTGGTTTCAGCTGCGCGCGTTCCTGTCGCGTTGGGCCTCGCTTACCCGGACCGGCATGCTGGCCGCCGAGCCGCTCGCGCTGTTGAGCGCGGGTTATGTGTTCGGTTGCGCGTTCCGCTCGGTCTTCCCGCGGGCGGACGTGCAGCGCATCTGTTTGTTCGATACTTGGTTGTCGAGCGTCTTGGTCGGCCGCTCGGTCGCCACTATTGCCGAGCTTTGTTTCGCCATTCAATGGGCCATCGTGCTTTACGAGCTCGGACAGATCGCGCATTCGAATACGGCTAAGAATATTTCCCGGCTGATCGTGCCGCTGATTGCCGTTGCGGAGTGCTGTTCCTGGTACGCCGTGATCACCACCGATTTTCTCGGCAATATTTTGGAGAACTCCTGCTGGACCGTTACCTTCGTCCTGATCGCCATCGCGCTCATTCGTTTGCTGTTCAGTTTTCGCGGCCTCGTGCAATGGGCGATCGGCGCGCTCGTCTTAGGCGTCGGCGCCTATATCGTCTTCATGTCGACCGTCGACGTACCGATGTATGTGGCGCGCTGGCAGGCCGAGCTTGCGAGCGGCATCGAGCCGCTCGACTTTGCCGCGGGCCTTTATGACCTGGCCACCCGCTGGGTGGTGACGCATAACATCGCCCGCTGGGATCAGGAAATTCCCTGGATGTCGCTTTATTTCAGCGTCGCGGTGTGGACGAGCCTCCTGCTCGGCGCCTTCGGTCTGGTGCGGCATCATTTGCCGCGGTATCGCCTGCGCCGGCCGCTGCTGAAACCGGCGCGGCGGCTTCTGGCCGTCCCGATCCGCAACCCCTGAGCCCTTGCTTTTTTCAAGCAAATAAGGACCCGGCGCGCCATAAAGATAGGCAGTCCGCCGCGAATCAAATAGCATCGCCACGCCGAATCGCTCCGCGCTTGCTTGTTTGCGGCGCAATGGAGGTGACGAGCATGATTATCACGGTAGCGACCATGAAAGGCGGCAGCGGCAAGAGCACGCTGGCGAGCTGTCTTGCGGTGCATTGGCATTTGCGCGGCCGCCATCCGACCCTGATCGACGCCGATCCGCAACGCTCCATCATGCGGCTCGTGGCGCGCGAACGCGCGCTCGGCGGCGTCGCGGTGGTCGAGGATGCGACCGATGATGCCTCGAAAACGGCGCGGCGGCTGGCGAGCGGCGATGGTCTCGTGATCATCGACACGCCCGGCTTTCGCTCCCGGAATACGCTCGATTGCGTTGCCATCGCGGACTTCGTCCTGGTGCCCGTCAAACCGTCGCCGTTCGACGTCGACCGCATGCTCGACACGCTCAATATCCTGACCGACCGCAGCAACGGAAGGCAGCCGCTGTTCCGCTGCGTGCTAACGCAGACGACGCGCGATTCCGTCATTTCCAGGCATATCCGTACCGAGCTCGCCGAAGCAGGCCTGCCGGTGCTGACCAATGAAATGTCGAACCGCGTCGCCTATCCGGAAGCAAGCCTGTGGGGCGCGACGCCGAGCCTCATCAGTTGGAAGGGGCCCGCCTCCAAAGAGATCGCCGCGATTGCCGACGAGGTCGACATGGTACTCGGCGCCCAGCAGGCCGCCGCATGACCCGCAAACCGCTGCCCAAGGCCATCAGACAGCCGATCGCCAATCTCCGCAATTTCGCCGCTGCGATCGCACCCGACGAAGAGGCGCCGGCCGCCGCTCTCGCCATGACTGAGCCCGAGCTTGCAGTGTCATCGGCGCCGATCGCCAACGATGCCGGACCGTCTTCGGCGACCCCCGAAGCCAAAAACTTCGCGGCGAAGCGCCTCGCGCGCGCGCGCAAGATCGTGGACCGGCACCGCAATTACGCCGCCATGGGCGGGCTCGTGCCACTGCCGGTCGCCAATATCGCGGGCGTCACCGCCATCAATCTGCGCATGGTGAAGCAACTGAGCGATCTTTATCAGGTGCCGTTCAGTCGCGACCGCACACGCTCGTTCATCGTCGGGCTTGTAGGTGGCGCAGTGCCTACCGGTCTCGGCACCGCAACCTCATCGACCTTGATGTGGGTGGTTCCCGGCGGCCTGCTGGTCGGGCTTGGCGTCTCCGCCTTATCGGCCGCGGCGCTCACCCGCGGCATCGGTCTCGTCTTTGTCGAGAGTTTTGAGAGCGGCGCGGCGACTGGCCAAACCTAGCCGCCGGTCTTCCCCGAACGCTCTACGGCTTGCGCGCGGTGAGGCCGATCATGGCCGACATGCCGCCATGCGATGAGCCTTCCCAAATCTCGCGTTCCTCTTCGACCATACGGACGTCGCGATAATCGCCGAACGCACTCTCGAGCATGGCGCGGGTGTAGAGATTCTCGACCTGCTTCGGCCCGCCGGTGCCGTAATCCAATTGCTTCGGCGTATAGCCTTGCAGGATCAACAAGCCGCCGGGTTTGAGCGCGCGCCGCATGCCGGCCCATTTGACGGCGCGTTCGGCCGGCGAACTGAATTGCGTGAAGATTTCGACCACGACGTCGAATGCGGCTGGCGGATAATTCCGAGCGTGCACGTCGGTCTGTTCGAACGCGACCTTGACGCCGCGCTCGGCGGCAAGCGCCCGCGCCTTCGTCTGCGCCGACGGCGAGAAATCGATCGAGGTTACGTCGAGACCTTGCTCCGCGAGCCACACCCCGTTGCGGCCCTCGCCGTCCGCGACCGCCAAAGCGCGGCCGGACGCCGGCAGCAGCGGCTTGCAGGCTGCGAGGAAATAATTCGGCTCCTTGCCGAAAGCAAAATCGGGCCCCGCATAGCGGGCCTCCCAACGCTCGTATTCGCTCAAGACTATCTCCGAGATTGTGCCGGCGCGGCTTAACGGCGGCCTGTACCGGATACAGGACTAGGCTTCGTGTCGTCTTGTGATTTTTCTGTCGCGCTGTCGCCGCCATCGGTAATAGCATCGGAAGGCTCCGCCGTTCCGCAAGCCGGAAACGGCGTGCCGGGAAGCATCGTCCGCCACAGCCGCTTGAAGTCGGCGTCGGGTTTGCAAGTGCGGTCGGCCATGGGACGAATATGGGCGATAAAGACCGCGCGCGCTATGGGGTCGGCGTTCGGGGCATGTGCGAGGGCATAGCGGAGCCCATTCGCCAGCCCCCGAGACCGGTTAAAAGGGCAGCCGCAGGAGCGTTCTCTAAATGCGGGCGCTAGGTCAACCAATTTTCGTAGTTTCCTAGAACGTAGCGCCGTTAGGGACAACGCGCTCGCGTGGAATTTCTGGGCAGCGTCAACTGGCAGACGGTCAATGCATTGTCTAAAATGGCTATGGGATCTTCATGAAAATAGTGACCTTCACATCGCCGGGTGAGTTCCGAAGCTGGCTTGCGAAAAACCATGGCCGATCAGACGGAATCTTGCTGCGCATTTACAAAATGGATTCAGGTGTTTCGACGGTGACATACGCAGAAGCACTTGATCAAGCGCTTTGCTTCGGATCGATTGACGGACAAAAGAGGCCAAATGACAAACAATCGTGGCTTCAGAAATTCACACCAAGACGGCCTAAAAGCGGGTGGTCTAAGAATAACACCCGGCATGCTGAACGCCTTATCAAGTCCGGAGAAATGGCTCCCTCCGGGCTGAAGGAGGTGAAAGCCGCAAAGGCGGACGGACGCTGGAAGGCCGCATATGAATCCTTTGCCAATGCCGTTGTTCCAGATGACTTCATTAAGGAGCTTGCTCGAAATAAAAAGGCGAATGCCTTCTTTGAAACCCTCAACAAGACCAATTTGTACTCAATAGCGTACCGGCTCCAGACCGCGAAAACGCCCGAAACCAAACAGAAGCGGACGCAGGAAATCATCGAGATGTTGGCTCGGGGCGAGAAGTTTCATTGAAGGCAATGCTTTTGCCACCATCAACCTCTTAAGACCGTTCGACGACGGGTAATTGCCTAATTGCGGTGACAGCGCACTAAACTGTCTGCGTACGCCGCACCGGACCGATTCCCGGATTATGTTATTAGGTTAGTGCTATCCGGAAAAAAGACGGCGCCGCCTGCGGCGCCGGTCCGTTTCAGACCAGGAGGCTGGTGCGGACGGCCGGACTCGAACCGGCACAGGAGTTTCCTCCCGAGGGATTTTAAGTCCCTTGCGTCTACCATTTCGCCACGTCCGCTAAGATTCGCGCGGCGATCCTTTTAGAGCATGATCGGGAAAAGAGGAAACCGGTCGGAGCGTTCCATCGCTCCTATTGCGCCGGCGGCTTCTTCTTCGGCGCGGGCGTCCCCGGCGCCGGGCGCACGGTCGCCCAGGGATCGTTCTGTTTCTGATCGGGAATCTTGTTGGTCGCCGATTTATAGGCCTTGTCGAGTGCGTCCTGCCTTTCCTGCTCTTCCGGCGTCAGCTTGCGCTTCGGCTCGCCGCCCAGAGATATGCTGGGCATCGGCATTTGCGCCGCGGCCGGCCCCGTGAGCATCGCCAGCAGCGTCGCTCCGGATACCAGTTTTCGCCGTGTTATTCGGGTGATTGCCATCACGCGACTTCCGTCAGGAATGAACGAACTCAATCGTCGAATACATGTCTGCCCCTGGAAGGCGTGTTTACTCGTGAAACACGTGCCCCCAGAGCGTGTCCCAGTCGGTGCCGGAAATATCGGTCACGCGGCCGTCGGCTTCGAAGAACTTGTTGGGCACCTGAAACATGGCCAGCATAAGCCCGCCTTCCGGCGTCCAGGCGACGTGGCGGCTGCCGGCCTCGCGCCAGACGAATTCGCCGGGGCCGACGGTGAGCCCCTTGGCGGGGCCTTCTTTGTCGACGAGCTTGCCTTCGAGGATGTAGGTCTGCTCGATGCGGACGTGTTCGTGGTCCGGCAGCGTGGCGCCGGGGGCGAATTTCATTAGCGCGGTGACGAGACCCGTCTCTTTGTCGAGCAACAGGCCCTTGACTTCGCAGCCCTCAAATCGGGTCTTCTTCCACTCCATGGCGGCCGGGCGCACGACATGCGAATGGGTGTCTTGAGTGTCGTGCTTCGACTTCGGCGTGATGGCGTCCATGGCGGGCCTCCTCGTTTCTGCGTTGACGCCATTATAGCCCAACGCACGCCCGGTCTCTACAGCCCCGCTTCCCGGATCGGCGGCTGGAAGGCAAGCCCGGTATCCCAGGGAAAATAGATCCAGGTGTCCTGCGAGACTTCGGTGATGAAAGTATCGACCAGCGGCCGGCCCATGGGCTTGGCATAGACGGTGGCGAAATGCGCCTTCGGCAGGAGCCCGCGCACCACTTTCGCGGTCTTGCCGGTATCGACCAGATCGTCGACGATCAGGACGCCCGCGCCCTCGCCGCCGCCGGTCGCGACCACCGAAGCGGCGACATCCTTGAGCACCTTCAATTCGCCCTGGCTGGTGTGGCTATAGCTCGCGACGCAAACCGTCTCGATCAGCCGGATGCCAAGCTCGCGCGCCACCACCGCCGCCGCCACAAGCCCGCCGCGGGTGACGCAGACGATGGCCTCGAAGGGGCCTGCGCCATTGAGCCGCCAGGCGAGTGCGCGGGAATCGCGATGAAATTGGTCCCAGGACACCGGAAACATTTTCTCCGGCTGGACGGGCTTGGGCGGTTCGGTCTGCGGCTCGGCCATTGCGTTGCTCGGCTCGGGTTGAAAGGCACCTTAAGCCGATTATCAGACCGCAAGCACGGCGCGCAATCAGGGAATTTCGTAGACCGTCGTTTCGTCGGCAATGCCGCGCAGCGCGGCGCGCTGTTCGGTCGGGTGCAGGCCGGAGTTTTCCAGGATTTTTGCCGATCGCGGATCGTCCACCACCGGCTTGGTGACGAAAATAGCGCGCGAGGAGGCGAGCCCCTGCACGCGTGCCGCCATGTTGACGGTCTGGCCGAAATAATCCTGGCTGTCGTTGAGACGCACCGCGAGGCACGGCCCCTCGTGAATGCCGATCTTCAGCAGCAAATCCTCGTCTTTCCGCTCGGCGTTGAACTGCACCATTTCCTCGCGCATGCGCAGCGCCGCCTTGAGCGCCCGGTCGGGCGTCGAGAATGTCGCCATCACCGCATCGCCGATGGTCTTCACCACCGCGCCCGCCTCGGAGGCCACGATGTCGTGCAGCACGCGAAAATGCTGGCGCACCAGATCGTAGGCCGCGAGATCGCCGACTCGCTCATAGAGCGCGGTTGAGCCTTTGAGGTCGGTGAACAGGAAAGTAAGGCTCGTGATCTTGAGCCGCTGATCGACGTCGAGCGTATCGGTGCGAAAAATATCGCGGAAGGTCTGATTGGTGAGCAGGCGTTTGGCCGTGAGAAACGGCCGGCGCTTACCGAGCAGATGGTGGAGCGAGTGGCCGGCAATCCAGAGCCCCGGCAGCACGCGGCGGTCGGTGCGGTTCTCGAGCGAGAGCCGCAGCGGTCCCGGGCGCATCTCGACGGTGCCGACCGGCGTCTGCACCCGGTCGAAGATCATGGACAGCGTTTGCCGCTCGCGCGTCGGCTCGCCCTTGACGTCGATGAATTGCGTGCCGTGGGTCACGGGATCGAAGGCGATCACGAATTCGCTCGGCAATTGCACCGACAATACCGCCTTGCCGCCGGGCGGCAGATCGATCGAGTCGACGGTGAATTCGGCGAGACTGTCGCCCAGTGTATCCGGCAGATCGACGCCCGAGCTCCAGAATATCTGGCGATAATATTCGACTTCGGAGAGCGTATCGGGGTTATGGGCGCCGATATGGCGAACCCGCGGGCTGACGGTGAATGTGACCTCGACCATTTCGTCGAGGGTGGGCTTGTAGCCCGCGGCGCACAGCCCGCAATCATATTCGTCGCGATTGACGGTTTTGAGCGTCGACCCGGCGTCGAGCACGCCGCCGCAACCGGGACAAATAACGTTCCAGGTCAGTTCAAACAGACCGAGCCGGGAAGCGTGCAAAAACGCGGCGACGACGCGTTCCTCGTCGAGGCCATGCTTCGCCGCGAAGGCGAGTACATTAATGCGGCACAGATCGCGGTCGGGCGCATCCCGGACCGAGGTTTCGATGGCGGCAACGCTTTCGGCGTCGGCCGATTGCCGCAGCGCGCCGAAAAGAGATTCGAGTTCGCTCACCGACTATAATCCCGCTCGTACCGAAATCTGTGCGAGGAACGTAAGCATCGGCTTGCACCGCGACAAGGCGCATCGCCGTGACCGGGCGCGGCGCGCCTGTCACAGCGAATTGATCCATTCGACCACTTGCTTGTGCGCGATCAGCGGGGTCGTGAGATGTCCGGCGAAAACCTCGAGATATTTGCTCTTCGGATTCTTCGCGGCGGCATTGAAGGCATAGTCCGGTCCGCGGCGATCGATCGGATCGAGCTTGCCGGCGACCCAGAGCAACGGCACCGGCCGCGGCTGCGCGCCAATGGCCGCCGCATTCTTAGGGATCACCGCCGGGCCGTCGGGATCGAAATAGCTCAGATAGACGACCGGCGTCGCGGTCGCGCCGAGCGGTATGCTTTGCGCCATGTCGGGAAACTCTTGCGGCACGTTGCCCTGCCCGGCGGCAATTAATTCCTTGGCGCGAGCCACCGCATCGGCGACATGGCTGCGCAATGGCTCGGCCTCCGGCAAATGCCCGGGCGCAAGTGCAACGACGCCGGCAAGCTCGGGGTGCCGCGCCGCGTAGCCGATCGCCGCATTGGCGCCGAGCGAATGACCGATGACGACGATCCGGCTCGCGCCCTTCGCCCTCAGCCCCGCGACCACGGCGTCGATCTCGGCCATGGCTTCTTCGTAGGTCGCCGCGTAGCGGCGATGAAACGACCACGGCATTTCGGGCTTGGCCACGAGCGCGCCCTCGCCTTCCAATGAACTCAAAATGCCGCCGTCGAAGCCGCCGGCCCAGGAACCTTTGCCGTGGAGAAAGACGATGCCGAAGCCCTGCAGCTCGGGCGCCGCAAGCGCCGACCGCAGCGGCGATAGCGGCGCCATGAACGCCGTAAGCGCCAGCACGACCACAATTGCGACAAGGCGGCGTCTATTCATGCCACGGTGCTCGGTGTCGGACGAATCATGACGGCCTTTGCGCCGCCGCCAATTCCCGGCCGCAATGAGCGGCGTGCCGCGTTCAGGGCTTTGCCGCCGCGAGTTCAGCCTTGACGCGCGTGAGCATCGCCTCGATTTCGGCTTTGACCAGCGCGAGCTTTTTCAGATCGCGCGAGCGCGCCACGACGTTGGTATTAGCGGCATTGTTCTCGTCCATGAACGGATAGGAGCCGATCACCACATCGGGATAGAGTTTGGCGATTTCGCCAAGCTCGGTGCCGATGTCGCCTTCGCGGCAGTTGGCGCGCACGGTTTCCGACAACATGCGCGTGCTGGTTTTGAGCTGCGGCGTCACATAATCCAGCATCGACTGCATGACGCTCGGTATGCCGGCCATCACGATCACATTGCCGATGCGAAAACCCGGCGCACCCGATATTTTGTTGAGAACGAGCTCGCCGCCGACCGGGACGCGCGTCATGCGCATGCGCGCTTCGTTCATGACGCCGCCGGTCAGCGCGACCCGCGCGCGCATGATCTCGAGCGCCTGGGGGTGATACTCCAGTGCGACGCCGAACGCCTTGGCGACGCAGTCGGCGGTAATATCGTCGTGGGTCGGGCCAATGCCTCCGGTCGTGAACACGTAAGTGTAGCGGGCGCGCAGCGCATTCAGCGCGGCGACAATCTCCGGCTCCTCGTCGGGAACGACGCGGACTTCTTTCAAATCGATGCCGATACCGGTCAGATATTCGGCGATGTAGCCGATATTCTTGTCCTTGGTGCGGCCGGACAGAATTTCGTCGCCGATGACCAGAACCGCAGCCGTGACGATCGCCGCGATATCGGTCCCACCCTCGGTCCCGCCCTCGGTTGTTGCCGCGTCTTCGGCCATCGCGCCATCTCCGTGTCCCGCCTGCTCTAGCGCGGCAGGGTTGGCGGCTCAAGGATGAGCCAGAATGAGAGTGTGGAGGGCGACATAAGGAACGTTGCGGACGCAAACTGTCAGCCGGCCGAACGGCCCAGGGTGTCGCCGCGCCTCTACCGGTTTTCTTCGCGGTCGATATCGCATCGGGCGTTGCGACGGGCCAGAAGCCCAAAGCTCCTGGCACGGTTCGAGCATGGGTCATTCCGCGGCGGCCAATCGCATTTGACAGCCCGGAAAGTGCTACAGCCGCTTCGACGGAACCCGCTGGACGCTGCGGCGTTGGTCAAACCGCTTAAAAGATGAGCAATAATGGGGGTGACGGAGCTATTGCGCCTGCCGCCCTGGCGGTCTGAACTGGCGCGAAGATTGCTACAAGATTGCAATAGGATGGCCGTAAGCCTGGAGGCCGCAAAGTAAAGGTGGCTCAAACGTTTATGGTTCGGTGGGCCGGGGGTAAGTCATGTTCGACGAAATGAAGGGCACAGGCGACGCGGTGCGGCCGGCCTATGCCGAACTGTCGCAGTGGCTCGCCGAGGTCAAACCGGACGTGCTCGATTTTCGCCGGCGCGAGGCGGAGCTGCTGTTCCGGCGGATCGGCATCACCTTTGCGGTCTACGGCGATCCCGAGGCCACCGAGCGACTGATCCCCTTCGACGTCATCCCTCGGATCCTGGCGGCGAAGGAATGGGAAGTGCTCAAGCGCGGGCTCGAGCAACGGGTCAAGGCTATCAATGCCTACATCAAAGATGTCTATGGCCGACGCGAGATTCTGCGGGCGGGCATCGTGCCCGACGATCTGGTGTTTCAGAATCCGGTGTTCCGCCCGGAGATGAACGGCCAAAAGGTGCCCCACGACATCTATGTCCACATTGCCGGCATCGACATCATCCGGATCGATGCCGACGACTTCTACGTGCTCGAGGACAATGCGCGCACGCCGTCGGGGGTCTCCTACATGCTGGAGAACCGGGAAATCATGCTGCGGCTGTTTCCCGAACTGTTCTCGCGCTATCGCGTCGCCCCGGTGGAGAATTATCCGGACGAACTCCTCGCCACGCTAAAGTCGGTCGCGCCGCCTACCGCTTCGTCCGAACCGAATGTCGTGCTGCTGACGCCCGGCGTCTACAATTCGGCCTATTACGAGCACTCGTTTCTCGCCGACAAGCTCGGCATCGAATTGGTAGAGGGTCGCGACCTTGTGGTCAAAGGCGATGTCCTCTACATGCGCACCACCGAAGGACTCAAGCGCGTCGACGTTATCTACCGCCGCATCGACGACGATTTCCTCGATCCGCTGGTATTCCGTTCCGACAGCGCGCTCGGTGTGCCGGGCCTGATGTCGGCCTACCAAGCCGGCAGCGTCACGCTTGCCAATGCGGTGGGCACCGGCATCGCCGACGACAAAGCCGTTTACAGCTACATGCCCGATATCGTGAAATTTTACCTGGGCGAGGAGCCGCTGCTCAAGAACGTGCCGACGTGGCGCTGTCGCGAGAGCGACCATCTCGCTTATGTCCTCGAACACATCGACGAGTTGGTAATCAAGGAAGTTCACGGCTCCGGCGGCTACGGCATGCTGATCGGACCCAAAGCCGACAAGGCGACGATCGCCGCCTTCGCCGCCAAGCTCAAAGCCGATCCGAAGAATTTCATCGCGCAGCCGACGCTGGCGCTGTCGACCTGCCCGACGTGTGTCGACGAAGGCATTGCGCCGCGCCATGTCGATCTGCGACCCTTCGTCTTGTCCGGCAGCGATCAAATTCGCATCGTGCCCGGCGGTCTGACGCGTGTGGCGCTCAAGAAAGGCTCGTTGGTTGTCAATTCGAGCCAGGGTGGTGGCACCAAAGACACGTGGGTTTTGGATTGATCGGGTTTGTTGATTGGGGCTTGGAGCCAGGAAGAATGACGGAAAAAGCCGATGCTGTCGCGCACCGCCGATAATTTGTATTGGCTCGCCCGCTACGTCGAGCGCGCCGAATATATCGCCCGCATTCTCGACACGACGTTGCGGTTGACCGCGCTGCCGCTTGCCTATGTCGGCTCGACCAATGAGTGGGAATCCGCTGTGGCGACGGCGGGCTGCACCAACGCCTTTTTCGAAACCTACAAGGAAGCCAACGAGGAGACCGTGACCGAGTTTCTGGCCTTCTCCTCGGTCAACCCGTCGTCGATCCGCAACTGCTTCGAGAGCGCGCGGCTCAATGCCCGCTCGGTGCGCACGGCGCTGACCATCGAAATGTGGGACGCCATCAACGGCGCCTGGCTCGAACTCAAGCGCTGGGGCAACGGCCCGCGCTCGCGCGAGGAATTCGCCCGCTTCCTGCGCTGGGTGCTGGGGTCGTCGCTGCGCTTCGACGGCTCGGCCTACCGCACCATGTTGCGCAACGACGCCTATTGGTTCTCGCGCCTCGGCGTCTATATCGAGCGCGCCGACAACACGGCGCGCATTCTCGACGTCAAATACCACCTGCTGCTGCCGGCCGACGAAAAGGTCGGCGGTCCGCTCGACTATTACCAATGGTCGTCGATCTTGCGCTCGGTATCGGCGTTAACCGCCTACCATTGGGTCTATCGCGAAAACGTCAAACCGTGGCTGGTCGCCGATCTCCTGATGCTGCGGGACGAGATGCCGCGTTCGCTCGCCAGCTGCTATGAAAACATGGTGCAGAACCTCGACCGCATCGCCAATGCGTATGGCCGCCAAGGCCCGGCCCAGCGGCAGGCCCGCACCATCCGGGCGCGACTTGAGAACAGCCGCATTGAGGAGATTTTTCAAACCGGCTTGCACGAATTCATCGACGACTTCGTAGAGGACAATAATCGACTAGGAACCGCGCTGGCGCAGCAGTATTTGCTGTGATCGGGGGGCAGTAATCAGTGGTCAGTGCTCGGAAGATGGTGGACAATACACGCCACGGCCTCATCCGTCGGCCACCTGCCGACGACTGACTACCGACTCCTGATATGCGCATCCATATCGCCCATCGCACGGAGTATCGTTACGATCCGCCCGCCGCCGGCGTGATCCAGGTATTGCGGCTGACGCCGCGCAATCATGAAGGCCAATATGTCGTACGCTGGCGCATCGATGTATCGGCGGACGCTCGCCTTAACGCGCATGAGGACGCGTTCGGCAATATCACGCACGTGTTCTCCGCCGACGGGCCATTCGGCGAACTTTCGGTCGAGGTCGACGGCGAAGTCGAGACCCAGAACACCAATGGCGTCGTGCGCGGCACGGTCGAGCGCTTCGGGCCGAGCCTTTTTCTCCGCGACACCGCATTGACGCAGGCCGATGCGGCGATCCGGGATTTCGCGAAAAGCGTTCGCGTGGCCAAAGGGGATGAAGTCCTGTCCGAGCTTCACGCGCTGCTCGATCGGTTATTCGCCGAGATGACCCACGAAGCCGATGAAGCGCCGGATGCGGCGAATGCTGCGGAAGCATTCGCCCGCAAGCGCGGCTCGTCGCGGGACTTGAGCCACGTCTTCATCGGCGCCGCGCATACGCTTGGCATCCCCGCCCGCTACGTCTCCGGCTATTTTTGCCGCGACGACGGCACCGCCTCGACCAAGACCGGTCACGCCTGGGTCGAGGCCTTCGTGGCCGATCTCGGCTGGGTGGCGTTCGATCCGGCCAACGGCTTTTGCCCGACCGACGCCCATGTCCGTGTCGCCATCGGGCTCGACGCGCTTGGCGCGGCACCCACCCGCGGCGTGCGTTTCGGCCCGAGTGCCGAGACGCTCAAGGTCGCGATCACGGTTGGGCAGTAGGCCTTAAAGCCGCGCCAAGGTGGCAGCGCGCGAAGAATGCTATAAAGCCTGCAGCTGGGGAGCACTAAAGCCGATGACCTATTGCGGTGGAATTCTCGTGCGTGAGGGACTCGTGATGTTCGCGGACACGCGGACCAATGCCGGGGTCGACAACATCTCGACCTTCCGCAAGCTGCACGTCTTCAAGGATCCCAAGAAACGGGTCATGGCGATCGCCACGGCGGGCAATCTGTCGATCAGCCAGTCCGTCGTCAGCATTCTGGTCGAGGGCTACGACAATCCCGAGACCGGTGAGCGCGAGACGCTGATGAATGCACCGTCCATGTTCCAGGCGGCGCAGCGCGTCGGCCACGTCATCCGTACGCTGCACGCCACCGAGGGCAAGGTACTCGAAGCGTCCGACGTGTCGTTCGACGTCTCGTTCCTGTTCGGCGGTCAGATCATGGGCGAGCGCATGCGGCTGTTCATGATCTACTCGGCCGGTAATTTCATCGAATGCACCACCGACACGCCCTATCTGCAGATCGGCGAGCACAAATACGGCAAGCCGGTGCTCGACCGTGCCATCAATTATGAAATGGACCTGTACGACGCGCTGAAGGTCGGCCTCGTTTCCATCGATTCGACGATGCGCTCGAATTTGAGCGTCGGCATGCCGATCGACATTCTGGTCGTGCGCCGCGACACCTGCGAGCCGGAACTGATTTACCGTATCGAGCCGGGCGAACCCTACTTCACCGATCTGCGCGAACGCTGGTCTTCAGCGCTCCGCGCCGCCCATATCGGTATCCCGCGACCGCCTTACGCCAGCAAACGCTGACGCCTCCGCGGCCGAAAGGCCTTAAATTCCGGCTTCGGGCGCGCCCTGCCCGCCCGTTTACCAGCCATTAACGTAGCTCGGGGGAACCGCCGGTAACCTTCGCCAAGGGTCTTTGCACCGGAAAATTGCAAGTCATTTGCAATATTTACACCCTACGGTCTGGCCAGACAGAATGTCCAAAGGGTGGCTGTGTGCCTTCGGCGCAATTACCAATCGCCGGGGAAAAGCAAGGGTCGCGGTGGGATCAGGCGCGGTTGAGCCTGGTCATGCCGGCCGGCGTCATTGTCGTTATTGCCATCGTGTGTGTCGCCGTCGCCGCCTTGATCTCGGCGCGGCGGGCCAATGAAGCCACTGTCGAATCCGAACAGCAGCTGATCCGATATGCAGTGGCCGATCGGGGCCAGCGCGCGCTCCATCTTGTCGAGAACATCGCGTCCGCCCCGCACGCTGCCGCCAGGCTCCGCGACCACTACGATCCGGATTGGGTCCATAACCGCATCGAGCACGAGCTCGTCGAGGGTTTTCACTTCGACATCGTCGCCATCGTCGGCGCCGACGATCAGTTCAGATATGCACACGCACGCAGCCCCGCCGATGCGGACGCCGCCGAGTTGCGCGCGGAGCTCGCCTTCACGCTCGATTTTTTGCGCGGCCGGCTGAGCGCGCTGCCGGATAACATGATTCCCGTGATCGCCGGACAGGATGCCGAAAAGCCCGGCCGTAGCACCGCCGTCATTGAACGTCTCCACGGTAAGCCCGCGATCGTGACCGCGGCGGCGGTCGGCACCGACGACGATCTCCTCCAAGGCACCGCCGGCGCGCCGATCGTGTTCGGCGTGAAATTTCTCAACGATCGCCTGCTCGGCAAGCTCGGCGAGCGGCTCGAACTCGACGGCTTGCGCGACCTCGGCGCCGCGGCGCCGTCGAGCGGCGAGCGCGTCGCCGAGCTCGACGATCCGCGCCACGAGCCCATCGCGCGGCTTGGCTTCGTGCCGAGACTGCCCGGCAGCGGCATCGAGGCAAGCGTCGCGCCGTTCATCGCGGTGGCGCTGATCGGCATCGTGCTCCTCGTCGCCCTGGTGCTGCGCACCATGCGCCGCACCGTCGCCGCCATCGACGCCGGCGAGCGGCAATTGCGCCATCTGGCGCTGCACGATCCGGTGAGCGGCCTGCCCAACCGCATCTATTTCAGCGAGCGGCTCGAGCAATCGATCCGCGAGGTGCGCGCCGGAGGGTTGTCGGCTGCGGTATTTTACATCGATCTCGATCATTTCAAGGACGTCAACGACACGCTCGGCCACCACATCGGCGACGAGCTCATCCTCAACGTCACGCAGCGCCTGAGCCGGGTGATGCGCGCGGAGGATCTGGTTGCCCGCCTCGGCGGCGACGAGTTCGCCATCATCACCGCCTGCGAATCGGATTCCTATTCGCTGCAGGCGATCGCCGGACGCATCATCGCCGCGGTATGCGCGCCCTACATGATCAGCGGCCACAATATCATCATCGGCGCCTCGATCGGCATCGCGGTGATCGACCGCCGCAACGAGGCCGCCGACATTCTGCGCTACGCCGACATGGCGCTCTATCGCGCCAAGAACGAAGGCCGCAACCGCGCCTGCATCTATGACGCGGCCATGGATGCCGACCTGTCGAGCCGCAAGCTCCTGGAAGGCGATCTGCTGCAGGCGATCAAGAACGACGAGTTGCGCGCCGCCTATCAGCCGATCGTCAATGCCTCCGGCGATACCGTCGTCGGTGTCGAGGCGCTGGCGCGCTGGACGCACCCGACCCACGGCGAAATCCCGCCGTCGCGCTTCATCCCGATCGCCGAACATTCCGGCCTGATCATCGAGCTCGGCGAATGGATGTTGCGGCGCGCCTGTCTCGACGGCCGCGACTGGCCGGGCCTCATGGTGGCGGTCAACGTTTCGCCGCTGCAATTCCGCCGTTCCGACTTCGTCGAGGTGGTCGAGCGCATCCTCACCGAAACCGATTTCGACGCCAACCGGCTCGAACTGGAACTGACCGAGAGC
>Ga0181526_10000695_pt1 | contig 34579 bp, 24 predicted proteins | sample PEATcosm2014_Bin_35_FD_119750 | JGI IMG/M metagenome (GOLD analysis project Ga0181526, IMG submission 119750) | Peatland microbial communities from MTU Mesocosm Facility, Houghton, MI, USA - PEATcosm2014_Bin06_30_metaG | ecosystem: Environmental > Terrestrial > Soil > Wetlands > Peat | place...
AGCATGGCCTCGGGAGCAGGCTGGTGTGGAAATTTCCGGATCATCGGAATCCAGATGGCTGCCTCCATCAACCCAATTGCCAGCATCATCAGAAGTGACGGAATGGACGCAATACCCACCAGGGTTTTGAAGTGAGCACGCATGAGCCGGTAAGTGCGGTCGAGAATCTGGCCGAAGGTTTTGGGCGCGGCGGGCATTGGACCTGAGAGCGTGGAAGCTGCTAAATCGTTCATAGAGACTCCTCGGATTTCATTTGGATTGGTTCTGAGATTTGCTGAACTGCTTCGGATTCAGGCATCACAGCCGAAGCCGCCTCAGCTCGGAGTAAAGTCGACGCCGGCCACATCTCGGCTCGCGGCGGAGGTGGTGGAGGCGCCACCAACCCGGCCCGCTGCATCAGAAGTTCAATATCGAAGCCCTCCTGGCGGATGCGCTGGTCGTAGTAGAAGAGCATGAGCGCGATGCCGTAAACCGGCTTGGTGAGCGCCTGAACAGCGAACGCCGCGCCGTAAACGATGATTATCAAGACCGTGCCCGCGGTTTGCGCATATTTCGGATTGCCTGCACCGGTCATTAAGACGATCACGATGAATGCAGGACTGGTGAAGGCCAGCGTTAGCAGGTAATTGAGCACCGTCCCCAGCAGATAGAGCAGAAAGATGCGGCCCTTGGTTCCGCGGCTGAGCGAGACGCTGCGCTTGAGCGCAGCAATGGCGCCAATCTGCTCCACCACGCAGGTGGGGAAGGCCAGCGAGAGTCGGAGCAGCATCCAGATGCAATATCCGATAAGTGCGATCAGCGCCACAATTGTTCCCAGCGCAAAGAGCTCACCGGCTGGGACGGCGCCCATGCCGGCCGATTGCGCCAGGGCGGACACCCCAGCCGACAACAGCACCAACATAACAAGTACGAAAACCGGACCCACACATACGATGAGCGCCTCAAGTAGAAAAAGTCCAATGTAGCTCCAGCCGCGTTGCCGAGCGATCTTGTAGGCTTCGCGGATGGTGATCTTCTCGTCCTGCCAGGGATGGGCAACAGCGCGGTTCAGGGCTGCCGTACTCAACGGCGTTAACGCAATCAGCAGCGGAAGAGCCACCAGCAGAGCGCCTAAGACCACGAGCGCCGCAATGCCAATCATCTCCGGAGGCATGGCTGCTGCGCTCGGACCTATCAGCGCAAAAAGCAGAAAAAACACCACCACCATCGCCACCATTACTCCGGTTGGAATAAAGGCAATGCCCAGCAGGATCAGGAATCGCGACCGGTAGAGATGAACTGTGCGGTCCAGAATCTCGCCCAGTGTCGACGGGTGAAGGGGCTCATTCATGCGTGCTTCCCGGCTCCTGTGAGACAAAGTTCTGCGGTATATGAGGAGCGGAAGGAGTGAACGGCGTAAGTCCTGCAGCCTGCATCATCCACTCGATATCGAATCCCTCTTTGCGGATGCGCTGATCGTAGTAGAAAAGAGTCAGCCCGGTAGCATACATAGGACCGATGAAGCTGTTGGTGATGAACCCTATGATCTGCTGCGCCACCTGTACCCATGCCGGCAATAGACCGTGATGCTTCACCGCGGCAATGATAAAGAAGATCTGGGACACTGCCACCAGTCCGGTTTGAATGAAAATGATCAGCAATCCCAGAACGAAGATGCGCCCGCGAGCGCCTCTGCTCAATTCCACGCTGCGGCGGAGCGCCATGCGGGCCTTCAGGTTCTCTACGACGCAGGCCGGAACGGCCAGAGAATAGCGCAGGGCCATGATGATGGCATATACGATGGCCGGGAAGGACAGAAGAACAAGCGCTAGAGTGGAGATCGCGAAGATCATTGTGGCCTGGGGGTTGGCTCCAGCGGCGGCGTGAACCAAAACGCCCCTGGGGCGCAGGTAGAAAAAGAACAGTAAAGAATATCCGCCGTAGATCACGGCGAACGGCAGGTAGACCATAAAGGCGGCAATCGTCATTAGCCACAGATAACGCCCTATGCGAGGCAGAATGCTCCTATATGCCGCGCGAATTGTGGCCGGTTCGCCAAGGTTGACCCAAGCCACAGCCCGGTTGTTTGCGGCCATGGCTGCGCCAGCGACGATGAGCGCAAGTGGAAAAATGATGATGACATAAACCAGTGAGGTCAACTGCAGTTGGTGGGTCATATGCAGTGTCCTCAGCAACTCCGAAATCCCGATCTCCAGCAGGTTAAAAACCAGCATCACACCGGCGTACACAGCGGCGATTCCCGCAAATAGGACAAAATTTGTCCGGTAAAGTTGTGCGGTGCGATCCAGAATTTCGCCGAGGCTGAGTGGACGGAGACTGGTTCCCATGCTGGGCTCCTCAGAAACAAGTGACTAGCGCTTGCCGGGATACTAGCACAGAACGAAAACTCTCTGCTGTGAGCAGGTCACTTCCAGGGCAATTTAATTAACAAACAAATAACTGCCGCGAAGGCCAGGTAACAGGAATCACCTGGCCTCCAGACCTTCATCGCCGACTGCCCTTATGCCTTACGCGGTCGATCATCGTCCATCTGCCAACCTTCTATTTGCTCCCTGCAACCATCCTTAGTGTCACGATTTCGTGAGGATGAATGTTGAAACGGAATTGGCCGTCTCCGTCGAGCGGCACCGCCGTTGCTCCTCGTTCCACGGCGTCGGTTTGAGTGACTCGATCCACGCGCAGGGTTGGAGTGCGGACGGTCACAGTACGCTCCGCGCCGCCTAAGTCAAGAAAGCGCAGAATGGTTCCATCTCCATCCTCGGCAGGCTTCCATGTTTCGAGCAGCAAGTTTGGATCATCGACCTCGAGAAAGCTTTCCTGCTTGCCGTCAAGACTCCGCTGAGAGTCGGCATCGGAGGTCGCCGCTGCAGGCTGCGCCGCATCATTGTGAGCTACAGCCTTGTCCTGGCTCGTAACCAAGTCCGTTTCCAGCGGAGTAATTTCTTCCCATCCCATGCGGCTCAAATCGTTCGCACTTGTTGAAGCCGCGCTCGTAATCACGAAGTGAAAGCTGAATCGCCCTCCCTGGCCGGCACGATAGTTCGTATCCCAATAGTTATTCATGACGTAGGAAAATACGTTTCCCGGACGCTGCCCAAACTCTTCAGGCCACGCGCCGCGGTTGATATCTCCCAGGGTAATCATGGGAGCATCGAGTGGAAGCACGCTCGCTGAAACACCGTCTTGCTCCGCTGAAACCCAGTGCTGCGCGGTAAACCACTCATGACCCGCACCGGCGTACATATCCTTCGCCGGGTCGACCACTCCGTTCTGAACCTCGTACTGAAACTTAGGCCGGCTCATCGCAAAGGGAAAAGCAAAATAAACCCCTTCTTTGCTATAAACCTCTCTCTTATCCACGTCTTCAATTAGCTCAATCTTTTTCTCGCCGTCGAGGAGGCGAATCTCTGTTTTGATTGAGGGAGTGTTCAAGTCTTCGCTTTCCATGCGCGCAACCACTCCGGATGGAGTGCGAGTTACAGACACAATCCTGCCGTGATGCGAAGGGTGAACCTCCAACGCCGGCTTTGGATTTATTTGGCTGTAATGAAGAATGGTGTTAGGAGCCTTATCGCCGCCGGTAACATAAAGGTACTCTCCAAAGCGATAGGAACCATCCTGGTTCACTAACTCGCGCTGCAACTGTTTGTCGTAAATACTGCGAATGGCGCCGGTTTCCGCATCGAGTCGCACCTTGTAGTAAGGACTTTCAAGCGACGGGTTCTGTTCCGGCGCGGGGGTGGCCGCGGCTTTCTCCGCCTTGCGAATGGCATAGACTTTGTAGCCGACCGGCGGCACATCTTGGGCAAAAAAACGAACGCGATTGGCGGCGCTTGCGCCGAGGCCGCTGTTGGGGCCATATCTGCTGGAAAGGACTTCGTGAGGCACAGGTCGATTGGTGGCCGCATCCACAATCTCATCCACTTTATTCAGATCGATGAAGACCGGTCCGCTTCGTTGCCAGTTCAGGGTATTAAAGACGATAAGGCTTCCCGGACCGGCGGCAATGGCATCGGCCAGGTTTGCCATGCTGCGCTTGGCCACAAAGTCTGCCCCTGCCGCGGCGTTGACCGCACATTGCTCTTTCACGGCGAGCTGGCTGGTGGCTTCGTTGCTTGCTGGGTCAGAGACGCTATTGTCAGAATCCCATGTGTGCTCATCCATCAGCACCATATCGGTCCACATGCGGCCCAACTCGGCAGTATTCGTCTTGAGGAGCGGATTCACAAGCGACGCGAGTGTGGCCAGCTTTTCAGCCGTTTGCCCGCGGGCTTCAGTCCAGCGCTCCATGGCCAGGTAATAAGCATCAGAGGCAGCTCCATCTTCCCAATAGGGTCCGCCATCTCCCCTAATGGTGGGGATATTGTCGCCAAACTGTTTTTCGATATTCTGGATCGCCTCGTGAAATCCCGAGTATTGCAGGCGCGGGTAAGCATATAAGTTGTTCCATTTCCCGACTAACTCCGATTGCTGCGGGAACAAGTCAGTATTCTCCACTTGCGTGCCGTAGATAAGAGTGGCATCGGCATGGTATTTGGGAGTTCCATACATTTGCAGAAAGAGCGGCAAAGTATCGTGGCCCGCTGCGACCACCGGAGGCAATCCGAATAAGGTTCTCATCTGGTGGTAATGGCGCGAATACCATAGCAATATTTTCTTGCCGTCCGGTCCCACCCACCACATCGGCGAGCTTTCATTCAATCGGCCCTGGAGCAGCACTGGACCACGATAGTTATCGCTGCCGGCAGCAAGATAAGGAACGCCTGCGGAAGCAAGAATGGATGCATAGGACCAGGAGTAAGAAGGAACGTCGGTGATATTGGCGTAGTCGAAGGGCGTGTTGTGTTTCCTGCTGAAGTTGGCGCTGGGATAAAGCGAGCGAATGAGAGTCTCAGTCGTGGGAATGCCGGTGAGCATGCTGGCGTATTGCGCAGGGATGAACAATTGGTTCTTCTGTACGGCCTCGATTGCCCGCTGTTGCTGCGTGGTGGAACGCGTTTGAAGAAACTGCTCCAGGTCCCACTCCCCATCAAGGCTGAAGCGGAACTCGGGATGCTTCGCGGTCATATCCATCGCTTCAGCAATGGTGCGGGCCTGAATGGCGGCAACCTTGGCCTGGTAGTCGGAGTAGCCGACATCAACATGAATATGGGGAACGAGAAAAATCGTCCACTTCTTCGCGGGATCGATCGATTGCTTTGAATGCTGCTTACGGCCGTTAATCTCTGCGGTCAGTTGAGCCTCTGTTTGATGTGCAAATTCGCGCACCGCAAACTCGGCCTTCTCATCACCGAAATCATAGCCGCCGCGCAGAGCGCCATGATAACTCTGCCCGGCAATGGCCAGGTCAACTTTGTTTCCCGGCTCGATGTGCCCAGAGCTGCGGATGAACACATCCACAGTCTCGAGCAGTTCGCCGCTCTGCTGATGGAAAAAAATGGTGGGTACGATTTGCGCCGAGAAGGCCGAAGCACTGGCGTTGCTGGGAACGCTGTCAAGCTCAATGGCGTCATAATGCAATCCGGCGTCGGGAACTTTCTCGTCCGCTTCTTCTATCGCCTGTAGCGTAATGGTGTTCGCTCCGGCTTGCAGGTAACTGCCGGGAAATTCAAACTCAACGTCCGCGGCGGAGTAAGAGGGAACGAAGACGTCCATGATATCGCCTCCGCTGTAGTCGAGTTTGGGATGAAGGTAAAAGATGCCGCTCTTGCCGTTGATACCAACCTTCAGAGCCGGTGCGCTGGGATCCATGATCAGCAGGGCAACATGAAGGCGATAGGTTTCGGCAGGCGGCCCAGCAATAGAAAATGAAATCGCTCGCGGGGCGGTTTCGAGGTTGGATTCCTGCCGCTTGCTGTCTGAACTGAGTACGGCCAACTGCTTGCCAAACCAGTCCCTTGCCGGATCGCTCTTGGAAACCACGAAAGTTACATTCTGTTGGGGACTCCCGGGGGCAAATTCCCCGGCTGAGCGATCGAACTTTCCGATCTGGAATACCTTCGATTTCTCGTTGTTCTGCGCAGATGCCGCACATATTAGCAAACCTGCCAAAACCGGCAACAGCACTCCAGCAATCAAGCTGGACCTGAAATTCGATTTCATTAGTGACCTCCTCGAACGCCCGCTCTAAACCATCAAAGATTGTAGCGGAATGGCCTCCATGCCCGGCTAGCCGGAGCACACTTATTCAGATCGACCTCATTTTCCGCGGAGCTTTGTCTTCTTTATTCCAGGTTCTGCGTCTCGGTGCCTTCGGGAATCTTGACCACAAACTGGTCGTCCGTCAGCGTCATATTCTCAACCACTTTATCTATCGTAAGCACAATCTGGTATTCCTCCAGCGGGCGCTTGATAGTGACCCTGGAAGGGTAGAGGCCTGAATCGAATTTCTGGTAAGCCTCATAAGTGACCTGGGTCTCAAGATTGCCGTCTTTATCGTAAATATCCTGCTGATAGGGCTCGAGGTCGTCGCGATGAAAGCGCACCACACGCACCGGCTCCAGTTCCTGGGTCCCCGCCTTGCGCCGCATAATGCTGAGGATATATTCCGGCACCGAGTAAAGGTGCTTTCTGTCCGCTTCCTCTTCCGTAATGGTATCCGCTGTCACCGAATACAAATCGTCCTTCTCCAGCCCACGCACCACCATGGCGTCAAAAAAGAATCCCGGCCGCATGTTCTCCATTTGGTTGGGCGATTTTTTCTTCACGGCGTTGGAACCCTTGATGGCCTTGTTTTTGGAGGGAATATAGAGAGTGAAGTTGGTTCCGTCGCTCACCATATCAAAGGCGCGCGTGCCGATGACCGGAACCCGCCCATAAACGCGCAGCAGAGCCGGCTTGCGTATGAGAATGATTCCGCGGATCGAAGTGTAGTCCTTGGCCACGCCCTCTTTGCTTTTCGTTACGCTGGCCTGGATTTCGACCGAGGCGTTCAAGCTCTCCAGCGCGTCCCAGCGCTGATTGATGCGCGAAACCAACTCCTCCGGCGCAACGGTCTGGGTGATAGCCGGTGTCTTGGGCACGGGCAGCTTGCGCGTTGTAGATAGCATGAAGCACCCGGAGAGCAGGGGCGGTAGAAGCAGCGCTGCAGCTGAGGCCAAACGGGAAATTGCTTTCATCGGCCACCCGCCTTCTTCACAGCGTGTCGGTAGCCGGCTACGTTGCGGTTTTGCTCGTCCAGCGTACTGGAGAACATCGAATGCCCCTGGGGATTGGCACCGGCGGCGACAAAGTAGAGATAATCCGTTTGCGCCGGGTGCATGGCCGCGCGCAGCGACTTCACGCCCGGGTTGGCTATCGGTCCCGGCGGCAGGCCGGCGCGGAGATAGGTATTGTACGGTGTATCACGGCTCAGGTCTGACTGGTAGATCGTTCCCCGCCAGCGGCCCTCCAGTTCCAGTCCGTAGATCACGGCGGGGTCGGTCATCAGCGGCATTTTTTTCGCCAGACGGTTCTCGAAGACGCTGGCCACCAGCGGCCGCTCCGCATCCACCGCCGACTCCCGCTCGATCAACGAAGCCAAGGTCACCACTCGATGCACGTTTCCCATCATTCCAATTTGACCGGCTACCCCGCGAAACCGCCTCACCATGGCCGCACAAATCTGCGTCGCGTTGAATTTCCGGGGGAAATGATAGGTATCGGGAAACAGATAACCCTCCAGGCTCGCCGCTCCGGGGTCCAAGTCGGCCACCAGCCTCACCTGGCTCAACGCCGCGCCTAAAAATTCCTGTTGAGAAACAAACCCAGCTTGCTCCAGCCGTGCGGCGATATCAAAAATACTCGAGCCCTCTGGAATCGTAATTGCCCTGGTAAAAACATCCCCGCGTGCAATCCGCGAATAAACCTCGGTCACAGGAGCCGGGTGATCGAAGCGGTACTCGCCGGCCCTAAGCGTTCCCAGCTTCCAGAAGCGCAGTATATCGAAGGCATACCGGCTGCGCACAATGCCGGCCGCCTCCATTTGCTGTCCAATCCGCGCCGTAGAAGATCCCGGCGCTACTTCGACAAATATCTCGTGATCCGGCCCGAAGGGCGTTACCACTACCCATGCCATCGCGGCCGCAGCAAGCAGCGCTGCAAAAAAAGCCGCCAGCAGAAACGCCGCCGCGCCAGAACTTTTCCTCTTCCTGCTCTTCCGTCTGCGGGTTACCATTCAGGCGCAATCGATCCTTCGCGCTAATAAAAAGCTCGAGAGTTCCTCCAAAAGGATCCTCTACCCATTTATTGTATCGGGACAGGCGCCCCATCACGGCATTTCTCCAGAGCAAGCTCGGAGCCTTAATCTGGAGGACAAGGAGTTGCAAGCTGGAAACTCATCCCCGTTATCTCGGTCTCGACGTCGGCAATCGCCGCATTGGAGTGGCTGTGTCAGACGAATTGGGACTGACAGCGCAGCCAGTGATGACGTTGGTGCGAAAGCGCAACCGGCGAGACGATCTGCGCTCACTGGCTCGGTTGGCGCGGAGGTACGGTGTGGCTGGAATTGTGGTGGGAAATCCGGTGCACCTCTCCGGCGACTCCAACCCACAGGCCGAAAAAATCAGAGGATTCGCCGCCGAACTGGGCACTCTTACCGGCCTGCCTATCCGTTTGTGGGACGAACGCCTAACCACTCGAGAGGCCCACCAGATTCTGTACGAGGCCGGCCACGCCCGCCAGGAGCACCGTAAGGTAGTAGACCAGGTAGCCGCCACCTTGATTTTGAAGTCGTTTCTTGAGGAACAGGGGTTAGGGGTTAGGGATTAGGGGTTCGGAAATAAAGCCCCGCTCATTCAGTGTTCTAAACTTCTGCCTTGATTGATGGTCGAGTAAGCCTGGTTCAAAACTCGGAATCCGTGCTTGACTAACCCCTAATCCCTAACCCCTAATCCCTGTCTCTTTCCCCCCGGTTATAATTAGGAATTGAGTTCTTTTAACTCTTGCGGAATGAGCAACCCCGCTCCCGCCACGGACCTAAGATGCCAGAGCACATTAAGAAGAAGCTTCTCGAAGAGATTGCGCTCCTTGAGCACGAGCTTTCGCACGAACTTCCTGCCGAGATCAAGAAGGCTGTGGCCATGGGCGATCTGTCAGAGAACGCCGAGTATCATATGGCCAAACAGCGCCAAACTTTTGTGGACGCGCGGCTTGGCCAGTTGAAGAGACGCATGGCCGAGTTATCGCTGGTGAACCTGACCAACATTCCCAAGGGCAAGGTCGGGTTTGGTTCTACGGTGGTGGTCTACGACTCCACCAAGGACGAGGAGATTGTTTACCGTCTGGTAACCAGCGAGGAATCAGACGTTGCCAAGGGGCTGATCTCGACGACTTCTCCAATCGGGCGCGGGCTGGTGGGCAGGAAAGTGGGCGATGTTGCCACCATCGTAACTCCCAACGGCAAACGCGAGCTTGAAATCCTGAAATTGACCACCATCCACGACGAAGCGGGCGAAGCCGAGACAGAAGACGGCATCGCCTCCACCTCAGATAACTAAGGACGAATAGAAATGACCTGGACCAGCGCTTTCGGCCACGCCTGCGGATGGCTTTTGGACCGCATTGTGCGCGGCATGGCGCTGACCCGCGTCTCCCCGAACGTGCTCACGTTAATCGGCTTGGTCATCAACATCGGGGCTGCGTTTCTGTTTGGGCACGCCAACGCCACCAACTCTGGAATCATGTTTTTCTATGCGGGCGTGGTGATCTTCTGCGCCGGCATATTCGATATGCTTGACGGCCGCGTAGCGCGGCGCAACAACCAGGTGACGGTCTTCGGATCGTTCTTCGACTCGGTGATCGATCGCTACTCCGACGTAGTGCTGTTCTTCGGGCTGCTGGTTTACTACGGACGCATCAATCGCATGCGTTATGTGGTGCTGGTTGCCTTTGTGATGGTGACGTCGCTGATGGTTAGCTATACGCGCGCCCGCGCTGAAGCGCTAATCGGCCAGTGCAAGGTGGGCTTCATGGAGCGGCCGGAGCGGATCGTGCTGATTCTTTTGGGCGCCTTGTTCAACCACTGGGGGGTGATGGCGCCTGTCCTCTGGGTGTTGGCCGTGCTCTCAACCATCACCGTGGCGCACCGAATTATTTATACCTACCAAAACACCAAACACCTAGCGCCTATCAGCTGAATAGAGCTAACGATTTCTCGCCTTCAGCAGCTCACCGCCACCGTAGAGCAGCCGGGTTGGACTGGCTTCCATTGCACCAGGAACTCGGTCACAGATGAGGATTGCATGCGGCGCATGGCCTCAAACTCTCCGCTCTTCTGGCTATAGAGCAGCTTGCCTTTCTCGCTGAGGACGGCAAGCGCGGGAACGCCTTTGTTCAATGGGACCTGGTAGCGGGCAGCGATATCGAGATTCTCGTCCATGTGCCCGATGTTCACGTGGACAAGGACGAAGTTGGATTCGAGAATGGGCCGGTTGCCGGGGTCGTGGAAGTAATAATCCAGCACCTGGCAGTCGCCGCACCAGTTGCCGCCAAAGTCGAGCAGGACGCGCTTGTGGGTTGAGGCCGCGGTCTTGAGGGCGGCGGCAAGATCGGCTTTGGCCTGCTCAGGAGCGGGATATATCTCGCGCCTGGCGGAGTTCGCGGTGCCGGCGGCGAGCGCCAGTCCGAGGGAAAGGACGAGAAGTTTGACAGTCTTCAACGGGGGAACCCTCCACATCTGCTTTCAGTCTGCCACAATTCGCCGTGCGGTTCCATCTTCATACCCTGATTCCGGCGCCGCCATTTACTCTGGAGTGTGGCCAACGCAAGTCATCTGCGCAATCGTCTGGAATCGGCATCCTACCCTGACCTGGGAACGATGATGGAGGGCTACGCGCAATCAGCGGCACAGCTGGGCCGGCAGGAGTTCGGACAGAAACTGGACTTTACCGCGGAATCGGTGGACGGGTTGGATGAAATCCTGGTCCGCGTGGGTGAAAGCCCCGAGCTCGACCTGGACTTCGAAGTTCGGCTGTGGGGCAGCTACCTGGGCGAAGTTCTGCGGAGGCGTTATGCCGGCAGCTGGGAGATGACCCAATATCCTGGCGGCGCAATAGCGGTTCCGGCTGTTGATGTACGCGGCTCACGGCTGTTTCCGCTGATGAAGGTCTACCGACGCCTGACGGTCGGCGAAGAAGAGGACCTGCGCACCTTCTATTCCATGGTGACGGAACGGCTGGGCAAACCCGCACAGGTGAATTGAGACAGGGGTCAGGGATCAGGGATCAGTAAAAGCACGATGGCTGGCCGTTGCATTCTTGCCTGACCTCTGATCCCTATCTCTGCGGGTTTGTGCGACAATAAAAGGTGAGAATGCGTGCCGGATCGAGCGCGGCGCGCGGAGGATGAGACAATGGGTGATCTACTTCAGCCGTGGCACCTGGTGGTTTTGGGCGTGGTGGCATTTTTGCTGTTCGGCGCCAAGCGGCTCCCGGAGTTGGGCAAGGGGCTGGGCGAGGGATTGAAGGGCTTCAGGGAAGGCATCAAGGGAGTGACCGATCCTCCTCCGGCGCCGCCGGTGCAGCAGAATGTGGCTCCCCAGCCGCCAGTGCAGCAGTATGCGGCTCCCGCGCCTCCGCCGCCTGCTCCGGTTGAGCCACAAATCGTTCGCAAAGACTAATGATTCGGGCCAGGGTTCGCTTACTCGCCTGACCGGCGAGCTTGATAAGCGCTTCGACTGCGAATTGCATATACGCGAAAGGCCTGGGCTGAAGCTTAGGCCTTTGCCGCGTTTATGGCCTTTCAACATCTTTCCACCCCCCTCCCCCCCCACCCTGTTTTCGCAAAATATTCATTTTAATGAAGATATTTGCAGATTATAGACAACAAAGAAGTTACGGGCACCTAGGGGCATCCCCCGACGATGAATGGTGTTCGGAGATAAATATGGTGTGTCGGTCGGCTCGTCGAAGGTTCATTTCCACACCTCACAAAACCATTGTGCGCCGTTGAAGGGTAATTTTCTGCAAAGAAGAAAATCAATACGGTCACGCCCAGATGCAGGCTAGTCATTCTTGCTGGCCATATAGCCGTATAGTCTGTGATACCGATCACTTGATATACGACAAACTTAGTCGTATATTAAATTCAGGACCAAAACAGTCGGATATTGCAGAGCGGCTTCTAGTTATCTCGGCAGAACCGCACTCCGGCTGACCGCCTAATCCAAAATCTGTCGTCCGAGGCCAAGGGGTTTTTTCGTTGAAGAGATTTTATTGTGCGATTTTTCTTTTTCTCTCTCTATCAAGCCGCTCGTCAAATCTTTTTGCCGATGCTGTTTTCGCCATCTCCGGGGTAGCGCATGACTTGAGCGGCGCTCGGGTTCCTCACGCCCATATAGCAGTGCAGCTTGAGGGTTCAGACACGCCCGTCCAGGCGGAAGCGGACGACCAGGGAGAGTTCCGGATTACGGTTCCGGCGGCAGGGAGCTACCGCATCACGGCATCCGCGAGGGAATTCAAGCCGATGACGGCGGAGGCCGTCGTTACCGACCAGGCGCCCGCCGCCACCGTTGACCTGACTCTGGTGATCGCGACGGTGAGTGAAACTGTGCAAGTGACGGTGGATGCCTTGACGACCGAGACCACCAGCACTCAAATGGGCGAAATGATGGAGACAAAAAAGATTGTGAGCGTGCCTCTCAACGGCCGCAACTTTACTGACCTGATGGCGGTGCAGCCGGGGATTATCCCTGTGAACACGGCGCAGCCCGGTGCGGTGATCATGACCGGCGTGGCATCCACCCCTCCCTCCGGTGGAGCAAACCCCGGCAACCTCTCCATCAGCGGGCAGCGCGAGGCCTCGAATGGTTTCCGCATAAACGGCAGCGACGTAGAGGAAGACGTGAATATGGGCACTTCGATTATCCCCAACCTCGACTCGATTGAGAGCTTCCGCGTGTTGACCTCAAACTTTGACGCCGAGTACGGAAACTCGAGCGGCGGCCAGGTGCTGGTGATTACAAAATCCGGCGCCCAGGAGACGCACGGCTCGACATTCGAATTTCTGCGCAATACGGTGCTGGATGCACGCAACTATTTCTCGCCGCGGCGGGCAGCTTTCCGCCAGAACCAGTTCGGCGGCGCACTTGGCGGCGCGCCGTTTTATAAAAGCGTGATGCTGTTTGCCGATTACCAGGGAACAAGGCTAACCGAGGGCATCGATACAGGACAGATCGCCGTGCCGTCCAACTCAGAGCGCGGCGGCGACTTCAGCCAGAACCCGCTCACCGGAAGCGTAAATGGAAACGCCTGGGCCGCTCAGCTCTCTTCCCTGCTGATGGGCCAGGCAATTACCGCTGGCGAGCCTTACTCGCAAGTCTTCCCCACCGGTCAGATTCCTCAAACCGCATGGTCGGGTCCGGCAAAATATCTACTGGCCTCCATTCCGCAGCCGAACGCCGAGAGCGCGGTTTTTGAAACCGCTGCCGAGGCGGAGACGCTCGGTGACGACAAAGGCGCGCTTCGCCTGGACTGGGCGCACAAGAACGGAACACTGACCGGCTACTACTTTGCGGATCACTCCTCGCTCTTGAATCCCTATCCCATTGGAACCGGCGGAGCAAGCGTGCCCGGCTTCAGCGCCAGCAGCAACGGCCTTGCGCAACTGGCCAGCCTTGGTCACATCATCACCTTTGGCAGCGCAGCACTGAACGAGTTCCACCTCAGCTACATGCGCAACGCCAACGCCGTAGGTCAGCCCAAGGGCGGCGTGGGGCCCACGCTTATCGAGCAGGGCTTTGCCCCCCCGCCGGCCGGAATCATGGCCCTCAAACCCTCCACTGAAGGCATTGAAAACGTAGCTTTCAACGACTTCACCATGGGCGTGGATACCACCGCCCTGGTGCAGGCCGAAAACATCTACCAGGTGAGCGACGCGTTCTCCCGCATCCTCGGCAAGCATGGTCTCAAGTTTGGCGGTGAGATCCATGCCGACCAGATCAATACCCATCCAGACGTAATCTTCAACGGCAGCTTCGCCTTCAACGGCTCTGAAACAGGCGTAGACTTCGCCGATTTCCTTCTGGGCGTTGCCTCCAGCTATACGCAAGGCCAAGCGAGAAACTTTTACAACCGCAATCTGTACCTGGCTGCGTTTGCACAAGATAGTTGGAAGGCCACGAACCGATTCACCGTCAACTACGGCGTACGCTGGGACCGGATTCGTCCCTGGGACGAAAAATTTAATCAGCTTCAAACGCTGGTCAAGGGCGAGCAGTCGGTGGTCTTTCCCGGTGCGCCGCGGGGGCTGGTTTTTCCCGGCGATCCCGGCGTGCCCCGCTCGCTGGCCCCGGCGCGCGAGGACTTTGCTCCGCGAGTGGGAATAGCGTACTCGCCTGAGTTCGCCAATCCATTTCTGCACAAGCTAACCGGACCGCTGGGACAAACCAGCATTCGCACCGGCTACGGAATTTTTTATACCGCATACGAAGGTCTATCAGCGGGCATCATGAGTGCCAATCCGCCCTACGGCTACACTTATACCTCGGCCGCGCCTCCGCTGTTCGCTTCGCCATTCACCGTAGCCGCGACGGGCGCCAGTGCCGGGCAACGATTTCCGCTTCAAAGCGTAGGGTACGGGGCAAGTCCTGCTAACTCAAATTCCACGGTGAACTGGAGCCGATTCGAGCCTCTGGTCGGGATTCCCGCCGTCAGCCCGGACGACGTGACCCCTTACGCTCAGCACTGGATGCTCAGCGTGGAGCGGCAGTTGGGCAGCTCCACGCTGGCCACGCTCAGTTACGTTGGCACGTCGTCGCACCATCTGCTGGTGCTCGAAGAAGCCAACGCCGCAGATCCTGCTCTGTGTCTTAGCCTGGGTTCAACGCTCTGCGGCTCTTTCAACGAGCAGGCCGCGCGCACCCAGTTTGGCCCCGCCTTCGGCAGCGTGGAGTTGCAGCGCACCATTGCCAACTCCAGTTACAACGCGCTCGAAGCAACATTCAAATACCGTGCCCGCGGCCTCGACCTGCTGGCCAGCTACACCTGGTCGAAATCAATCGATCAATCCACTGGGCTTCCCGAGCCGGTAAACCCGGTGAACCCCGAGCTCAGCCGCGCGCTGTCATCTTTTGACATGCGTCAAATCCTGGTCGCCAGCTTTCACTATGAGTTGCCTGAGCCAATAGCTCCGGGACCGCTCCATGCATTGGCCTCCGGATGGGGGCTGGCCGGCATCGCGCGTTTCACAACCGGACTGCCGGTAACGCTGCTGAACAACAACGATACTTCGCTGCTCGGCACCATTCCCAACGGCATCAACAACAATGGCGTCGATACCCCGGCCTGGAGCGGGCAACCGCTGGGCCTGCACCTGAACCCGCGCGGCGGCGTGCCGGTATTCAACGCGAAGCAACTCACATTGCCCGCGTTGGGAACCATGGGCAACGCGCGCAGGCGTTTCTTCAGCGGCCCTGGACTTGAAAACCTTGACGCCACGCTCTCCCGCTCGATCTTCGTCAAAGACAGCCGTGCGCTTGAATTCCGTGCCGAAGCCTTCAACATCTTCAACCACGCCCAGTTTTTTGGCCCTGCCGCAGTCGAAGGCAACATTTCCAGTTCGACCTTCGGTCAGGCGGTGAGCGCCATGTCCCCACGCCTAATGCAGTTGGCACTACGTTATCGGTTTTGATGCATCGGTTCGCTCACACCTTGATAAAGATCTTCTTGCGGTAGAGCAGCCAGATGGGAACAAAGCAAACAGCCAGGTAGGAGACCGACCAGGCAAATGCGGCCCAGCCAGGGTCGGGGATGTTTGCGAAGGTGTGGTCGAAGATGTAAGCCGGCAGGTCGGTCTGATCGCCGTCCGCGAGAAAGTGTATGTTGCCGATTGAACTGGCCAGCAATTCACTGAACATGTAAGCCACAATGGCGTTGGAGCCGAGAACCAGCCAGGGCCAGACGAATCCCTTGCCGCGCGATTTTCCCCAACCGCGCTGTTCCACGACGTAATAAGCGAGAGTGAAAACGACTAGCGAATAGCCCGCGGCTACCAGAACATAGGAGCTGGTCCACATCTTCTTGTTGAGCGGAAAAGACAGCGACCAGAGGTAGCCGGTGGCGAGGCAGACCACGGCGCCTGCCGCCAGCCCCAGGGTTTTTGTCTTAGCCGACTTTTGCGTGCGCAGCCACAGCCCGGTGAGCAAGCCGAGAAGCACTGTGCCTATGGCGGGAATGTTGCTCAGCAGCCCTTCAGGATCGCGCAGGTTGTGGGTCGTCCAGTCCTCGTAGAGGTGATGGGGGAACATGTGCTGGTCAACCCAGTTGACGATGTTGACGTTGGGATCGAGAAAGGGGATATCGCGCCCTGGCAGCCCGGCGCCCGGCACCGGAACCCAGCGCACCAGAACCCAATAGCCCACCAGCAGGGCTACGAGTGCGGCAATCTTGGTCCACACACGGCGGTCCCAAAGATAAAACAAGGCGACCACCAGGTAGCAGATGGCGAGACGCTGCAAGACGCCGTAGACGCGCATGTGTTCAAAACGGAAGAAAGGAAAGCTGTTGCCCACGAACCCGAAGAGAAATAGAAGTCCCGCGCGCCGCAGCGTGTGCCAGGTTACCTGTGCCCGCGTAGCGCCACGGGCCATCCGCGCGTTGACTGAAAGAACGATGGAAGCGCCCATGACAAACATAAAGGTGGGAAAGACCAGGTCAGTGGGCGTGAGACCGTTCCACGCGGCGTGGTTCATAAACCACCAGGAGCCTTCGCCGCCGTTGTTATTCACCATGATCATGAAGGCGATGGTGATGCCGCGCAGCACGTCAAGCGAGAGCAGGCGACCGGCAGGCTCTGGGGCGAGGGATGGGTTGGTCATGGCGGCTCCGTTCAATTCAATTCGAGGGGATGCAAGCTACTTTACGCGCGCGAGGCAGGGTTCGCCAAGTTTGCCGCTGCCTCTGTCGCATTTGGGCCTTGCACTGGTACACTTCCCCTTCAGAGAATTCCAGCTAGACCGCTAATGTATTTGGAGGCTTTTCGTGCCCGACTTTCAACCCTTTGTACCCGCCGGCGACAATCGTCCGGAGTTTACTCTTCGCGCCATTCTGCTTGGCTCCTTTTTCGGCATCGTTTTTGGCGCCGTCACCGTTTATGTGGGTCTTCGCGCCGGGCTAACGGTGGCCGCCTCCATTCCCATTGCGGTGCTTTCGATCAGCATTCTGCGCGCATTTGGCCGCAGCTCGATCCTTGAAAACATTATCGTCCAGACCACGGGAAATGCAGGGCAGTCGATCGCCGCCGGCGTTATTTTTACGCTGCCCGCGCTGATTTTTTTGGGTTTCGATCTCGAATACTCGCGTATCTTCATGCTGGCGCTGATCGGCGGCTTTCTCGGCGTGCTGTTCATGGTGCCGCTGCGTCGACCGCTGATCGTGGAGGAGCACGGCAATCTGAAATTCCCTGAGGGCACGGCCTGCGCGGACGTGCTCATGGCCGGCGAAAAGGGTGGTTCGTTTGCCAGTCGCGTATTTTTCGGCCTGGGCCTGGGCGCGCTTTATACCTTCTTCCAAAATGAAAATCTCTTCGGCGCGTGGCCCGGCACGCCCGAGTTCCAGCCCGACTTCGGACCCCAGCACGTGCTCAAAGGCTCGTCGATCAAAGCCGACGCCACGCCGGAATATTTGGGCGTGGGCTACATCATTGGCCCCAAGGTTGCGGGCATCATCTTTGCGGGCGGAGTATTCTCCTGGCTAGTGCTGATGCCGCTGATTTATTTCTTTGGCAAGGGGCTGCCGACCGCGATTTATCCGGGCACCATCCCCGTTGCGCAGATGGGGCCGAGCCAGCTCTGGTCCACTTATATTCGTCCCATGGGCGCAGGAGCCGTGGCCGCGGCAGGACTGATTACCCTCTTCAAGACGCTGCCGACTATTGTGAACGCGCTCAGCTCGGGATTTAAAAATATGCGCCGCGGCAAGGGAGCCGAGACCGAGCCTATTCGCACGGAAAAAGACTTCTCCATGGGCACTGCGATCGTAGGATCCATCCTACTCGTTATCCTCATGTTCTTCTTCCTGGTCTTCAAGCCGGTTCCGGGAGCACAGGTCAGTCTCTTTGCCAATCTTGCTGCATCCATCCTCATCGTCTTCTTCGGATTTCTTTTCGTCACCGTCAGCTCTCGCATAGTGGGGCTGATCGGTAGCTCGGCAAATCCCATCTCCGGCATGACCATCGCCACGCTCATGGCTACTTCGGCTATCTTCCTGGTCAATGGCTGGACTGCGCCGGCGTTTGGGGCGCTGGCCATCACCATCGGCGGAGTGGTCTGCATCGCATCGGCTGAGGCGGGCGATACTTCGCAGGATTTGAAGACCGGCTACCTGGTCGGAGCTACGCCGCGCAACCAGCGCTTTGCATTTCTCATCGGCATCGTGGTTTCTACGGTCGCCATTGGCTTTACGCTGCGACTTATGAACGAAGGGCTGACGGAGTTCCATGCAGCCCCGCAAGCCTGGAATCTCACCGCGCCTCACTCCGGCGTGAACATTCAGAATGACCTGAGCAGCCTCCACGACCAGTTCCCCGTTATCGCCGCAGACAAGACCACAACGATCCACCACAAAAGTGAATACGTTGTGCTGAACGCGCTGGGCTCGCCGGAGTTGGCTGACGGCAAGTATCTCTACTCGCCCAAGACCGGAGAGATTGAGGTGCAATGGATCTCGGGCATCGGCAGCGAGAAGGCCGCTGCGCCCCAGGCCCGATTGATGGCCACGGTCATCAGTGGCATCCTCAGCCAGAAGCTGCCGTGGGGACTGGTCCTGCTCGGCGTCTTCCTGGTTATAGGCGTCGAACTGCTCGGCATCCGTTCGCTTTCGTTTGCCGTTGGCGCCTATCTCTCCATCGGAACCACACTGGCTATCTTCACTGGGGGCGTGGTCCGCTGGATGGTCGATGCAGCCGTCAAGAAAGCCGGCGGCGATGCGGACGCGGAAGGTGATGTTTCACCCGGCTCGCTTTATGCTTCGGGACTGATCGCCGCGGGCGGCATCATCGGCCTGCTCGGCGTGGGTCTCAAACTTTACGAAACCACCTTTGGTAAGGAAGACCCTATCGCCATTCCGCACACCTTCCTCTACCACGACTGGGTTTCGGTTCTGGCTTTTGCGGCCCTGGCGTTCTCGCTCTATTACTTTGCTCGGAAGCCGTTGAAGAAGTAAGCCAAGAACCCATAACCATCACAAATTAAATTGTTTGAGTCTCAGATCTCATTCGCTGCGGCGGATGAGATCTGAGATTCCGCATTTGGTGTATGATGATTGATGCGTGATGTTCTCGCCCAAGGAGCCCAATATGCGTACCACACTGGCTATCGACGATGATGTTCTTGCCGCGGCCAAGGAGATGGCTGCCACGGAACGGAAGAGCGTGGGAGAGGTGATCTCTGCACTGGCACGCAAGTCGATGCGACCCACCTCATCCAGACGCGCCACGCGCAACGGCGTGCCGCTGCTTCCTGTGCGTCCGGGAGCGCCAAGAGTCACTTCGGAGTTGGTACGCCAACTCCAGGAAGAGTTGCTTTGAAACGGTATCTGCTTGACGTCAACGTTATGATCGCACTGATCGATCCGACACACGTTCAGCATGATCGCGCGCATGATTGGTTTGCCGCGTCGGGCAAACAGGCATGGGCCACGTGTCCGCTAACCGAAAATGGAGTTCTTCGCATTGTTGGCCACGCTCGCTATCCAAACTCGCCTGGAACTCCGGCCGCGGTCGCAGAGTTGGTTGACATCCTGTGTGCTCTCGGCGGCCATGAGTTCTGGCCTGACGACGTTACACTCTTCGACAGCCAGCGCATCGACAGCGCCCGCCTGCTCGACTCGGGCCAGGTTACCGACTCCTACCTGCTTGCTCTCGCGGTTGCACACGGCGGTCAGTTAGCCACCTTCGACCGCCATCTGGTTACAAGTGCGGTAATCGGCGGAGCGAAGGCGCTTCATCTGATCGTCTAAACACAGGAAACCTTGTGCGGTTATCATTCTTCCTGGAGGTACAAATCCCCATGAACCTCACTGGAAATACCATCCTTATCACCGGCGGCGGGTCGGGCATTGGGCGCGGGCTGGCGGAAGAGTTTCACAAGCTGGGCAACCAGGTCGTTATCGCCGGGCGGCGCAAGCATGCCCTGGACGAAACTACCGCTGCCAATCCAGGCATGAAGTCGCTGCAACTGGATATTGAGGATCCGGCGGCTATTCGCGATTTTGCGGCGCGTGTGGAGAAGGATTTTCCGGCGTTGAATGTGCTGATTAACAACGCAGGCATTATGCGGCCGGAAAAGCTGCTTGCCGCGGAGCCGGACCTGGACGTGGTGGAGGCTACTGTGGCGATCAATCTGCTGGGGCCTGTGCGGCTGACGATGGCGCTTCTGCCGTTGTTGAGAACGCAGGCTCACTCCACGATTGTGACCGTCTCCTCCGGCCTCGCATTTCTTCCCCTGGCGCTGACGCCGACTTATTGCGCTACCAAGGCGGCGATTCACTCCTGGACGCAATCGCTGCGGTACCAACTGAAGACCACAACGACCGACGTGATTGAACTCATTCCTCCGTATGTGGCTACTGAGTTGATGACCGGCGCCAAGGATCCTCGCGCCATGCCTCTGGACAAGTTCATTGCCGAGGTGATGATGATATGGAAGACTCAGCCTACGCCCGCGGAGATTTGCGTTGAGAATGTGAAGCCGTTGCGGTTTGCGGCGGAGAGCGGGAGGTATGACGCTATCTATCAGGGGCTGAATGCGGCTCGGACGGACGGGCGGCTGGAGTGATGGGGGCGGCAAACCTTTCTTATAAAGAACTGTAAAAAGCTGTAGTTATAGGTATCCGACACTAGTGTGTCGTCTCTGAAGTTCGTTGAAGAAGGACGAGAAGCAACCGCAGATCCTTCGACTCCGTTGGGCGCAAAGAACGCGCCCGACTCCGCTCAGGATGACAGTTTGTGGTGGTGCGATTTTTTCAACTAGATTGATTAGCTCCGCGCGTCAGTGCTGCGCTTGCGGAAGACTACTTGCAACTCCCGGCGCCAGTGCTCGGTCAGGGCGATCAGCTCCCACTCCACTTGCGGAGAGAAGTAGCGGAGTACAGGCTCATTGGCGGGGTGAATGCGCAGGGCGGGAGCGGCCAGCAGAAGACGCGGCGGCAGCGGCGAGACTTCAGCGCCAGCGAAGTATCCCTGGCGCTCGAAGGCGGAGAGCGGCCGGCAGCCTGCGTTGCCGGGGATGGGTTGGCGATCATCATTGAGGGCGCGAACGCGAATCCAGTAATCGAGCGCTTGCAGGGGCAGGTGGAGATCTTCGTCGGCCTTGAGCTCGATGACGGCGAGACGGCCATTGCGGTCGAGGGTGAGCAGGTCGAGCATGCCGCGGTCGCCATTGGAGAGCGCGGGAACCTGGGTATAAAGCAGATCGCCGCGCAGGCCGGGAAGAAGCTCGACGATGCTGGCGCGGAGACGAGACTCAAGCCAGCGCTCGGGCTGCAGACGGAAGAGCCGATCGGTATGCGAGCCGCCGGCGTGGCGGCTGAGGAAGAGGCGCGCGCAGAGGTCGCGGCAGAGCGCTTCACTTTCATCGGTGAGCGGGGTTTCGTTGGCTCCGGCTCCGAAGGTGATCTCGTTTTCGCGGGCAAAGGAGTTGGCGGCAGCGCCGTGGCGAACGCGTGCAAATTCGAGGCCATGCAAAAAGAGACCGGCTTCAGCGGCGGACGTGGGACGCACCTCGACGCGCTCTTTGGCGGCGGGTGGGACGAGCGCGAGCAGACGATTAATACCGACCTGGCAACGCTCCACAGCCGCCGCTGCCGAAAATGCATGGACCAGGTGCGAACCAAGATTGCCGGTATCGCGAAAGTCCACCTGCGTGAGCTCTTCGCTGCGCTCATCGAGGGTGAAGAGCTGGAAGTCGGCGGCGGTGTGGTTGAGCCAGGCCATTCGCTCGGCCGTCGTTCGCCGGACTCCGGCGTGGACGATGACCTTGAGTCCGCCGAAGTGACGGCGGCCGTCGCCGTGCTGACGGCAATGATCGAGCCAGAGAATGCCGAGAGTGAGAATGCCGTCGGCGATCGCGGCGGATTCTGCTTCACCTACGCCGATGATTGCGTCAGCGGCGGTTCCGCGAAGCAGACGGCCGCGCACATAAGCCGGGCCGAAACTGTGCTCCAGGTCCATCGCCGAACGGAATCCATCTACCTTGGAGCCGATGAAGCTGCGGGTGAGGACCCGCTCGAGCAGCCGAAGATAATTTCGCCGTGCTGAATCGCGGGCAGTGGGGGTGCGGCGGTCGCTGGTGGGCGCGAGTTCGAGAGACTGAGGCTTGGCGGCGCCCATGCGGCGAGTGGTGAGGCGCAGGCACTGCGCGCGCTGTTGCAGATCGACCACCGTGCGGAGCAGGTTGCGCTCTTCGCTCCAGAATTGAAGCAGGCAGCGGCCGTGCGATTCACTGACTGAATAATGGGCGGTGCGCATATCGAAGAGGACGCGGCCATCTTCAAGCAGCGCGGCGGCGGGGTAGTCCGCGAGGTAATCTTCAATGCTTTGTAAAAGCTGGCCGGGAGATGGTGCAGCTTCACCGGCGATCACGCGGAGACCTTACCAGCCCTGCCGCGCGCGCAGGCCGGAGATGTGGGCAGTGTGGTGGCGAGCGTGCCAGGCATACATAGCCAGCACCGTGGAGAGGACTTGTTTCCCAAGCTCGGGATGGTTATATCCCTTGCGGAAGTCCTCTTCTGAGAGAGATTTGAGCAGCGCAACCCAGCGCGCATGCATTCCCGTAATGATGGCCATGGAAACGTCGATGGGCAACTTGCGGCTGTCGGCCAGTTCGGCCCAGGCAGCCTCGTCGTAGGGCTTGATGGTGGGCCAATCCTCGGTAAGGGCCAGCCGGTAGCGGATATACGCGTTGGCGTGGCTGTCAGCCAGATGATGCACCACCTGGCGCACGGTCCAGCCACCTTCACGGTAGGGCGTATCGAGCTGGGCATCGCTGAGGCCAGCAGTGACTTCGCGCAGACGAGAGGGGAGCTGGCGCAGGGTTTCAATGTGCTCGCTGCGGTTGCCCGGAAGGCTGGCGGCCGGAGGGTTGAAGCGTCCGATGGGATAGCGGAGGTCGGTTTGTTCCGTCATGGATTCTGCCCTCCCTTGCTTCCTCAAGAGTTGTGCGGCTTAGCAACTGAAGATGGGATGTGCTGGAGCTGAAGCCGGTTCTAAGCGTGTTTATGAGGGCGGTGATGGTTGAAATGATGGGTGTGGTGGTATTTTTTGCTGTGATTATGAACGCGATGATGGTGTTCGGCCAATGCAGTCGCCGGTATAGCTAGCACCAATAAAAATAAGATGGCAGTTAGAATCTTTTTCATGACAAAGAATGTAGCACGTTGACGGGGGCGAATGGAAGCAAGACTCAAGCGGGGCGCATATGGCGAGTAAAGAACGAATACAGATATTGCCCAGCTGGTGACGGCGAAAGTGGCAGCTTATTTCGGTTAAAAAGTAAACCTCGAAATTGTCTACCTTTGGACCACCGCGTATCTACTTGATGGCATTTAACTCGGGTCTCAAGTGCCGGGCGAGGGACCACTTCAGTTCGTCGATGCCCTGGCCGGTTACGGCGGAGATCGCGTGGAACTCCAGCTTGCGGCGCTTTGCGTGGGCGGCCAGCTTCTTGAGCTTCGCGGGGTTGGCGGAGTCGATTTTGGTGGCTACCACGATCATGGGTTTGCCGGATAAGGGGTGCTCGCCGTCGCGATTGCTGAAGTTGGCCAGCTCCTCGTTGATGACTTTGAAGTCTTCAACGGGATCGGGGCGGCTGGAAGCGTCAGAGACGTCTACCAGGTGAACCAGCAGGCGAGTGCGCTCAATGTGGCGGAGAAACTGGGTGCCGAGGCCGGAGCCGAGATGTGCGCCTTCAATGAGGCCAGGCATATCGGCGACGACAAAGGACTCCTGATCGGGTTCCTCGCCTACGGTGACTACGCCGAGGTTGGGTTCGAGGGTGGTGAAGGGGTAGTCTGCAATTTTGGGCTTGGCGGCGGAGATGCGGGAAATGAGCGTGGATTTGCCTGCGTTGGGATAGCCGACCAGGCCTACGTCGGCGAGGAGCTTGAGCTCGAGGCGATAGGCGCGCTCCTCGCCGGCTCGGCCCAATTCGTGCTCGCGGGGGGCCTGGTGGACGGGAGTGGCAAAGTGCTGGTTGCCGCGTCCACCACGGCCGCCTTTGGCGATGACCAGGCGCTCGTAGGGCTCACTGAAGTCGTGGATCAGTTCACCGGTCTCCTGGTCGTAAAGTGCTGTGCCCACAGGCACTTGCAGGACGATTGATTCGCCGTCGAGACCGGTGCAGTTGGAACCCATGCCGTGCTGGCCGCGTTGCGCCTTGTGCTCCGGGTTATAGCGGAAGTGGATGAGGGTGTTGTGGCGCTGCGAGGACTCCATGACCACGTCGCCGCCACGGCCTCCATCACCGCCGGAGGGTCCACCGCGGGGAACGAACTTCTCACGACGGAAGGCCATGCAACCGTTGCCGCCGTCGCCGGCTTTTACGCGAATTTTGGCTTCGTCAATGAACATGGGAAGAAACAGGGACTAGGGAATAGGGACTAGGGAATAGTGAAAAACTCCGCTGTGCCTACTGAATCGGCAAAATCCGAGATGCCGTCTTTTCAGATTACCTTATCAGGCATAGAATCGCTCGTAACTTCATTTTGGGCCATCGGGACGGCGGGGAAAAAATCCCTCGGGGAGCGGATACCCGCCAATCCTTCTGTCGATCACAGATACGGTTTCTGGCGGGGGTTCAGGCCCTGTCTTGCCGCGCGGCTATTTGCGGACCGGAGGTTTGCCGTCGATTGTGCCCACCCTGACCCACCGCTAGAGCGGGCTGGGGAGTTAGTTTGCGAGTGCAGCGTTTTTCCACGATCTGCCGCGAGCAGGGTTCTCGATGGCAGGGACAAGACGGAGTTGGATTTGGACGTTTGCGTTGGCCGTGCTGATCTTTGGCGCGGGAGCGGTTCAGTCTCTCCTGGCACAGGAGGCGGCCAGCGGGGGAAGCGGCTCCATTGCGGGCAGATTGACTGATTTGTACTCGATGTCTGTTGAAGGCGCCGCGGTGGTTTTGCGCAATGAGACCACAGGGGTGGAAATGCGCTCCACAACCCAAAAGAATGGAATTTACAGCTTTACCGGGCTTGACTCCGGAACCTATAGCGTGGAGGCCGAGAGTGATCAACTGGGCCGCGGGCTGCTGGAACACATCTTTGTTTCCGCTGGCAACGAAACCCGCATCCAGACGGCGATGGAGTTTAAGCCTACACCGCAAGAACCCGTCCAGGCCGTTATCCACGAGATTGTTCCTGTGGTTCCGGCGGCTCACTCCGCTGATAAAACCCCGCCTGTTGCGACTCCGGCGATCCATCTTGCAGATAAAAATATTTCAATCGAAGCTCGGGCGATTCACACCATTGAAAAAAGCCTGCCGGTAGTGACCCAGAGAGCAAATACGCCGGTGCCCGCCCAGCCTTTGCAACATCCTGCAGTGAGCAGGGGCCTTTCGCAGCACCGCGTGCAGCTGGCGCCCGTGGGAGCCACCGCTCAAGAATCGGGCTCGGCTCAGGAAGTTGTGGAAAAACCGGCGATCTCGAGTGAAACGAATGAAAACCGGCCCTTCGGGGCTAATGCCCTCCCTGATTCCGCCCGCTTGGCCATCGACGAGGCGGTAACCGCGGTGGTGCAGGTGGTCGCTCAGTCGAGGCCGGCTCACGCAGCGCACATGCAGGTAGCGAACAAGAAAGAGGACCCGGTGACGCCGGTGGTCACCACGAAAGTGAGCGGCACGGAGCTGCGGGCACTGCCGGCCAGCGGAAGGCGCTGGCAGGATTTTGTACTGGATACACCCGCGGCGGCGACCACGGCTGGGGGCAGGGCGCAAGCCTCATTGCGCGGCGCGGGACAGCTGCCTGCGGAAGAATCCATCGACGGGGCCAGCATCCGTTTGGCCTTTGGAGGACAGGGCGGTTACGGCCCGGCCTCTTCAGGAACGGGCTCTAATGGGCAGGGCGGCAGAGAGCAAAACGGCATGGGGCAGGCCTGGTCTGGCGGGCGCGGAGCCCAAGTGGCTGAGGCGGCGATTCGTGAAGTGGAGATGGCGGCCGGCAACGCGGAGGCCGAAGGATTGCGCACCGCCGGGGGGCGCGTGAACGTGGAGACCCAGGGCGGCGGAAACGGGCTGCACGGGCAGGGATTTTTCTTCGACCGCCAGAATACCTGGGGTACGCGGAATCCCTTTACTCAATGGATTACGGAGACTGCGCCGGCGACGGTGACGAGCGTTCCGGTCTTTGGCAATGGTCCGAATGGAGCGCCGCAGTCGTATACCCCTACCGACCACGAAACGGTGTGGGGCATGGGCATCGGTAACCAGATCCGCCGCAACAAATTGTTCTGGTTCGGCGCGCTGGACAGTTATCACCGTAATGATCCAGGACTTTCCACAGTGAAGCATCCCTATCTGGTGGAGACTGTGAATGGATGCACAATCGGCCCTTGTACGGAAACAACCGGATTCTTTGCCCAGCCCACGAACGACCAGTTGCAAGTGTTGAGCGCCCGACTGGGATTGAACAGCGTTAATCCGGTGGCCGAGGGGCTGACGGCTTACTCTGGAATGCTGGAAACGCTGGGCGGGCTGCTCGGACCGGCTCCGCGGACCGCCGCGCAGTGGGTGGGCTTTGGACGCGTCGACTGGCAGGCGGCAGAGCGGCATCACTTCGCCCTGGAAGGCATCGGGGCCGATTGGGACTCGCCGGGCGGAGGGCTGACGCGGGTCTCGGAGACCTACGGGAACCACAGCTTTGGATCGAGCCAGGCCAGCGAGGAGTGGCTGCTGGGACGATGGGAGGCATTTATCACTCCCAATCTGCTGGCCGTGACGCAAGGTTCGCTGGGACGCAACCTGATGAGCGCGCATGAGGAGACACCTTCGGCATACGAGCAGACGCTGCTGGCGGGAAGTACGTGGGGTCAGTTGCCGCAGATCAATGTTGACTCACGCTACGGCTTAACAATCGGCAATCCTTCGCGCTTCGGGCAGGGCAACTATCCCGACGAACGGCTTTATCAGGCGCAGGAGACGTTGAATTGGGTAAAAGGAAGCCTGCTGGTAAAGACCGGCTTCGAGGTGAGCCACAACTTTGATGCGACCAGCCTGCTGCGCAACCAGACCGGCACTTATAACTACTCCAGCGTGGAGAACTTTGCCTCTGACGCGCTGGCCTTCGCCGCCTTTGGGACTACTGGCGAGCTTAATCCCTTCAATCAGCACAACTGCGACCAGACCGGCAAGGTGTGGCGCGATTCGGGGGGCGGGTTGCGCGGGCTGGGAGCTCTGCCCTGCTACTCCTACTATTCGCAAACCATAGGGCCTTCCAACTGGCAACTGAGCACCAACGACTGGGCAGGATTCGTCACCACTCAGTGGCAGCCGAACAAGATTTTTGTTCTCTCCGCCGGGTTACGTTGGGAGCGCGAGCAGTTGCCGCCGCCGATGCCCACGCTGTGGCCGCCGCCGGTTGCTCCGAACTCGCCTTCCGGTACCTTGCCCGCTCAGAGGCTGCCTGACCTGGGCAACGACTGGGGTCCGCGGCTGAGTCTGGCGGTGGGAAACAGCGAAACGCACTGGCCGGTGCTGCGGCTGGGCTACGGAATGTACTATGGCCGCACGGAGAACGCCACGGTGGAAACGGCGCTCACCCAGACGGGCAGCGCCAACGGGGATCAGAATTCTTTCATACGGCCGACAGACGGTTACAACTCTGCCACTGGTACCAGCGGCGCTCAGCCTTTTCCTGACGTGCTGACTGGCCCGCCCGGCAGCCTGGTGAAACCGGGAGTGGTGGAGTTTGCACCCAAATTCCGCAATCCCGAAGTGCATCAGGCGCTGGCTGCTGTGGAGGAAAACCTGCCCGGCCACCTGGAGGTAACCGCCAGCGCAATGGTGAGCCTGGGGCGCAGGCTGCCTATCTCCATCGATACTAACTTCGATTCAGCGGTGAATCCGCAGACCATTACTTATGCGGTGCTGGACGGCACAGGCCTGGGTCCGATCAAGAGCCCGCAGATCTCGGTTCCCTTCTATGCATCCTGGCCCTTCGGGGATTGCCCCAGTGGCTCGCCGCTAAATATTTCCGGGCAGTGCGGACGCGCCAATCCGAATTTCCAGCAGATTACCCAGATCGTGAGCCGCGCCAATTCGACTTACGAAGCATTCATGCTCAAAGTGGTGCGCTATGGGCGCCGCGGGCTAAGCCTACACTCGCACTACACTTACGGGCACGCGATGGACTGGAATCCAAACGAGAGCACGCTGGTATCCGGCAGCGATGTGCTGGACCCAGCTAACTTCAACATGGAGTATGGAACCAGCAATCTGGATATGCGCCACTCAGCCGCCGCGATGGTGATCTATGAAACGCCGTGGAAGCTGCGCGGCACGGCAGGACGCATCGCGAACGGCTGGATGCTTTCGGGCATTGGGCAGTACCACAGCGGTCTGCCCTACACCATGCGCACCAGCGGCTCGCTGGCCGAGGAGTTCAACGCGAGGGGCACGGCAATCGTGGGATTGGCGCCAGGAATGAACGGATCAGGCGGCGACAATCGCGTCTATGGCCTGGGCAGCGACGGTGTAAGCTACAACATCGGCCGCAATACATTCCGCTATCCGCCCACCTGGAAGGCCGATATGCGGCTGGGCAAGAAATTCGACCTGGGGCAGATGCGCCAGTTGGAGTTGCTGGCCGAGAGCTTCAACCTCCTCAACCACCAGAACGTGACGGAGCTGGAGACCACCGGCTACTACCTTGAATCCGGCAGCACCGATTCGCTGCCCACGCTGAACTTCCTCACCGGGTTGAAGGCTGGCACTACGGCCTTCGGTCAGCCGCTGAATGTAAATGCGACCAACTTCTATCGGGAGCGACAGATACAAGTGGGAGTGAGGATGAGGTTCTGAAAAACACTTCAGCCAACTTGAGTTTGCGCCTCGCCGATTGCGCAGGTTACGACGCGGCCCGTGAACACTGAACTCCATGCACGCTCTGGACTATACTTACTGCTTCATCCACATTCAACCAGGGAGGATTCATGCCGACACTCACACGCCGGGATCTGATTGCCTTATTGCTCGCCGCGCCAGCGGCCGCCTACGCGTTTAGCGACGATTCAGGAGATTGGATTTCTCTGTTCGATGGAAAATCGCTGAACGGGTGGAAGGTTGGCGAACACAAGAACACATTCAAGGTTGTAGATGGGCAGATTGTTGTTCACGGCGAGCGGGCGCAACTGATTTACGAGGGCGCAGCGCACAACGCCGACTTCAAAAACTTTGAGTTGAGCCTGGAGGCAATGACGCGGCCGGGAGCGGCGTCGAGCATCTGCTTCCATGCAGTGCACAACCACCGGCGCTTGCTGGAAGAAGGATTCAAAGTGCAGGTGGCGAATAGTGGTCTGGGGCCGGACAAAAATTTGATTGTCGACCGGGCGAAGACGGGCTCGCTCCACTCGCTGCGCAACGTCTACAAGCAACTGGTGCAAGATAACGAGTGGTTCCGGATCAACATTCTGGTGCGCGGCAAGCAGGTGCAAGTGAGGGTAAACGGGATGCTGGTGGTGGATTACACCGGGCCGCAACCACCGGAACCAGGAGGGCATCCTGCCGACCATGGCACGTTCGCGCTGGAAGGAGGCGGGGCGGAGAGCATGACCTGCTTCCGAAATATACGCGTGCGGCGGCTAGCCGATAACTTGGCGCAAACTTCAAATGAAGAGCCGGACGACGAGGTAACACGCGATATCATGCGCCTGATTGCGCTCAACTATCCACTGGTCGATTATCACGTGCATCTGAAAGGCGGACTGACGATTGAGCAGGCACTGGCGAACTCACGGCGAGTGGGCGTTTTTTATGGTGTCGCTATCAATTGCGGGCTGGGATTTCCTGTGCACAGCGACGACAGCGTGCGCGATTACCTTGAGAGCATGAAAGGCCAGCCATGTTATGTGGCTATACAGGGCGAGGGGCGCGAATGGATGACCCTTGCCTCGCGGGAATCGATAGCCCGCTTCGATTATGTTTTCACCGATGCGATGACATTCACCGATGATAACGGGAAGCGAATGCGAATCTGGCTTCCGGATGAGATAGGCGAGATCAAGGACAAGCAGGCGTTCATGGAGATGTATGTGAAGCGCATTGAAGGGGTGATGCGCGAGCCTATCGACATCTACGCGAATGCAACTTTCCTGCCGACGCAGATGGAGGCGGAGTACGATGCGCTTTGGACGCCTGAGCGGATGGCGAGGGTTATCGACGCAGCCGTGAAGAACGATGTTGCCATCGAGATCAACAACCGCTACAAGATTCCGAGCGCCACGTTTATCAAGGCGGCGAGGGCCAAGGGCGCGAAGTTTTCCTTTGGAACAAACAACGCCGACGCGAGCCTTGGCCGGTTGGAATATCCCATTCAGATGGTGAAGCAGTGCGGCATCGGCTTCATGGATATCTTCGTCCCGAAGCCTGACGGCCAGAAGGCAATCCAGGTGAAGAAGTTGCACACCGCTTAGCTCTGGCGCAGCAGATCTATTGACACTGAGATCATTTGTCTTTCAGAAATGTTCCTTGCTTGAGCTCACTGAAAGCCTTTTGCAGTTGCTCCTGCGTATTCATTACGATGGGGCCATACCATGCTACCGGCTCCTGGAGCGGCCTTCCGGAGACGAGGAGAAAACGGATGCCGTCGTCGCCGGCCTGCACCGTAACTTCGTCGCCGCTGTCGAAGAGGATGAGCGAGCGGTTGTCGGCGACTGTCGGTGGAGTTGTATCGAGCCATTGCACTGACTCGGTGGGAACGGCGAGAGGCGCAGAGGCATTGCAGAATTTGCCAGAGCCGGCGAAGACGTAGGCGAAGGCGTGGCGCAAGGTTTCAACCGGCAGAGTTTTTCTGCGGCCCGGCGCTACGGTTACGTCGAGATAAGTCGGGTTGGTTGCGATTCCATCTACCGGGCCGCTCTTGCCCCAGAAGTTTCCACAGACGACGCGAACCTGGGTACCGTCGTCATCTTTCACTTCAGGAATCTCCTGTGATTTCACCTCCTGGTAACGGGGTGCGGTCATTTTTTGCGATGAAGGCAGATTGGCCCACAACTGGAAGCCGTGCATCTGGCCGACGCGGTCGCCCTTGGGCATCTCCTGGTGGATGATGCCGCTGCCGGCCGTCATCCATTGCACGTCTCCGGCTCCGATGACGCCGCTGTTGCCCATGCTGTCGCCATGCTCGACAGTTCCGGCCAGAACGTATGTGACGGTTTCGATTCCGCGGTGAGGGTGCCAGGGAAATCCGGCCAGGTAGTCGGCGGGAACATCATTGCGGAAATCGTCGAGCAGAAGGAATGGGTCGAATTCGGATGTGTTGTCGAAGCCGAATGCGCGGCGCAGATGCACTCCCGCACCTTCGAGAGTTGGCTTGGACTTGATAAGTCGCTTGACGGGACGTATAGACATCATTACCTCCGGGGATGGGAGTTGACTTAGCTGCGAGCTAAAATACTCACTTCTTCACTTTGTTTTACCGCATAGAGTTACTAGCTGTCTCCATAAACGGGAATGGCGGCTCCATGAATAACCCTGGCTTGATCGCTGCACAGGAACAAAATCACACGCGCAATATCTTCCGGCTTAGGCCAGATTGCGAAATTTGAATTGGGCATTTCGCGGCGATTCGCGGCGGTATCAATGATGCTGGGCAGGATGGAGTTGACGCGAACGCCTGTGCCCTTTGTATCCGCGGCCAGGCAATCGATCATGGCGAGCGCGGCAGCTTTTGAGGCAGCGTAAGCGGCCGCTCCTGAGGCGTGATCGAAAGCAGCTGTTGCAGACACGTTCACGATAGCACCGCGCCTTTGCCGGAGCATGGGTACGACCGCCGCGTGTGACAGGACGAAACCGGCGCGGAGATTCAGCGCCAGTATCCGATCGAAGACGCTGGAATCGGGCTCCCATAAATTGACGCCCCCCGCGTATCCGCCGACGGTATTCACAAGCACATCCAACCTTCCGTGCTCTGCAATAATGCCGACGACGAACTTGCATACGTCCGATTCATCGGTCACATCCACCTGTCGGCCACGAAGGGAATAGGCATGAGCGCCAACCGCACTCTTCAGCGCGGCAAACTCATCCGCGTCGTGCCAAGGGACTACAACTTTGGCGCCCTGCTCGAGGAAAGCCAGGCTGACCGCACGCCCCAGACCGCCCGTACCGCCGGCTACGAGGACTACCTCACCAGAACAAGAGTTATCCACATCGCACCTCTATTTTTCGGGGTTTTTCCGGATCGAGCGGCGGGTCCCGGTCATGCGATGCCGCGGTTGCACGTCTCTTGCGAGCGGTGCAGGGGCTACTGTGTAGCAAAGATTAAGTGAACGGACCAAGCGCCGTCAATAACTGAATAATTTATGGACTTTCGTGATGCGATGCACTATTTTCGGCGATCGAAACTCTAATCAAGGAAGTTGCCGCATACCGCAGCCGGGTTCCGGAGCGACGTTTTTGCCGTCAAGGCGGAAGCATGCGGCGCCGTTGACGTCAGTGCTGTAAGTGCGGACCTTTGCAGCTTGCAATTCCTCGAGGACTTCCTGGCGCGGATGCCCATAACGGTTGTGCAGACCGCAGGAGATAACCGCCCACTGCGGGGCTACGCGGGCCAGGAATTCAGGACGCGTGGAGGTGATGCTGCCGTGATGGCCTACTTTGAGCAGCGTGCTCTGCAAACCGGTCTCCGCGAGCATGGCCTGCTCGATGGGGGCCTCGGCATCGCCCTCAAGCATGACGGAGGTTGCGCCGTAGCTCACGTGCAGAACCAGCGAATCGTTATTGGTGGGTTCGGGGCCTGGCTGGTAGTTGCGGAAGGGAGCGAGGACATTGATCTGAGTTTTGCCGAAAGTGAGCGCGGCGCCAGCGCGGAGGGAACGGATGCGGACGTGGAGATCGGCGGCTTCATTGAGCAGCGCGTTGTAGGCGTCGAAACGGGGATTGTTGCCCACCCATAACTCGGCGGGATGGAAGTTGCGCAGGACGGCCGGCAGGCCACCCATGTGGTCGGAATGGGCGTGGGTAAGGGCGACTGCGTCAAGCCGGCGGATGCCGCGCGACCAGAGTGCCTGGGAGACGACCTCTTCGCCGATATCAAAATCCTGAGCAGCCTGGTGAGGGCCGCCGCCGTGTCCGCCGCTGTCGACGAGGAGGGTCTTGCCGTCGGGGGTGATGAGGAGCAGCGAGTCACCCTGGCCGACGTCGATGGCTTCCATCAGCAAAGCGTCGCGAGGATGCTGGATTGGGCGCGGCACAACAGCACAGAGAGCGGCGAGAAACAGACCTGCCCAACAAGCGCGGCGCCGCCAGCGAGCCGAATTAGGTGGGGAGGAAACGGCCTGATGGGCGAGTACGATAGCTGCGCCCAACATCGCGCAAAAAGCAGCCGATTGCCAGAGAACCGGTGCGGGAATACGGAAATCGCCGAAGCTCGTCGAGCCGAAAAGACGTACCAGCCAGACGCCAAAGTGAAGTGGCAAAGCTATGAACATTGCCGGTAGCCAGGCGGCAGCGGGCCAGACCATCGCGACCAGAAGGGTGATAAGCGCGGCAGGCATCAGCACCACAAGCAGTGGCAGGATGAATAGATTCACCGGCAACGCAAAGACGGTGATGCGATTGAAGTAGAGGGCCATCGGCAAGGTCATGGCCAGCTCCACTACACAGGAGACGACCATTAGCTCGAAGACGCGAAGCAGAAAGCGCACGACAAAGGGAAACACTCGCCAAGCTATGTGGCCACTCAGCGCAGCCTGCAAATCAACGGCGACCATCCGCATTGTTGTGCGGAACTGCGCGAACTGCGGGGCGAGTTTGGCATCGATGGCGGTGAGGCGGAGGTCGCGTGTGGCGGAGAGATAAGGATGGACCGTGCTCTGAAGCAACGGCGCGGCAACGCCGGCGATTGCAACTACCGCCAGCAGCGTCATTTGCAGGCTGGCGTCGAAGAGGCTGCGCGGACTGACGGCCAGCAGGCACAACGCGGCAAAGCCGATCGTGTTCAGCGGGCTTCGTTCGCGGTAAAGCAGCCTGCCGAGCAGGTAGAGCGTGACCATCCACAGCGAGCGCTGGACCGGTGTGGCGAACCCGGTGAAGAGCGCGTATGCGAAAGAAGCAAGAATAGTGAGGAAAGTGGCAGGAACACGGGGGAGACGCAGGCGGCGCGCGAACCAGAAGATGCACCCGGCGACAATGGCGAGGTGAAAGCCTGAAACCACCAGCATGTGAAAGGACCCGGTGCGCTCAAAGCCTACTCGCAGAGAGTGCGTGAGGTAAGTGCGGTCGCCGGTGATCATGGCGGCCACCATGATTGCGTCGTCCTGGCTTAGGCGCAAGGGGGCGGACAGACGGCGCATCACGAAGGGCAGGGCCAGCAACCGGGAGCTCGAAGCGTGCTGCAAGCCGTTGACTCGGCAAGCGAAGAATGCGCCGGGCGATGGGCCGAGGCGATCGATGCGCTCGATG
>Ga0181526_10000698_pt1 | contig 34532 bp, 27 predicted proteins | sample PEATcosm2014_Bin_35_FD_119750 | JGI IMG/M metagenome (GOLD analysis project Ga0181526, IMG submission 119750) | Peatland microbial communities from MTU Mesocosm Facility, Houghton, MI, USA - PEATcosm2014_Bin06_30_metaG | ecosystem: Environmental > Terrestrial > Soil > Wetlands > Peat | place...
AGGAACACCGAGGCGAGACCGAAGACCGACGTGGCCGGCGTGGACCCGAGATAACCGACGGATCCCACCGTCATCATCGCCAACACCGTCCAGGAGATGTACCGCCGAGGGGGAGCCTTGGCCGTCCCGAGGCCCACGCGGGCCGGCTCGTGGTCGGCCCCGGCTCCCTCGGTAACCGTGAGCCGGGGCTGACGGCGTCTTCGCACCCACATGGACTACGGACCCACCTCTTCTCCTCGACCCGTCGCCACGATACGCGGCGTCAACGAATCAGGTGGGCACGGGGGCGAGGCAGAGCTCTCAGAGATCTCGTCGAAGAAGTGACCCCTGCGCGCCGGCGTGAGTGAACGGGGCCGCACCGCACAGCGATGCGTCATGTCCCGCCTGGCCCGAACCTCCAGCGGTATAGTTCGATCGAGCTCGCAACGAGTTCCGCCACCGCCATCGGATCATCGTGTCGGACATTGCGACAGGGTTGAGCAGTGCTCGTCACGACGACGACTCACACCGAGGCCTTCTTCTGGAGGGAACATGACGGACTCCGCCACCGCACCGGAGCAACCACCTACCCCTCCCGACCCCGCAGCGATCATGAAATCCCGGGCCTTCTACGCCCTCCTGGCCCTCGGAGCCCTGATCGGCGTCCCGGTGGCGACCGTGGCCTACTTCTTCCTGGAGGCGGTCGCCAGGGTCCAGACGGAGATCTACACCGATCTCCCGAAGACAGTCGGGTTCAGCGCAGAACCACTGTGGTGGCCCCTCCCGTGGCTGGCTCTGAGTGGCGTGCTGGTCGCACTGGCTATTCGCTACCTGCCGGGCACCGGCGGCCATGAACCGTCGGAGGGCCTCAAGTCGGCGGGTCCGGTCCCACCGATGGAGCTCTTCGGCATCATCGCTGCCGCGTTCGCCACGCTCTCCCTGGGGGTGGTGCTGGGTCCCGAAGCACCCCTGATCGCGATCGGGAGCGGGCTCGGTGTCCTCGCCGTGCACCTCGTCAAGAGCGATGCACCGCCCATGACCGCAGTCGTCATCGGGGTCGCCGGGAGCTTCGCCGCGATCGCCACCTTGTTGGGAAACCCGCTCGTCGGCGCCTTCCTCCTCATGGAGATGGCGGGTTTGGGTGGTCCGCTGATGGAGGCCGTGCTCCTCCCCGGTCTCCTCGCTGCCGGGATCGGCTCGCTGATCTTCGTGGGACTCAACCACCTCACGGGATACGGCACGTTCTCGCTGACCATCTCGTCCGTCCCCCACGTGGGGTCACCGACCGTGCTCGAGTTCTTGTGGGCCATCGCCATCGGCCTGGCTGCCGCCGTGGTCGCCGGCGGCATCTTCAGAATGGCCCGGGTGCTCCGGCCCATCACCGAGCGGCGGAGGGTGCTCGTGACCCCGCTGATGGGCCTGGCGGTGGGCGGACTGGCGATCGCCTTCGCCGAAGGCACGGGTCGCAGCTCGTCCGACGTGCTGTTCTCCGGGCAGAGCGCACTCCCCACTCTCGTCCAGCACGCCGCGACCTGGAGCGTGGGTGCACTGGTGCTGCTGGTCGTGTGCAAGGGACTGGCCTACTCCATCTCGCTGAGCAGCTTCCGCGGTGGTCCCATCTTCCCGAGCATGTTCATCGGGGCCGCCGGCGGGATCGCCCTTTCGCATGTCGGCGGGCTCCCCATGATCGCCGGCGCGGCAATGGGGGTCGGCGCGATGACGGCGGGCGCCCTGAAGATGCCCATGACCGCGGTGCTGCTTCCGAGCCTGCTCTTCATATCGGACGCAGTGGCTCTGATGCCGGTCGTGATCGTGGCCGTCGTGGTGTCGTTTGTCGCGGCACTGAGGATCAACCCCAACCCACAGCCCAAGGATGCTCCGGCCACACCCGCACCGGTCCAGCCTGCTCCTGCCTGATCCGTCACCGGGCGGGCACTGCCGGCTCCTCCATCGGTACGGAGCGCCACACCCGCCTCGATTCACTCGTCGCTCGCGCCCCCGGTCGAGCTGGCTGACGGATTCAGTGGGTCGAAATCCGCGGCCGGGGTGAAATCGACCTGGACCTCGACTTCGCCCCGGCGGATCTCCATCCGCGCCAGGCGCTCGAAGACAGCCCTGTCGGCGTCGGTCAGCGGCGGCTGGGTGATGGATCTCGGCCAGAGGCGGTACCGCTTGACGACGTTGATCTCCGCGGCGAGAAGGAAGAACTGGGCCCCCAGGTAGATCCAGGCCACCAGAACGATGACGATCCCGAAGAAGCCGTACGTCGCCGTCGCGTGCCGGAGCTCCCGGCCCACGTACCAGCTGCCGACGATCTGCAGCGCCTGCCAGAACACGGTGGCCAACACCGCCCCGAGGACGACCTCGCGCAGAGTGAACCTCACGGCGGTCATGACCATGTATGCGGCGAGTATGAGCACGAAGTTCAGGGCGAGTGAGCCGACCAGCAAGAGCGCGGTGGAAGCTTGCCCGTGTGACGTCAGCGTCGCGAACCCCGTCAGCACCGTCGATCCGATGGTGGAGAGAGCGAGCAGGACCAGGACGGCAAGCCCCCTGAGGTAGCGCACGGGGAGGGATGGCCAGCGAACGTAGGGGATGTTCCACACCTTGTTCATTGCGCTCTGCGTCGCCAGTCCGAGGCCGATGGCCCCGTACAAGAGGAGCAGGCTCCCGATGACGACCGCGAGGGCGCTCCCGGTCAGACCGTGGACCTGGGATTGCAACTGGGAGCCGATGATCGGGAAGCTGCCCAGAGCACTGTCGACGAGGTCCTTGCGCAGTTGGGCGTTGTCGTGCAGGACATAACCGAGGATCGTCGTGAAGAGCATCAACAGCGGGAAGATGGCGAAGAGTCCGTAATAGGCGATCAGCGCCGCCTTGCTGCCCGCCTGGTCGTTGCCGAACTTCTGTAGGACCGCATAAGGGAAACCGAGCACATCGTGTCGTTGCTGGAACTTGTCCGTTCGACGGACGAGGACCTCCGCCCTGCCTGGCCGACGGCTCGCGCCCTCATCCGGGGTTTCGTCGAGGGTCTGTTCCCGCGGGCGGGTCGACGGACGTTCCGGAGCGGTCACGACGACCCACGATAGATCCGAGGGGCTGTCGGGCCTGCAGCCCGACCATGGACCGGCGGCCCAGACGCGCGTGGCTCGAAGCTCAACGGGGAACCGCAGCGACCTCTTGGGCCGCGAACGCGTGGCGCGGTACGCCGACAAGACTGTTCCCGATGAGCACCGCCCCTTCCACCGCACGGCGCCGCGGTGGTGAGCGGAGGCGTCGGTGACCGGGGATGATGCAGCGCCCGGGGCACCCGTGGACCCCGATGCCCCCCGCGGGGGCCCGAGTCTCTCCTACATCCCCGCACTCGACGGGATCCGGGGCGTCGCGATCATCGTCATCATGGGCTACCACGGGGGCGTGTTCCTCACGTCGGGGGGGTTCTATTCCCTCGATACGTTCTTCGCACTCTCGGGCTTCCTCATCACGTCGCTGCTCATTTCCGAATGGCAGAGGTCGACGACGATCCGCCTCGGTCGCTTCTGGGCTCGGCGGGCCCGGCGGCTACTTCCCGCCCTGTTGGTCATGCTGCTCGGGGTCGCCCTCTTCGCCGCCTTCCTGGTTCCCGCGGGCACGTACCCCACCTTGCGCGGTGACGCCTACTCGGCCCTCTTCTACTTCGCCAACTGGCACTTCATCGCGAACGGCTCGAACTACTTCAACCAGACCGCGCTGACCTCTCCGTTGACGCACACCTGGTCGCTCGCCGTCGAGGAGCAGTTCTACCTGATCTGGCCCCTGGTCGTCCTCGGAGTCTTCAAGCTCTGGCGGAGCACCCGGGCCCTGCTCGCCGTGTGCATCGCGGGGGCGCTCGCGTCCGCGATCGAAATGGCCCTTCTCTACTCCCCTGGTGATGTCGATCGCCTCTATTACGGCACCGACACCCGCGCCCAGTCCCTGCTCGTCGGTGCGGCTCTGGCGGCATCGCTCTCGCTCTGGGCTGACCATCGCCGCCGGGCGGGCGCCCTTCCCGCGCCGGCCGACCGGGCCGCCCGACGACTCGGCGGCGATCCGGCATGGGCCGCGCAGACGGTGCGGGGGCGTGCCGTTGTGCTCGCGGTGGGAGTGGCCGGGGTGGCGTTCAGCGCGCTGCTGTGGACCCTGGTCACCTACAACGACGCCCTCGCATACCGCGGTGGCTTCCTTCTGGCGGCACTCGCCACGACGGCCGTCTTGTTCAGCGTGGTGTGCGCCCAGCGCTCCATCCTGGCGCGGTGCCTTTCGGTGGCGCCGCTGCGCTACGTGGGTCGCATCTCCTACGGCATGTACCTCTGGCACTTCCCCCTGTTCATCTACATCGACAACGCACGGACCGGACTCACCGGCTACCCGTTGTTCGCAGTGCGGGTCGCCGTCACGCTGGCCGTCGCCTCGGCCTCCTTCTACGTGATCGAGCGTCCGATCCGACAGGGGAACTTCCTGCGCGGCCGGCGGGCGTGGGCCGTCACGCCGGCGGCTGTCCTGGCCACGGTCGTCGCTCTCGTGGCGGCGACGAATGTCCCCGCGGTGGCTGCCCCGGGGCCGGGGCCGCCGGTTCAACCGACGTCGGCAGCCGGCACCGGACCCCCCGTGAAGACGCTGGTGGTGGGTGACTCCACCGCCCTGACCCTCGACATCGGCCTCAACGAGCACGCGCGTGACTACGGCATCAGGCCGTTCAACGAGGGCATCCTGGGCTGCGGGATCACGAGCGGAGCCGAGTACCAGGAAAAGGGTGTGGATGCCCCGATGGCCGTCCAGTGTGTGGGCTCCCCGCCGCAGACCCAATGGCCCGCGCTCTGGAAGGCGGCCATCGCCAAGGACGATCCGAACGTCGTCATGATCCTGGCCGGACGTTGGGAGGTCTCGAACCGCACCTACGACGGCCACTGGACCAACATCGAGGACCCCACCTACGCGGCCTATGTGCGGCGGGAGCTCACGGACGCGGTGCACCTCGCCGGATCCGGAGGCGCCGCGGTCGTCCTGTTGACGGCTCCTTGCTACGACACGGGCGAGCAACCCGACGGCCAACCATGGCCCGAGGACTCACGGGCTCGTCTGGCCATCTACAACCACCTCGTCCGCAACGTGGCCGCCTCCATCCCGGGCACGACGCTCCTCGACTTCAACGCGATGGCCTGCCCGGGCGGGCACTACGAGGAGTTCATGGACGGCCGGCAGGTACGGCTCGCCGACGGCATCCACTTCACGTTCACGGGGGGTGACGTCTTCGCGTCTCGGATCTGGCCGCTCGTTCTGCGGCTCGGGCACCAGCAGATGGCCGGAGTGGGGACCCGCTGACTCACGGCCGTCGGCACACGGCCCGGATCAGCCGACTCGGCGCAGGATGTTGTGATCGGTGTGGGCGAACGGCTCGTCGAACTCCTTCATCCTGAGAATGGTCACCTCGTCGTAGGACCAGGTGTCATCGCCGAGGGTGATCGTCACCTGGTAGCTCACCGTGCTGGCGTTCTGGGCCAGGTACTTGTTCTCGCCGATGCCGTACTGCGCCTCACCCATCGCGGCCTTCAGCGTGAACTCGGTCGTGTCGGCGGCGGCGGTACCCCCGGCCAGGGTCGTGATGCCCCGGGGAACGACGAAGCCCTTCATGATCTCATCGGTCGCTGCGTCCCAGAGCCAGTAGCCCACTTCGGTGTGGAAGGGGTTCTCCTCGTCGCCACGCCACATGGCGCTCCTGTAGTCGAGGCCGTAGAGGTGCTGGTTCCCGTTGTCGACCGGGCCGAACGGCTTCATCGTGCACTTCTCGAGGTACGGGCTGCCCACCACCTTCCCCTGCGAGTGGGAGAACGCGGTGTCGAGCCCGCCCTTGTCGCTCTCCCATTCGCCGGCAAGCGCTCCCAGCGGTCCCCATTCATTGGCCATGTCTGATCGTTCCCATCTCTCGGCGCGTCGTCGACGAGGAGCCTAGGCCGATCTGCGGAGGGTGGATGGCTTCCGGCCAGCCCGCTCGGCCGCGGCGGATCATCCTTGGGCCTTGGCCCACTCCGCGTCCGACTTCCCGAGCATGAAGGTGATCGTGCCGACGACGACCAGCACCACCAGGGCGATCACCAGGGCAATGACGATGTGGACGTGCAGGACGCACGCCGCTCCCACGAGGGCACCCACGAGCATGGCGGCGATCGCAATGAGCCGCCGTCCCGATCTCGAGCCCTTGCCGCCGACGACCGTGCTGTCGGCGACGATGCCGGTGATGGTCATGGTGAGGACGGTGGTGGTCAGATCGGGGACGGCAACCTGGCGAGCGGCCGCATTCTGCACCCCCATGGCGGTGGCGAGGACGAAGATGAGCGGATAGCGAAATCCGGCCGTCACGGGGCTTCCGCTCACGGACCCCAGAATGACCGAGGCGCCGAGCAGCACCGCCTCGACCGCCGTCACCATGCTGAGCAGGCGGCCCCGATGCGCGCCGTACCTCTTCCCGGCCTGCCCGCCGACGAGGGCGCCCAGGCAGAACGAGGCCAGGGCGACCACGGAGGCGCCGATGGAGAAGCCCGGTGCGCCGGCCAGAGCGAAGCCCAAGAATACGACGTTTCCGGTCATGTTGGCCACGAAGACATGCCCGAGCACCAGGTAGCTGAAGGCATCAACCAGGCCGGTCACCAGGGTCATGGCCACCAGCAGCGGCGGCAACGGTCCGTCCTTACCGGACCGGGAGGGGATGAGGGTCTGGCGGACTTCTGTGATGAAGGTGTGCATTCGGTTTCCTTGTCGTCGCGAGTGTGACCACGGCGGTGCAGCGCTGTCTGCCCGCCCCGCCAGTCTCGTACGGGCGGGTGGGCACTGGGGGGAGAGGATGCGGAGGCCCGGAGGGGCGGAGGGCGGGTGACCCGGGCGCCCGTGCCACGGATCGCCCGATGACCTACCATTTCGGCGTGCCCCCTCGCAGGGCGCCCGGAGAGACATGGGGCTCCCATGGCGCCGAAGCACGAGCGGACGACGCGATCGAGTCGGCGCTCCTGACACTCCTCCAGCGTCACCCCGACGGTGCCGTCTTCGCGATCAGCGGCGGAGGCGTTCCGAGGCCGGTGCCGGTGCCCCGGACCGTGCCGCTCGTCCGACACGAGGTCGCCCAGGGCGACGCCCAGCTGATGGACGAGGTCATTCCGGCCGATCGCGCCGTGGTGGCCAAGCTGTGGGGACAGGCCCGTACCCAGGGGGCCGCCGTGGCCACGGTCCGGCGGGTCAGCGACCCCGAGAACCCGTCGAACCTTTATCTGCTGGACGTGCGGCACAGACACCAGGTGATCATCGGCCTGTTCACCCCGGGCTACTCGTCCGAGGGCGACGAGATCGTGGAGGCCGCCCGCCTCCCCACGCCGCCGCCCCGCCTCGCACGGGCCGTGAAGGACACCAGCGCGGTCTTCACGTGGGTCGATCCCGCCCTCTCGGTCATCCTCGGTTGGGCGCCCGAAGAGCTCATCGGCCAGCGCACGCTCGAATTGGTGCACCCCGACGACCGCGAATTGGGTATCGCGACCTGGTTGGAGATGCTGGACTCGGAAGAGTCGAGCCCCCCTGTCCGGCTGCGGCACAGGCACCGCGACGGCTCATGGGTCTGGCTCGAGGTCACCAACCAGAAGCGCCACGGTGACGGGGACGAGGTGGACATCCTGGCTCAGATGCTCGACGTCTCAGAGGAGATGGCCACCATCGATGCACTGCGCGCCCGGGAGCAGCTCCTGGGTCAGCTGACGGAGACGGTCCCGGTGGGTCTCTTCCATGCGGACCTCGCCGGCAACCTGCTGTTCGCCAACCGGCGGCTCTCCGAGCTGATGGGATCGGCGTTCGGGCCGAGATTGATCGACCAGCTCGCATCGGTCGACCCGGAAGACCGCTCGGAATTGGAGGCTGCCCTCCGTGCGGCCGCAGACGGAACCGAGCTCGACACCATCGTGCGCATCCCCGGAGAAGGTCGGACCCGCCACTGCTCCGTCAGCGTCCGGCCGCTGCGTGACGACTACGGCACGGTCACGGGCTTGACGGGCTGCGTCGAGGACGTCACAGCCAGCGTCCAGAGCCGCAGCGATCTCGAGGTGAAGGCCATCAGCGACCCGCTGACCGGCTGCCTGAACCGTGCCGGCACCCTGGCGGTGCTGCAGGACACGCTGGACCGCGCCCCGGCCGTCGTGAGCGACCCGATGGGGACGGCAGCACTTTTCGTCGACCTCGACGGCTTCAAGCGGGTGAACGACCAGTTCGGTCACGCGACCGGCGACGAGGTGCTCCTCCGCGTGGCGGAACGGATCCGCACGTCCCTGCGCGCGGGCGATGTCGTGGGGCGTCTGGGCGGGGACGAGTTCCTCGTGATCTGCCCGCACGTGGCCGACCCCGGCACCGCATTGGCGATCGCGCGCTCGTTGACGGACCGTGCATTCGGGTCAGCGATCGATCTCGGCACCACCAGCGTGGAGATACGCGCCAGTCTCGGCGTCGCCTGGTCCGACGAACGGAGCGCCCATGCCACGGCGTTGGTCGCCCAGGCCGACGCCGCCATGTACCGATCCAAGCGTGACGGACGATCCGAGCCGGTGCTGTTCGTCGACCCGGCGGTCTGACCGGCGATCGGTCGAGCCAGCCCCTGGTCCGGCGTGGTGCTCGCACCCCCGCCGTCCCGCCAGGACGTGACCCCGGTGGTCACCACGGGCGCGTTCCCGGGTTCCCGGCCTCCGGCCCGCGCGTTGGGGGAAGATGGCCCCATGTCCAGCGTCCCCGAGCCCGTGGGCGAGCAGCGGACGGGCCGTACCGGCGAGCCCCGCTGGCCGATGGCGCTCGCTGTCATCGCGACGGGCGTGCTCCGGGCGACGCTGCCCCACCAGCTGCGCAATGGCGATGCCGCCTGGGTCCTGTTGGTCCTCCTCGTCGTCCTTCTCGCTGTAGTGATCATCGGGGACCCCGGCCGCATCGACCGCGACCGCCCGTGGCTCCACAACCTGACCAGCGTCATCATCGGGCTGATCACCCTCGCCAACGCCGGTGCGGCCGTCCGGCTCGTGGTCGGCATCGTCGACGTGTCCAACTTCACGCAGAACGCCAAGGTACTGCTGGCCAGCGGCGCCGCCATCTGGCTCAGTAACATCATCGCCTTCGCGCTGTGGTACTGGAACCTCGACCGGGGCGGACCGGCGGCGCGCGCCGCGGGCACCGGTCCCAAGCCCGCCCTGATCTTCCCCGAGATGCTCCACAAGGAGCACGTCGAGGAGGGGTGGTATCCCACGTTCGTCGACTACTTCCACTTCTCGTTCGCCACCGCCGCCGCCTTCAGCCCGACCGACGTGTCGGCGGTCAAGATCTGGGCGAAGCTCATGATGATGGCCGAGTCGGCCATCTCCCTCGTGGTCGGCATCCTCGTCGTCGCGCGCGCGGTCAACATCCTGAAATGATCCGCCCGCAGCCCAATGGTCTCCACGGTGAGCGGACGGGCTGACGCCGGCTACCCACCGCCCGCGGGCACGGCCTCCGAGCCGCTCGCCTTCTCGAGCGGGCGGGGTCACTGGGTCTTGGCGGCCACCGTCCTCGGCTCCGGCATCGCCTTTCTCGATTCGACCGTCGTCGGCATCGCGCTCCCCTCCATCGGGCGCGCCTTCCACGGGGGCGTCGGCACGCTGCAGTGGGTCGTCACCGGGTACTCGCTCACGGTGGCCGCCTTCCTCCTCCTCGGGGGCTCCCTCGGAGACCGCTACGGCCGCAAGCGGATCTTCTCGGTCGGGGTCGTCTGGTTCGCGGTCGCGTCGGCCTGTTGCGGTGTGGCCCCGAACGCCACGCTGCTCATCGTGGCGCGGGTGGTCCAGGGCATCGGCGGCGCTCTCCTGACCCCGGCCAGCCTCGCCATCCTGCAGGCCTCGTTCCGTCCCGAGGACCGCGCCCGCGCCATCGGCGCCTGGTCGGGGCTGAGCGGCGTCGCGGCGGCGGCAGGCCCGCTCGTCGGCGGCTATCTCCTCGCCATCGGTTCCTGGCGCTGGGTCTTCTACATCAACCTCCCGGTGGCGGCAGCGGTCCTGGCCATTACCGCGCGCCACGTGCCCGAGACGCGAGATCCGACGAGCACCGGCGGGGTCGACAGCGTCGGCGCAGCGCTCGCCGTCGTCTTCCTGGCCGGCCTGACCTACGGGCTCATCGAGGCCCCGACACGCGGCTGGTCGAGCCCGGCCGTGGTGGCCAGCCTCGTCCTGGCCGCGGTTGCCGCGCCCGCCTTCCTCGTCGTCGAACACCGCCGCGCCAATCCCATGCTGCCGCTCGGGCTGTTCCGCTCCCGCCAGTTCAGCGGGGCCAACGCCGTGACCTTCGCCGTCTACGGCGCCCTCGGGGGCGCCCTGTTCCTGCTGCCGGTGGAGCTGCAGATCGTGGAGCACTACAGCCCGCTCGAGTCCGGACTCGCACTCCTGCCGGTGACGCTGGTCATGCTCGCGCTGTCGGCCCGCTCCGGCCAGCTCTCGACGCGCATCGGCCCTCGCCTCCAAATGACGGCGGGGCCCCTCATCGTCGCCGCCGGCCTCGCACTGCTCACGCGCGCCGCGGACCCGGGGACATATTGGACCCAGGTGTTCCCCGCCGTGCTGCTCTTCGCCTTCGGCCTGGCGGTGACCGTCGCCCCCCTCACGTCCACCGCCATGGGCGCCGCGCCACCCGAGCACTCCGGCATCGCGTCGGCGGTCAACAACGTCGTGTCCCGCGCCGGCGGCCTGCTGGCCGTCGCCGTCCTGCCGCTGCTCGCCGGCCTGACCGGCGCCGCGGCGCTGGGCGCCACCGAGCTGGCCGCCGGATTCCGCACGGCCATGCTCATCTCCGGACTCACCTGCGCCGCCGGCGGTGTCATCGCCGCCCTGACCATTCGCAACCCCTCGCGCGCCCCGGCGCCCGCCTCGCACGACAAGGCATGCTGGTCCTGCGGGGTCAGCGGTCCTCCGGTCCTGGGGGCTCCCCTGGCCGCGGGAAACCGCCCGCACTGAGGCAACGTGCGGGCCGCCCCCGCGTCGACAAAGGTAGGCGCATGCCACGCACCGTTCGCTCGGCCACGCCGCAGGTCTTCGCCCCGGGCTCCCTGGGCCCGCTCACGCTGCGCAACCGGATCATCAAGGCCGCCACCTTCGAGGGCGTGATGCCCGGTGGCAAGGTCAGCGACGCACTGGTCGAGTTCCACCGCCGGGTGGCTGCGGGCGGCGCCGCCATGTCGACGGTGGCCTACCTCGCCGTGTCGCCCGAGGGCCGCACCGACCGCCACTGCCTGCGCCTCGACGAGGCCACCGTGCCGGGTCTGCGTCGCCTCACCGACGCCGTGCACGCCGAGGGCGCCGCGGTCGCAGCGCAGATCGGCCATGCCGGGCCGGTCGCCAACGCGCGCTCCAACGGGGCTCCCGCGCTCTCGCCCTCGGGCGGCTTCACCCCCATGGGGTCGCGCCTACGCGCCGTCGACGTGGCCGGCATCGAGCGCATCACCGAGGACTACCGGCGGGCTGCCGCGCTGGCGGTCGAGGCGGGCTTCGACTCCATCGAGGTGCATGTCGGCCACAACTACCTCCTGAGCGCGTTCTTGAGCCCCAAGCTCAACCGCCGCGACGACCAGTTCGGTGGCTCGGTGGAGAACCGCGCCCGCTTCGCCCGCAACGTCCTGCGGACCGTGCGCGACGCCGTGGGACCCACGGCGGCCGTGACGGCCAAGCTCAACATGGCCGACGGCGTGGACGGCGGGCTCTGGCTCGACGAGAGCGTCCAGGTCGCCACACTCTTCGAGGCCGACGGCGCACTCGACGCGCTCGAGCTCACGGGGGGCAGCTCGCTCGCCAACCCCATGTACCTCTTCCGGGGCGATGCCCCGCTGTCGGAGTTCGGGGCCACCCTGCCGGCGGCCGTCCGGCTCGGGTTCCGGGTCGTCGGCCACCGCTTCCTCAAGTCCTACCCCTACGAAGAGGCCTTCTTCCTCCCCTACGCGCGGCAGTTCAAGGCCGCCCTGTCCACCCCGCTCATCCTCCTCGGCGGCATCACCGAGCTGGCGACGATCGAGTCGGCACTGGCCGAGGGCTTCGCGTTCGTCGCCATGGCCCGTGCCCTGCTGCGCGAACCCGACCTGCCGAACCGCATGCAGGCGGGCTCGGCGAGCACCTCGCTGTGCATCCACTGCAACAAGTGCATGCCCACCATCTACTCGGGCACGCGCTGCGTCCTGGTGGACGACCGCCCCGGTTCCGCCTAAGCCCCGACCGGCGGCCGGCGCGCCGCCCACGGGGACGCCTCTTCGAGCTGTCCCGCCAGGGAGAGCAGCGTCTCCTCGTCGCCGAAGCGCCCGACGAACTGCACGCCGATGGGCAACCCGCCGTCGTTCCAGTGCAGGGGCAGCGAGATCCCCGGCTGGCCCGTCACGTTGAAGGGCGGGGTGAAGGGCACGTAGGCCGCGGCACGGAAGAGACCGGTGAGCGGCTCGCCCGGAGGCGAGTCGAAGGTCCCGAGCGGCGCCGGCGGCTCGCCGAGCGTCGGAGTCAGCAGGACGTCGATGCCTTCGAAGTAGTCCGCGATCTGGCGGCTGATCTTCTGCAGCTCCTGGACCGAGGCGAGGTACTGGGCGCCGTTGAGGGAGCGGCCGAGCTCGATGAGGGCCCAGCTCAACGGCTCCACGTCGCCCTCCTCCGCGCTCTGGCCCACCCGGGCCTCCCAGTCGCCGATCGTCCAGGCGTTGCTGCAGGCCCACTGGTTGATGAAGTGGGTGGTGAAGGCGTCGCCGTCGACCGACAGCGCCGCCTCCTCCACCTGGTGGCCGAGGGACTCGCACAGCGAAGCCGTGGCCCGGACCGCGGCGACGCAGTCCGCGTGCACCTCGCTGCCGGTCGGCGAGGCCACCATGACCGCCACCCGCAGCCGGGACGGCGCGGTGGCTGCAGCGGCGGCGAAGGAGGGACCGCGCAACGGGGGGGCCCAGTAGGGGTCACCGGGCACCGGTCCGGCGGTGACGTCGAGGATGGCGGCGCTGTCGCGCACGGACCGGCTCACCACGTGCTCGACCACCAGCCCGCCCATCATGTCGCCGTACTGGGGCGCCAGGGAGTTGCGCCCCCGGGTCGGCTTGAGCCCGACGAGGCCGCAGCACGAGGCGGGAATCCTGATCGACCCGCCCCCGTCGTTGGCGTGGGCGACCGGCACCATGCCCGACGCCACGGCCGCCGCCGACCCGCCGGAGGACCCCCCGGTCGAGTGCTCCGTGCTCCACGGGTTGCGCGAGGGCCCGAAGCGGCGCGGCTCGGCCGTCGGGAGGATGCCGAACTCGGGTGTGTTGGTCTTGCCGCAGACGACGAACCCGGCGTCGACGTAGCGCCGTGTCAGCTCCTGGGTCACCGTCGACGTGTAGTCGCCCGAGAAGTCGCTTCCCTCGTTGAACGGCGTGCCCTCCAGCTCCGCCCCGAGGTCCTTCAACAAGAACGGCACCCCGCGGAACGGCCCCTCGGGCAGCTCGCCGGCCGCCTCCGTGCGGGCCCGGTCGAAGAGCTCGTGGATGACCGCGTTCAGCTGCGGGTTCAGCTTCTCAATGCGCGTGATGGCCTCGTCGACGAGCTCGGTCGGGGAGGCCTCCCCCGTGCGGACCAACTCCGCCTGTGCCGTCGCATCCAGCCATGCCGTGTCCTCGCTCATCGCGCCACGGTAGCGAGGTGCGCCGCGACGCGCTCGCGGAGGGTCAGGCGCCCACGGACTCGGCGGCGGGTTCCGGCCGCCGCGCTCCGGTCCGGATGGCGATGGCCTCGGTCACCGTCACGTCGGCGCCGCAGGACAGGCAGCGGCGGCGGTCGTCGAGCTCGCCCCCGCAACCGCGGTGCTGGAGGATCATGGGCCGCTCGCCGTCGAGTCCGTAGCGGTCACCCCACTGCAGGAGGGCGACGAGCACGGGCCAGAGGTCGGCGCCCTTCTCGGTCAGGCGGTACTCGCTGCGCGGCGGGCGCTCCTGGTAGGGGCGCTTGACGAGGATCCCCTCCTCCACCAGGCGCTCGAGGCGGGACTGGAGGATGTTGCGCGCCACCCCCAGATCGCGCTGGAGGTCGTCGAAGCGCCGGATGCCGAGGAAGACGTCGCGGACGATCAGGAGGGTCCACCGCTCGCCCACCACCTCGAGCGTCGACGCCACCGGGCAGTACTGGCTCGGGTAGTCACGCTTCAGCATCCCCCCAGTCTACAGCCGATTTCATCCCAATAGGTTGTTTTATGCAACTTTCTTGGTACAGTACGTTTCATGACAGAACTGATGGTCCGCCCCGGTGCCCCCGGCGAGCGCTCCCGCCCCGTGCTCACCGCCCTGATCGTGCTCACGGGGGTGTTCCTGTCCTCGCTCGACCTCTTCATCGTCAACATCGCCTTCCCGAGCATCTCGGCAGGCTTCCACGGGGAGAGCCTGAGCTCGCTGTCATGGGTGCTGAGCGCGTACACGATCGTCTTCGCCGCCGCCCTCGTGCCGGCCGGTCGCTGGGCCGACCGCGCCGGGCGCAAGAAGGCCTTCCTCATCGGGCTGGCGATCTTCACCGCCTCCTCGGCGCTCTGCGCGCTCGCCCCCTCGCTCGGCTTCCTCGTCGCCGCTCGCATCCTGCAGGCGACGGGCGGGGCGCTCATGCTGCCCACCTCGCTCGGGCTGCTCCTCCCGGCGTTCGGTCCCGAGCGCAAGGGAGCCGCCATCGGGCTGTGGTCCGCGGTCGGCGGTGCCGCCGCCGCCTTCGGTCCCCCCATCGGCGGGCTCCTGGTGCAGGTGAGCTGGCGCTGGGTGTTCCTCGTGAACCTGCCCTTCAGCGTGCTGGCGCTCGTGTTCGGACTTCGGCTGCTGCGCGAGGTGCGCGACCCGGCGGCCCACAAGTCCGACCTGCTCGGTGCCGCGCTGCTCTCGGTGTCGGTGGCGAGCCTGGTGGCCGCCATCGTCGAGGGCTCGGACTGGGGCTGGACCAGCGCGCGCATCGTCGGGGCCTTCCTGGTGGCCCTCGCCTCGGGCGCCTGGCTCGTCGTGCGTTCGCTGCGCCACGCGAACCCCATCATCGAGCCCGCCGTGATCCGGCACCGCGCCGTCGCTCTGGCCGACGTCAGCTCGCTCGCCTTCTTCAGCGGCTTCGGCGCGCTGGTGCTCGGTGGCGTGCTGTTCCTCACCGGGGTCTGGCACGAGTCGATCCTGCGTGCCGGCTTCATGATCGCCCCCGGCCCCCTTCTGGCCGCGCTGACGGCCTTCCCCGGCGGACTGCTCGGGGCCCGCCTCGGGCACCGCGCCGTCGGCACCGTCGGGTCGCTGCTCTTCGCCGCCGGCGGCCTGTGGTGGATCACCCACGCCGGCGCCGTGCCGGATTGGGCCGGCGCCTACCTCCCCGGCAGCATCGTCAGCGGCATCGGCGTGGGGCTCATGCTCCCCTCGCTCGGCGGTGCCGCCACCGCCCCGCTGCCCCCGCAGCGCTTCGCCACGGGCTCCGCGCTCTACGCCATGACGCGCCAGATCGGCATCGCCCTCGGGGTGGCGTGCCTCGTCGCCATCCTGGGTGCCACCACGGGCGCATCCGCCGTCACGGCCTTCCACCACGCCTGGATCTTCATGATCGCCTGCAGCCTGCTGGCCGGCGCGGTCCTGCAGGGCATCGGCGCCCGCGTCACCGAGACCGCCGACGCCGGGGCGGTGGCACTGGACGAGGCGCCCGAGGTGGACGCCACGGGCTACGCGCTGGCGGCCGGCAAATAGGACGGGTTGGCCACCAGCAGCTGGTCGCGGGCGGACGCGGCGAGGGCGGCGGCCACCGGCTCCCACCCCTCGTCGAAGTCCCCCGCCCGGATGGCCGCCGCCAGGGCGGCGTCGTCCGTGATCCCGAGGTCGCGCAGCCGGTTGGTGTGGGCGACCGCCACCTCGCGGCCGTAGACGAGCTCGCGCTCCACGATGGCCAAGGCGTTGCGCGCCACCCGCGCCTCGAAGCGCACGCCGCCCTCGCCGCGTTCCATCACGGCCGATTCGAGGTACTCGCGCACCGCCTCGACGAGCTCGGCCGCCGTCGGCCTCCCGAAGGGCGCCACCGGGTTGCCCTTGGCCACCGGCTCGGGGGCGGGGTCGCCCGGGGCGACGCCGAGCAGCGTGAAGAGGTCCCACTCGCTCTCGCAGACCCGCCGCCCGATGGCGGCCAGCTCCACCGAGCGGGTCGACCCGCTCAGGTGGGCGGAGGCCTGCAGGGAGCAGATGACCGCCCACTTGACCGTGGCCTGCACCTGCCACCAGTGCACCCGGTCGCGGTCCATCGCCTCGCCGCCGGCCGCGGCGTACGACCCGAGCAGCTCCTCGAGGGTGCCGAAGCCGCCCACCTCGGCGGGGCCCCCGAAGCGCCAGGCCGGGGCGCAGAGCCACCCGATGTCCTCGGCCGGGTCGCCCGCGTGGGCCAGCTCCCAGTCGAGGACGCCCCGCAGGCCGCCGGGGCCGACCAGGAAGTTGCCGAGGCGGAAGTCGCCGTGCACCGTGACCCGCGGCCCGGCCGCCGGGCGGTGCCGTTCCAGCCAGCGGACCCCGAGCTCGAGCGCGGGGCGCGCCTCGCCCAGCGCGTCCAGGAAGGACAGGGGGTCGCCGAGGGGATCGGCGCTCGGCAGCCCGTCGATAGAGCCCGGGTCGATGGTGTGGACGGCGGCCAGCGCGCCGGCGCACTGCGATGTCAGGGCGCGCCGGGCCGCGGCCCACTCCGCGTCGCGCAGGATCTTGCGCGGGATGGTCTCGCCCTCCAGCCACTCCACCACCAGCCAGTCGGCGCCCAGGTCGTCGCCCACGCCCATGGCCACGACGGCGGGCACCGGGACCCCGACCGCGCGCGCCGCGAGGAGCAGAGAGCGCTCCATCGGGACCTTCCCGGCCTGGGTGCCGAGGTCACCGCGGTCCATCTGGAGGATGAGCCGGCGCGGGGGCGCGCCGGTCGCTTCGAGCTCGAACGCGCTCGTGACCCGCGAGGCGCCGCCCGAGAGCCGGTGCAGGTCCCGTACGGTCCCGCCGAGATGCGCGCCGAGCGCCGCCGCGACCTCGTCGCTGCGCAGAGGTGCCATGGGGTCGGCTAGGTGACGGGGACGACGGGCCTCCCGCCGTCGTCGAGCTGGTGGAGGTACTCGCAGATGCCGTAGCCGGTCCGGGTCCGGCCGGCCGGTTCGGTGTAGGTCCAGCGCGCCAGCCCCTCGTTGACCATCGTGCCACCGGCCTGGCCTATGTCGGCCACCCGCAGCACGTCGCCGCGCAGCGGGTAGACGCGGCCCTTCTTGTCGTGGACCTCGAGGTGCACGACCCGGTGCGTCACGCCGTCGTCGGCCAGCTCGGTGCGCACGTCCCATTCACGGACCGAGGTCGCCCGGTCGCCGTCCCAGACCCAGCCCCGGTGCAGGTCGCCGGCGTCGGTACCGAGGCGGATGCCGCCGAAGTGCAGGTCCTCGCCGACGTCACCGTCGCTGAAATTGATGGAGAACCAGCGCCACATCCTCGGGCCGCCCCATCGCCGCGGCCCCCAGGAGCGGTCGCGGTTGCCGTGCGCGCCGCGCCACTCGTGGCCGACGCCGTCGACCGTGAGGATGCCGCTCCAGCGGCCCGCCTGCTCCAGATGCCCCTTGCCGACCGTGCCCGCGGCGGCGGCCGCTTCGGCGGACTTGGGGCCTCCGCTCGGCTGCCCGTCCGTGCCGACGGCGGGCGTGACGGCGTCGAAGCGCACGTCGAGCGAGACGGGGACCGGGTGGGTCGCGGTCTCCCCTCGCACGCACGGGCGGGCCCGTACCTCACCCTCCATGGTCAGTCGCCACGACTGCAGCGGCTCGAGCATCTCGTAGCGGACGTCGCCGACCTGGAGCACGCTGTCGACCATCTCCCGCTGCTCCTTCACCGAGCGGTACTCGCCCAGCTCGCCGCCGGGGAGCCACAGGGACATCCCGACGTCCATCGTCCCCTCGTTGGGCCGGATGCCGATGCGGCTGAAGAGACCCGAGTCCGTTCCGGGGTCGTACGCGTTGAAGTAGTACGACTCGCTCCAGGCGGTGTCCCCTTCGACCGGGTGGGCGAGGTCGTGGCGGGCGTCGAGGATCGGCATCGCTACACCATTGTCTGTCCGGCGCTCACGTTCAACGCCTCGCCGGTGACCCCGGCCGCCGCCTCGGAGAGCAGCCAGCAGATGGCGCTGGCGATCTCCTCCGCGCTCTGCAGGCGGCCCAGCGGGATCTCACGGGCGATGTAGGCCGCCAGACCCTCGGGGCCGCCCATGAGGTTCTCGAACATGGAGTCCTTGTTCATCAGGTCGGTGTCGACCGTGCCGGGACACACCGCGTTGACCGCGATGCCGGCCGACCCGAGCTCGAGCGCCATGGTCTGGGTCATCAGGATCACGCCGGCCTTGGCCGCGCAGTAGGGGCCGAGGAAGGGGAAGCCCCGCTTCCCCGCCTGGCTCGACACGTTGCAGATCCGGCCGCCCACACCGTCGGCCACCATGCGGGTGGCACAGGCCCGCGAGACCAGCCAGGTCCCGACCACGTTGACGTCGAGCACGCGGCGGAACTCGGCGACCCCGACATTGAGCAACGGGCCGAGGCCGAACCCGGGACCGCTGCCGCCGGCGACGTTGGCCACCAGCGTGATCGTTCCCAGGTCCTCGCTGACCCGGGCCACGGCGGCCTCCACGGCGTCCTCGTCCGACACGTCGGCCTGCACGGTCAGAGCCCGCACCCCGAGGGACGTCAGCTCGGTGGCGAGCGAGTCCAGGTCGTCGTCGCTGGCGGTGCCGTGCAACGGAGCGTCCTCGTAGGGCCGGGCGATGTCCAGGCACGCCACGTCCGCCCCGCCCCGCGCCAGCCCCAGCGCCGTGGCCCGGCCGATGCCCCGCGGTCGCGCCGCGCCGGTCACGAGCGCGACCCGGCCCGCGAACGGGCGCTGCCCAGGTCCTTGTGTGAAACTCACCGGGCAAACGTAGCGACGAATGCGGGCGGCCGCGCCGCCCGGGGGGTGGTACCGGAGTGCGTGCCGCAGTGACGAGGGGCGGAAGGCTGGTCGTGGGCGAGGTGCCCGACCCCGTGCCGTCCTCGGGCCACGTCGTGGTGCGCTCGCTGGCGGCGGGCATCTGCGGATCCGACCTCCACGCTCTCGCCGACTTCCCGCATTTCACCGGGCTGATGGACTCGGTGGGCGTGCCCGCCCTCGACCCGGATTCCGACTGCGTGTTCGGCCACGAATTCTGCGCCGAAGTGGTGGAGCACGGGCCCGACACCGCCGCCACGCTGCCCGTGGGGACCCGCGTCTGCTCGGTGCCCATCATCCTCGGGCCGACCGGGGTGGAACAGATCGGCTACTCCAACGCCTACCCGGGCGCCCTGGCCGAGCACATGGTGCTCCAGGAGCTGTTGTGCCTCCCGGTGCCCGACGCCGTCAGCACCGAGCTCGCCGCGCTGACCGAGCCGCTGGCCGTGGGCGAGCACGCCGTGGGTCTGGCCGGTCTCACCGAGAGCCAGCCCTGCCTCGTCGTCGGGTGCGGCCCGGTCGGCCTGGCCGTGATTGCCGCGCTGAAGGGACGGGGCCACGGGCCCGTCCTCGCCGCCGACTACTCCCCGACCCGCCGGCGCCTGGCCGAGGCCTTCGGAGCCGACGAGGTCCTCGATCCCGCCGAGGCCTCACCCCACGAGCGCTGGTCCGACTTCGGCATCGCCCGCACCGTCATGGAGCGCATCGGGGCGGGCATGCTCGGGGCCGCCGTGAAGGACCCGGTCATCTTCGAGGCGGTGGGCGTGCCGGGCATGCTCCAGTCCCTCCTCGCCGAGGCCCCGCCGCACAGCCGGATCGTCGTGGTGGGGGTCTGCATGCACACCGACGCCATCGAGCCCTTCATGGCGGTGACCAAGGAGATGGAGCTCCGCTTCTCCTTCGGCTACACGCCCGACGAGTTCGCCGCCACGCTGGCCCGCCTGGCCGCCGGTGTCCCCGGCGCCGATCTGCTGGTCACCTCCGCGGTCGACCTGGCCGGCGCACCGGGTGCCTTCGAGACCCTGCGCACACCGGGCGAGCACGGCAAGATCCTCGTGACGCCGTAGCGACGCCACCCCGACGACACCGACAGACGACGACACCGAAAGACATGGAGAGCGATGACGACCATTGACGCCGACGGCCGACTCGGGTTCGGGATCTTCCTGGCCCCGTTCCATCCGGTGGGCCAGAACCCGACGCTGGCGCTCGAACGCGACCTCCAGCTGATCGAGCACCTCGACGAGCTGGGGTTCGACGAGGCCTGGTTCGGCGAGCACCACTCGGCCGGCTACGAGATCATCGCCTCGCCCGAGGTGTTCATCGCCGCCGCCGCCCAGCGCACCAGGCACATCCGCCTGGGCACGGGCGTCTCGTCCCTCCCGTACCACCACCCGTTCATGCTCGCCGACCGCATGGTGCTCCTCGACCACCTGACGCGGGGCCGCGTCATGCTGGGCGTCGGCCCCGGCGCGCTCCCCTCCGACGCCTTCATGATGGGCATCGACCCCGCCAAACAGCGCGACATGATGGAGGAGTCGCTCGAAGCGATCCTGCTGCTGCTGGCGGGCGAGACGGTCACCATGGAGACCGAGTGGTTCAAGCTCGTGAAGGCCCGCCTCCAGCTGCTGCCCTCCCAGCGGCCCTTCCCCGTGGCCGTCGCCGCGCAGGTGTCACCGGCCGGGCCGCGGGCGGCCGGCCGCTTCGGCTGCAGCCTGCTCTCGCTCGGTGCCACGACGACCGGGGGCTTCGACGTGCTGGGCTCGCACTGGGAGGTCATGGAGCAGCGCGCCGCAGAATTCTCCACCACCGTCGACCGCAACGATTGGCGGCTGGTCGGGCCGATGCACATCGCCGACACCAAGGAGCAGGCGGTGGCCGACGTCGCCTTCGGGCTCGCCGACTGGGTGGACTACTTCGAGCGGGTGGCCGCCCTGCCCCTGGCGCCCGACACCGAGAACTTCGAGTCCCTCGTCGACGCCCTCAACGCATCGGGCCTCGCGGTCATCGGCACGGTGGACGACGCCATCGCGCAGATCGAACGGCTGCAGGCCCAATCCGGTGGCTTCGGCACCTACCTGCTCATGGGCCACGAGTGGGCCGACACCGCCGCCACCCGGCACTCCTACGAGCTGATCGCGCGCTACGTGGCACCGCGCTTCGGGGACTCCGCGGCGTCGCTCACCCGGAGCCGGGACTGGGCCGCCGAGAACCGACCGGAGTTCATCGGCAGCGCGGTCAACGCCGTGATGTCGGCCATTCAGACGCACCAGGAGGAGAGGGCCCAGAAGGCCGAGACGCAGGAGGCGACCCCCCGTGGCTGACATCACGCACGAGCAGATCCCGGCGAACGGGATCCAACTGCACGTGGCGGTCGCCGGCCCGGCCGACGGCCCCCCCGTGGTGCTCTGCCACGGCTTCCCCGAGCTCTGGTACTCGTGGCGCCACCAGCTCGGTGCGCTGGCCGACGCCGGTTACCGGGCCATGGCCCCCGACCTGCGGGGCTACGGCGCCAGCGCGCGTCCGAACGAGGTCAGCGACTACGGGTCCGACAAGCTGACCGGCGACATGGCGGGCCTGCTCGACCACTACGGCTACGAGCAGGCGGCCTTCGTCGGCCACGACTGGGGCGCGATGCTGGTCTGGGAGATGGGGCGTCTCCGCCCCGAGCGGGTGTCGTCCATCTGCAACATGAGCGTCCCCTACACGAACTCGCCCGCGCCGCCCACGCAGATCTTCGAGGTGATCTTCGAGGGGAAGTTCTTCTACATGCTCTACTTCCAGCCCGTCGGTCCCGCCGAGGCGGAGTTCGAGGCGGACCCGCGCCTGTTCCTGCGCACCATGCTCTACGCCGCCGGCGGCGAGGGGATGGCCAACGCGAACCCGCTGCCCGACGCCCCCCGCGAGGGCACCCGCTTCATGGACATCCTGCCGCCCGCGCCCGACGTCCTCCCGGACTGGATCAGCGAGGGCGACGTCGACGTGTACGCCGCGGCCTTCAAGGAGAGCGGCTTCTTCGGGCCGGTCAGCTTCTACCGCAACATGGACGCCAACTGGGAGCGGGCGAAGGACATTCCGGCCTCCGTCTACACCATGCCCACCGCCTTCATCACGGGGTCGCTCGACCCCGTGAACTCCATGATGCCGGGGGCGGCCGAGGCCATGGCCGAGGCGCTCCCCGACTTCCGCGGCGGCACCGTCGTCGACGGGGCCGGCCACTGGGTGCAGCAGGAGCGGCCGACCGAGACCAACGCCGCGCTGCTGGAGTTCCTCGCCGCCACGAGATGAGCGGCCTCGTCCCCCTGCCGGCCCAACCGCCGGGGGTTCCGTGGCCGGCCGCGCTGTGGCCGACGGGGGACCCGCCACCCGGCGTGGACCTGGCGCCGCTGCTCGACCAGGCCTTCGACGACGAGGGGCCGCTCGCCACCACGTTCGCCGTGCTCGTCGTCCACGGCGGCACGGTCGTGGCCGAGCGCTACGGCGGGGCCCTCGAGCACTTCGACCGCCCGCCCACCCCCGTGACCGCCGAGGTGCCGCTGCTCAGCTGGTCGATGGCCAAGTCCATGCTGCACGCCGTGGTCGGCCTGCTGGTCGGCGACGGGCGGCTGGACCTCGACGCTCCGGCCGAGGTGCCGGAGTGGTCGGCTCTGAACGACCCCCGCCACGCCATCACGCTGCGCCAGCTGCTCGCCATGCGCGACGGGCTCGACTTCGTGGAGGACTACGTCGACGACAGGGTGTCCGACGTGATGCACATGCTCTTCGGCGAGGGGCAGTCCGACATGGCCCACTTCGCCGCCGACCGCCCGCTGGCTGCTGCGCCGGGGACCCGGTTCAACTACTCGTCGGGGACCTCGAACATCATCTCGGGCGTCGTCGCCCGGGCGGTGGGGCCGGGTGAGGACTACGCCCGCTTCCTGCACGGCCGCCTCTTCGGGCCCATCGGCATGGCGAGCGCCGACCCCGAATTCGACGAGGCCGGGACCTGGGTCGCCTCGTCCTACGTGCATGCCACCGGGCGCGACTTCGCCCGCTTCGGGCTGCTGTACCTGCGCGACGGCATGTGGGACGGCGTGCGGATCCTCCCGCCCGGCTGGGTCGACTACGGCCGCACCTGGGCCTCGGTGGACCCCGACGACGGCGACCCCTACGGCGCCCATTGGTACGGCGTCGTGGGCGACACGCTGGGCACCTTCCGCGCCGCGGGCTACGAGGGGCAGTCGATCACGATCTGCCCCACCCTCGACCTCGTCGTGGTGCGCCTCGGCAAGACACCGCTGGAGCGCAAGGCGAACCTGGTGCCCTGGCGCGCCGCCATGGTGCAGGCGTTCGCCGGGGCCCGCTGAACGAGGCCCTCAGGCGTTCTTCGGGCTGGCGATGAACACCGGGATCTGGCGGTCCGTCTTCTCCTGGTATTCGGCGTAGGGCGGGTAGGCGGCCACGGAGCGCTCCCACCACTGCGCTTTCTCGTCCCCGCTGACTTCGCGCACGTTGACCGCGAAGGGCTCGGACCCGTCCTGGATCACGACCTCGTCGGGGTGGGCCACCAGGTTGTGGAACCACTCGGGGTTCTCGGGCGCCCCGCCCTTGGAGGCCACCAGCGCGTACTCGCCGTCGTGCTCCACCTTCATGACCGGGTTCTTGCGGACCTTGCCGCTCTTGGCGCCCCGGGTGGCCACCACGATGATGGGCATCCCCGTGTCGAGCAGGGTGTTGGCCCGCTGGCCCCCGGACGCCTCGTACTCGGCCACCTGGTCGCGGACCCACTGGGACGGGCTGGGCTCGTACTCACCTTGAAGTGTCGTCATAGGGCGATCGTATTGGCCCGGGCTACTGTCCGTCCGTGGCCCGCGAACCCATGGCGCCCGGCGACGTCCTCGCCCTCCACGACAGCCTGTCCAACTGGGGGCGCTGGGGCGAGGACGACCAGCTGGGGGCGCTCAACTTGATCACGCCCGAGGTGACCGCGGCCGCCGCCGCGACCGTCCAGGTGGGGCGCACCGTCTCGTGCGCCCGCCCGCTCGACACGCGCCCCGCGGTCGACAACCCCCAACCGGTGGCCCACCACATGATCGGCACGGCGACCGAGGGCGGCGGCGCGGACTACATCGCCCTGGCGCCCCACGGCTTCGCCACCAGCCACATCGACGCCCTGTGCCACATCTTCCACGACGGCAGGATCTACAACGGCTACCCGGCGGAGACCGTCACCGCCCACGGCGCCACCCGCCTGGGCATCCACCACCTCCAGACCGGGATCGTGACGCGGGGGGTGCTGCTCGACATCCCGGCGCTCTGGGGCGTCGACGCCCTGGCGCCGGGCGAGGCGGTGTTCCCTGAGGACCTCGAGGCGGCCGAGGAGAAGGCCGGTCTCGTCGTGCGCGCCGGCGACGCGCTCCTGGTGCGCACGGGACGATGGCGCTGGCGCGCCGAGCACGGCCCGTGGGACGCCGGCACCCTGGCGGCCGGGCTGGACGCCTCGTGCCTGCCGTGGCTGCGCGACCGGGACGTGGCGACGCTGGGCAGCGACGGCGTCTCCGACGTCCTGCCCTCCGGCGTCGAGGGCGTGACCATGCCGATCCACACCGTGGCCATCGTCGCCCTGGGTGTCCACCTGATGGACAACCTGGACCTCGACGGCATCGCCGCAGCGTGCTCCGAGGAGCGGCGCTGGGAATTCCTCCTCACGGTGGCGCCGCTGGTGCTGCGCCGCGGCACGGCGTCACCGGTGAACCCGATCGCCCTCTTCTGATCTGCCGAACTCCGGCCGGGGTGCGACCCGACCGCCGCGCTCAGCTCGGCGTGCCGCTCACCACGGGTGCGTTGAGGTGGATGCTCCCCGCCGAGCCGTAGAAGCCGGTGTCGCCGTAGCCGAAGATGCCACCGTCAGAGGCGGTCAGCCAGTAGCCGGCGCCGTCGAAGGTGCTCATCATCGCCACGATGGGCTTGTTGAGGGGCTGGCCCCCGCGTGAGCCCAAGAACGAGGCGTCGCCGTAGTTGAAGATGCCCCCGTCACTCGCCACGAGCCAGTACCCCAGCCCGGTGGCGTCGGCGGCCATGCCGACGATGGGCTTGTTGAGGGGCTGGCCACCGCGTGAGCCGTAGAAGCCGGCGTCGCCGTAGTTGAAGATGCCCCCGTCGCTCGCCACGAGCCAGTAGCCGTGGCCGTCGGGGGTGGCCGCCATGGCGACGATGGGCTTGTTGAGGTGGATGCTCCCCGTCGAGCCGTAGAAGCCGGCATCGCCGTAGTTGAAGATGCCGCCGTCGGTGGCCACCAGCCAGTAGCCCCCGCCGTCGGGGGTGGCCGCCATGCCCACGATGGGCGCGTTGAGCTTCAGGCTGCCCGTCGAGCCGTGGAAGAGGGCGTTGCCGTAGCTGAAGATACCCCCGTCGGAGCCGACCTCCCAGTAGCCCCCGTTGCCCGGGGTGGCCGCCATGCCGACCATGGGCGCGTTGATCGCCTGGCCGCCCCGCGAGCCGTGGAAGTTCGCGCTGCCGTAGTTGAAGATGCCGCCGTCGGAGGCCACCGAGTAGTAGCCCTCCGGCGGGGTGTAGGTGTCGTTCAGCCCGAACTCGTTGCCCGAGGCGTCCTCGAAGTCGCCGACGGCCTCACAGGCGCTCCTCGAGCCGCAATCCACTGACTCGAGGAAGGACGATGCCTGGGCGCCTGTGCCGGCGTTGGCCGGGACGGGTGCGACGACATTGCTCCACGAGCCCCCCGACGACGAGTCGAGGAGGGCCACGTCCTTGCCCGAGTTCGAATTGTTGCGGTAGTCGCCCACGGCCGTGCACTGAGTCCCGGAGAGGCACGAGACGGAATCGAGCTCGGCACCCATGTGGGCACCGGTCGCCGCGTCGGCCGGCTGCGGACCCTCCGTGGCGGTGATCGTGGCGCCGTTGACCGTGTCGATCAGCGGGCGGGAGACGTCGTTCGCCTGGTCGTCGTAGTAGCCGACTGCGTTGCAGATGCCGTCGAAGGTGCAGGCCACGTCGTCGAGGCCCGCTTCCTGGTTCCCACCGGTCCCGCCGTTGGCAGGCTCGGGGGCCATCGCCGTGCTCCACGCCCCGCCGGCGTACTGCGCGAGCAGCCCGTGATCGTTGTCCGACGAGTCCGCGACCTGACCGGCCGCCTCGCAGATCGCTCCGGAGCACGAGATCGACGTCAGCTCGCTGTACTCGTTCGTCCCCGTGTCGGAGCCCGGGGGCAGTGCGAGGGCGTCGACGGTCCAGGAGGTGCCCATGGGCTGGAAGACGAGGGCCTGCTCGTCGTCGCTGGCGTTGACGTAGTACCCCACGGCGGCGCACGGACCTACGCTCGGGCACGAGACGTCCTTGAGGTAGACCTCCTGGTGGGTGCCCGCGTCCGCCGGCTGTGGCGCCGCCTGGGCGCTCCACACGCCGCCGCTGTAGGTGTCGATCAGGCCGTACTCGTGGTCACCGGTCCCGTTGACGCTCTTGTAGTCGCCGACGGCGATACAGCTCTGGGCGCTCTGGCAGTCGACCGACTTGAGAAAGGCGCCGAAGCCCGAGCCGGTGGCGGCATCAGGAGGCAGCGGCGCCTCCATGTCGGACCACGTGCCGCCGGTCAGCGTCTCGATGACAGCGTGAAAGCGGTCGGTCGAATCCTCGTAGTCGCCGAGCGCGACGCACCTGCCCTCTGACGGGCAGGTCACGGTTTCGATGAACGCAGCCTGGCTCGGTGCGGCGTCAGAGGGAAGGGGTGCTGCGACCACAGACCATGAGCCCCCCGACTTGACGCCGAGCAGTGCCTGGTCGATGTGGGCTGAATCCTCGTAGGACCCTCCCGCCCCGCAGAACGCTGCCGACACGCACGACACCGAGGCCCACCCGCTGCTCGGGTCCGGCGACGCCGGGGCGTTCGGTCCGCTCGGCAACGGGGTCTGCGCCCCGGTCCAACCGGGGGTGGGTGCGGCCGCCGTCGCGGCGCCGGTGGCGAAGAGGCCGCCCAGGGCTCCGGTGCCGAGGGCCAGGACGCCGTCGACGGCGATGACAGTGTTGCGCCGCAACCTCGACGGGGTCACCCGACCCGAAGCGTGTCGCCGGGTACGGGTGTGACTGGCCTTGGACACGAGCTACCTCCGCGGTCTCGATCCCCCAACGCAATATAGGGAAGAAAGTCACCGGGGGCAACGACCTCGGGCCCGGTTGTCTGATCTTTGACCCGTCGCGTGACCAGCGCGTGCCGCCCGGCACGCACGCAACGTGACGACCGGAGCTCAGGCCCCCTCGTAGGCGAACCCGAGGTCGGGCGCGCTGAGGATGGCGCGGAAGGGGATCCCCTCGGCGGCCGCCATGGCCTCGACCGTCCCGCCGCGATCGACCACGGCGACGAGCAGCACGACCTCGCCCCCTGCCTCCTGCACGGCGTGCGCCGCCTCGAGGAGCGAGGTGCCGCGCGTGACGGTGTCTTCGGTGACGACGACCTTGTCGCCCGGGTCGAGCGCACCGGCGATGCGCCCCCCGGCGCCGTGGTCCTTGGCCTCCTTGCGCACGCTGAAGGCCTTGAGCGGGCGACCCCGCGTCGCCGCCACCCCGGCGGTCACGAAGGCCACCGGGTCGGCCCCCATGGTCAAGCCCCCGATGGCGGTGGCCTCGGGGGGCATCACCGACAGCACGGCGTCGGCCACGAGGACCATGGCCTCGGGCCGACAGACCGTCTGCTTCGAGTCGATGAACCACGTGCTCCTGCGACCCGACTTGAGGGTGAAGTCCCCGGTCTTGACCGAGTGCGCCAGCAGGTGGTCGCGCAGCTCGCCGAAGGCGTCGGCCCCGCTCACGCGATGTGCACGCCGGGCCCGCCGGCGGTGACCTCGCCGATCACCTTCGCCTCCCGGCCCGCCTCCGCCAGCGCGGCGAGCGCAGCGTCCGCCGCAGCGGGATCGACCACCAGCGCCATCCCGATGCCCCGGTTGAACACCCGGTCCATCTCGTCGGAGTCCACCGCGCCGAGGCGCTGTATCTCGGCGAAGACGCGCGGCTCCTCCCAGGACGAGCGGTCCAGCCGCGCCCCCAGCTCGTCGGGGAGGGCCCGGGGCAGGTTGCCGACGATCCCCCCGCCGGTGATGTGCGCGCAGGCATGCAGCGCGGCGCCCAGGGCGGCCCGGGTGGCGAGGACGGCCGGCGTGTAGATCACCGAGGGGCGAAGGAGCTCGTCGGCGACGCTGTGGTCTGCGCCCTGCCAGGCCGGGTCACCGAGGTCGAGGCCCGCCCGTTCGAGCAGCACGTGGCGCGCCAGCGTGTAGCCGTTGGAGCGCAGCCCGGGGGAGGCCAGACCCACGATGGCGTCGCCCGCCCTCACCCTCTCGGGCCCCAGCTGGGTGCCCTGCTGCACCACGCCGACCGCGAAGCCGGCCAGGTCGAGCTCGTCGACCGCCATGACGCCGGCGTGCTCCGCCGTCTCGCCGCCGATCAGCGCGCAGCCGGCCTGGCGGCAGCCCTCGTGCACGCCGGCCACCACCGTGGCGACGTGGTCGGGGTCGACCTTGCCGGTGGCGATGTAGTCGAGCATGAACAGCGGCTCGGCACCGACGCACACCAGGTCGTCGACGCACATGGCGACGAGGTCGATGCCGACGGTCCCGAAGCGGCCGGTGGCCCGGGCCACCACCAGCTTCGTGCCCACCCCGTCGGTCGACGCCACCAGCACCGGCTCGGTGAAGCGGTCCGTGTCGAGCGGGAACTGGCCACCGAACCCGCCGATGCCCGCCACCATGGAACGCAGGCGCTCGACGGCGGCATCTCCGGCGGCTATGTCCACACCGGCGCCGGCGTAGGTGGCGCCGCCCTGTCCCACGGCGTTCAGACCCCGGGCAGCGCGGCCTGGTGGACCTTGGCCGTCACCGGCGCCGTCCGGCCGAGGGTGACCGGCGCGGGCGCGGCGTGGGCGACAGGCGTCGGGTAGTCGCCGGTGAAGCACGCGTCGCAGAACCCTCCGTCGGCGCCGATGGCCTCCTTCAGGTTCTCGATGCTGATGTAGGCCAACGAGTCCGCCCCGAGGATCTCGGCCATCTCCTCGACGGTGTGGTCGGTCGCCAGCAACTCCTCGTAGGAGGGTGTGTCGATGCCGTAGAAGCAGGGCCAGCGCCACGGCGGGGACGAGATGCGCAGGTGCACCTCCGCCGCCCCGGCCTCGCGCAGCATGCGGATGACCGAGCGTTGCGTCGTTCCGCGCACGATGGAGTCGTCCACCACCACGAGCCGCTTGCCCGCGATGGCGTCGGTCAGCGGGTTGAGCTTGCGTCGCACCGCGTCGGCCCGCTCCTGCTGCCCCGGCGCGATGAACGAGCGGCCGATGTAGCGGTTCTTCACCAGGCCCTGCCCGTAGGGGATCCCGCTCGCCCGCGCGAAGCCCTCCGCGGCGGGGACCCCGGACTCGGGCACCCCCATCACCATGTCGGCCTCGGCGGGCGCCTGCGCCGCCAGCAGTGCGCCCATGCGGCAGCGGGTCTCGTGGACCTCGCGGCCGTAGAGCCTGCTGTCGGGCCGCGCGATGTAGGCGAACTCGAAGATGCACAGACGCGGTGTCACGTCGCGCAGCCAGGGGACCTCGAGGCTGGTGGGCCCGTCGGCGTCGATCACCACCAGCTCGCCGGGTGCGATCTCGCGCACGAAGGTGGCGCCGATGACGCTGAGGGCCGGCGTCTCGGAGGCGAGCACCCATCCCTCGGGGGCGTCGGCGGGACCGAGCCGGCCCAGGCAGAGGGGGCGGAACCCGTACGGGTCGCGCACGCCGAAGAGACGCTCGGAGCTCATGAGGACGAGGGAGAACGCACCCTCGAGGATCGGCAGCACCAGCTGCAGCGCGGTGGAGAGGTCCTCGGACTCGGGGAAGGACTGCGCCAGCAACTCGGCGACCACGTCGCTGTCGGTGGCGATCGACCCGGGCAGCATCCCCACCTTCTCGGCCAGGGCGCGGGTGTTGGTCAGGTTGCCGTTGTGCCCGAGCGCGAAACCGGCCCGTCCGACGGGCCGATAGACGGGCTGGGCCCCCGCCCAGTCCGAGGCGCCGTGCGTCGAGTAGCGGGTGTGACCGATGGCCAGATGACCGGCCAATCCCGACAGCGTGCGTTCGTCGAAGACCGTGGCCACGAGTCCCATGTCCTTGACGACGGTGACGGTGTCCCCGTCACTGACCGCCATGCCGGCCGACTCCTGGCCCCGGTGCTGCAGGGCGAAGAGCCCGTCGAACGTGAGGTTGGCCACCCTCGTTCCGGGCGCGTAGACACCGAAGACACCGCACGCTTCCTTCACGCAACGACCATTCTCTCACAGGCCCGTGCCATCAGGAGTCGCCCAGGACGCGGGCCAGGTTGCCCTCCTCGGCCTCGCGCAAGGCCTCGAGCGGGAGATCCACCAGTCCACCGAGGGCGAAGCGGTCGCCACCGGCCCGGCCCAGCACGGCGGCGGGGATCCCGAGGGCGGTGGCCCGGGCACACAGCTCGTCGGGCACCGGGGTGGCGACCACGAAGCGCGACGGCAGCTCGGTGAAGAGCTCGGCGGCGTCCTCGACGTCGAGCGCACACCCGGTGCCCGCAGCCGCCGCCATTTCGGCCAGCGCCAGCGCGAGGCCGCCCCCCGACACGTCGTGCACGGCGTGCACCGGGCCGTCGCCGACCGCGCCACCCACCTGCGCGGCAATGAGCCCGGCGACGAAGGCGCACAGCGTGGCGTGCGTCGCGAAGTCCACGGCGGGCACGTCGCCGGTGCGGTGGTCGCGCCGCTCGGTGGCCCAGCGCGTGCCTTCGAGCGGGAACGATCTGTCCGGGGCCGACCGCGCGCCCAGCAGGACAACCGTGTCCCCGTTGGACCAGGCCCGGCCGGGCGGCCGCGCCGTCACGGCGTCGACGAGCCCCAGCACCCCGAGCACCGGCGTCGGGTCGATGTCGGCGCCCCCGCTCTCGTTGTAGAGGCTGACGTTGCCCCCGATCACCGGCAGGGACAGGGCGCGGCACGCCTCGGCCATCCCGTCGATGCACTCGGAGAGCTGCCACATGACCTCGGGGTGCTCGGGGTTGCCGAAGTTGAGGCAGTTGACGACGGCGGCCGGTGTGGCGCCGACACAGGCCAGGTTGGCGACGCCCTCGGCGAGCACGAGCGCCGTGCCCGCCCGCGGGTCGAGCGCGCAGGCCCGCGGGTTGGAGTCGGTCGTCACGGCGACCCCGCGCGAGGAGGGGGGCAGCCCCGGACCGGCCAGTCGCAGGAGCGCGGCGTCGCCCCCGGGCCCCTCCACCGTGTTCAAGAAGAGCTGGTGGTCGTACTGGCGGTAGACCCAGCGCGGCGAGCGCAGCAACGCCAGCAGGTCGGCGGCGCAGTCGGCGGGCGGGGCGGGCGGCTCGGCGCGCCGGCGCGCCGGCGCGTGCCGGGGGCGGTCGTAGAGCGGCGCGTCGTCCGAGAGGGAGGCGGCCGGCACGTCGGCCAGCACGGGGCCGTCTCTGCCGTCGCGGATGCGCAGGCGGCCCCCACCGGCGGGATCGGGCTCGGTGACCGTGCCGATGACGGTGGCCCGCACCTCCCACTTGGCGCAGATGGCCGCCACCGCGGGCCACGACTCGGGGGTGACGATGGCGAGCATGCGCTCCTGGCTCTCGCTGGTCATCACCTCCCACGGCTCCATGCCCTCCTCGCGCCGGGGCACCGCGGCGACGTCGACGTCCATGCCGACGCCGCCCCGTCCCGCCGTCTCGCTCGTGGCGCAGGCCAGGCCGGCACCGCCGAGGTCCTGGATCCCGACCACGAGCTTGGTGTCGAGCAGCTCGAGGCAGGCCTCGATGAGCCGCTTCTCCTCGAAGGGGTCGCCCACCTGGACGCTCGGCCGCTTGGTGTCGTCCGCGCCCTCCTCGTCGCCGCTGAAGCCGGCGGAGGCCAGCACGCTGACCCCACCGATGCCGTCGCGACCCGTGCTCGAGCCGAGCAGGACGGCCAGGTTGCCCGGGCCCGACGCGATGCCGAGCACGAGCCGCTCGGTCGGCAGGGCGCCCATGCAGAGCACGTTGACGAGCGGGTTCTGGGCGTAGCAGGGGTCGAAGGTCAGCTCGCCGCCGACGGTGGGCACGCCGACGGAGTTGCCGTAGCCGGAGATCCCGCTCACCACCCCCTCGACCAGCCAACGCTGGCGGGCGTCGTCGGGTGGCCCGAAGAAGAGCGGGTCCATCACCGCCAGCGGCCGTGCCCCCATGGTGAAGATGTCGCGCAGAATGCCGCCCACGCCGGTGGCAGCGCCCTGGTAGGGCTCGATCGCGGAGGGGTGGTTGTGGCTCTCGATCCGGATGGCCACCGCGATGCCGTCCCCGGCGTCGATCACCCCGGCGTTCTCGCCCGGTCCGACGAGCACCCGGGGGCCCTCGGTGGGCAGGCGCCGCAGGTGGAGCCGGGACGACTTGTAGGAGCAGTGCTCGCTCCACATGACGGCGTAGAGCGCCAGCTCGAGGTGGTTGGGCGGGCGGCCGAGGATCTTGCCGACGGCCTCGAACTCGTCGTCCGTCAGGCCGAGCGCACGGTGCAGGGACTCCTCCTCTGCCGGCGGCGGGTCGGACCGCAGCGCCTCTGCCGGAGGGGTCATGGTGACCTCCAGATTAGAGGCCGCGCCAAACTCCCCAAACCGCCTGGCAGACCGGTGTGCGCCACGAGAAACCGGCGCTGGGACTCGATACGCTTTCGTCCGTCGCAGCGAACGGGAGGGGGCTCATCATGGGCGGTTCCGGCGCAGGGCAGTCCGACTCGACCGGGGACGTCGTGATCGACCCCGCCGCGCCGTACGGGTACTCCCGCTCGGCCGAGCTCCAGGGGCGGTTCGACCAGGCGGCGGCGAAGCTGCTGGCGGCGGACGGGTGGAGCGGGGGCGGGTCCAAGGAGCTCGTCGCCGACCTCGCCCTCGAGGGCGGCGGCGTCAAGGGCATCGGCATCGTGGGGGCCGTCTCCGCGCTGGCCGAGGCCGGCTACCGCTTCCAGCGGGTGGCCGGGACGAGCGCCGGCGCCATCGCGGCATCGCTCATCGCGGCGATCTCCAAGAAGGGCGACCCCATGTCGACCCTCCAGGGGTACCTCGACAACCTGACCTTCACCGAGTTCATGCCCAAGGGCAAGCTGCACTCGTTCCTCGACCACCACTTCGGCAACGCCGGCGAACTGCTGTCCTCCGCGGAGGTGCTCACCCACAAGATGGGCGTCTACGACGGCGCCTACCTCTTCACCTGGCTCGAGCCGATCATGCACGACCTCGGCGTGCACACCTTCGCGGATCTCGCGATCACCCAGGAGGAGGACCCCGGCATGAGCCTCCCCCCGAGCCGCCGCTACCGGCTCGTCGTGCACACGTCGGACGTCACCCGCGGCCAGCTGGTCCGCCTGCCCTGGGACTACGGCTACTACGGGCAGGACCGGGACACCCAGGACGTCGTGGGGGCCGTGCGCGCGTCCATGTCGATCCCGTTCTTCTTCGAGCCGGTCACCTTCACGGCGCGGCCGGCCGAGGTCGACGTGCCCCGCCCCGGTGGGGGCACCATCCGCACCCGCTACGAGGGCGGCACGGTGACGTGGGTGGACGGCGGCATGCTGCGGAACTTCCCGATCAACGCCTTCGACCGCGAGGACGGCGGGGAGCCCCGCTGGCCCACCATCGGGGTCAAGCTGTCCTCCCTCCAGACCGAGGTCCCGTCCACCCAGGCGGCGAAGAGCGCCTACGGCGAGGCGCGGGGCTGCCTGCACACGATGATGAGCGAGTGGGACGGCTACAGCGTCGACGCCGCCACTGCCGGTCGCACCATCTTCGTGGACAACGCAGGGATCTCGACCACCGACTTCGACCTGACCACCGCCCAACGCCACCAGCTCTTCGTGAACGGCGTCGCGGCGGCCACCGCCTTCGTCATCGAGATGGGAGCTCGGGGCGGGGTCCCGCGCACCGAGAGCGAGGCGCGCCAGCTGGTGCGCGAGTGGGCGGCGGCGGGCTGAGCGCTCAGCCGGGGCGGTCGGCGCGGAGCACCACGAGGTCCCGCTCCGCCCACACGCGGGCAGCGACGAACCCGGCGTCGGCCAACCAGCCCAGCTGCTCGGCGAGGGTCGACGGTCGGTCGTGGCCGCCGCTCAGCGGCGTCACCGCGTCGGCCGGATCGACCGGGATGACCACGTCGCCCAACACGAAACGGCCGCCGGGTCCCAGCACGGCCGCCACGCGGGCGAACAGGGCGGCCTTGTCGGGACCCTCGAGGTGGTGCACGGCCAGGGCCGAGACAACCAGGTCGAAGGGCCCCGGCGGCAGGGGGTCGGTCAACTGGGCCACCACGAGCTCGACCGGGAGCCCGCGGAGCCGGGCCCTGGCCGCGTCGAGCATCGCCTCGTTCTTGTCGATCCCGACCGCCGCCGCGCCGCCGTGGCGCTCGAGCACGGCGGCGAGGGTCTCGCCGGTGCCGGTCCCGAGATCGAGCACCGACGTGACGGGCAGGCCGTCGCTCGCCCCGGCCACCGCCGCCTGCAGTCGGCCGTAGGCCGGCACCTCGGCGCGCATCAGGTCGAGGTAGGTGGC
>Ga0181526_10000700_pt1 | contig 34439 bp, 28 predicted proteins | sample PEATcosm2014_Bin_35_FD_119750 | JGI IMG/M metagenome (GOLD analysis project Ga0181526, IMG submission 119750) | Peatland microbial communities from MTU Mesocosm Facility, Houghton, MI, USA - PEATcosm2014_Bin06_30_metaG | ecosystem: Environmental > Terrestrial > Soil > Wetlands > Peat | place...
AGCTGCTCGTTCTTGTGGAGCGGCTTGGTTTCGGGATTCTCGGCGTCGCTCATGGATGGGCACCCACGTTAAGCGCCCTCGTGAGGGAGGACGCGAGGCAGTCGATCGCCAGGGGATGCGTTCCCACGAGACCGGTGAAATGGCAGCGGAGCCCCGGCGCGCGCGCCTCGGCGCCTCGGGCAATGACGGCGAGGTCGCCGCCCGGACCCGCGTGCCGGCCCGGCGAGAGGAAAAGGGGCGAAATCAAGACGTCGCCCGAGTCGAACCCGGGAGACGCGAGAGCCTCCGCCAGCAGGGGCCGGTTGAACCCGAACCCGGGCCCGTCGGGCGATTCCATCGACGCGGCCGAGAGGCGGCTGGCCGCCCCCTCGAGCCGGACGCGGGCGGCTTCCGCGACCTGGTTGCGGACGTCGGCGGAAGCCCGCGATGGGCCGCCGTGGTCGACAACGAGTACGGGGGGGCGCCGGAGACCCGCGGCCGCCGAGGCCTCGCGGACCCGGTCGGCGGCGATCGCCGCAAGGGCGTCCACGGTCAGCCCATCCGCGAATGAATAGGCGAATTCCCCGACCTCCGCCCGAAGCACGTCGATGTCCCTTCGCAGGGACGATCCGATCGCCCCCTGGGGGCTGATGAAGAATGGGATGAAGACGAACTCGCCCTCTCCCGCGGCCACCTGGTCCCGGATCCAGGGCGCGAGCGCCCACGCCGGGCCCCCGGAAAGGGCATGGGAGGGTATGCGGTCGCTGTGCTTCCACGACACGGCCTCGACGCTCGCCTGCACCTGCCCGGCGATCGCTGCCGCCGCGGCCCGCAGGCCGGCATGGGCTGCGGGTTCGAGCGATCCATTGTCGACGAGCGCGATTTTCACCGGGAAGCCGCCAGCTGCCGGGAGGACTCGAACCAGGCCAGCCTTTCCGAGAATGCCGCCACCTCCCCGATTATGACCATCGCGGGAGACTCCACGTTGTTGGCGTCGGCCAGGGCCGCGATCGTTCCAAGCGTCCCCAGTATCCTGCGGTGTTGCTCCGTCGTGGCCGATTGCACGATCGCCGCCGGAGTCGCGGCCGGAAGACCCCCCGCCTCGAGACGGCTCGTGATTGTCGCCAGGTTCTTGACACCCATGTAGATGCAAATTGTCGCCTTGAGGCGGGCGTAGTCCTCCCAGCGCACCGTTGCGTCCGGCTTCGAGGGGTCCTCGTGGCCCGTGAGCAGCACGACCGACGAGCTGTGCGACCGGTGGGTCAGGGGAATCCCCGCATAGGCCGCCGCGGCGAGCGCCGACGTGACCCCGGGGACGACCTCAAAGGCGATTCCGGCAGCGGCCAACGCCGCCGCCTCCTCGCCCCCTCGGCCGAAAATGAACGGGTCGCCGCCCTTGAGCCTGACGACCGTCTTGCCCTCAAGCGCCAGCCGCACGAGGGTCTCGTCGATCTCGCCCTGGGGCCGGCAGAACGCGCCGCCCTTCTTTCCCGCGAACAACCGCTCGCAGCCCGGCTTGGCCATGTCGAGGATCTCGGCCGCGACCAAGTGGTCGTACACAACCACATCCGCCTCGCCCAGCACCCGGAGGGCCCTCAGCGTGAGCAGCCCGGGATCCCCGGGACCGGCGCCGACGAGGTACACGGTTCCCGGGCTCATATATCCGCCCCAGCGTCAGCCTGCTCGGAGGGGCGCGCGAGGCCGAGCGCCAGCTGCGTCAGCCGCTCTATCGAGTCATTGGCCGATTCGCGGTCGGTCCTCAGCTCAAGGTCGGGCGCGAGGGGAGGCTCGTACGGCGAATCAATCCCCGTGAACTGCTTGATCTCGCCCGCCCGCGCCCTCTTGTAGAGCTGCTTCGGGTCCCTGCGCTCGCACTCCGCGAGCGAGGCGTTGACGAAGATCTCCGCGAAGGGGATGTCGCGCTCCTTCGCGCGCTCTGCGGCCATCGTGCGGTCCGACCGGAACGGGGAGATGAGGGCGGCAATGACGACGACCCCGGCGTCGGCGAGATGGATGGCCAGCTCCGTGGCGCGGCGCAGGTTCTCGCTGCGGTCGTCCGGAGTGAATCCGAGGTTCCTGCTCAGGCCGGTCCGGAGAACGTCCCCGTCCAGTATGGCGGACAGGATGCCCGAGTTGAGAAGGCGCTGCTCGAGCGCCTGGGCGAGCGTCGACTTCCCGGAGCCCGACAGGCCGGTCATCCAGACGATGCAGCCCCGGTGGCCGAGGATCGCCGAGCGGCTGATGGGGCCGACCCCGCGCGCCTGGATCGGCTCCTCCACGACGGAGTCGATGACGCCCCCTCCGCCGATCCTGCGTCCGCGCATGAGCACAAAGCGGCCGAGGGCCGGCACCTTGCCGCCGATGTCGAAGGCGAGCGGCTTTCTGACGCGCATGCGGATCTCGGCGACCTCGTGAACCTTGACCTCCCCAGTCGTGCCCGTGCCCGTCTCCAGCGTGACGGCGTCAAGCGTGCGCTGGATCCCAAGAACGCGCGCCTCGGCCAGCTGCGTGCCAAGCTTCAGGGGGATCAGCTCGCCGGAGCGAAGGGGCTCGTCGTGGATCCAGAACACGCGGGCGGTGAACGTGCGCGCCGAGTACGGGCGGTCCTCAAGCGACGACCCCACCTGGCCGCGCTCGACAAAGAGCTCGTCCTCAAGCGTCACGGCCACCTCCCGGCCCGCTCCGACCGGACCCCTCGGCGGCGGCGTCAACGGGGGCCATGTCTCGATGGATTTCACCCGGCTGCGCTTGCCACCTGGCGCGAACTCGATCGGGTCCCCCACGGAAATCCTCCCCGACTCGACGAGGCCGGCGACAATCCGCCGGGCATCGAAGCGGTACACGTCCTGCACGGAAAGGCGCAGCGGGCCGCCCGAGGCCGGCGGGTTGGCGCGGAACTTCTCCAGCGTCTCGAGCAGCGTGGGCCCGCGGTACCACGACATCCGCTCGCTGTTCTTGAGCAGGCCCTCGCCAAGCTTGGCCGAGATGGGGACAAAATGGGACGGCTCCACGCCGAGCTTGCCGAGGAATTCGCCGAGCTCGGTGCGTATGGCGTCGAACACCTCCTGGCGGTAGTCGACCAAGTCCATCTTGTTGACCGCGACGACGATCTGGCGAAGCCCCAAGAGGGAGAGAAGGAAGCAGTGCCGGCGGGTCTGCTCGCGAAGTCCCTCCTGGGCGTCAACGAGCAGGACCGCAGCATCGGCGCTGGCCGCCCCGGTGATCATGTTCTTGAGGAACTCCTTGTGCCCCGGGGCGTCGATGATGGTGAACGAGCGCCGCTCCGTCCGGAACGGCACCCGGGTCGTGTCCATCGTGATGTTCTGCGCCTGCTCCTCGAGGAGGGCGTCCATCAGGAAGGCGTACTCGAACTCCATTCCCTCGGCCTTGCAGGCCGCCTCTATGCGCTCCTTCTTGCCGTCGGGAACCGAGTGCGTGTCGAAGAGGAGGCGCCCGATCAGGGTCGACTTGCCATGGTCGACATGGCCGACGACCACGAGGTAGAGATGGTCGGGCACAGGGGCCTGGGACGAATGCGCGGTCGCCGGGGCGGGGACCGCGGCCGGGCTTGCCGGAGGGGGTGTTGCGGAAAGTGTGCTCATTGCCGGGTCACATGAAGCCCTTGGCGCGGAGCTTCTGCATCGCGTTGCGCTCGTGGTGGTCCTGCGCCCGCCCCGACCGCTCCGAGACCCTCGTGATCTTCAGTTCCTCGATGATGTCCGCGATGGTCGCGGCGTTGCTGCGGACGGGCTTCGTGATCGGCATGCAGCCAAGGGAGCGGTAGCGCTGGCCGTTGCGGGAGAAATACATTCCCGGCAGCGGCACCTTCTCGCGGTCCAGGTAGCGCCAGATGTCTATCTCGGTCCAGTCGAGCAGGGGCTGGACCCGAACGTGCTCCCCGGGGCCGGAGTCCGTCGTGAAATGGTTCCAGAACTCAGGGGGCTGGTCCTTGTAGTCCCACTCGAACTCGGCGTTGCGGGGAGAGAAGTAGCGCTCCTTGGCCCGCGTCGAGTCCTCGTCGCGCCGGATCCCTGTGATGAGGGCGTCGAACTGGTTTGCAGCCAGGCATTGCTGCAGGGCGACCGTCTTCAGCTCGTGGGTCACGGTGACCGGGTCGGTGGTCTCATAGCCGATGCCCCGGGCGCGGGCCTCGAGGTTGGTCCAGACGGCAAGGTCAAAGCCGTAGTGCTCCTTCGCCCACGAGCGGAACTCGAGCATCTCGGGGAACTCGTAGGTCGTGTCGATGTGCACGACCGGGAACGGCATGTGCCCGCAGAAGGCCTTCTTGGCCAGCCAGAGCAGGACGTTCGAATCCTTGCCCATCGACCAGAGCATCGCCGGCTTGTTGAAGCCGTGAAACGCCTCGCGCATGAGGTAGATGCTGTGTGACTCGAGGTCGTCCAGGTGCTTCATGGGGATGGTCCGGTCATGTCCTGGCCGGCGAATCGTGGATCCCGCACTCGCGCTTGATACCGAAGAAGCGCGTTTGCTCGGGCGTCATGTCGGCCGTCAACGGGCGCGTCGTGTGCACGTCGCCAATAGAAACGTAGCCCTTTTCCCAGAGGGGGTGGTAGGGGAGGTTGTTCTCGGTCAGGTAACGATGAACCTCCCGGTCGGTCCAGTCGACGATCGGAAGGATCTTTATCCTCCCGTCCTGGGTGCTGACAATGGGAAGGCTCTCGCGCGTGCTCGACTGCGACCGGCGCAGCCCCGCGAGCCAGGCGCGGGCGCCCAGCTCGGAAAGAGCTCGCTGCATCGGCTCGACCTTGCGGATCCGGTTGTACTCCGCGAGACCCTCGGCACCCTTTTCCCAGAGCTTGCCCTGGCGCGCCTCCATCGACGCGGGCGATTCCGCCGCCCGGTAGACCTTCAGGTTGATCCCCAGGCGCTTTGTGAGCAGATCGGCAAACTGGTAGGTCTCGGGGAAGAGGTAGCCCGTGTCGACCAGCACGACCGGGATGTCGGGGATGATGCGTGTGGCGAGGTGGAGCATCACCGCCGCCTGCGCCCCAAAGCTCGTGCTAAGGACAAGCGCCGGTCCGAAGTGCTCCGCGGCCCACGCGATCCGCTCGCGGGCGGACGCGCCGGATAACTCCCGGTCCGCCGCGGCCGGGTCAACCGCGCGAATGACTTTGTCCGCAGTTGCCATTGATCTATTCGAGGCGGCAGCAGACACAGACACAGCGCGTGTCGGTCGCCATTGCCTTTGCGGAAACCAGTTTCATCAAGGTCGAACGGTTAGGGTGCATTATACGGCCCCATTTTACAAGTCCTGCCCGGGGGATTCGTGTCATAGCCTCGCCCGCGCAGGGACCCTTTGGGGGGATGAGGCTATAACCCGCAAATTATTGTTGTCCATCGATTCTTGCGGTTGGCCGGCTTTGCGGGCCCCAATGGAAATCCGGGGCGCCGCAGGGAGTTCCCGGGGCGGACGAACGGGGCCCAAGCCCGGGGCCGGCGGGCCAATCTAACGCCGCCTTTGCGCAAGACTTGCCGGTTACTCAAATCCCGGTTCTTCCTGAATCGTTCCCCGCGGCAGTCCGCAGCCCCCAAAATGCACTCGCGACACCGACAGCTCGCACTTCCCGGCCTTGCTCTCATCGCCTCCATCATTGCGCGGGCCTCAGCGGCCGATGCCGTCCCCGTCCCCGTCCCGGGGGCGCCGCGGAATCTCCCCTCGTATTCCCCTGCCGCCCTTCCGGGCAGGGGCCTGGGGCAGCACCCGTTCTTCTACACCGGGCAATGGGACTTCCGCCATCCGGTCCAGAGGATGGTCATCGTCCGCGATGGCCGGATCGTGTGGTCCTATGAGATTCCGACGAGGGACGCCTCCGGAACCCTCCAGGAGCTCAGCGACGCCACGCTGCTCTCGAACGGAAACGTCGTCTTCGCCCGCAAGACCGGGGCGGGCGAGATCACAGCGGAGAAGCGGCTGATCTGGAACTACGACGCCCCGAGGGGATTCGAGGTTCACGTGGCGCAGCCAATCGGCCTTGACCGCGTCATGATCGTGCAGAATGGAATTCCCGCCAGGCTGATGGTCGTGAACGTGGCCACCGGGAGGACGGAGAGGGAATTCGAGTTGCCGACCAATGGCGACCCGCGAACCGTCCACACCCAGTTTCGCAGGGTGCAGTATACGCGGGCCGGCACTTTCCTGGCCGCCCACCACGACCAGAACAAGGTTGTGGAATATGATTCCGGCGGAAGGGAAATCTGGTCCGTTGCCGTCCCAAATCCATTCGATGCGGTCAGGCTCGCAAATGGGAACACCCTGGTGAGCAGCCATGACTCCTTTGTGCGCGAGGTGAATCCAAGGGGTGAGACCGTCTGGGAATTCGGGCAGCGCGATGTGCCCGATATCGCGCTCTTCAGCCTCCAGGAGGCCAACCGGCTCGCCAACGGCAACACCGTGATCAGCAACTGGGTTCCCAACGGGATCGTGGACGCCCGGGGCGAAAAGGACCCGTCCAAATGGCCCACCTCGGTTCAGGTGCTCGAGGTGACCCCCGACAGAAGGGTGGTCTGGGCGCTGCGCTCCTGGACTCCCCCCGCCGACCTCGGGCCGGCGACGGTGATCCAGCTCCTTGACGAGCCCGGGAGGCCGGAAATGCAGGAGCAGCAGAGGTAGGGCGGCCTCTTGCGGGCCGTCCGACGGCCCGCCGCCCTTGCGGCGGAGCCCCAGTCCGGGATCCCTGCCGTCCGCGGAGCCGCGGCACGCGGGGTCCGTCTGCATCCGCGTCGTGGACTCGGACTTGTAACACAAATGCGCAATTCTTTCATGGACAAGTGGCAGGGATGTTGCTTAGTTACTCACAAGATACTCCCACCTCGATGGAAAACCTGCGCGGGGCTACGGCCCCAATTTCGCGGATCAGGGTCACGGCCAAGGTTAAGACGTTTGTGTTGGACACGAATGTTCTCATTCACGACCCGCAATCGATTTACAAATTTGAGGAGAACAACCTCGCGATACCAGTCGAGGTCCTTGAGGAGCTCGACACGATAAAGACCGAGCAGTCGACCGAGCGCGGGCGCAACGCCCGCAGGGTCCACAGGATTCTCCAGGAGCTGCTGCCGGATTCGCGGTCGATGCTTGAGGGCGTCGAGCTCCCGAACGGAGGCACGCTCTCCGTCATCATCAACCCCTACCTCGTGGAGCCTAACCGGCGCTCGCCGGCGATGGACAGGCTGCGGGCCGTGCTTCCCGACCTGTCGAAGAAGGACAACCGGATCATCGCCTCGGCCCTCTATGTCCAGGAGCAGTATCCTCCCCCGACCGTGCTTGTGACCAAGGACGTGAACGTCCAGCTCAAGGCCCGCGCGGTCGGCCTCGAGTCCGAGGACTACCTCAACGACAAGGTGCCCGAGGATGTCGACGAGGCGAGCTACCCGGAGATAGCCCTCTCGATATACCAGCTCCAGCGCTTCTGCTCCGAGGGCGAGTTCGAGCTGGAGGAGAAGGCCGCGAGGCCGCTCTACCTGAACGAGTACGTTCTGCTGCGCTCCGACGAGGGAAAGACAATGCCGGCCCGGTACTACGGGGACGGAACCGTGCGGAGGCTGAAGATGCCCGAGTTCGTCAAGGCGCCCGGGGGAATTCCGATCCGCGCCCGCAACCTGGAGCAGCAGTTCCTGTTGGACGCGCTGCTGGACGACAGCATCCACATGCTCACCTGCTTCGGAAAGGCCGGGACGGGCAAGACGCTGATCACGACGGCCTGCGCGCTCCACCAGACGCTCGACGAGAACTCGAGGTACGACGGGGTCTCGATCTCCCGGCCCGTGATTTCCCTCGGCAAGGAGATCGGGTTCCTGCCGGGCACGCTCGACGAGAAGATGAAGCCTTGGCTCCAGCCCTATTACGACGCGCTCGAGGTGCTGATACCGTCGAAGCCGCCCAAGGAGCCGCAGTTCGCGTCAAAGAAGGTCTCAAAGAAGAGGCGCTGGAAGCGCGACGACATGCTGGCCCCCGCGCATTCCGCCCATTCCGCCAACGGCAGCCACGGGGCCCACGTCCCCGCGGGCGCCGTCAAACCCTATGAGCGCCTGCTCAAGAGCGGGCTCGTGGAGATAGAGGCGCTGTGCTTCATACGCGGCCGGTCCATAGCCCGGAGGTTCTTCATCCTCGACGAGGCCCAGCAGCTGACGCCGCACGAGGTCAAGACGGTCATCACGCGGATCTCCGAGGGGTCGAAGATCGTCCTGATCGGGGATCCTGCGCAGATCGACAACCCCTACGTCGACTCGCGCAGCAACGGCCTCGTGTACTGCCACAACCGGATGAAGGGCCAGGCGGTCGCGGCCCACGTCTCGCTGAGGAAGGGAGAGCGCTCGAAGCTGGCCGAGCTAGCGGCCGACCTGCTTTAGCCCCAGCAGGCTTGGCTCGCCCCTTCGGAGCGATGCGTATTCCATCATGAGGGCGAAGCACCCCGTGAACAGGAGGTCGCTCGCGAGGGTGTTCCGGAAGAAGAACAGGGTCGGGTAGTACTCGGGGTGGCCGACGGTGACCGCCTGCCACCAGCCCGCGGCATCCTGCGCGTACCCAAGGTCGCCGTGCCACGAGGCGGTGTTCGTGACCAGGTAGAACAGGACGGACCCGGAAAGCGCCCCGCCCAGCAGGTTGAGCCAGTTGCGCCGGCGGGAGACCGCGACCCCGATTCCGAGCGCGGCGGCGAAGCACGCGACCCTAAGGACGGCCCCCGCCGTGCTCCACTCGTAGTGGTACGTGGTTGCGTAGTAGCGGTTGATGTAGACGTCCGAGGCGGCCAGGGCGGCGAACGGGGCAACCCACATCCAGCGGTTGCGCGTGTACGCGCCCGCGCAGAATGCCAGCGCCATGACCGGCGAAAAATTGCTGAGAGCCGGCACGTAGAGGACGAACACCCGGAACGCGGAGGCCAGGACGAGGACGACCAGGGCTAGGAACATGCCCGGCATGCTGGCGCGGCCGGCCCCTTGGTTCAAGCTCAAGGCGCCTGCGCGGTCTCGGCCTCGCGGGCCAGGAGCCAGAGGACGTCCGAGAGCCTGTTCGTCCAGCTTAGGAGCACGGGGCGCGGCGCCCTGCCGCCGGCGGTCAGCGCGGCCAGCCGGCGCTCGGCCCGCCTGGCGGCCACGCGGGCGCGGTCGAACGCCAGGGCGGCGGGGTTCGCGCCCGGCGTGGCCCAGCCGTCCAGCCTGATGCCCCTGGACTCGAGCGCCACGAGCGCGGCGTCAAGCCGGCGGAGGTCCCCGTCCCCGAGGAGGGCGAACTTTGAGTCCAGGTGGGCGGCGGCGTCCTCCTGCGCGCAGGCAATCTCCCCCATGACCGCGACAAGCGAGCCCTGGACGGCCCTCAGCAGCTCACCCACCGCCGGGTCCGGCGCGAGCATCCGCGCGGCCCCGACTTCCACGTTGAGCTCGTCAAAGGCCCCGAGCGCCTCGATCTGCGGGTGGTCCTTCGAGACGCGCTGCCCGTGGAGGAGGCCGGTCGTTCCCTCGTCGCCCGTCCCGGTGGCGATGCTCATTGCGCCTTGGGGCCGCCGCCCAGCTTGGTTTCCTTGGCAAGGGCCTTGAGCGCGGCCTTGATCGCATCGCGCGCGGGCTTCTCCATCCGGTCTATGAAGAGGACTCCGTTCAGGTGGTCGACCTCATGGAGCATGCACCGCGCGAACAGACCCGTGCACGCGAGCGTGTGCGGGAGGCCTCCCTGGTCCTGGAACTCGGCGGAGATGGCCGCGGCCCGCTCCACGTCGCCCCGGATCTCCGGAAACGAGAGGCATCCCTCCTCGGAGACGACCGTAGGGGTCTTCCGGGCGACCGTCACCTTCGGATTCACCACCACCATGGGCATGAACAGCTCGAGGGGGGGCTTTGCGCCGTCCAGGCGCCAGTCGAACTCCGCCTCGACACCCCTGAGGTCCACCACGCAGACCTGGACCGCGCGGCCCACCTGCTGGGCCGCCAGGCCGACGCCGCGCGCATCGTGCATCGACTCGATCATCTGCTGCGCGAACCTTGCGAGCGATCCGTCGAACGCGGTGATTTTCTCGCCTTTCTTGCGCAAAACTGGATCGTTGAAGTGAACAATTGCCAGGGACATCGGTCGGTGAGAGTTACCAGCGTGATTGGCCCCAATCGGCCCGCAAATCAATACTTTGGAGCAGCACAATAGCCCGTCCTTCAGGACCCCGCCCATCGCGCCCGCCCTCGTCTTCGCAGGAGTGGCCGTCGCGGTGTTCGCCTGGATGCTGCCCGTCAGCCTGAAGTCCGTCGGCAAGGGCCTCCTGAGGTCGGCGGGCGAGGGGACGCCCTCGTTGGCCGCGTTCGGCCGCGACCTCGTCGACTCGGAGAAGATCGGACCGGCGCTCCTCATGCTCGATGCGGCCAAGGGGGTGGGCGATCCGGGAGCCCCGGGCCTCGAGCAGGCGCTGGGCGAGCTTTCTTCGCGGCAGCCCTCGCTCGTCGCCTGGGGCGGATGGGACCCGTCGCTTGACCCGCTCCTCGGCCTGCGGCAGGCGACCGTGCGCCGCGAGAGCACGCCGCTGATGACGTTCCTCATCCCGGAGAGGGCGCGGGACGCCGTCCGCGCCTACCTCGCGAAGTCGGAATCGCTCGGCGTCCAGGCCGTGCTGAGGACCCACGACATCCCCGTTACGGGGCGTTTCGTCCCGGCCGGACGGCCGGGAGGCCAGCCCCTCGACGCGCTCATCCTCGCGACGGGCCTCCTCTACCAGAGCGAGCACATGTCGCCGACCCTCATGCGCGAGGTGCGGGCTCTCGCCGAGACTGCGGCGCAGAAGGGCGAGCTGGGCGACCTCGAGGGCTTCTACCTGGACCTGCTCTCGCTTGGGCGCCGCCTCGACTGGACGCAGCTTGGCGAGCTTCTGAAGCGCACGGACAGCGTCCAGACCGTCGCCGAATACGCCCACCTGAGCCGGGTGGCGCCCGACCAGCTGCCCTACATCCATTCGGCCGCGCTGCTCTCGGATTCCGCGGACCGGGTGGCCTCCTATCTCATCCGGTTCGGGAAGGCGGGCTCCGAGGACCTTCGCCTTGCGCTGGCGGACGGCCAGGGCGCGGTCAACCTCCTCCTGCGCCGCGGGGTGCCGGTCAACCGCGCGCCCGGGCCCGCCATGGGGGCGGCCTCCGCCCTCGTGCTGGAGCATCCCCGCCTCATGCTGGCGGCAAAGTACGCCGGCTACATCCTGGGGCTGTTCCTGCTCCTGCGGGGCCTGGACCTCTGGATCGTCTCGCCCGCGGGCGGCCCGTCGGCGGGGCCGCAGCAGCACGTGCGCGCCGGAATGCTGGCCGTCGTCCTGTCGGCGCTCCTCGTCGTCGCGACGGAACCCTTCCTCCTCAAGGCGGCGCCCGCCTCGGAGTACCGGCTGCACCTTGAGATCCCGATGCTCGCATCCGCGGCCACCCAACCTTCGCCAGCGCAACCGTCAACTCCGGTCACCATGGAAACATCAACGCTCGTTTCAATCGGCATATTCGCCGCCCTCCAGGTGGGCATGTACCTGGCCTGCCTCCGCAAGATCAGTGAGATCGAAAACCAGGAGGCGTCCCCCGTCCTCAAGCTGCGCCTGATGGAGAACGAGGAGAACCTCTTCGACAGCGGCCTGTACGTCGGCATGATGGGCACGGCCGCGGCCCTCGTCCTCCAGGTCGTCGGCGTGATAGAGCCCAACCTGCTTGCGGCCTACTCGTCGAACCTGTTCGGCATAATCTGCGTTGCGATCGTCAAGATCCGGCACGTCCGCGGATACAAGCGCCGGCTGATCCTCGAGGGGCAGCGCGCGTCCGCGGCCTAGGCGGCCCAATGAACAAGACCCTCCTGCTGTTCATCGTTGATTTCCTCTTCCTGAACCTCATCGCGCTCACGCGGTGGGAGAGGGCGGAGCCCGCGCGCCCGCTCCAGCCGCCGGTGAACGAGATCTCCGCGAACACGGTCTCCAAGGACCAGGACCTTGTCGAGGCGATGAGGCAGTCGCTGGCCGACGAGCAGCTGTCGCGCCAGGCCCTCGAGCAGAAGCTCGCCTCGGTCGACTCGACCCTTGCGTCGCGCGAGCGCAGCCTCGGGCAACTCCAGTCGGAGAGCCTGAAGCTCACCGCCCAGCTGGTCGACACGCAGAAGTCCCAAGCCGACCTGAACGTCAGGTACCAGGCCGAGGCGCAGGAGGCCCTGCTCACGCGGAGCCAGCTCGCCCAGCTCCAGCGCGACCTTGAGGACAAGAAGGCCGAGGCGGAGCGCCAGAAGGTGGCGCTCGCGGACCTCGAGAAGCAGCGCGCCGACGCGCTCAAGCAGGTGGAGGGCCTCACGGTCGCCGTGGCCGTGGGGGAGCGCGAGAAGCAGCAGCTGGCCGAGAGGGCGACGGAGCTCGAGGGCCAGATACAGACCGAGCGCAGCGAGCGCATCAACGTGGAGCAGGCCAACAGCCAGCTCGCCCAGGGTGTCGGCCAGCTCGCCCAGAGCTCGGGCGAGCTCACCAAGGAGATCAGGGACAACCGCCCCATTTCGGCGAACGTGCTCTTCAACGACTTCCTGGCGAACCGGGTCCAGACCACGTTCTCGGCGACCAGGAAGGGGCTCTTCGGGGAGAACACCCGCGACAGGGAGACTAAGACGGTCTTCACGACGGACGGAAGGCAGGTGTACGCCCTCGTGGAGGTCGAGGACACGGCGTTCTCGTTCAGGGAGATCGGCGCGGACTGGCAGAAGATCGCGGTCCGGTTCGACCGGCCGCCCGATTACCGGTCGACGGGCTCGCAGATCGAATTCCTTTCGGCGGACCCCCGCGTCGTCGTCGTCCCCGTCGATGCGCAGCAGGTCGCCGCCCTGGACGCCAAGGTCTACCCGCTGGCGGCCGATCCGTTCAAGTTCCCGGAGGCGGTCCTCATCAGCGGGGGAGGCAAGGGCTACGGCGAGCTGGGCTTCAAGCTCGACGCCGACCACAGGGGGTACGTCCGCGTCGACAACCACCTGTTCAAGAGGCTCTTCGGGGACTTCGCGCCATCGCGTGGGGACCTGGTGTTCAGCAAGAGCGGAGAGCTCCTCGGGATCATGGTGAACAGCGACTACTGCGTCCTCCTCGGGGATTTCACGCCCGCGGCTACGATTTCCGCCGGCGGGGACGCGCCGGACCAGCACACCGGGGCCCTGCTCGACTCGCTGTCGTCCCGCGTCCTCGGGATGCCTAGCGAGCTCCAGTGACGGGGGCCTCGTCCCCAGTGAACCTGCGATAGACCGAGCTGCGGATCAGGCCCCACTGCAGGTCGATCGACTCAACGCGGCGCCATCCCTCCCGCTCAAGCAGTTCCTCGGAGGGGGGCAGGCTGCGCACGCGCAGCGCCGCCCGGTTGCGGAAGAATGCGTAGAGCAGGCGCAGCCATGCCCTTGCCCTGGCGCGCGCTACGCCGCGCGCCGGGAGGACAAAGTCCGCGAATACCCACGGGGCCCCGGGGCTGAGGGCGGCGCCCGTCCTGGCGACGATCGAGGCGACCTCATCCGCGCTGAAGCAGTCCAGGACGAACAGGGTGGCCACCGCATCGAACGGGCGGCCGCCCGGCGAGAACGAGCGGATGTCGGCGCAGGCGAAGGTGACGCGGCCGGCGCCTGCGCTCGCCGTCCTCCGGGAAGCCCGCTCGATCATGGCGCTGCTCGAGTCGACGCACACGATCTCGGCGAGGGGCGCGACGGAGACAAGGCGGGCCGCGCACCGCCCGTCCCCCTCGCCGAGAAGCAGGATCCTGCGCCTGTCTGAGAGGCGGTCCAGGAACGCGAAGCGCGCGCGCTCGAGGTCCCCACCGAATGCGGCGAACTCCAGCGCGCGGTACCAGCGCGCCAACCCGTCGAATCCCCGGCGAGCGCGGCTCATGCCAGGAGGCGCACCAGCAAGGGGGCCGCCGGCGTCAGGAGCGCGATGTCGGCGAGCACGCGGGCGCGCACCCTGCCGATGCGGGGCTCCGCAAGGTCGACGACGCCCAGCAGTGCGGCGCTTGCCGCGCTGCATGCCGCCACGGTGCGAGCCCGATCCGCGGCCAGGAACCAGGCGGCGGCGGACAGGGCGGAGACGGCCCACGGGACGGCCCGGTTGAAGGCGGCGGCCCGGCCGAGCTGGAGGGCGAGCGAGGTCTGCCCGTGGCTGCGGTCGACCGCATCCTCCCAGAGCGAGATGAGCGCGCAGTTGCAGAAGCAGAGCAGCATAAAGAGCGCTGTCGGGACCGCCAGGGCGCCGGCCGACGCGCCGGGCCTTGCGGCCGCGAATATGGCCGCCCCGGCCCCAAGGAGCACGGCGACGCAGACCTCCTTGGGTGCGCGCCAGCGGCTGCCCCTGTGCACGAGCTGATGAGAGAGGAGGTAGGCGGCCACCGCCAGGAGCAGCACGCATCCCGCCCGGAACTGCGCCGCGCTCAGCCCGGCAAGCGCGGCGGCGATGTCGAAGAAAAGCACAGCGACCCAGGCGGCCGCCAAGGGCCAGCGCCACCTCTGGTGAAAGTGGTGGCGGTGCGTCCGGATGGCCGCCGGCGCGAGCCGCCAGCCCTCGATCCAGCGGTCCGCGCAGTACGCCAGCCAGACCGAGCAACCCAACACGGCGGCCTCCGCCGGCCGGACGGGGGTTGAGACCACACTCGAGAGAAGGGCCTGCCACAGGACGAGCACGGCGGGGGCGTCGAGCGAGAGTACGGTCGGCCACAGCCACCAAGGGGGCCGGGATGTTACAGTGGGTTGCACGCGGGGCACGGACTTACTGTAGTGGCTGGCCGACCTCAACCCAAAGACCGGATTCACGTGCCGAGACCCCCGAACATCCTGTGGATACTGACCACCCAGTGGCGGGCGCAGGCCTGTGGGTACGCTGGCGATCCCAATGCCCGGACCCCGTGCCTGGACGAGCTCGCGGGCCGATGCGTGAATTTCTCGCAGGCCGTGACGCCCCATCCCTTCGGGCCCTTCGCCCGTGCGGCGATTCTGACCGGGGTGGCGTCCCCGGAGAACGGGATCCGCGACTATTTCGACCCCCTCCCGCCCGACGGGCGCACGGTGGCACACGCCATGGGCGAGCGCGGGTACTCGACCGCCTTCTTTGGGAAGTGGCACCTCTACAGGAGGGACGCCGCCGCGGATCTGATCGGGGAGGCCCACGCCCGGATCGTGGTCCCGTCGGAATACCGCGGGGGGTTCGCCTTCTGGGAGGGGTTTGAGAGCGGGTTCCTCCTGAACGACCCCTGGATGCACGGCACCCGCCTTGCCGACCCGGTCCGCTTCGGCGGGTACCAGAGCGACGTCGTCTGCGGGCGCGCCGCCTCCCACCTGGGGTCGCTCGGGAGCCCCTGGTTCGCCGTGGTGAGCCTTGAGGCGCCCCATCCCCCCTACGACGCTCCCGCCTCCGGGGTGCGCGGGCCGGACCCGGGCGCACTCAGGCTCCGGGGCAACGTGCCCGGGGGCGGGATTCCCGCTGCGAGGGCCCGGCGCGAGCTTGCGGGATACTACGCGCACATCGAGGCGACCGACCGCGCCGTCGGGTCGCTGCTGGCGGTCCTCCCGCCTTCCACCCATGTCGTCGTGACCTCCGTCCACGGCGACATGCACGGTTCGCACGGGCTATTCCGGAAGGGCTGGCCCTTTGAGGAAAGCATCCGCGTCCCGCTCCTGGTGCGGGTCCCGGGCGGCCCGCGCCGCGACAACCGCCCCTTCTCCCTGATCGGGCTGCGGGACATGGCGCTTGGATGGGCGGACGGCGGTGAGCCGCCGGGCTTGGACCGCGGGCCATCCCTGATCTCGATGCCGTCCGTCGTCAGGCTTGCGGACCAGTGCGACCGGAAGTGGAGGGGCGTGCGGACGGCCACGCGCAAGCTCGTCCTGAACGACGACGGCTCGCCCTGGCTCCTTTTTGACCTCGAGACCGACCCCCTCGAGACCAGGAACCTCGCCGGCGACCCGTCGCGCGCCGCCGAGATCGCCTCTCTGAGCGCCCAGGTCAGCCGCTGACCGGCGGGGCGACCTTGTCCTTCGAGAACTGCCGCCGGATCGCGGCCACGATCTCGTGCATCTTCACCGGCTTTGAGATGTAGTCGTCCATGCCGGCGTCGAGGCATATCTCGCGGTCCCCCTGCATCGCGTTGGCCGTGAGGGCGATTATCTTCGGCTGGCGGTCCGCCGGCAGGGTCCTGCGAATCCGGCGGCTCGCCTCAAGCCCGTCCATCTCGGGCATCTGCAGGTCCATCAGGACCAGGTCGTAGTCGCGGTTGCGGAAGGCGTTGACGGCCTCGAGCCCGTTGCCGACCGCGTCCGCGTTGTAGCCCATGCGCTCGAGGAACCTCAGGGCGACCTTCTGGTTCACCGCGTTGTCCTCGGCCAGGAGGACCCTCAGCGGGATCTCCTCGGCGATCGGGCGGTCCTCCACGCCCGCCTGGGCCACGGCCCCGATCCCGCCCCTGTTGCCGAGGATCGAGAGGGCCTGGAGGAAAGGCACCGTCTTGATCGGCTTGGAGAGGGCCGCGAATGGAAGCCCGTCCGAAGGGGCGGGGGGGGGCGTCTGGCCCAGGCGGAAGAGGACGAGCCTCGGGCATTTGATCTCCGAGGCTATGTCGAGGGCCCGCTGGCTCTCGAAGTCCGGAAGGTCGAGGATGACGAGGGAAGGGGGGCTGGGCAGCGTCGGGAGGGCCTGCACGGCCGAATCCGGATCGTTCGCGAACACGCAGGTGGCCCCGAGCGACTCGAATAGGGTCCTCAGGCGGGCGCGTGTGATGGGATTGTCCTCGATGCAGACGATCAGCGTGCCGTTGAGGTCCATCCCGGCGAACGGCGGCGTCGTCGCCTCCGGCGGGCGCTGCGCCGCATCCGTCATGAAGGCCACCGTGAACATAGAGCCCTTCCCGGGCGTGCTCTCGACGCGGATCTCGCCGTTCATCAGCTGGCAAAGGCGCTGGCAGATCGCCAGGCCCAGGCCCGTGCCCCCGTACTTGCGGGTCGTGGAGGAGTCCACCTGGCTGAACGCCTTGAAGAGGCGGTCGATCCTGTCCTGGGCGATCCCAATCCCGGAGTCCTGGACCGCTATCTCGAGCCTCATCCGGCCCGCGGCCATCGCGCGCACCGTTGCGTCCAGGGGAATCCTGCGGACCTGTATGGAGATCGTGCCGGTTGGGGTGAACTTGATCGCGTTGTTGACCAGGTTGACGATGATCTGCCGGAGGCGGGTAACGTCCCCCACGATCCACTGCGGGACGTCGGGCTCGACGTTGTAGCCGATCTCGAGGCGCTTGGCGGCCGCTTGGGGCGCGAACAGGTCGAGCGCCTCCTCGATGCAGAGCGCCAGCTCAAACGGCGCCCGCTCCAGCTCCATCTTGCCGGACTCGATCTTCGAGAAGTCCAGGATGTCGTTGATGATCGTCAGGAGCGCCTCCCCCGAGGTGCGGATCGTGTTGACGAAATCCCGCTGCTCGGGGGTGAGCTTGGTGTCCATCAGGATGCTCGTCATTCCTATCACGCCGTTCATCGGCGTGCGGATCTCGTGCGACATGGACGCGAGGAACTCGCTCTTCGCCCGCGACGCGAAGTCGGCCTCCGCCTTCGCGCGGCGCAGCTGGCTCTCGGTCTCCACCCGCGACGTGATGTCGTTCTCGATCGCGATGAAATTCTCCACCTGGCCCGCCGCGTTGCGGACCACCTGCACCTCCAGGTGCAGGTGGTATTTCCTGCCCGACTTGGAGTAGTGGATTATCTCGGTGTTCGCCCCGTTGCCCTTGGCGATCTCGTCGCGGATCAGGTCGGCCTGGGCGGCGTCGGTGTCGGGCCCGCTCAGCAGCAGCCCCGGGTCCTTGCCCACGACCTCGGCCAGCGTGTATTCCATCACCCTGCAGAACGCGCTGTTGACCCACTCGATCTTGCCGTCCGCCGAACCGATGATGACAAGGTTGTCCGTCTTCGAGGCGACGAGGGAAAGCTTGCGCGCCTCGGCCTGGCTCTCGCGCAGCGCCTGCTCGGATTCGCGCCGGATCGTGATGTCCTGGACCGTGCCTATTATCCTGGTGGGGCGGCCATTGGGCCCGGCCATGACCGACTTCGAGCGGACGTAGACCCAGCGCCAGTCGCCCGAGCGCGCGCGCACCCGGTACTCCGGGTCGATGAACGAAGCGATTCCGTTGAGCTGGGATTCCGTGCGCTTGCGGTAGAGGGGCAGGTCGTCCGGGTGGATGAGCGACTGCCAGGCCTCAAGGGTGGAGGGCATCCGGCCGTGGTCGTACCCGAGGAGCCCCCAGAGGCCCGGGCTGTAGTAGACGTGCCCCTTCGGCACGTTCCACTCCAATATTCCGATCTGCGTGGAGTCCAGGGCGAGCCTGAGGCGCTCGTCGGAGACCTTGAGGCGCGCCTCGATCCTGCGCCGCTCCTCGTTCTCCGCGACCAGCCGCTTGTTGGAGAGCTCCGAGAGGTACTGCCCGGAGCTGGCGCGGCGCCAGAGGTGCAGCGTGAAGCCAAGCAGCAGCGTGATGACAATCCCGCCCCCGAGGGCCATCTCGGGCAGATATCGCCTGTCTCGGGAGAGCGCGGCCGCGGTGGGGGTCAGGCTCAACCTCACGCGCTCGTCAAAGATCGTATAGCCCTTCTCCGACTGCAGGGCCGGGCTGCTCTTCACCTCGCCGATCGTCGAGCTGTACACCTGGTCGCGGTCGACCGTCACGACGACCGAGTAGTCGGCGACAAGCTTCAGCTCCCTCACTATCGAAGAGAAGAACCTCGCGTAGATGAACTCCGAGGCCACGTACCGGGTCGGGGCGCCGCTCCTGGAGATGGGGGCATAGATCACGAAGCCCTGGTTCTGCCTGCCGCCGATTGCCGTCGAGGCGCAAATTTCCGGCGCGTCCTTCGCGCGCGCGATCTCGATCACATCCCTGCGCCTGGGATCCGCGCCGTGGTCGAACCCGATGGACCCGGCGGCCTCCGATGCCGGATAGATCCAGAGGGTCTTCAGGTCCGAGTCTATGAAGGCGATCGAGACACATCCGAAGTCCCTCGACTCGTCGTACAGGCGCGCGGCGTCTGTCTGCCAGGCGGCCATGTTCCTGTCGGGACTGTCGGTCTCGTCGCGGGCGAGCCGGTCCACCGCGTTGGTCTGCTGGTCGATCTCGGAGACGATCCTTGTCGCGAACTGGTCCCTTGCGGTTGCCGACTTCGCGCCCAGGAAGATCATCTCGCGCTCCTGCAGGCCGATCCAGAAGATGAGTGTCAGCGTGAGGCATCCGATGACCGCGGGCATGGGCAGCCAGGCGGGCGGGCCGCCCTCGCTGCGCTGGCTTTCTCGCCACGCGAGAGTGAGCAGGGCCAGGCCCGCGACAAGGAGGGCGATTCCCGTGACAGCGGAGATGGCGGTGCTCGTTCCCCAGTTGTAGACTGCCGGAAGCTCGAAGATGTACCCAAGGAGGGTTGAGAAGCCCACGGAGGCCAGGATCGAACCGGACACGGCCTCCGCGAAAAGGCGCCCCCGCGCGAGCCTCTGCGAGTACCGCCAGGCGAGTGTGGCGCCTGCCAGAGCCAGGCAGGCCGCCGCCATGACCGCGCCGCGCCCGGGCTGGACCGTGTCGATCAGCATCCAGTCCCTCGCAAGGAGCTCGTCTATCCTGAAATCGAACCCGAACAGCCCCTCGGCGGCCGTCAGCGCCCCAAGCGCGGCCGGAAGGACCGCGGCGAGCGCCGCATTCCTTATTCCGAATTCCCGTCCCAACAGGGCGAGGCCGATGGCGAGGAGGCAGAGGCCCTCGTTCACCTTGATGGGCGCCTGGTGGGCGAACGGCTCCACGAGGAAGTCGATATGCAGGAACCAGCCTGCAAGGGCGCAGGCGCCTATCACCACGAGGATTGCGGCTAATGCAAGCGACGCCCGCTCGGTCCAGGACCGGCGGGGCAGTGTGATGACATGGTCCATTGGCCCAGTGTCCACAATGCGTCCCATCGAACCCGGCGCAATGTGTTTTGTGCCCCGGGATTTACGCCTTTCTGCGTATTGAGTTGCCGCGTCAGGGAGGGGGAGTTGCCAGCGGGGAAGGCACGGGGGGCAGCTCCGGCTCGCCGACCCTCGCGTCGCTTGGCCGCGCGGGACTCAGGGGCGTGTAGAACGGGCGGATGCTCCAAGACGGCTTCTCTATCGTGCCGGTGAGCTTGACCGTGAAAACGGCGAAAAGCGGCGCCGAGATCGCGTGGAGGACCTGGAGCAGAGACTTGCTCTCCTGGAAGGGGTATACCCGGGCGGAGAAATCGAGCACGCGCTCGTCGATTGAGTAAGTGCCCTTTGCCTCGATCGCCGAGTTGGCGCCGATGATAGTGAGGTCCGGGAACTGAATGGACGCGTTCCCAATCGTAAACTCGGCCCGTGCCTGGGTGAAGCGCAGCTCGGTGACGGTCAGGATCCTGGACAACCCCCCCAGCAGTGACAGAGCCCCGAGCTCCGCCCCCTGGATCTGGACGTTCCCGTCTCCGCTGAATGTCCGCAGCTCCCCGGGTCTTCCCTCGGCCGAGACGTTGAGGTCGAGGAGGACGTCGGACTTCTCCCGTGCGAAGGTGTCGAGCGCGATCGATGTCTTCGCCTTGCCCGAGACGACATAGCCCTCGGCGGCAGCTGCGGCCTGGCCAAGGCTCGCGTGGTCCAGGGAAGCTTTGAACCGCAGGCGTCGGTTGGCGTCGTTGGCGCCCGTCAACGAGGCCTTCCCCGTCGCGATCCCCCCCGCAAAGCCCGCCTCGACGTCGCTGACGTCCACGTCGTCGTCGTTCACGTCGAACTTGAACAGCGCCCGGGTGAATGCCACGCCATGCACGCGCAGGCCCGAGTCCGACCGGACCTCCGTGTGGACCGCCTTGTGACGGTCGCCGGACTTTCCCGGGCCGTCAAAGTGTCCGCGAAGGACTATCGACGGGGGGTGGTCGAAGGAGAATGCCGCAATGGCGGCCGCTGCGCCGGGGGGCACCATCTTCGCGACCGAGGCGGGATCGAGCGTCGAGTCCAGCTCGATGTCGAGTCCGCCCCAGGCGCCCGTCCCGGGCTCGAAGGCGACCTTGAACGATCCCTGCGCGTCCTCGGCGCCCCTCGTGACCTCGACCTCGAAGCCCTCGCATGCCGATTTGTCCAGATAGAGGCGGGTGCGGACGCGGTCGAAAGGGACGCCCAGCACGGACGGGCCCTGGGAGTCCGCGTAGCCGAACACCGAGAAGGCCCTGCCGCGCTGGTAGAATCCCTGCACGTCGACGTTCGCGTCCGGGGGCCTGGAGGGGAAGCCGAAGCGCTTGAACGTGCCGTCCCACCAGCCCCCCCGGAACCAAGGCGAGATATCGAGCGGGCGCAGCCTTCCCTCCAGCAGGTAGCGGTATTGCAGGCTCCGAAGGTTCACCTCGTACGAGCCCCTCGCCTGGTTTTCCCCGTTTCGCGCGAAAGCCCGGCGGGCGGCGAGGCGCAGCCCGTCATAGGAGATATCGCCGCGGAACTCGTCGAGCATGACGCCGTAGGCCTCGATGTTCCGGCCGTCCACGCGGGCATCGGCTCCTGCAAGCTTCCAGCCGGGCCCAAGCCGGACCTGGCCCGAAACGGCGACCGCCTCCGGGAAGTCGGCATAGCGGCGGATGTTGAATCCCGTCGCGGCCGAGATCGGGGCGAGCAGCCCGGGCGATACGGAGGCGTCCAGGGTTATGTCGGCGGACTTCGCGGCAAGGTCGGCGTCCGCATGCGCCGAGACCGGCCTCCCGTAGAGCCAGGCTGAGACGTCCGCCGCCAGCCTGTGCCCGCCATCCGGCAGGGCCTCGGCGACCGGAGAGACCATCTCGAAGCCGTCCGCCGTGGCGGATCCCGCGGCGACCTCGATCTCCCTTGGGCTGAATTTCAGGGTGTTCACCCTGAGTATCCCGCGAATGCGGGCCCGTATGTCCATGGCAGTCCTTCCCCTGATCCGCAGCGTGTCGGCCGAGGCGAATGCCGATGCCATCAGGGGGGCGTCGCCCAGCAGGGGGAAGCGGGCCGTGACGCGGATGTTTGACGCGTCGGCCGCCAGCGGTTCGGGCATCCGAAGCGCCGCCGCGCACAGTTCGGCGTTGACGATCGCCCCGCGGGTGTCGGACGGGGAAAAAACGGCCGTCAGGACGCCGTGGTCGAGCGCCGACAGCTGGCTCTCCGCACCCGCAAACTCCCTGCTCAGGGCGACGTAGTTCCTCGAGATGAATTCAGCGAGGGGGAGGGACGATGCGTTGCCGGTCCTCGCGACGGTTCCCGCATTGATCGTGCCGTGGGCCGAGAGGCTCACCGCCCCCAGGCGGCAGTTGAGGTAGTCGACCGAGAATTCGTCGCCCCTTGACGTGATTGAAAACCCCGCGTCGAGGTCCTCGACGAGCTTCTCGGCGCGGCCCGAGGAGGAAAGCATCGCCGGAATGAAGAGGTCGGTGCCAGTCGCCCGGATCTCCTTTGGCTCAAACCGGCCCGCCAGGAGGGCCCACGGGTCGAGGCGCACGTAGATCGCGCTGGCCGTGGCGATCGGATCGCCAAAGGTCGCGAGCCTGAAGCTCGCCTTCTGGAACAGGATCCGCCCGGACGGGTCGAAGACCGCCCGGCCGAACCCGACCGAGGCACCCGACTCGGCGAGATGGTTCTCGATTGCGCGGAGCAGGAAACGGGGGACCTCGAGTTCGTTGACCGACGCGACATAGGCCTGGAGGCCAATGAGCAGGAGCATGCCGAGCCACAGCGTCCAGACGGCCGCGGTCAGCAGTCCCGATGCGAGAAAGCGGGCGCCAGCAAGGCAGGACCTGGGGATTCCCGCGGGCATCGGCTCAGGGCTGCGTCAGTGTCCAGAGGGCGTCCAGGAGCGGCTGCTCAACCGCGAACACCGCCCCGAACTCCTTCGAGCCGGCAAGCTGCTCGGTCGCCCCGGTGCGTTCCGCCAGCCAGAGGGTCATCGTGTTGACCTGGCTGCCTCCGGCGCCGTTGGGGAGAGAGACTGTGGCGTCCAGGCGGTACTTCCACGGGCGCACCTCGCCGGCGGCGAAGATCTTGTCCGGGAAGCCCTCCTCCACGAAGCGCGCGGCGCGAAGCGAGCCCAGCTGCGACAGGATCGTGTTGACCGCATCCCTCCTTGGCGCGGTTTCGGCGGCGAGCGCGGCGCCCCAGGTCCCGTCGCCCTCGATCCTGCGCGAGTAGATGACGGAACCGTCGGCTATGGCCGTCAGCGAGACCGATGTGATCCGCGCCGAAACCGGCAGGGCGCTCAGCTGGCGCTCGCGCCAGGAAAGGGGTGATGCGCTCGTCTCGCGGAGGATGTCCGGCTCCACGGCGTAGACCGACGATGATCCCGCGATCCTGGCGTACGCGACGTTCTCGCGCTTCGTCGGGAGGCCGATCTGGAGCGTGACCTGCGCCGGGGTCGCCCCTGCGAGCGTGAGCACGATCTCCCTCTCGGGCCTGTTGAACCCCCAGTCCTCGAGGTCGGCGGCGGTCGGGGCGTCGCTTTGGAAGAGAAGCGCGGTGAGGGTCGAGAGCTGCTCGAGGAGCCTCTGCACGGCCGCGGCGTCCGCCGGAATCGCCTGCGGACCCTGAGAGCTGTTTCCCCGGAGGATGACCTGCCAGCCGGCCGGCTGGCTGCCGGCGGCCGACTCCAGCCGCTGGAGGGCCAGTTCCGGCTGGTTGGGCGCCGAGAGCGCAATTGACGTGACGGCCCCGGCGTCGAAATCCATGACATGCCGGTCGCGCAGGTCGTCCTGGGCATTGCGGAGCGTGCCCATGAGCTTCTCGGGGATTGCCACCGTGAAGACGGCGGGCCGGCCCTCCAGCTGGGCAAAGTGGCTGCCGTCGCCGTCTGCGGCGCCGCCGATAAAGAGGGTCTCATGCCTGTTGTTTCCCTCCAACGTGACCCGCAGGGGCGCGGCGAAGGCCGGCGCATTCTGCAGGATGAACGATTTCACGCGCAGCGATCCCAGGTCGTTGATGGCGAGCTCCGTGACGCTCTTTGAGGCCCGGGCGATCACCGGTGTCTCGAAGGACCAGCGGTTTCCCTCGCGGTGGAGCCGGACGCGGATCCCCGATGGTGCGGCCGCCTGGATGCTCAGGGACCGGGCCTCGAACACCGGTATCGAAAACACGATGTCGGAACGCAGGTCGTCGAATGCGATGGAAAGGCTGTCCGCCAGGGAGCGGTCGACCACATGGATCCGCTCGCCGTCCGGCGAAAGCAGGTAGAGGTGCTTGCCGACCTTCGTCGTGTCGCCAATTCGCAGGACGGTCGTCTTGCCGCCGGCCGACTCGCCGGACGTGAATGACACCGTGAGCTTGGGTTGGTCGAGGCCGTAATCGGAAAGCTTCAGGCCGTTCTTCTCCAGGTCGCGCGTGCTGAAGCTCGTCTCGTGCTCGAGGAGCTGGAGCTCGTTGAGGATCCTGCTGACCGCGTTCGGGTTGGCGGGCCATTCGACCGGCCGGGTCAGGAACCACGAGTCGCCCCTGCGCTCGAGGCGGAACCCCGAGTCCGGAGCCGTTCCGGCGACGTCCAGCGTCCTGATGTCGGCGGATTCCGGGCCCAGGACCCGCCGCCTGGCCTCCAGGGAGGCGTGCTCGATCCTCCAGTCGCGCTCAAAATAGAATATGAAGAAGAACAGGGCGACGTTCAGGAAGAGCAGGACGAGTGTGACTTTGGAACGCATGGCGTTGGGACGGATGGGCTGGAGTGCTCCTCGGTGGCTAGTTTCGCCGGACCCAGTATACGGAGATCCCGAGCAGGGCGGCAATGCCGGGAAGCACGAGCATGAGGGTGTAGCGAAGGCGCGCGAGCTCACCGGCGCTGAGGGAGAGCTGGAAGCGGTCGATGGGGCGGGCCGGCACGTTGAGCGCGGAGTCCCTCCCTATGGTCCAGTTGACGGCGCCCAGGAAGAAGCCCTCCGAGCCCGCGTTGGCGATCCTGGCGTTCGAGATCATGTCGCCGGTGCCGATGACCACGATGCGGCCGCCCGCGACGCTGAACGGCAGGTTGCCCCGGACGGCGACGCGCTCCGAGGCGACGGCGATCCCCAGGCGGTCGGGGGGGTCCATCTGCGGCAGGCCCTTCAGGTCGACGCCGGGCGTGAAGCTCTGGAATCCGCGCTGCCTGTAGTCGAGCTCGCCCCAGGCGGTCTTCGAAGTCGCGGCAAGCGTCACGACCGTGAGACCGGCGCCGGCGGGCCGCCCCGGCAGGGGGCGCACGCTCCGCGCCAGGCCGATCCGCAGCGCCTCCTTGAAGTCCACGAGGATCTGCGTGATGGGATGCTGCGCGAAGGCGCGAATGACGAGGTCCCCGTCCTCCGTGATGTTGTCGGAGCCGAGGTCGAACACCACGTCGTCGTCCACGAGGATTCCCCAGTCGTCGATCAGCAGGTCGTTCAGGCCGGGCTGGGTGTTCGGCGCCAGGAAGAGAATCAGCCTGCCGGCGGAGACTCCCAGGTACTGGCGGAGAAGCTCCTGCTCAAAGGGGCTGAACGCGTCGACGGGGGCCACGCTCACCAGCAGGGCGGCGTCAGCGGGGACGCCCCGCGCGGCGGCGAGGTCGAGTGTGTCGACATCGTAATTTCGCAGGCGCAGCTGCTCCTTGACCATGGACAGGCCGCGCACGGGGTCGACGTCGTCCGGGCGAAGCTCGGCGTGGCCCACCAGGAAATAGATCTTCTTCCGGTCCGGATTGGAGATGTCGAGTATGGCCGCGGTCACGGCCTGCTCGCCGATGAACGCCTCCCGGACCTTGTTCTCGACCTGGTAGAGCTCGTCTACAGTGAGCGCGCGCTGCTTGTCGCCGCACAGCAGCAGGATTATCCCGGCCCGGTCGACCCCGTACTTCTCCGTCTTTCGGCGGTCCTGGTAGATGTCGACGTTCTCCACCGTGACCTGCCCGGCCACGTTGCCCTCGGTGGCGTTGACATATTCCCTCAGCAACCCGTCGACCTCGGGATTGTCCGACTTCTCGTCCGAGGTGATGACGATGTGGACGGGCCTGGAAAGCTCCGCGAGGTAGGAGAGCGTCTCCGGCGAAAGCGAGTAGCGGCGGTAGCGCGTCAGGTCGAAGCGCCACGCGTGGGCGCCGGCGAGGTAGTTCAGGCCGCCGACAAAGGTGAGGAACAGGATTGCCTGGAGCACCAGGTTCAGCGTGCGTATCCACCGGGTGGCTCGGAAGCTGTCGATCACGGATGGTTTCGGGGGCTAGCTGTGCAGGATCTTGGCCTCGACGCTCAGGATGCTGAAGATGAGGGCGAGGACCGTTCCGCTTGCGTAGAAGAGGAGCTCGCGCGCGTCGACGACCCCCCGCGAGAAGTCCTGCAGGTGCTCCCAAATCTGGGCGTAGCCGACCGCCGCCTTCAGCGGCGCCAGCGACTCGCGGTCGAGCCAGGCCGCGCTGCCAAGGTAGCGGGAACCGAGGATGACCGCCGCGAGCGCGGTGACGCAGAGGATCCCGGCGACGGCCTGGTTGCGCGAGAGCGAGCTCGTGAACACCCCGATGGCGACGAAGAGAAGCCCCGAGACGGCGATGAAGAGGTACCCGCCGATGATCGGGCCCGGGTCGAGCAGGTGGGCGTCGCCCGCAAAGCGGTAAAGGATGTAGAAGAGCCCCCCGGTGGACGCCCAGAACGCCATGTAGAGCAGGTACGAGGCCGCGTACTTGCCGAGAACGACCTCGGTCGTCGTGACGGGCGTCGTCAGAAGGGTCTCAATCGTCCCGAGCCTGCGCTCCTCGGCCAGGCACTTCATCGTCAGGAGCGGAACCATGAATATTACCGGGATGAAGTACACGGCGAAGAAGGCCGACGCGGGCGACACGTTCTGCTGGGCCTTGCTGTATTCCTCCAGGATGCTGGTGAAGATGAATCCCATGAGGCTCAGGAACGAGAAGGCCGCGATGTAGGTGCTCGGGCTGACGAGCAGCATACGGATCTCGTGGCTGAGGATTGTGAGGAAGTGCTTCACGGGTTGCGGCTGCCCCTGGGTTCCCCTGCGACCGCGTCCCAGCTCCTGCGCGTGGCCGCTAGGAAGACGTCCTCGAGGGTGGGCTGGGCGCGGCTGAGCGCGCGGACACGAAGGCCCTCCGAGAGGCACGCGCGCAGGATTGCCTCTCCCACGTCGTCGTCGTTGACCGTCTTCAGCCTGATCTTGCGGAAGCCAAGGGCGTCGGCAGGTTCCTCCGACGCCACCGACAGCCCCGGGTCGATCGCCCCCAGGAGAAAGGGCAGCGCCCCAAGGGCGCCGGCCGCCTCGATCTCGTAGGCGGACTGCCCGAGGACCTCGCGCCGGAGCTCAGAGGGCGTCCCCTGCGCGACGATCCTCCCCTGGTTTATGATGAGCACCCGGTCGCACGTCATCTCGATCTCCGGGAGGATGTGGCTTGAGATGAGGACGGTCATGCGGCCGCGCAGGCTCGCGATCAGGTCGCGGACGATGAGTATCTGGTGGGGGTCGAGGCCGATCGTGGGTTCGTCCATGATGATCACGGGGGGCTCGGCCAGCACGGATTCGGCGATCCCGACCCTCTGCCGGAACCCCTTCGACAGCTTCCCGATGATCTTGTGGCGGACGCGCTTAAGGTCGCAGAGCTCAAGGACCTCGTCGATCCTCGAGCCGAGCATCGGGCGCGGCACCTCCTTCAGCCTCCCGCGGAAATACAGGTATTCGCTCACGCGCATGTCGTCGGGAAGGGGGTTGTTCTCCGGCATGTAGCCGACCCGCCGCTTGACCTCGTCGGTTTCGGTCGCCACGGGATGCCCGCAGATCGACACGCGGCCGGAGGTTGCGGGCAGGTACCCGGTCAGGATCCGCATCGTGGTCGACTTGCCCGCGCCGTTGGGCCCCAGGAAACCGATGATCTCCCCGCGCGCGACCGTGAAGCTGATGTCGTTGACCGCCGTGACGCCGGCGTAGGTCTTCACGAGGCGGGACACCTCGATGGCGGGGAGCGGGGGGGATTCGGGCATGCCTTTGTGCTGCCTGGAATGCCGGCTTCAGCCGTCCTTTTCAACGGTCACCTCGCCGGCGCGGTAGCCCCTCGTGCGGCCGTGCTCGTCGCGGAGCACCAGAGAGCCGACGTCGTCCACGCCCAGCACCCGGCCTCGCCTCTTGCGCCCCGCCTCGCTCAGGGTGACCTCCCGCCCGCGCAGCACGTCGAACTTGTTCCAGAGCCTGACGAAAGCATCGGTGTGGTCGCCGTCGGCGAACCTCTCGTAGGCGAGGAGGACCCTCCCGATCAGCGCGGCCGTGAGCCTGTTGATGTCCACGGGCGAGCCCGCGAGCTCGGAGAGCGAGACCGCGCGCCTTGCCAGGTCGGCCGGCCAGTCGGAGGAGCGGCTGTTGACGTTGAGGCCGAGCCCGAAGACGAGGTCGCGTATCTGGTCGGCGTCGACGCGGGCCTCGGTCAGCATCCCGCCGGCCTTGCGGCCGTCGAAAACGATGTCGTTCGGCCACTTGATGCCGGGCCGCACCGGGACGAAATTGGAGACGAGGTCGCAGATCGTCACGCCCATCCAGAGCGTGAACGTCTGCATGCGCTCCGGCGCGATCCGGGGCCGGAACCCGAAGCTGGAATACAGGTTCCCGTTCGCCTCGCTGTGCCAGACGCGGCCGAAGCGCCCGCGTCCGCGGGTCTGCCTCCGCGCGAACACCGCGAAGGGCGCCGGGTGGCCGGTCGCCAGCTGCCTGGCGGCCTCGTCGTTGGTGCTGTCCACCTCGCCCTCAATCGAGAAGGTGAAGCTCTTCCTGCGGACCTTCAGGAGCGCCTCAACCAGCCCGGCGTGGAGCATCCTGGGGCGCTTTGAGAGGCGGTAGCCGCGCGCGGGAAGCGCCTCAAATCCGAAGCCCTGGGACCGCAGCTTCTCCATCTGGTGCCAGACCGAGACCCGGCTCACGCCGAGCTTCGAGGCCATCGCCCCCCCCGACACCCAGCCCGGCTCGGCTGCAAGCAATTCCCGGAGGATCAGCGTCTCCGTCACTTACCCCCGCCCCCCGCATTGCCCCCGCCACCGGGGCCATTCCAGATGAACCCCTGATCGGGCCGCATGTAGGTGTCCTGGGTCTGCTGGAGGATGTACTCGCCCTCGGCCCTGTCGCCGCCGGCCGCGATCGAGCGGGCCGTGTCGGTGAGGTCGGCAATGTTAGCCAGGCGCTCATCCTCCAGGAACATCTCGTACGCGGGGGCGTCGTTCAGGCCCATGAGGTTGCCTATCCCGAGCCCGGGATGAAGCTTGTACGAAAGGCTGACCAGCCCCTCCTTCGTGTTGATGTCCCTGTCGCGGAACACGGGGGGGCGGGAATCGCGCACAATGTAGCTGGGCAGCCTCGGGATCTCATTGCGGGGCTTGTCGACGGTGCGCATGTCCTGGGGCACGTCGACGGCGGCAGGCGTGGGTGTCGGAGGGTCGTACTTTGGCCGCCCCAGGGAGAGCGCGGCCGCTACCTCGGGCGAAACCGACCTCTGGGAGGCATCGGGGGCGGCGGATGGCGGCGGAACCGGCGCCGGGGTGGGAGCCGCGAGCACTGCCGACTGCGCATCGCCTTTGGCCGTTGCGGCGGCCGGGGCCGGAGGGGTCGACGCGGTCTGGGCCGCCGCGGTAGCCGCCACCATGATAACGAGGAGGGATATTGGGGCGCGGTTCATGGTGATTTCCTACAATGAAACCTAATACGCGTTGGGGTTCCACGCAACCCTATCCTTGTCGGCGCACCAGCTGAAGGAACCCCTCGGGGCCCGCTAGCTGCGCACTTGGCCCGTGCCGGTAACCAGCCACTTGTAGCTGCACAGCTCGCGCAGGCCCATCGGCCCCCGCGCGTGCAGGCGGTCGGTACTGATGCCGATCTCGGCCCCGAACCCAAACTCGAAGCCGTCGTTGAACCGCGTGCTCGCGTTCCAGAAGACGGCCGCGCTGTCGACCCCCGCGAGGAAACGGGCCGCGGTGGCCGGGTCGGCCGTCACGATCGCGTCGCTGTGGGCGGATCCGTCCCTGTTTATTGTCCCGATGGCATCCTCAATGGAGGCCACGACCCGGATTGCGACGACCAGGTCGAGGAACTCCGCCGTGAAATCCCCAGCGGACGCCGCCTCGTGGGCGACTCCCGCCGCCTTGAGGATCGCCGACGACTGCGGGTCGCACCGGAGCCGGACGCCCCTTGCCACGAGCGCGGCCCCGACGCGCGGGAGGATCCTGCCCGCGGCGCCCTCGTGGAAGAGGAGCTGCTCCGCGGCATTGCAGACGCCGGGCCGCTGGGTTTTCGCGTTGACGACTATGGACTCGGCCATCGCGGCGTCCGCGGCGCCGTCGACGTAGACGAAGCACACCCCGGAGTAATGCTTGATCACGGGAATCCTGCTGTTCTCGGCCACGAACCTGATGAGGCCCTCGCCCCCGCGCGGGATGATGCACTGGATGAGGGAGTCGAGCCTGAGCATGACCTCCAGGGCCGCCCGGTCGGTCGTCGGGATCAGCTGGACGCAGTCCGGCGGGAGCCCCGCGGACGCGAGCGCCTCCGAGATGTGCCCGGCGAGCGCCCTGTTGGTCTCGAAGCTCTCCCTGCCGCCGCGCAGTATCGAGGCGTTGCCGCTCTTCACGCAGAGGATGGCGCAGTCGACGGTCACGTTCGGCCTTGCCTCGAAGATGACGCCGATGACGCCGATTGGCACGCGCACCTTCCTGAGAAGAAGCCCGTTCGGGCGCGTCGTCTCCTCGAGAACCTCGCCGAGGGGATCGGGGAGCTCCGCCACCTGGCGCACGGACTCGGCAAGGTGGTCCAGCCTCGACGGGGTGAGGGTCAGCCGATCGATCTCGGCAGGCGAGAGCCCGCCCGCCTTGGCCGCCTCGAGGTCCCTTTGGTTCGCCTCGATCAGGTGGACGTGGGAGCGCTCGATCCGCTCGGCGAGGTTCTCGAGCGCGGCATTTCGCACATGGGCCGGGGCGACCGCAAGCGCGCGCGAGGCCGCGCGGGCCCGCACGGCGATTGAGGTGACCAACTGGGAGAGATCCTCGGCCATGGAAAGCCCGCCACTCTCGCGCGCGGCGGGCGGCTCGGCAAAGGAAATTTGGGCCGCCTGCGCCCCCTCCACGCAGTCAGGGGATCCGCTTGCGCACCCCGGCCCAGGCCGAGTCCGGTATCATCGGGCCCAGGTGACGGACCGTCTCCGAGCCCATGATGGACGCGATCGCCCCGCACTCCCCGAGCGGGCGGTCGCGGAGGTAGCCGAACAGGAACCCGGCGGCCCAGGCGTCGCCGGCGCCGTTCGTGTCGATGGCGTCTCGCAGGTGGACGGGAGGGTTCCTGTGGACCTCGCCGCCCTTCGCGATCCACGCCCCCTCGCGCCCCATCTTCACGGCGGCGGTCACGCCGTGGGAGGCGAGCTCCCTTGCAAGCGCCTCGTAGTCGCCCCCGCGCCCCGGGTACAGGGCGCGGATCTCGTCCTCGTTCGCGAACACGATGTCTATCCCGTGGCCGAACTGCGTGAACATCCAGTCGCGCCACGCATTGACCACCTCGAACGCCGAAAGGTCGAGGCTGATCGTGCATCCCGCGGCGCGCGCCGCGTTGAGCACGGTCTCGCAGAGCTCATGGTTGAATACGAGGTAGCCCTCTATGTGCGCGTGGCGCGCGCCGCGGAAGTCCTCCGCGGAAATCTCCCCGGGCGAGAGCGTCATCGCCGCGCCGAGGCTGGTGCGCATGGTTCGCTGGGCGTCGGGCGTGACAAGCGCGAGGCAGCGCGCGCTGGCGCCCTTCCCGCGCTTGAACCGGGACACGTCGACGCCCGCCCGGGCAAACCGCTCGACATAGTCCCTCGCCAGGCTGTCGCCCCCCAGCTTGCCGACAAAGGCCGTCCTCAGCCCCAGCCGCGCGGCGTTGAATGTGGCGTTGGCCGCGGACCCTCCGGTCGCGTAGGCGGGTGGGGAGTCCAGGAGCGAGAGCATGCGGCCCATCTCGGCGTCATCCACGAGGACCATGCCCCCCTTTTCCCCGGGCACGAGGGAAAGGAACGACTCGGGGACCTGCGCGACGAGGTCCGTGATGGGCGAGCCGACCCCAACCAGGTCAATTTCGGGCGCGGTCCGGGTCATCGGCACGTCATTCACCGACCGTGATGCTGGTCGCCAGGATCGGCTCGTCGTCGATCTCGATCAGGATGGAGTACTCGCCGGGCCGCTCGAAGCTGAGGTTGCGTATGTCGTTTATGAGGTTGATCCGGGCCAGCGGCCCCTGGGATTCAAAAGGCCTGTCGATCAGGGGCTTGGGGTTGGTCGGGTCCAGGCCCACGGATATCCTCATCCGGTGGGGCCCCGCGGAGACGTCGGTCAGCGTCATGAACCAGACCATGTGGGGATGCACGACCGGGAAGCGAAGAGCCTTAATGTTCGAGAAGACCCCCAGGATCGTGTGCTTGCCGGTCCCGGGATCGATGTGAACCCCGTCGCACAGCAGCCACGCCAGGAGCTGGGGCTTGGATTTCACGTTCTTCGGGTCCACGACGCGAGTTGGAGGAGCGCCGCCGCCAGCGGCAAATCATTTTGCGCGCAAAGGAAGGGGCTGCCATGATGGGGCATGTTCAACTCGCTGGCGCAGTACCCCCATTGGTTTGTCGTGACGTGCGCGGTGGTCGGAGGCGCCATCGTCCTCTGGATTGTGGTCAAGCTGCTCAAGGCCGCCCTGTGGATGCTGCTTTTCGGGGCCATTGTCGTCGCCGTCTCTGCCGCCGCCTGGCTCCTGCTCAGGTAGGGCGAGGCACGCCCGATTGCCTGAAGAATCTTGCGCGTATTGGGCGGTGACGTTTATCCCTCACGGATGAAATACATCTTCGTGACGGGCGGAGTGGTTTCTTCGCTGGGCAAGGGGCTCACCGCGGCCGCGCTTGGCGCGCTGCTCGAGCTCCGGGGCCTCACCGTCCGGATCCAGAAGTTCGACCCGTACCTGAACGTGGACCCAGGGACGATGAGCCCGTTCCAGCACGGCGAGGTCTACGTGCTTGAGGACGGCGCCGAGACGGATCTCGATCTCGGTCATTACGAGAGATTTACGAGCGGAAGGCTGTCGAGGCTCAACAGCCTGAGCTCCGGGCAGATCTACGAGAGCGTCATCCAGAAGGAGCGGCGGGGGGTGTACCTGGGCAAGACCGTGCAGGTGATCCCGCACGTCACCAACGAGATAAAGGAGAGGATCTACGCGGGCGGCAAGAATGTCGACGTCCTCATCACCGAGATCGGCGGGACCACGGGAGACATCGAGGGCCTCCCGTTCCTGGAGGCCATGCGTCAGTTTGCCCTGGAGATGAAGCCGAAGGACGTGGTCTTTATCCACGTGACGCTCGTCCCTTTCCTGGCGGCGGCCGGCGAGCTCAAGACGAAGCCGACGCAGCAGTCGGTCGCCAAGCTGCGCGAGATAGGAATCCAGCCCCATGTCCTCGTCTGCCGGTGCGACCACCCGCTCGACAACGACCTGCGCGAGAAGCTGAGCATGTTCTGCAACGTGCCCGTGAAGGCGGTCATCGAGTGCCGCGACGTCGACAGCTCGATCTACCAGCTTCCGCTGGCACTGCAGAGAGAGGGGATGGACGAGCTCGTTCTCGACCTGCTCGGGTTCTCAATCCCGGCGCCGAAGAGGAACATCTGGGTCGATATCGTCCGGCGCATCCTCAAGCCGAAGCACGAGGTCACGATCGGGGTGGTTGGGAAGTACATAGAGCTGCAGGACGCCTACAAGTCGGTCTATGAGTCGATTACGCACGCCGGCATCGCGAACACCTGCTCCGTGAACGTGCGCAGGATCGACGCGGAGGACCTCGAGAAGAAGGGCGGAATGGCGCTCCTGAGGGGGCTCGATGGGATCCTGGTCCCGGGCGGGTTCGGCGACCGGGGGACGGAGGGCAAGATTGCGGCGGCCGGGTATGCCCGCACCCGGGGAATTCCGTATTTCGGGCTGTGCCTTGGGCTGCAGATCGCGGTCATCGAGATTGCGCGAAACGTGCTCAGGCTCCCCGGTGCGGACAGCACGGAATTCGACGCCAAGTGCGCGGATCCGGTCATCAACCTGATGGAGGAGCAGAAGGCCATCACGGACAAGGGGGCGACCATGAGGCTCGGAAGCTATGACTGCGCGCTGGTTCCCGGCTCGCTGGCGGCTAAGGCCTACGGCGCGACGCAGATCCGGGAGAGGCACCGGCACCGCTTCGAGGTGAACAACGCCTATGTCAAGCGCCTCGAGAAATCTCTGGTTTTCAGCGGGATAAACCCGCAGCGCAACCTGGTTGAGATCATAGAGCTCAAGGGGCACCCGTGGTTTGTGGCGGTGCAGTTCCATCCCGAGTTCCAGTCAAAGCCCAACCGCGCCCATCCCCTTTTCGCGGCGTTCATCGCGGCGGCCATCCGGCACCGGCGGCAGTCGGCCGGGCGCCGGAGGGCTCGGAAGGGCGGCCGGGCATGAAGATCTTCAACCGCTCTAAGCTGCTCCTGATCTCGGGCCCGTGTTCGCTTGAGAGCG
>Ga0181526_10000702_pt1 | contig 34318 bp, 36 predicted proteins | sample PEATcosm2014_Bin_35_FD_119750 | JGI IMG/M metagenome (GOLD analysis project Ga0181526, IMG submission 119750) | Peatland microbial communities from MTU Mesocosm Facility, Houghton, MI, USA - PEATcosm2014_Bin06_30_metaG | ecosystem: Environmental > Terrestrial > Soil > Wetlands > Peat | place...
GACCACGGCATTTACATCCAGCCGATCAATTATCCGACGGTGCCCAAGGGCACCGAGCGGCTACGCATCACGCCGAGCCCATACCACGACGACGTGCTGATCGACGCGCTGGCCGAAGCGCTCGTCGACGTCTGGGCGCGGCTGAAGCTGCCGCTCAAACACCGCGCGCTGGCGGCGGAGTAACTAAAATACTTCGGAGCGCACGGCGGTAATCCCCGGCGCGCATCCGCATCGGCACAATCTCACTTCGCCAATTGCTTGCGGATCGACAACAATTCCTTCCGGCGTTTTGCGCTCGTTTTGGGGTAGGCCATTTTAAGCGCCTCGAACGTGTCGAGAACAATTTGCGATACGATCAGCCGAGCATTCTCCTTGTCGTCGGCGGGAACCACATACCAGGGCGCGTGATGCGTGCTCGTCGCACTGAGGCACTCCTCGAACGCCTTCATGTACTGCTTCCAGAATTTCCGCTCCGCGATATCCGCAAGGCTGAATTTCCAGTTCTTCTCCGGCTCATCGATACGCGCCAAAAAGCGCTTTCGCTGTTCTTCCTTTGAGAGGTGGAGATAGAACTTGACGATGTGGGTTCCATTCCCGTGCAGATGTCTCTCCAAATTCGTAATCGACCGATAGCGGTCGTGCCAGACCGCCTTCTCGTCGCGGGATGCGTCCGGCAACCCTTCGCTGCGCAGGATTTCGGGATGCACGCGGACGATCAGCACTTCCTCGTAATAGGACCGGTTGAAGATGCCGATCCGCCCGCGTTCCGGCAGATCGCGCGTGGTGCGCCAGAGAAAATCGTGCGCCAGTTCGGTCGTGCTGGGATGCTTGTAGCTGAACACCTGACAGCCTTGCGGATTGACGCCGGACATCACGTGCTTGATGGCGCCGTCTTTTCCCGCCGCATCCATTGCTTGAAAGATCAGCAGCACGGCATGGCGGCTGGACGCGTAGAGCAGCTGCTGCTGTGAACTCAGTTGTTCGACGTGTTCATCCAGAAGTTTCTTATATTGCTCTTTCGATTTGTAGACGGGCTCAACCTTTGTCGGCCACTTTTTGAGATCGACATCGGCTCCTTCCCGCACGCGAAAGTCCTTTGAATTTATTTTCATCGTCGACTCATTTGGCTTGCTGCGTTGCGAATTGAGACGGTGTCTCAGCCTTGGCTTCGGGCTTCGGCGCGGCTTTGATGGGATCGAGAATCCGATACGCGAGGAGCTTCACGCAGTCATTCACGAGGAACCAAGCCAGAGCATAACCCCACACAAACGCGGCCCAGCTCCAGCCGAGCGGAGTCATGAACACGCCATACACCGCAATCAACGTCGCCAGGATTTGTGTGCCTAGGACCGCTACCCATAAAATCCGCGCCGGACGTATCGACCAGAACGGGCCGCGCGTGCGCGTCAGGAAAATCGTCAGATGTCCGGCGACGGAAAGCTTTAGATACATCAGCGTCTGGATATGCGCGCGGTCGAGGTGAAAGACACGCTCGCCAAGATAAAACAGGCCGAACGCGGAGACGACCCCGATGACGCCCAGCACCGTGGCGATTCCCAGCACCACGGGCATGTTCCAGGCCTCAGGCTGATCCTTGTAATGAACGTTGTCATAGGCAATGGACAGGATGGCACCGTCGTTGAGCAGCGCCAGCATCACGATCATCACCGCCGTCAAGGGATAAAAGTTGAAGACCAGGATCGCGAGCGTCATGAACAACAGCACGCGGAGCGTCTCGGCGATGCGGTAGATCGCGTAACTGTTCATCCGCTGGAAGATACGGCGGCTCTCCTTGATCCCGTCGATAATCACCGAGAGGCCGGGCGTCATTAGCACAATGGCCGCCGCCGCACGCGCGGCATCTGTCGCGCTCGAAACGGCGATGCCGCAGTCGGCCTTCTTTAGCGCGGGCGCATCGTTCACCCCGTCGCCGGTCATGCCGACGATGTGGCCGCGCTTTTGCAGGACATCTACGATATGGAATTTGTGTTCGGGGAACACCTGGGCGAAACCGTCGGCGTTCTCGATGGAGTCGGCCAGTTGCGCCGTCGCTTGATGCTTGGCATCGCCAAACCCGCTGGCATCGAGGATGTTGGTGCCCATCCCGAGTTTCTTGGCGGTCTCCTGGGCGATGGCCAGCGCATCGCCGGTCACCATCTTGACCTTCACGCCCATCTGGCGCGCGGTCGCGATGGTTGCCTTGGCATCCTCCCGTGGCGGATCGAACAGGGGCAGCACACCAAGAAACTGCCATTTGCCGTCGCCGTCGGCCCGCGCCACGCCCAATGAGCGAAAGCCGCGTGCGGCGAATTCGTTGACCGCCTTGTCGACGGCGGGCTTGACCTCTCCGGCATTGGCCGAGAGCGCCAAGATCACCTGCGGCGCCCCCTTCGTGACCTTGAAGGCCTTTCCGTCCGTGCCCGTGACAGTGGCCTCGGTGCGTTTATGCACCGGGTCGAACGGCTGGAAATGGCCCACCTTGTAGGCTTTCAGGGCCTGATCGTTTTTCAGGCCGCCGAGGACGGCCAGATCGATGGTGTCGTTATTGTCGGGGCGTGATGCCAGCGCGGCAGCGAGGATCACTTGCTCGGCCGGAATTTTGTTCACGCTGAACGGATCGCCGAGCGTCAGCTTGTTCTGGGTCAGGGTGCCGGTCTTGTCGGCGCACAGCACGTCGACGCCCGCCAATTCCTCGATCGCCACCAGCCGGGTGACAATCGCCTTTTTCTTGGCCAGCAGGCGCGCACCGACCGCCATCGTCACCGACAGTACCGTCGGCATTGCCACGGGAATCGCCGCTACGGTCAGCACCAAAGCGAACTGCAGCGTGGTCAGGATCGGGTCGCCGCGGAAGATCGCGAAACCAATAATCGTCGCCACCAGAACCACCGCGAGGACGATGAGATAATTCCCGATCTTGAGCACCGCGCGCTGAAAGTGACTGATGGATTGCGTGCCCTGCACCAGTTCCGCCGTCTTGCCGAAGTAGGTGTTCGCACCGGTGGCATAGACCAATGCGCCGATTTCGCCTTGCCGAACGATCGAGCCGGAAAACACCGCCTCGCCGGATTTGCGCGTGACGGGCAGCGACTCGCCCGTCAGCGCAGACTGATCCACCTCGACCGGGTCGCCTTCCAGCAACCGCGCGTCCGCCGGCACAATGTCACCCATACGGACGCGGATGACGTCACCGGGCACCAAGTCGCGCGCTGCCGGCGTGACCCACTTGCCATCGCGTTTCACCCTGGCCTTGATTGCCAGCGTGGCCTTCAGGGCGGCTATGGCGTTGCCCGCCTGGTGCTCTTCCCAAAATCCGACGACCGCATTCGCCAAAAGCAAAACAAGGATGATGCCGAAGTCCGGCCAATGCCGGGCCGCCGCCGACAGGATCACCGCGACCTCGATCATCCACGGGATCGGACCCCAAAAATAGCTGAGGAATTTCAAGAGCTCATTGGTCTTCTTTTCCGCAATCTCGTTGGGTCCGTATTGGGTCAGCCGCTTCTGCGCCTCGGCCTGAGTGAGGCCGTCCGCCGACGTTGCCAATTTTTTCTCCACTTCCGCCAGTGGCAGCGATTTCAAATCGTCCGGCGCGGAGGAGTTTGTGCCTGCCTTCGAGACCGCAGCTTGGGAACGAACGTCGTTGGATGCCATAATGCGTGTTCCTTCTGTCTTCGCGGTGCCCGGTTTTCACCTGTCGTCGAGGTCATTCCCCTTCGGGAGCGCCTGTGATCCAGTCCTTCGCGGCAGGGAATGCGGCGAGCCTAAACAGCCGGGCTTCACCGTGAAAGAAGGGTTTGAACATGTTGACCATTGCGCTCATCCACGCGTGATCAGTGACCACGGCAATGCGGCTGAAATCGTGCCAGTGCTTAAGCCCAAACACGCTGTCGTCCCACAGCGCCTCAAGCTCAAAGCCTGTGAAACCCTTCCCGATGACATAAAGCATTTTGATCGGGCCCTTGGCGATCATTGCTTCGGCCTTGGGAATAAGCGTTCTGCGATAATCTTCGTGCGTTACCTCGCCACTGGCTTCGATCGCCATCACATCTGGCGGCAGGCCCTCGATGATTTTGAGCATTGTCTTCCTCCAAATGCGTTCCCGCCTCGGGATTTCGCGGCCCCGCCAACAGGCGGAGCCTCCGTCAGGGCCGAACGAGCGCCAGCGTGTGCTGCGCGATCATCAGTTCTTCGTCGGTCGGAATGACCCACACCGAGACCCGACTGTCCGCGGTGGAAATCCGGGGGCCGTTGGCATGGTTCGCCTGCTCATCCAGCTTCACGCCGAGCCAGGAAAGCTTGGCGCATAGCGCCGCGCGGACCGGGGCGGAGTGCTCGCCGATGCCGGCGGTGAACACAAAAGCGTCCAGCCCGCCAAGCACCGCCGCGTAGGCGCCGGCATATTTGGTCATCGCGTAGACGAAATACTCCACCGCCGCGACCGCGCGCGGGTCGGTGCTCTCCTGCAACACCCGCATGTCGTCGCTGATGCCGGAAAGGCCGAGCAGGCCCGCGCGCTCGTACAGCATCTTCTCCAGCGATGCGTCGTCGAACAATTTTCGGCGCAGCAGATAAAACAGCGCGCTCAGCGACACGTCGCCCGAACGCGTTGCCATCGGCAGCCCGGACAGGGCGCCGAAGCCCATTGTGGTGTCGACGCTGCGTCCATCCAGCATGGCGCACATGCTGGCGCCACCACCGAGATGCGCGGCGACAACACGCCGAGCTTGCGGTGCAAATTTAGGCACCTGCCGGCTGATATAGTCGTAGGAAATGCCATGATAGCCCCAGTGCCGCACTCCGGCATCGCGCACATCCTGGGGGAGTGCATAGGTCTGCGCCACCTCCGGCATCGTCCGATGGAACGAACTGTCGAAACAAGCCACTTGGGGCAAGCCGGGGAACGCCTCGGCTAGCGCCCGGGCTCCGAGCACGTTGTAGGGCTGGTGCGAAGGTTCCATGATCACAAGCGAGTCGAGGTAGTCCAGCACCTCGCCCTCGATCCGTACTGGCGCTTCAAATCGGGTGCCGCCAAGCACGACGCGATGGCCGGCAGCTATAAGCTTACGGTCAGCCAGATTGGCTTCCAGCCAGGTAATGACGAAGTGCAGTGCCGTTTTGTGGTCGATCGCCTGGCCGCTGCCCCACTCGTGTCGGCCCAATTGCCTGCCGGTGGCATTCGCGACGACAAAATGCGGATCGGACTCCATACTCTCGATCTCGCCGCGGCAGAGCAGGGGCAGCGATCGGGACGCGTCTACCGCATAGGCGCCGAACTTCAGGCTGGTCGAACCTGCATTGACCACGACGATGGCCTCGCTGACGCTGGCCACGCTCATGACCGATCACTCCGCGATTTCGGGCAGCAGAATGGCGGGATCGCGCGTCAGCGCATCGGCGTACAACACGGCGGCGGCGGCCGAGAAGCGGCGCGCCGCGGCGGTGTCGGCGCGGCTGGTCAGGATCACCGGCACCCGCGCGCCGACGACGAGGCCTGCGATCTGCGCGTCGGCCATGAATGCCAGATTCTTGTAGACCATATTGCCGGCCTCGATATTCGGCACGATCAACACATCGGCGAGGCCCGCGATCGGCGATGAGATGTGCTTGATCCGCGCGGCTTGCGCATCCACTGCGGCATCGAGATCGAGCGGCCCGTCGACGATACCGCCGACGATCTGCCCGCGATCGGCCATCTTGGCCAGGATCGCGCCGTCGAGGGTTGCCGGCATTTTGGTCTGCACCATCTCGACTGCGGCCAGCACGGCTACCTTCGGCCGGTCGATGCCCAGCGCGCGCGCGAAACCGATCGCGTTCTGGCAGATGTCGCGCTTCTGGTCGGTGTCGGGTGCGATATTGAGCGCGACGTCGCTGATGATGAAGCGGCGGGCATAGGTCGGTACCGAAACCATGACGCAGTGGCTGATCAATCGCCCGGTGCGCAGTTTCGCTTCCTTCTGCATGACGGCGTGCAACAGCACGTCGGTGTGCAGGCTGCCCTTCATCAGCGCCGCAACCTCGCCATTGCCTGCGGCGGTAGCGGCCTTTAGCGCCGAGTCTTCGGCGCTATCGGTCGCGACAATCCGGCACTTGGCGATGTCCAAATGCGCCCGATCCGCGATCCGTCGAAGCTCGTCCTCTGGACCGAACAGCACGGGCAGGATCAGCCCGGCAGCGGCCGCCTCCACCGCACCCTCCAAGGCATCGGCGTTGCAGGGGTGCACCACGCCGGTCAGCATCGGCTTAAGACCTCGACAGCGTTCGACTAGGCCCTCAAGCCGATGCTCCGGCACCTGGTATTGCTGTCGCGTCGTTGGTGCCAAAACTTCCAGAATGGCCGTCGCGAAAACCTGGCCGGCCGGATCGGTGCACTCACCGTCCAGCACGACGATTCCCTCGTCCGGCCGCTTCTCGCGGACGACAAGGCGCGCCGTCATCGCGCCGCCGATCGGCAGCGCACCGGTGATTTGCACCGAGGTTTTTCGGATTGACGTTCCGGGTCCCGGAAGGTCCGAACCGACCAGCGCGGTCAAGATGGCCGTGACGATGCCTGCAGCCCCCTGGCTCTCGCCCGGGCCGCTAAGCATATCCACTTCGCCGAAAGCCGAGGCCCAGGCCCGCACGTCACCGGCTTGCAAGATGCGCTGAACCGACGCGGCCTCGCCGACAGCGATCTCCTTGAACGTCCTATTGACGATAGTCTGCATGGCTGCGAATCCGTCCAACCGGCGGGGCGCGATCCGGGCGTCTACTGGGCGGCGATCCAATGTGCGATCGCCGGCCAATGCTCTTTGAGGGTGTGCGCTCCCATGAACAGCCCGATATGGCCCCCGGGCACGGTTTCCGAGACGATGCGGTCCTTCGGCGTCCCGAGATATTTTGCCGCGTCGAGGACCTGTTCGGTCGTCGTGATATCGTCGGCGGCGCCCGCCAATAGGTAGGCCGGGCAGGTGATGTTGCGGAGGTTGAGTTTGCGCCCGAGACCGACGAACTCGCCCTTGGCGAGCCGGTTCTCCTTGAAGAGCTGGGTGATCACCTGGAGATACCAGCGCCCCGGCAGATCGATCGGGTTTTCGTACCAGCTGTTGAACGTCTCTTCCTTGGCGATATAGGCCGGATCGTCGATGTGCTCGTAAAGGTCGATCTGGTCCTGGACGTAATGCTGTTCGGGGTGCATGTTCTTCCAGCCCGCCAGCATGTATTTGCCCAGCATCAGGCCGCCGCCGAGTTCGACCAGTTCCTGATAGAACGAGACCGGCGATTTGTGCGCCATGCGTTTGATCGGTCCGTCGCCGGCGTCGGTATCGATCGGCGCGCCGGCGAGCACGAGCGAATTCACCTTGTCGGGAAAGCGCGCAGCGACCATTGCCGATACCCAGCCGCCCTGACAAAGCCCAACGAGATTGACGCGGCCGCCGAGATCGTCGATCGCGACAACGATCTCGGCGAGGTAGTTGTCGATCTCCAAGTCCTTCATGTCCGCGGTCGCCGATTTCCAATCGGTCAACGCGACGTGGCCGATACCGTTGGCCAACAGAGTCTCGATCAGGCTCTGGCCTTTATGGTAGTCGGCGATCATCGCACTATGACCGGCATGAGGTGCATCGACCAGGGTCGGTATGCCGCCCGGCTTGCCGTAATCTCGCAACACCATGGTCCGCAGATCGAGCCGCACTTGGTTCGGCGTCGCCAGGACGGGTCTCAGCTCGCCATGAATTTTGATCTCTTCGTCGGCGAATTTGAGGTTCTTTGCGTTAAGCTCGCTTCCCTCCTCAAACATCGTCGCCGCCATCGCCATCGGCCAGAACGCCGGGACGCTCAGCCACGATGGGTTTGTGGCCTTAACCGACGGTTTCTCAGACATGACGACCTCCGATATGGCGCACGCCCCGAACAATTCAATTCACAGCGGCGAGACTATCCGCCGCCGCTTTCGGCCGGCGCCTGAGCTTTTGCATCATCGGCTCCGGGACCAAAACGCGCCAAGACCCAAACTCGTTCGCGACGTCGAGCATTCGCCCGGCCGCGCTCGATCCTCACTGGCCGGAGTTCGGCGGCAGTGTTGGGGCGACTGTGCCGGAGACCGAAGTTTGAGTGTCGTCGACCGGCGTCTGCGTTTCGCGACGTGCTACGAACCATTGAGCGGCTAGCATGATGGCTATAAGGACCGCAAACATACGAATGCCGGTCCGGAATTTGGTTATATCGTCGGCGTCCGGAACCGTTGCGCCCGACAGCACATTTGAACGAGCCCGATGCGGCAACAGCGCAATCAAGCGAGCGGCAAGCGTTCGAATTTCCAGATGCACCGATAGCCCGTCGGATAATGCCGCAATCGATGCGACCAGTCTTTGCGTCGCAGTGTCCGGCGGCAAGCGGGCTAACTCGGCGGCTTCCTGCCAGGGATCGAGACCCAATCGCGCCAGCGCCGAAAGCACGCTGAGCGGCATGTCATTTCTGTCCTCGCCGATCGACGCAAACAGAAAGTCGTTGAACTCGGATCCAAGGACCGAAAATGAAGCAGAGCGGGTCATCTCAATCACCGAATTGCGTTGCCTCTATCGAACCTACCGAGCCGACATCGGGTCACGAGGAATTACCGTTGCATCTAACCTGACCAAACCCTATTGCACGACGACGGTTCCACGGGGGTCTCGGATTACCGCTCGATCGTCCCGTTCGACGATTTGCCGACGACAGCGATCCAACATTTACAAGTCGTCTTCATGAAAACTCACCAAAGATAATAATTTGATACCAAAGCGATCGCGATCAGCGAGGCGATGAGTGCAATGACGATATGGTGGGTCCGCAATCCGAGAAAAGTCGAGTTTTGACGATACATTCGCGGGTTCCTCGAACTCACACTTGCCGCCCGGGACGAAATCCTTGCCGTGGTTTTAACATCGGTCAGTCGGAAGACGGCGATAACCGAGTCGGCTTTTCCTTTGGATATTCCTTCATGGCGAGGTAGCGCCATTATTGGGGGTCTTGCTCACGGGCGATGGCCCGTCCGCCGACGGCGTTTCGGTTTGCTGCCCGGCCAAGGCCAGCGCCACGGCCGGATTCATGCTGTCGACCATCGATGTCGGCATCAAGATGGTGGCGCCGCGCTCCTTGGTGGTCTCATAGATGATGTTCATGGCGCGGAGCTGGAGAGCCGTCGGATGGCCGGCATAGGTCATGGCGGCCTCGACGAACTGGCCCGCGATCGCGGCCTCCGCCGAGCCGAGAATGACGCGGGCCTGCTTTTCCCGTTCCGCCTGGGCTTGCCGCGACATGGCGTCCTGCAAGGCCACCGGGATCGCGACGTCGCGGATCTCGACGGATTTGACCGAGATGCCCCAATCGGCGGTTTTGCGGCCGATCTCGCCGCGCAGCAGATCGTCGGCTGCGGTGCGCTCCGACAACAGCGCCGCCAGCATCGACGAACCGATCATTTCGCGAAGCGACGTCTGGGCGACGCGATCGATGGCTTCGCGGTAATTGGTGATGTTCAGCGCCGCCTTTTGCGCGTCATGCACGAACCAGAAGATGATCGCGTCGACATTGACCGGCACGGTATCCTTGGTCAGCGCGGCTTCGGCGGAAAACGCCGTGGTCTGAATGCGCTCGTCGATAACCGCCACGATGTTGTCGAGCACCGGGATTATGAAAAAGAGTCCCGGCCCTTTGACACCGTGCAATTTGCCGGCCCGCAACACGACGAATTTTTCCCAGGTATTGGCCATCTTCAGCGCGGTGGCGACGATGACCGCGAGGATCGCCATGGCGATGCCCGCATAAAGGAAGCCGATTGCGGCTAAGCCGGCGCCGATGGCTAGGCAGACGACGGTTACAAATAAAGTGATGGGATTCATTGTCGCGAGTCCTTGATCGATCGGGGACGCCCCTGACCGACATATAGTGAGCGTCGACGACATCCGCCTCTGGGCAATATTGCTCATCGGGACGCAGCTTCGTTGCGCGTGGCCGACCGTCCGACGCCCGACTGCATTACAGCGGATACATCAAGCGCCGAATGATTTGCTCGACGCTGGGACGACCGTAGCGATGCCGGTGCGAGGTCGTGGGCGCGACTTCCAGCGTCTCGAGCTGGGCCGTGCGCTGGGGACCGATCGCTTCGAACCGAGCCTTCTGCTCGTCGGACAGCGTTGCATAGAAGTCGCTGAGTGCCGCACTCACGATCTTGACCGCTTGCAGCATAGTGTCGAGCCGTTTGCCGACCGAAGCGAGACGCGCTGGCGGCGTGAGTGGATCGTTGGTCACGCACGAGGTCTTGAGCAAATCCGCCGCTTGGGTCGTGGCGTTCTGCAGTGCTGTCAGGCTCGTGCGCTGCGCATCGGTCGGGTGGACCGTCTGGTCGATCTCGGCAGTCGGCCATTCCATCACGCCCGCTTGCGCTGCGCCGCAATTCGCGGAGAGCGTGCCGGTGGTATCGCCGCTATTATTGCTCTGCCGCTGATCGTTACCGAGCGCGGTCAGTTTTGCTTTCTGCTCGTCGTTCAACAACCCGTAGAATTTCTCGAGCGGCGGCTGCACCGTCTGCACCGCGGCAATCATCGCCTCGATGCGGTGCTGCATGGCCGCGAGCCGGCTCGGCGCGGTGAGCGCGATATCGCTCGGGCAGGCGGCCTTGATGTCCTGGGCCGCTTTGACCGAAGCGTTGGCGAGATCGTCGAGCGCGGCGCTTTGTTCTGCGGTCGGCTGGATCGCTTGCTGGAACTGATCGATCGGCAGACCGGCGATGTCACGGCTGTCTTGGCCGCACATTTGCGCGATCTGATCGGTCGCTGCCGCCGGCGCACCGGACGCGGCTGGCGTTTGCCCGACGTCGCTCGGGTTGCCGCTGGCGTATTGCGGCATGTAGCCGGCGAGATCGTCGTAGCCGTAGGGCGCGAATATGCCGGCGTAAATGTCGCCATAGCCGTAGCCCCAGAACGAGTCGTCGTAGCCGTTGCCCCACATCGCGTAGCCGTACAGATCGTAATAGGCGAACGGCCAATACAGCGGCCCGACCCAGCCGTAGCCGCCATTGCCGTGCCGCCACCAGCCATTGCCGCCGTCGCGACCGTTATGCCATCCCGCCGTCGCCGCGCTCGCGGTGATGTTGGCGCGGTTGCGCGCATTGCGGAAAGCGCCCCTGTTGTGCAAGGCGCCGGCGACCGACGCCGAGTTCAACGTGCTGCGCACGGCGTGAGATCTCAGATTCGGGTTCGCATTACGCGCGGTGTTCCCGGTCGAATTGAGCAGCGTCCTTTGTCCGGTGGAATTGGTCGCGCCAGCAGCCGATCGATTGCCGCGCGTATTCGGCTGCGCCTCCGCACGCGACGCCGATGAACGGGACACGGATGCACCGGACGCGGATGCACCGGACGCGGATGCACCGGACGCGGATGAATGTGATATCGCCCGCCCGGCGCTGATGTGGCGGCCGCCACCGCCGCCGCCGAAATGCGCTCCGCCTCCAGCCGCATGGCCGCCACCACCGGCCGCATGGCCGCCGCCGCCGGCAGCGTGACCACCGCCACCGGCAGCATGACCACCGCCACCGGCAGCATGACCACCGCCGCCAGCAGCGGCGTGGCCGCCACCACTGCCTTTATCGGGGGCGGCCGCGTAGGCCGCTGTGGACAGTAACGCTGCAAGCGCAATAGCAAAAAATCCGATTTTGAATGGCGACATGACCTGCTCCCGCAGTTTTTAATTTTTGTGCCGATTGAATAGCGTCAGCATTTAGGATGGCGCCGGAACAAACACAGTTGCATTGATGCAAATCAACTATGTACGGTACCGGACATATATGACGTCGATCACCTCATGTGAATTGAACGGCGGGTCGACTAAATCCGCCGATGTGCCCGCTCGCTGCGCTCAACGATCCTGCGCCACGAAAGAGACGGGTAAAACCACAATCATAGTGATCTTCAATTAAACGCATTACTGAGCAATATTGCTCAGTAACGCACGTTTATCGCTTCTAAATTGAACAATTAACATGGACGCCGTTCACGCAAATGCCTGACCGCGCACCCCTCTTGAATTGCAACAAGTCACTCAGGCAATTCGCGCCGGCTGTAATTTAGAAGATTTTGATCAAACGTCTGGAGATTATCATGCGTAAATTCGCTGCCACCATTGCGGTCGCGACCGTATTTGTCGTTGGCGTGCCGATAATGGGCGCCCGTGTTGACGCGGCTCCCATGGCCGCACCTGCGGAGCTGCGCGACGCAGCCAATAGCCTGAACATGGTCGAGCGCGCGCAATTTATCTGGCTCGGCCGCAATTATTGCTGGTACGACGACGGTTGGAACGGCCCAGGCTGGTACTGGTGCGGCGAATATCTCAGTTCCGGCATCGGTTGGGGCGGCGGCTATGGCTGGCATCATTGGCATGGCGGACATCCGGGCGGCGGCCACGGCGGTCATGCTCATGCGGCAGTCGTTCATGGCGGCCACGCGCATGCGACGGTCAGTCATGCTAGCCATGCCCATGCCGCGGTCAATCATGTCAGCCACGCCCATGCTGCGGTCAGTCATGGCGGTGGTGGCAGTCACGGCGGTGGTGGCAGTCACGGCGGCGGTGGCGGTCACGGCGGCGGTGGCGGTCACGGTGGTGGCGGCGGTCACGGCGGACATCACTGACATCCGCCGCACGGGCCAAATCGTCGCGCTGGCGCCGAATTGATACCCACGACTGTGCCCGTCCGGTCCAGTCGTGGCTTGCAACGTCACGAGGGCGCAACTGCCGCATCAGACGAGATGCGCCTTCCCTTACGCCATGCACACAATCGAACTATGGAGATAATGCCATGTCGATCGGCACCATCCTGCTCATCATCTTGGTCATCATATTACTCGGCGGCTTCAGCGGATTCGGCGGCGGCCCGTTCTACGGCACCGGCTATTACGGTGGCGGCGGGCTCGGCCTTGTTCTCGTCGTCGTGCTGATCTTGGTCTTGCTCGGCAGGCTTTGATCAAACGAAGCTAACGCACGGCTCGATAGCCGAGCAGGCGATCGAACTCCCTCTTGGAAATGCCATAGCACTCGCATGAGCGGCGCAGCAGGCCGCGGCGATCGATGATCGTGACATTGCCGCGGGCATAGCGGATGAGGCCGGCCCGCTGCAGGGCGCCGGCAGCAGCCGTAACTCCGGTCCGCTGCACGCCCAGCATCATGGCCAAAAACTCCTGCGTCAGCATAAATTCATCCGACTGCATGCGGTCGTGCGTCATCAACAGCCAGCGGCAGCATCGCCGATCTATCGAATGGAAATGGTTGCACGCGGCGGACTGGGCGACCTGGTTGAAGAAGGCGTGAGCATAGCGAAGCATCACGGTCCGCATCGAGGCGCTTTGCGCCAACTCCTTTTTGAACAGTGTCGCCTTCATTCGGAGACCGGCGCCCGGAACCTGCACGTAAACACTGGTGGGCGCCCGGTCGTCGCCGAATACGATGGGCAGGCCTACCAGGCCCTCATTGCCGATCGTTCCGACCTCGGCGGCCTGGCCGTTCGCCATGGTGTTCACCAGCGAGCCGACGCCGGTCTCGATGAAATAGACAAATCCGATAGGCCTGTTGGCACGGTAGAGCGACTGCCGGTATTCCAGGGGAATCCGGTGCAGATGCGGGAGAAGCCGCGCATAATCCCGCGGCGGCAACAAACCGAGCAGCCGGTTGGCGGGCAGGTCCGCAGGCTTGCGGCTCGGCGCCGCGCTGCTGCTTCGTTTCGTCATGATCGATCCGATTCACGATGGCCGTTTTGAGGGTTGGCCGTCTCCCGGGAGCGGCGCCTCCCAGCCCATTTCCAACCTGAACTTGGCCTCTTCTTCGGCCAGAAATTCTAAAATCTGCGAGCGCTCGCTAGCGTCTATCGCTTCGCTCGCAAGCTTGCGATATCGAGCGATATTTTCCCGATTGACGAACCTGCCCATCGCATCCATTGCCGCCTCCAGGGTGGCTGGCGGATACTAAAAACACGCTGCGCCTGTTTGGCGGGTGCGGCAAGCGCAATGTCCGGTAGCGGACAATTGACTCGACTTCGCCCGATAATAAGCGCAGCCTCTCAACCGTGGCGGCTTTACAAGAGAAGATGCTGCGCGAGAGCGCGCGTCGATTCTTAACTCTTCAGCTCGCTATCTAAGCCAGTCGAGACCCGATTGCGTTCAGTCAAAAACATTTCGAGACAGCACAAAGAGCGCAGAGACAGGTGTGAGCTGCGAAATTCTGTCCTGCTGGTTCTGTCTGCGGTGCCAGCCCTGTGCCAGTTCGACGAAAAGCTAAAAGCTGACCGCGCAGCGAAGTCACCGAAACGACGAGATCGATCGGAGCTGAGGCGGAACAGTCGATGAGAACGTATGTCGCCTGCATTGGCGGAACAGCGGTATTGGCATTTCGAGCCGAGGACAACGATCAAGCGCGCTCGATCATCGATGACGACGAGGGCAGCATGCGATCCGATCTGAAGGCGCTCGTCGGTACGGACGGAAAGCCGTTGTGGGACGGGAAATCCGCCATCGAGCCGCGAGAGGCGACGGCGGCACAACATGCCGAATGGGAGCAGTCTCGCGACCAAGCCATCACCGACGGGGAAATCGATCTGAACGCCGGCAACGATCCGGATGAGTGGAACGTCTACTTAACCGCCGTTTCTCCATCAACGAGGGCGCAGCGTGACCATTAGCTCTCGGTGCAACAATCCTCGTCACAACGGGTGCGTTTAGCACGATAGGTCATGCCATGGCGACGAAGCGCCGGTCCTCGTTCGATCCAAAATCGTTTCTCGCCCGTGTCGGCGACGGCCGGAGCATCGCCAAATACCGCAAAGGCCAGATCGTCTTTTCTCAGGGCGACCCCGCGGATGCGGTCTTTTACGTGCAGAAGGGCAAGGTGAAACTCACCGTCGTTTCCGAGCAAGGCAAGGAAGCCGTCATCGCCATCCTTGGAGCGGACGAATTCTTCGGCGAGGGATGTCTTGCCGGGCAGACGCAACGTATCTCCACCGTCACGATCATGGCAGACGCCGTCATCATGCGACTGGACAAGACAGCGATTATTCGCGTGATCCATCAGCAACCGGCATTCTCCGAAATGTTCATTTCCCACCTTCTCGGCCGCAGCATCCGCGTCGAAGCGGACCTTGTCGACCAGTTGTTCAATTCGAGCGAGAAACGCCTTGCCAGAATGCTTCTGTTGCTGGCGAATTTCGGCAAGGAAGGCACGCCGCAGCCGATTATGGCCAAGATCAGCCAGGAAACCCTTGCGGAAATGATCGGAACGACGCGATCGCGCGTGAGCTTCTTCATGAATAAATTCAGGAAGCTCGGCTTCATTGCCTATGATGGGGGCGTCGATGGCGGCATCGAGGTTCACAGTTCATTGCTAAACGTCGTGCTGCACGACCAGCCGCAAATCGGAATCTGAACTTTCAAATCGTGAGGCGGCGGGCGGTCGCACTCCCGCTTGGGAACGCGGCCGTCGTGTTTGAACTATGCCGGACGTTTTCAGTAGGGGCCGTAACCGCCTAATAGACCATTGATCACACCGCCGACGAGAGGAGCACTGTAGCCGGGGCAGCCACCGTAGCCATAGCCGGGGCCATAGCCTTGTCCATAACCGTAGCCGTAGCCGGCGCAACTGTCGTAGATCGGTCCACCGACATAGCCGCCACCGTAGCCGCCGCCATATCGCGCCACATGACCGCCGCCGTAGCGGACGCCATGACCGCTGCCGGATCGGGCAACGTGACCGCCACCGGCGCGTCCAGCCGACACATGTCCGCCAGCATGACCGTGCGAGGCAGCCAAAGCGCTGGTCGGCAGGCCACCCAGACCGAGCGCTGCGGCGAATGCGCAAGCGACAAGTGTTTTATGAAGCACATTTGTTTTATGAAGCACGCGGGCCTCCTGATATCACTCCAACAAAAATATGCTGTGAGGACATCAACAACGCCGCATTGCTGCCAAGGTTGCAACAGGCGCGAACACTTTCGCGTGCTCTTCGAGATTGCCGTGGACATTACTACATCGAGTGAGACGATTTTGATTTTAGGAGCTGAAAATATCGGGCTCGGAAAATATCGGGACCGATGAACGTTCACGGGCGAAAACCGCAATCGCGGCCAGGCCGCAATGTGAGCAATATTGCACAGTCTGCGCCGAGGGGTGGGTCTAGCCTTACCCGGCTAGAGGAGTGAGTGCCCCGGGTTGAGCGCCGCAGATTGATAGATCGCGCCGATGGCCGCCGATCGAGAGAAACACTGAGGCAGCGTCACGGCTTGGCTTTTCCTGAGAGTAGAGCATGGAATCGTCAATCTACCGCGAACAGGACCGACCGGCCGACACCCCGGTTTTTCCAGACGACCCGCTATTCGTAGACCTCGATGACGCGAGCGTACTCGCCGAGGCGATCGTGGATACGATCCGCGATCCGCTTTTAGTGCTCGACCGGCATCTCTGCGTCGTCACGGCGAACCGTGCGTTCCATCACACATTCGGGATGAAGCGCCAGGACATTCACGGCCGCCCAATTTACGGGCTGGGCGACGGCGAGTGGGATATTCCCGAGCTTCGGCTGCTGTTGGAAGAAGTCGGCCCCGGGCGCCCCGTGATGGAGCCCTTCGAGTTCGAGCGGGATGCTCCCGTTGTCGGCCGTCGCTCCATGCAACTGATTGCGCGCGCGGTCTTCGATCAAAAAAGGGATCGCCAACTCATTCTCTTGGTCATCGAAGATGTCACCGATCGTACCACCGCTCAGCAAAGGATGGCCGAGCTGCTGCAACAGAAGGAAACCTTGCTGCAGGAAATGCAGCATCGCGTTATCAATAATCTGCAGATCATCGCCAGCATTCTCATGCTCAAGACCAGGAAGGTGCAGTCGGAGGAGAGCAGGAAAGATCTGCGCGACGCCTATGATCGCGTCATGTCCATGGCGATCGTCCAGAAGCAACTGCAAGCCTCGGGCCACGGCGAACCGATGGAGATCGGCCCCTATCTGTCCGGGCTCTGCGGCGCGCTGGCGGCCTCGATGATCGGCGGCAACACGGCGATCAAGCTGGAAGTGCAGGCCGATACCGGCACCGTCGTCTCCGGCGAAGCCACGAGCATCGGTCTGATCGTGACGGAACTCGTGATGAACGCGCTGAAGCACGCCTTCCCGGGCGGCAACGGAGGCCTGATCTCGGTTAGGTACACGGTCGACGAGGCCAACTGGCGCCTCTCGGTATCCGACAATGGCGTTGGGCTGCAGCAGGACGGCGCCCGTCGCGGCCATACCGGCCTGGGGGTCGCCATCGTCGAAGCGCTGGCGCGTCAGCTCAAGGCCCGCGTCGAGACGACCGCCCGATCGCCTGGCATCGCCGTCTCGATCATCCACACGGCGTAAGCGCGGCGCAGCCACGCGCCGCACATGCAAAGAGAGAAAAGAGAGATAAGATCATGTCGCTTGGACTCATCCTCGTTATCCTCCTCGTCATTTTCCTGTTCGGCGGCTTCAGCGGCCGCTTCGGCGGCTACGGCTACGGCTATGGACATGGCGGCGTCGGCATCATCGGCGCCGTTCTGATCATCGTCGTCGTTCTCATGCTGCTGGGACGGATCTGAAATGGCTATGAACCGCTGTTCGGACCGCGATCCGCCAGCGGTCACAAAATCGGCTCGCGATCGCATCCGGTAATCGGTCGCGGCTCCCCCATGGGAGGCCGGCGTCCTCACGACAATCCGGCCGTACGGACTATTCTTCGATTTTTGCCGACGCTGCCGGCCTCCAGTTTGGCGAAGCCGCGGCGTGGCGCGCGACCCGGCGCGCCGCGACACCGATCGAGATCGTCACCACCAGAAAACGCGCGAGATGATGCGCCCCGACATAAACCGGGTCGAGATGCAGAGCGAGCGCCAGCACCATCATGGTGTCTTGCGCGCCGGGCGAGAACGCGATGACGATATTCGCGATCGAGAACGGCAACAGCCACGCCACGATCAGAATAAAGAACGTCGCGACCGTCATGGCGACGGCGAACGAGCCGAGCGCCGCGCCGAGATCGCGGACCAGCATCCGCGGCGTCGTATTGGCGAAACGCGATCCGACCAGCGCGCCGAGCGTGATAACCGAGGCGCCGCCGATCCACCACGGCAGTACCGCGTGAACGAAGCCGGCGCCGTGCAGGATGCCGGACCCCGCCATGGCGCCGAACATCAGCCCGCCGGGAAACCGAAAGCGCAGAAAGGCAATCGCGCAGGCCGCGGCGACAAGTGTCAGGACGATCATCTGGCCGAGCACCGCAAGATCGGCTTCGCCGCGCGGCACCGGCATGGCCGGCACGACCAGGCCGAACAGCGCCAGCCCGTTCGGCAGGCCGACGACGAGGAGGAGGACGCGAACGGTTTGCACGACCGCAATGCCGCGCAGGTCGCCGCCGAGCTCGGTCGACAGCGCGATGACCTGCCCCAAGGCCCCGGGGCTCGCGCCCATCAACGCCGAGAACAAGTCCCAGCGATGCACGACGTGCAGATAGGCCATGGTGGCGAGCGTCATTGAGATCGACGCCAGCACCAGAAGCGCGATGCTGATCGGCCACTGCGTCACGCCGCGCAGCGTCTCCGGTGTCACCACGGCGCCCAGCAATATGCCGACGATGACATAACAAATACGCGCCAGCGCCAGAGGAATCTTGACCGGACGGCCCAAGAGCGCCGCCGTCGCCACGGCGACCACCGAACCCGACACCAGGCCCGCGGGAAGACCCAGATAGATGAATGTCGACCCGCCGGCGAGCGCGATGGCGAGCGTCTCGGCCGTATCGATCAGCGTGCGCTGCGGAAAAAGCTTAAGGGGCATCGATCCGGCATGAAACTGAGCATGAAACTGAGCGTTAGACCCTGTCCCGAGGCGGCGGGGTCGGCGACTCACCGCCGCCGGGTTAGGTAACCGGCAACTTAGCTGGCGGGAGCGCTGCATTCACCCCCTCTGGCCCGGCGTGTTGATAGACACATTCGCCAAATTGTGGTGACCTTCCTAAAATTGGGCGATGGGGCGCCGAGCCCCGGCTTAGGTAGGGTCATGCTGCAAGGGTGGGTGGTCGTCGCCATTGCGCTCGCCTATATCGGGCTCCTGTTCCTGGTCGCGAGCTATGGCGATCGCATGCGGCTGGCGCGCGGCGCCTCGTCGCGATTGCTGATTTATCCGCTGTCGCTCGCCATCTATTGCACGTCCTGGACCTTTTTCGGCTCGGTCGGGCTCGCCTCGCGCACCGGCTTCGATTTCCTCACCATCTATATCGGGCCGATGTTGATCGTCGGGCTCGCCTACCCGTTCCTGATCCGCGTGGTGCGGCTCGCCAAGGCGCAAAACATCACCTCGATCGCCGACTTCATCGCCGCGCGCTACGGCAAGAGCCAGGCGGTGGCGGCGACCGTCGCGCTTATCGCCATCGTCGGCATGATCCCCTATATCGCGCTGCAGCTCAAAGCCGTGGCGTCGTCGGTCAGCACGATCCTCGCCGAGGCCTCGCCGGGCGGCGCGCCACAGCCGCTGCTCGGCGACGTGGCGCTGTTCGTGGCGCTGGCGATGGCGACCTTCGCGGTGCTGTTCGGCACACGCCATATCGACGCCACCGAACACCAAGACGGGCTGATGCTGGCGATCGCGGCGGAGTCGATTGTCAAACTGATGGCGTTTCTGGCGGTCGGTGTGTTCGTCACCTTCGTGATGTTCCACGGACCGTTCGCGCTGTTCGAGCGCGCCTTGAGCGATCAGCGCACCTCGGGTGTGCTGTCGCGCGTGCCGCAATTCTGGCCGTTCTGCGCCATGACGGGGCTGTCGCTGTTCGCCATCGTGCTGTTGCCGCGGCAATTCCACGTCACCGTGGTCGAGAACCACAGCGAGGCCGAGATCCGCCGCGCCGCCTGGATGTTTCCGGTCTATCTAGTGCTGATCAATTTGTTCGTGCTGCCGATCGCGATGGCCGGGCTGTTGACGTTCCCGGCCGGACGTCTCGACAGCGATATGTTCGTGGTGGCGCTGCCGCTGGCCGCGCATTCCGAATTGATCACGCTCGTAGCCTTTATCGGCGGATTGTCGGCCGCGACCGCCATGGTGATCATGGAGACGGTGGCGCTCGCCATCATGGTGTCGAACGACATCGTGGTCCCGCTGGTGCTCAAGCGCGGCGCCGGGCGCGCGGGCGAACCGAGCGATGCCGGCGCCCAGCTTCTGACCACGCGGCGCATCGCGATCTTCGTCATCATGCTGCTGGCTTACATTTATTACCGTTCGGCCGGCGAGGCCCAGCTGGCCGCCATCGGGCTTCTGTCCTTCGCCGCCGTGGCGCAGTTCGCCCCGGCTTTCTTGGGCGGCCTGATCTGGCGGCGCGGCACCGCGGCGGGCGCCATCGCGGGCATGAGCGCCGGCATCTTGGTGTGGGGCTATACGCTGTTGCTGCCGAGCATTTCGGATGCCGGCATTGTCGGCGCGCGCATCCTGACCGAAGGGCCTTGGGGCATCGATTATTTGCGCCCGCAAGCGGTGTTCGGCCTCGACCTGCCGCCCCTGGTGCATGGCGTGCTGATGAGCCTTGCCGCCAATATTGTCTGCTATATCGGCTTCTCATTGCGCAGCCGGCCGACCGCGATCGAACGTGTGCAGGCGGACTTGTTCGTGCCGTCCTCACTCGCCCCGATGGCGCCGAGCTTCCGATTGCGCCGCCCCTCGGTCGCCGTCGAGGAATTGATCTCTACCGTCGCCCGCTATCTCGGCGAGGAGCGCACCCGCGAAGCTTTTGCGAGCTTCGCACTAACCCGCCGCATCAGCCTGGAGCCGCAGGCCGAGGCCGACTTCCAGCTTTTGCAATACGCCGAATATTTGTTGGCTTCCGCGATCGGGGCGGCATCGTCACGCCTCGTCCTGTCGCTGTTGCTGCGCAAGCGCACGGTGTCGACCAAGGCGGCCCTAAAACTTCTCGACGACGCCAATGCGGCGATCCACTACAACCGCGAAATTTTGCAGACCGCGCTCGATCATGTCGGTCAGGGCATCGCGGTGTTCGACAAGGAGCTGACGCTGGTCTGCTGGAACCGGCATTTCGGCGAAATCTTCGATCTGCCGCACGAGCTGACGCGCTTCGGCGTCGCGCTCGACAACATTTTGCGCCATATCGCCCGGCACGGCGAAACCGGCGAGGATGTCGACGGCTTCATCGCCGCGCGCATCGCCAAATACAAATCCGCGGACGAGCCGTTCCTCGAGCGCTTTGCCGAGCGGGGCCTCGTCATCGAGGTGCGATCGAACCCCATGCCGGACGGCGGCTTGGTGACGACCTTCACCGACATCACGCCGAGCGTTAAGTCGGCGGAAGCGCTGGAGCGCGCCAATGCAACGCTGGAGCGCCGCGTGCGCGAGCGCACCGGCGAATTGACGCGGCTCAACGCCGAGCTCGCGCGCGCCAAAGCCGAAGCCGACGATGCCAATGTGTCGAAGACGCGCTTCATCGCGGCCGCAAGCCACGACATTTTGCAGCCGCTCAACGCGGCTCGGCTCTATGTGACCAGCCTGATCGAGCGCCAGCGCCAAAACGAGGGCGAAAGCGAAGACGCCGATCTCGTGTCCAATATCGATGCGTCGCTCGACGCCGTCGAGGAGATCTTCACGGCGCTGCTCGACATTTCGCGGCTCGACAGCGGCGCGATGAAGCCGGAGATCGGCGATTTCGGCATCGACGAATTGCTGCACCGGCTCGAAGTCGAATTTGCGCCCCTGGCGCGGGCCAAAAATCTCGAGCTCGAATTCATGCGCTGCTCGCTCGCGGTGCGCTCGGACCGGCGTTTGTTGCGAAGACTTTTACAAAACCTGATCTCGAACGCGATCAAATACACGCCGTCCGGGCGCGTGCTGGTCGGCTGCCGCCGCCGCGGCACGAAACTGCGGATCGAAGTCTACGATACCGGCATCGGTATTCCGCAGGCCAAGCGCCGCGCGGTGTTCAAGGAATTTCACCGGCTCGATCAAGGCGCCCGCGTGGCGCGCGGGGTGGGCTTAGGCCTCTCGATCGTCGAGCGCATCGCGCGCGTGCTCGACTGCGAGGTCACGTTGAGATCCGCCGTCGGACGCGGTTCGCGCTTTGCTATCGAGGTGCCGCGCGGCAGCGGCGTCGCCGGCGCCGCACGGCCCCACCCCGCACCGCGGCTCGATGTTGGCAGGCTCGACGGTACCGTGGTGCTTTGCCTCGACAATGAACGCGCCATCCTCGACGGCATGGAGATGCTGCTCGGCGGCTGGGGCTGCCGCACGCTGATCGCCGCCGACCTCGCCGATGCGCTGGCGGCTATCGAAACGAGCGGTCTCGAACCTGATGGCTTTTTGGTCGACTATCACCTCGACGGCGGCAACGGGATTGCCGCCATCGCCGAACTGCGCCGCCGCTTCGGCCCCCACATACCGGCGATTCTGATCACGGCCGACCGCTCGCTGCGCGTCCGCGAGGAAGCCCGCCGCGAAAACGCGCATCTCCTCAACAAGCCCCTCAAGCCGGCCTCGTTGCGGGCGCTGATCGCGCAGTGGCACGTGCAGCGAGTGGCGGCGGAATAGACTGCGTCATTCCCTCGCCGCCACTTGCGGCCATTGTCCGGCTTCGATCTTGCCGGCGGCGATCACCGCCTGGGTGCGGCTTTCGACGCCGAGTTTTTGCAGGATGGCGGAGACATGCGCTTTCACGGTCGCCTCCGACACGCCGAGCTCATAGGCGATCTGCTTGTTGAGCAAGCCGCCCGACAGCATCATCAACACGCGCACCTGCTGCGGCGTGAGCGTCGAGAGCCGCGCGATGGTCGCGGCGCCATCGGCATCGGTGCCGCGCGCGAGATCGACGTCGGGCGGCGTCCAGACCTCGCCCTGCAATACCCGCGCGATCGCCTGTCGCAGCGCCTCGACACCGAGCGTCTTCGGAATGAAGCCCGAAGCGCCGAATTCCATGCAGCGGCGGATCACCGCGGGATCGTCATTGGCCGAAACCACGACGATCGGCAGGCCGGGATATTGCGCGCGCAGATACATCAGCCCGGAAAAGCCGCGGACGCCGGGCATGCGCAGGTCGAGCAGAACGAGATCGACGTCGCCGCCGCGCTCCAGAAACTCGGTCACTTCTTCGAAAGTGCCGGCCTCGCCGATGTCGGCCCGCTCGAACACACCGTTGACCGCCTCACGCAGCGCGCCGCGAAACAGCGGGTGATCGTCCGCGATCAGAAAATGATGGAGTTCCGCTTCGCTCAAGAAAAATGCCCCGGTCAGCCGTGCCCGCAACGCCGCGCTACGCATGTTAGCGCCGATCCGCGCCAGGGGTCCACACTGGGCCCCTAAAACGCGTTTATTCGCACGAACCAATGAACTGGAGCACCACGTCGCGCCGGTGCGGACTGGCGCGATGCTCGGCGACATAGATGCCCTGCCAAGTGCCAAGCGCCATTTTGCCCAGCATCATGGCGCCGGCGCCGACCGGTATATGCAGCGACACGCCATTGAGCATGGCTTTGACATGGGCCGGCATGTCGTCGGGCCCTTCGACGTCATGGATCCAGCCGACGCCGGCCGGCGCCAGTCGCTCGAGCGCCGTGACCAGATCGGTCCGCACATCGGCGTCGGCATTTTCCTGGATCACGAGCGAAGCCGAGGTGTGGCGAAGAAAAAGTAAAATGACGCCGTCGCGCGCTCCGATCTGTTGCAGAAACTGCGCGACGTCGCGGGTAATTTCAAAGAAGCCTTCGCCGGACGTCGCAACCGACAAAACGGCGCTCGCCACAGTCTCGACACGGGTCGTGCGGATGGCTGAGAGTATGTTGCTCAAGACTTGTTGTTCAAGATTTGCAATTTTTCAAGTTCAGCTCTTGTTCAAGATCTGCTTTTGCGCCCGCGCGACCGCGTCGATGAAACGGTGCCAAACCCGGCCGGCAAAGTCGACCACACGATCGATATCGGCGTCACTCGGCAGTCGCACGGTGCCGCCGTCTTGCGCGAGCGGCGGCATCGCGCCCGGCGGCAGCGGCAGGCCCCGGGAAAGCAGATCCTTTTTCAGCTCGGCATTCTCACGCTGCAGCCGCGCGATTTCGTTCTCCAAGACCGCGCGGTCCTCGGGCGCGGCCTCGCAGGCGAAGCCCACGGGTTTGCGGCTGCACAGCGAGACTTCGCCGGTCTGCGTGTCGAGCCGCAGATAGCTTATGCCTTGGCCGTCGGCCTGTTTGGCGAAACTGTAGCGTCCGCCGGCACTGTCCGTCGGCGGATCGTCGGCCATCGCCGGCACCGCCCAGCCGAGCGCGACAAGCGCCGCGGCTGCCAATTTCATGCGCATGCTTTTCAGCTTCATGACCGGTCTCCGTTGCCGATTTTAGCCGGCGCCCGATCATAGACCCTCCGGCGCAACTTCGCAGTGCACAAAATAGCCTCGCAGCGGGCACCCGCAAAGGCCATATTTGTTGTTGTTTCAAAGCATTAGAGCTTACGACGGTTTCTTGACTCGGCGAAACTCAGTCAGTATGGTCCGCGCGGCTTCCAGGTGCGGGTCCTGCCGCGATCGCAAGCCGCGGGTGTCGATATCATGAGCGACGCGCGCGAAAACGGCGATCGCGACAAGCAACAATCCAACGAGGCCGCTCTCTCCGCGAGACTCCAGCGGCTCAACGAAGGTCTAGGCCGGCTGCGCGATCAGGCCGGCCCACCTTCCGATAGTTCTGGCGCGGATCGGGCAGCGACTGCATCCGGCTACGCCAGAGGCTTCCGGCTCTCCAGCGAACTCGTTGCAGGCGTCGCGGTCGGTGCCGGGCTGGGCTGGCTCATCGACCGCTGGCTCGGCATCTCGCCGTGGGGGCTTATCGTTCTTCTCCTCCTCGGCTTTGCTGCCGGCGTGCTCAATGTAATGCGTACCGCGGGGGTCGTTGCGGGCACCGCGCTTGATGACAGGACCCGGGGCAACCGGGACAATTGATCCGGCGCCCCGGCGCCAAGCCGCAAAAAGCGGCGAACGGCGATAGGTTCCATGCACGTCGATCCGATCCATCAATTTCAGATCAAGTCCCTGATCCCGCTGGCGGAAATGGGCGCGCATCACCTCAATTTCACCAATTCGGCGCTGGTCATGTTCATCATCGTCGGATCGGTTTCGACGCTGTTGCTCGTCGCGACGCGGCCTCGCGCCGTCGTGCCAGGGCGATTTCAATCGATCGCCGAGATTTCCTACGAATTCGTCGCCAATACGGTGCGCAGTTCGGGCGGCACCGAGGGCATGAAGTTCTTTCCCTTTGTGTTCACGCTGTTCATGTTCGTCTTGTTCGCAAATCTGATCGGGCTGATCCCCTATTCGTTTACGGTGACAAGCCAACTGGTGGTGACCGCGAGTTTGGCGCTCTTGGTGTTCGTCATCGTCGTCGTCTACGGCTTTTGGCGCAACGGCCTGCACTTCCTCAATCTGTTCGTGCCCAAAGGCGTGCCAAAGGCGATCCTGCCGGCGATCGTCTTCATCGAAGTGCTCTCGTTTCTATCGCGGCCCGTGTCGCATTCGGTCCGTCTGTTCGCCAATATGCTGGCGGGCCACATCACGCTCCAGGTGTTTGCCGGCTTTATCATCATGCTGGCCAGCGCCGGCATCCTCGGCTGGTTTGGCGCCGTGCTGCCGTTCTTCATGGTGGTAATGCTGACCGCGCTCGAGCTTCTGGTGGCCTTCCTGCAGGCCTATGTCTTCGCCATTCTCACCTGCATCTATCTCAACGATGCGATACACCCGGGCCACTGACGGCCATTGCTGCAACCTCGAAAAGGAGTTCTCTCATGGATCCGACCGCCGCGAAATACATTGGAGCCGGCATTGCCTGCATCGGCATGGGCGGCGCCGGCGTCGGCGTGGGCATCATCTTCGGTAACTACCTGGCGGCGGCGCTGCGCAATCCGTCGGCCGCGCAAGGCCAGTTCGGCAACCTGATCTTCGGGTTCGCCATTACCGAGGCGCTCGGCATCTTCTCGCTCCTGATCGCGCTGTTGCTGTTGTTCGGGCTCTGAGCTTGTCGTCAACTCGGTAGACCGCGATGGCCGGACCGACCTCCTATACCGAGAAGCCCGAGACCACGGGCGTCTTTCCGCCGTTCCAGTCGGAGCATTATCCGTCACAGCTGGTTTGGCTGACGATCAGCTTCGTCCTGCTCTACGTGCTGATGTCGAAGATCGCCTTGCCGCGTATCGGCGGCATTTTGGCCGAGCGCAGCAGGCTGATCGGCGACGATATTGCGGCGGCGGAAAAGCTGAAAGAGCAGTCGGACGCGGCGCGAGCCGCTTACGAGAAGGCGCTCGCCGACGCGCGCGCCCGAGCCCAGGGCATCGCCAGCTCCACCCGCGAGCAGCAGGCGCGGGAGGCTGAGACGGCGAACAAACGGACCGAGGCGCAGCTGAACGAGCGGCTTAACGCTGCCGAGCAATCGATCGCCGCAACCCGCGCCGCTGCCATGGGGCATGTCCGAGCGATCGCGGCCGACACCGCCTCGGCGATCGTCGAACGGCTGATCGGCAAGACCCCCGATGCGCAACAACTAGCCGCCGCTCTCGGCGACGGTTCGGGCAAGGTGGGATAAAGCCAATGCTCGCAATGCTCGAAACCGAAGACTGGGTCGCGATCGCCTTCCTCTGCTTTCTCGGGCTCCTCGCCTATCTGGGCGCCCATCGCAAGATTCTGGATTTCATCGATCAGCGCCGCGACCGCATCAAGTCCGAGCTCGACCAGGCGCGCCGGCTGCGCGAGGAAGCGCAAGCGTTGCTCGCCGAGTTCGAGCGCAAAGGCCGCGAGGCCGAGTCCGAGGCCGAGGCGATCATTGCCGGCGCCCGGGCTGAAGCCGTGCGTCTAACCGCCGAGGCCAAGGTAAAAACGGAAGAGTTCATCGCTCGTCGCAACAAAATGGCGGACGCGAAGATTGCCCAGGCCGAGGCCCAGGCGGTAGCCGATGTGCGCTCCGCCGCGTCCGACGCCGCCGTCGCGGCAGCGGAAAAGATTCTCTCCGCCGCCGCAAAAGGCAAGATTGCCGACGATCTATTGGCGCAGGGCATCGAGGACGTCAGGACGAAATTCAGTTAGAGCGCGGTGCCAGTAAGCTCGCTTGCACGCATGGTCTTGTTTTTGTTGCCTTAGGGCATGATCACGAAAGGCGGCAGCCGGTATTCGGATCTGATCATGCCTGATTGAGGAATCTAGAACTTGACCCGATTCAATCGGGTCAGTGTCTCGGCCCGGCTAACCGCACCTGCCGCTTATTATTTGTTGGATAGTTCGCTCCTGCATCATGCACAGACCGCATCCGATTTCTGTGTATAATTGTGTACACGTGCGTTGATTCGCTTTGCAGGCGCACGCTGCCCGGTATTCTTGTATTCGCAATTCCCCGGAAAGCAGAACGGCGGCCACGCTGCATGGCCGAGCAACCATCGGAGGGACCCTTGGTCATCTTCGATTGTAACGGCGTGCTTGTCGACAGCGAACCGATCGCGGCAGCCGCACTCGCCGATGCTTTCGGCCGTATCGGCGTGACCGTGACGAGCGAAACCGTGCTGCGCCGGTTCCAGGGCCGGCGGCCGGCCGACGTTTTTGCCGCGGTCGAAGCGGCAACCGCGACTAACCTGCCGGCGGACTTTCCGGCGAGCGTCGCCGCCGAAACCCTGAGGCGGATGCGCGCGGATTTGCGCGCGGTTTCGCACGCGGCGCATGCGCTGACATGGATTCGCGGACCCAAGGTCGTCGCGTCGTCATCGCCGCCCGACCGCATCCGCTTGAGCCTCGACGTCACCGGGCTATTGCATTTCTTCGACCAGCGCCTGTTCTCGGCGAGTCAGGTCCGACATGGCAAGCCGGCGCCAGATCTGTTCTTGCTCGCGGCCGCGCGCTGTCAGATCGATCCGGCGGACTGCATCGTGGTCGAAGATTCGGCGCCCGGCGTTGCGGCCGCAGCAGCGGCGGGGATGACTCCGATCGGCTTTATCGGCGCGAGCCACACCCCGGGCAGTCTCGGCACCGCTCTCCTCGCCGCCGGCGCCCACACCGTCGTCGCCGATCTGCGGCGGTTGAAGAGCACGATCACGGATCTGCGCGGATGGTGATCAGCCCGTCGGCGCCGACGGATTGGGCTTGAGCTTCGGCTTCGGTTTTGCCGCGGGTCTTTTTTGTTGCTCCTCCGCCGCGGCGCCGATCGGATCGAAGCCGATATAGACGATATAACTCGACAGATCGGCCGAGGACGGCAGCGGGAAGCTCAAGCCCTCCTCGATATGGGTGAAGGTGGTGCCGTCTTGGTTCGGCACCGTCACCGGAACTCTAACCAGCTTGGTCACGACCGTTCTCGAACCGGCCGTCGGCGCCGTCACCACCGCAAAGCGCAACGGCACCTCGACCTGCCCCGGCCCGCCGGCGGGCCCGACGATGACGCGGCCCTGCACGCCGACATTCATCACCATCTGGCCGTTCAGCACTTTGCATTCGCGAGCGGCGCGGACAAAGGTGCCCTGATAGCGCAATGTCATCGCGTCGTTGGCGCCGTCGGGCGGCGGCGGCGGAATGCTCAGCGTCGCCGCACCCTGCCGGATGTCGATGAAAGGACACTCGACGTCGGGCTGCGCATTGGCGACCGGCTGCGGCGTATTCGCGGACTTGTTTGAGAAGAATCCGGAGATCTTGTCCTTCAAGGACGGAGCGGGCGGAGTAGGCGGCGGCACAGCCGGAGACGCGGCCGCAACTCCCGCCGGCGCCGCAATCGGTTTATCGGAAGCCGGGGCCACGGGCGGCGCCGCGGCGGTCGGCGGCGCAGCCGCGGTCACCGCATTGACGCTATTGCTGCTGCAGCCCGACGCCAGAAATCCCGACGCCATCAGCGCGAGCAACAGCAAACCCGCGACCGGCAAGCGATCGCGCCGACGCATCGGACAAAAAGACTGCGGCATTCCCCGCTTCATCGCCCTAAACCGCGATGCCCTCGATCTTATAACAAGCCAACCGTGGCCATCCCAAGGCATCGCTACCCTACCCTCCCGCCGCGGCCAGGAGAGCGGCAGGGAGGCAGTATGGTTAACGACCCGATCGTCAGGACTTCGGAACATCCCGCAGCCGGGCGTAAAGCAAATGGTCCTGCCAGGTGCCATTGATGCAGAGATATTCCCGCGCATAGCCTTCGCGCGTGAAGCCGGTCTTTTCCAGAAGCCGCATCGAGCCGGCATTGGTCGGGATGCAGGCGGCTTCGAGCCGGTGCAGCCTCAAGCTGGCAAACGCAAATGGGATGACGGCACGCACCGCCGCCGTCATATAGCCCTGACGCACGAATGGCAGGCCGATCCAATAACCGACACTGCCGGCCTGGGCGACGCCACGGCGGACATTGGCAAGCGTCAGCCCCCCGACCAGTGCGCCATCCGAATTGCGGGAGATCAGAAAGGCATAGCCCAGGTCGGCGCGGAGATCCTCGGCATAGCGCTTGACCCGGCGCCGGAACGCGCTGCGGGTGAGGTCGTCGTCGGGCCAAGTCGGTTCCCAGGGGGTGAGGAACTGGCGGCTCGCCTCGCGCAGCGCCGCCCATTCCTCGAAATCCGTCATTTGCGGCATGCGCAGTATGACGCCGTCGCCGTCGATGCTCGGCAACGGCTCGGTGAAGTTGATGGTACGGAAAAACGCCATCGCGGCGAAACGTCACCTGCGGATCGTCATGCGGCCCGGCGGGTCAAAGTCTCCGCAATTGCGGCCGCACTTTCAAGTCCGGAGCCGAGGCCGAGAACCGCGGTGGCGAGTTTGCCGCGCGAGATCAGGGCGCGGCCGGCGGCGCGCGCACTCTCAACCGTCACCGCCTCGACCTTCTCCACCAGTTCGGCGAGCGGAATCGGGCGGCCTCGGGTGATCATCTGTCGGGCCAATTGCTCGATGCGCGCGCCGGAGCTTTCCAGCGCCATCAACAGGCCGGCCTTCATCTGCGCCTTGGCGCGCGCCACCTCGGGCTCGGAGATAGTGGCGCCGGTCGAGGCGATCTCGTCGACGATGAGCCGCATCAGTTCCGAGGTATCGGCGGCGTCGGTACCGGCATAAAGACCGAACATGCCGATATCCGAATAGGGCACATGGAAGGAGTAGATCGAGTAGCACAGGCCGCGCCGCTCGCGGGCTTCCTGGAACAGCCGGGACGACATGCCGCCGCCGAGCACGCTGGTGAAGACCTGCAGACTGTAGAGCGTCGGATCCGTTATCGAGACGCCGGGCAAGGCCAGCGCCAAGTGCACCTGCTCCAGCTCGCGCTTTTCGACATGGGTGCCACCGCCAAAACTCGCCGGCTCCGGCACCGGGCTCGCCGGACCGTTGAAGCCGGCGAACCGCCGCTCGACTTCGGCGAGCACGGCATTGTGTTCGACGGCGCCGGCCGCCGCCACCACGATGTCGGGCGCGCGATAGTTGCGCGCGAGATAATCCCGCAGCTTGCCGCCATCGAACGACCGCACCGTGTTCGGGGTGCCGAGAATCGAGCGGCCGAGCGGCTGGTCGGGAAATGCGATCACGTTCAGATGTTCGAAAATCAGATCGTCCGGCGCATCGGCGACGGCGCCGATTTCCTGCACGATCACGTTCTGCTCGCGCAAGACTTCGTCGCGATCGAAAACCGGATCGGACAGGATGTCGGCGAGAACGTCGAGCGCGAGCGGCACGTCGGCCTTCAGCACGCGGGCGTAATAGGCGGTGGTCTCGGCGCCGGTCGCGGCGTTGAGATCGCCGCCCACGGCTTCGATTTCCTCGGCGATCTGTCGCGCGCTACGCCGCCGCGTGCCCTTGAACGCCATATGCTCGAGAAAATGCGAGATGCCGTGTTCATCGCGTCGTTCGTCGCGGCTGCCGGAATTGACCCAGACGCCAAGCGAGGCGCTCTCGAGATGCGGCATCGCGTCGGTCACCACGCTGATGCCGGATTTCAAGGTCGTCACCTCAACACTCATGCTGCCGCTCCTGCCTGCGCGGCGCGGCTCGTCTTGAGGACGAAACGCTCGACCGCCGATTGATCTGCCGGCAGCGGCGTGACGCGCTCCGGACGGGTTTCGAGATCGGATAGCCAGTCGGGCAGCGGCGGCCGCGCGCCGCACGCCGCCGCGACGGCTTCCGGAAACTTGGCGGCATGCGCCGTCGACAGCACCACCATCGGCAGCGCCGGATCGCGGGTTTCCTTTTCGGCCACCGCGATGCCGACCGCCGTATGCGGATCGACAAAATTGCCAGTCTCGCGCTTGACGGTGCGGATGGTTGCGGCGACCTCGTCCTCGTCGGCGCGATCGGCCGAAAATAACGCCCTGATGTCCGCCAGAGCATGCACCGACAGGCCGAAGCGGTGCGACTGCGCGAGCGAGCTCATCATGGCGCGGATCGCACCGGCGTCGCCCCGATAGGCATCGAACAGCAACCGTTCGAAATTCGACGACACCTGGATATCCATCGACGGCGAACTGGTCGGCACCACGTCGCGGAGTTCATAGGTTCCGGTTGCCAGCGTACGGGCGAGGATGTCGTTGACATTGGTGGCGATGACCAGCCGATCGATCGGCAGTCCGAGACGATGCGCCACGTAGCCCGCATAGACATCGCCAAAATTCCCCGTCGGCACCGTGAAGGCGATTTTGCGGCGCGGCGCGCCGAGTGCCACCGCGGCGGTGAAATAATAGACCGCCTGCGCCACGATCCGCGCCCAGTTGATCGAATTGACGCCGGACAGGCTGACCCGGTCGCGGAAGGCGTGATGGTTGAACATGCCTTTCACGATCGCCTGGCAATCGTCGAAAGTGCCGTCGATGGCGACGGCACTGACATTGGCGGCCGCGGCCGTCGTCATCATCCGCCGCTGCACGGCAGAGATGCGGCCCTGCGGGAACAGCACGATAAGATCGACCTGGGCGCGATCGCGGAAGGCCTCGACCGCGGCACCGCCGGTATCGCCGGAGGTCGCCACCACAATGGTGCGGCGCTCGCTGCGCTCGGCAAGCGCGTGATCCATCAGCCGCGCCAACAGCTGCATCGCCAAGTCCTTGAATGCCAGGGTCGGCCCGTGAAACAGCTCGAGCACGAAAGTATTGACGCCGATCTGGCTCAGCGGAGCGACCGCGGGGTGACGAAAACTGCCATAGGCCTCGCGCGCCATGCGGGCGAGGTCGGCTTCGGCGATGCAGTCGCCGGTAAAAGGCCGGATCACCGCGACCGCAACTTCTGCGTAAGACCGTCCGGCGAAGCCCGCAATAGTTTCAGGGTCGAGGCGGGGCCAGGTGTCCGGCACGTATAGGCCGCCGTCGCGGGCGAGACCCGCGAGCATGGCCTCGGCGAAGCCGAGGGAGGGGGCCTCGCCCCTGGTGGAAATATAACGCATCACCGCCGTTCCCCGCGGCGTTTCGATCTCGCCGTGAAGCCATAAACCATTGATTTCCGGATGCTATTTTCGGGAGTCTGCGATGACTCCCGCCCGTTGCAGGGCCGGAATTACGGTCACACTAGATGGCTTCATAGGGAACGCCAAGGGAGCCCGAATAGTCCCATCGCGGCGGCTAGGATGTGCCTTGGCGAGCCTCGCCGGTCGCGGCCGAGGCCCGCGACGTGAATGCCCAGGTGACGAAAACGCCGGCCAAAACCGCCGCCAGACCGAACCAGGTCACCGCATATTGCAGATGATTGTCCGGCAAGGTTACGACGAGCTTGCCGGGCTGCGGCAAACCGCCGGGCGGGACCGGCGTTTCTTGCTCGACGTAAAATGCCGGGACTTGTCCAACTCCTTTGGCGGCGGCGATCGCCGCCGGATCGCGGGTGAACCACAAGTTATGCGCGGGATCGTCGTTCGGGGTGAACCAATGCCGCTCGTCCGGCCAGCGCAAGGCGCCCGTGATTTCGACCTGCCCCGTCACTTCGCCGTCCGGCCGCGATTTCGGGTCTCGCCGGCCGTCAGGCACGAAGCCGCGATTGATCATCAGCGTGCCGCCGTCGGCGAGCCGCGCCGGCGTGAAGACCCAGTAGCCGACGCCCGAGACATCCGGGCGAAACCCCGTCGCCGCCGCAAAGATGAGCGCTTCCTTGTCGTTGTCGAGCTCGGCATTGAATTTCACACGACGGTATTCATCGCGTGCCGGATCGAGGCGTTGCCACGTGTTTGCCGCCGGCAAGGCTTGCGGCGGCTGCGCGACTCGCGCGGTCAACGTCGCAATCAAGCCTTCCTTCCAGGCCTTGCGCTGGATCTGCCAGACGCCGAGACCGATGAGCACGGCGAAGGCGAGCAAGGCGGGCGCCAAGAGGCCCAGCCAGGATCGGCGGCGCGGCCCCGGCTCGGCCCCAAATGCGGCCGTCATTCTTGGCCGCTGCCGCCGAAGCGGCTCTCCGCAGCCTTATGATGGTATTGCAGCGCGATCATCATTCCCTTCATCGGCCGCAGCGGTCCGAGCGTGACGACGAGAATGAGCGGCAGCCACAACACGGCGTGAACCCAATAGGGCGGATGATATGCCACCTCGGTCAGGAGGGCTGCGCCGACCACGATGAAGCCCGCGATCAATATGATGAAGACCGCAGGCCCATCGCCGGAATCGGCAAAGTCATAAGCGAGGCCGCAGCGGTCACAACTCGAGCGCAGGGTCAAGAAGCCGTCAAACAGCTTGCCCCGGCCGCAACGCGGACAGGCACAGGATAGTCCGGCGAGGATCGCGCCGGATAGCGTAGCGTTGGTGCGCTCGGTCATTCCGCCAATGTAAGCCTCCGCTCATCCCTCGGTAAGCGGGGACGAGCCTCTAATCTCGCCTGCGCGGAAATAAGCCGAGATGATTGCCGGCGTCAGCCCGCGTGCGGCCCGCCGCCCCATACATAGATGCAGGCGAACAGGAACAGCCACACCACGTCGACGAAGTGCCAGTACCAGGCGGCGAATTCGAAGCCGAGATGCTGCGTTGGCGTGAACTGGCCGGCCATGGCCCGGAACAGGCAGACGATCAGAAAGATCGAGCCGATGATGACATGGGCGCCGTGAAAGCCCGTCGCCATGAAAAACGTCGCGCCGTAGATGTTGCCCGAATAATGGAACAGAGCGTGGCCGTATTCCCAAGCCTGCACGCAGGTGAAGCTCAGCCCGAGCGCGACAGTCAGCGTCAGTCCCCACACCAGTCCCTTGCGGTCGTTCTCAAGCAGCGCGTGATGCGCCCAGGTCACCGTGGTGCCCGACGTGAGCAGGATCAGCGTATTGAGCAGCGGAAAATGCCAGGGATCGAAGGTCTCGATGCCCTTCGGCGGCCACACCCCGCCAGTGAACGCGATGCGGCCGACGTC
>Ga0181526_10000705_pt1 | contig 34201 bp, 37 predicted proteins | sample PEATcosm2014_Bin_35_FD_119750 | JGI IMG/M metagenome (GOLD analysis project Ga0181526, IMG submission 119750) | Peatland microbial communities from MTU Mesocosm Facility, Houghton, MI, USA - PEATcosm2014_Bin06_30_metaG | ecosystem: Environmental > Terrestrial > Soil > Wetlands > Peat | place...
ATTCACGCCGGCTGCAATGTCGAAAACGCCTCCTATGGCCTGACGCTGTGTGCCGAACGCGTGGCCCTGGCCACCGCGGTGGCGGCCGGCGACACCGAGCTGATCGCGTTGGCTGTCGCTTCGGCCGGCGGAGCGATGCCCTGCGGCGCCTGCCGGCAGTTCGCCGCCGAGCTGCGGGCTAACCGCCGAGAGCATCCGCCCGCCGCTGGATGACCGTTGCATCCCGCGGTTATCCCGCGGACGCCGCCGTTCGCTGCCGTTCGCCGGCGTGTGGATAACTCGCTGACCTGCCCTGATGGTTCACGGAAGTCCCCCAAAGTCCGCCATAAACACGTTCGCAACGTGGAAGTCGGCGGTTCGAGTCCGCTCACCTCCACTCAAAGAACCGCAGGTCACAGGCCTGGAGCGCCAGTACATTGGCAGTCTGGGGTGACTTCATCCCGCGGTCTATCCCGCGGATGTGACGGAGCGTGGTAGTCGCGAAAGTACTCGTCACCGCTTGATGCGCGTACGGTTTTCATCGAGTAAAGGACCGAATCCGGCTTTAACTTGTTATTATTTGTACATGGCCGTAGAAGACCGAGTGCTGGTTGAACTGCATCGGGCTGCCACACTTGCCGGCCGCCCCGGCGTCGCTGTGCCTTCGGTAGACCTGGACACCTTCGCCTCGCAGTCCGGCAACCGCGGTCACGCCCTGAAGGCAGTCGCTCGACTCGTCCGGTCCGGTCGAGTCATCGCCGTTCGCAAAGATCTTCTCGTCCTGCCAGACGCCACTGGCCGCGTCATCGTCGGCCTTCCCGAGCTCATCGACGTAGTTGCTCCCCTGCCGTACCTCATCACCGGCGGGTGGGCACTTCAGCACCACGACCTCACAGACCAGCATTTCTTCACGGCCGTCGTCCTGGTGCCCAGCAGTGTCACCAACTTCACCTATCGGGCGGAGACTACGGAGTTCCTGCTGACCGACCATCAGCGCATCTGGGGTTGGACAGACGACGAGCGGCCTGCGTTTTCGACCCCCGAACGCGCCATCGTCGATGCTCTGAGCCACGCCCGCTATCGCGTTTCGTTCCCGCAGGCGCTCACCGCCATGCTTCGTGCCGCTCGGCAGGACTCGAGATTCATGGAGCGGCTGGTGGTGACCGTCTCCCGGTACTCTTCGGCCGCCGCGGCTCGGCGGGTTGGTCTCCTGGTCGATCGGCACTTCGGAGCGGATGCCGCTGCACCGTTTCGCGAGCTGATTGGGACGAGCCGGACGCCGGTGCTGTTGCGATCGACAGGAACAGCCGATGGCCCTGTCGATCGCGCCTGGCGGGTCCGGGTGAACGTCAGCACCGAGCTGGAGGCAGCGACATGACCGAAGGAACCGGACCACGACGGCTCTGGGGCAGCGCCTATCAGCTCAACGACCTGCTTGAGGCAAGCCCCGGCGGCATGGGTTTCGCCGTTCGCGACTTCGCGCTCTTGACGCTCGCGCGCCAGCTGGCGGCTCGATTTCCCCGCCAACTCGTATTCAAGGGCGGATTCGTTCTGCGCCATGTCCACGGCATCCTCCGATTTAGCAGTGACGTCGACGCCACTCGACATGAGCCGCCACGGCACAAGCTGGAGGCCAGCGACTTCGCTGAGGCAATCCGTGAAGCCAGCATCGGAGACATCGTCCGCTTCCGTCCGGCCGAACCGGCAACCGATAGCGCTCACAGCCTCGATTTCGACCGCGTTCAGGTAACAGGCGCGATGATCCCGGACGTCGATGTGCAAGTCGAGGTCAGCTACCGAGAAGCGGTCGTCGATGAACCCGTCGCGGCACTCATCGGCTCGCCGTTCTACGCGGACTTCCAGATTCTCGCCATGGCGGTGCCGGAAATGGTGGCGGAGAAGATACGAGCTCTCGCCCAGCGTGTTCGCGCCACCGACCTGGCCGACCTCGCCGAGATGCTCGCCCAGGACGACACGGGTGACGAGGACATCGCTCGTCTCGCAAAGGTGAAGTTCGAACTCGTGAAGCAGGGCGCGGCAAATCGCGTCGAGCGCATTGAACAGCACTTGAAGGAGATTGGTGCGGACTATGACGACGTCGTCCCCGCGCTTTTTCCGCAAGGCCTCAGCTACCGCGAGGCCATGGACGTCGTGTGGCCGCGCATACGTTCGCTGATCCCGTAACGCGTAGCTTCGACGCACACCGGCCCGCCGCCCTTTACCCATTACGTAGTCTGTTGACCATGTCGGAGCGCTGGACACTCAAGCGTGCCGGCATTCTCAACGTCTACCAATACGGCGACGAGACGATCCACTTCGCTGGCGGCCGCCTCTTGCTCCGCGGCGTCAACGGCTCGGGCAAGTCCACTGCGATGAACATGCTGCTGCCGTACTTGTTGGACGGCGACGCCAGGAAGATCGACGCCGCCGGCGAGCAGGCTGGAGTCCTCAAGTCCTGGATGCTCGCAGGTAGGGAGGATCCCCAGCCGATCGGCTATCTCTGGATCGAGTTCGAGAGCGGCGAAGGCCACTTGACGTGCGGGTCCGGGATCAAGGCGAATCGCGCCAGCGACTCCGTGACGACTTGGTGGTGGCTCACCAGCAAGCGCGTCGGCATCGACTTCTCGCTAGTCGAGGACAACCGCCCACTCAGCTACGACGTGCTCAAAGCGGTTCTTGGCAGCGATCCTGTATACAAGCAGGACCAACGGGTGGCCTACAGGGACGAGGTCCGGCGCCGCTAGTTCGGCGGTGCTGACATAGACCAGCACATCCGCCGGCTCTCTCCGGACGGCCAGGAACACTGGCACGGTGCCGCCCACGACCACTTCATGACGCACATCTCCGTTACCCAGGGAGCGGCCACGTGGGGCGACCACGTCACCGACGACGAGTACGGTCGAGGGGCGTCGCGCGCCGACGCGCCTTCCGAGTTGGTTGCCGTCTGACCATCTGCGCCGAAGCCCCAGCAAGGGCAGTCACCGTCGATCGCGCTTCGGCCGGGGTTTCGAACTTAGTCCCATCACTTCTGCTGCCAACCTTGTGGCGAGCCGCTCGGCGCCCGAAATTCGCCCAAGCTCAGGCTTTTGTGCTGCATAACCTCAGGTCAGCGGGGTCAGGAGCGGTTCGAACATAGTCTCAGCACCTCCACTCCTTGCCAGAATCGAGGACAGGGTCTGCTCGTCCATGGCCGCACCCTCGCCGAGGGCTGTGTCACTGCCATTCGCCAGCGATCCGGCCCGGCTTCCGAGACTCACCCGATGGGTACGCAACGATCAGGACAGCGTGACCGTACCTTTGCCCGTGAGCTGGGGCAGACCCGACGACCTGCAAGTGCTGAGGACTCCGTGCTCGGTCATGTCCGTGTAGGTGGATGCACTGGAGCCCGCGCCCTTGTCGCTGCCTGCAAAGGAACCCGTCACGGAGGCGCTGCCTCCGCTGTTGGGGAACACGAACCCGACGTCACCAGCGCTGTTGGTCTCGATGGCGTGGCCCGAGAAGGTGACCATGCTGTTCGCGATTGAGCTGGGGATCCACCGCGCTGTCCACGTCGGGGGCCCCGATGCGGGGTTCGAGGTTCCGAGGGCGGAGCAGGCGTTAGACGGGCCGTGAAGCGTCAGCGTGGTGGTGGCGCCGGTCACCTTGGAGACGTTCGACCCGCTCGTCGTGCAGGTGGAAGCGGCAATCGTGATCGTCGCCGTCTCAGGGCTCGTGCCACCCTTTTGCAGTGGCGGGTCGAAGGTCACCGTGCCGGTCCCGGAGCAGGTGATGCTGCCCGTGGCGACCGTCGGTGCACTCGTCGTCGAACTGGTGGATGTCGAGTTGCTCGTGGTAGGCGACGTGGAAGTGGACGTGGAAGCCGTGGTCGGCTTGTGGCTACTTGAACAGGCCGGCACGAAGACCAAGGAGACCACCAGTACGACTCCGGCCACGGCCGGAGACCGGTTTCGCAGCGGGAACCGCATACGAGGCATTGTCTGCAGCAGCCTCGGCTCGACCAGAGGCTTTCGTCACATGAGGGTGGACGCCGGCCAAGCCGAACCGTCAGCGCAACGCGATCTCACCGGACCAGATCGTCGAGGCGGCGTTGCGGATCGTCGATGCCGAAGGAGCCGATGCCCTCACCGTGCGGCGGCTCGGCGAGGAGCTCAACACCGGTTCGGCAACGATCTATTGGCTTGCTGCTGTAGCGAAGGTCGGATTTCTGCTTCGATCGTATTGCGATGGGTGGAGGACTGGGGCGCGGGCATCCGATGGGTGCCCCTGATCGGCACGTGGGGGATACGGTGAGCGCCGTGGATCTCCCAGAGCTCATGGTCGGGGACGTCGGCGAATGGCGAAGATGGTTGAGCGCCCATCACGCCGATTCACTGGGTGTCTGGCTGGTTCTGGCCAAAAAGGGAACGGTCGATCCGACAACCGTCTCGTACGACGAGGCGCTTGACGAGGCGATCTGCTTCGGCTGGATTGATGGTCAATTAGGGCGTCGCGACACCGCTACGTTCCGACGACGTTTCACGCCTCGAAAGGCTCGCAGCCCGTGGTCTCAACGGAACGCTGCCATCGCTGAAAGGCTGATCGCCACGGGCCGAATGCATCGATCCGGTGAAGACGAAGTGCGGCAGGCGAAAGCGGACGGTCGATGGGAAGCGGCCTACGCCGGGCAAGCCAGCATTGAGATGCCGGAGGATCTCGCCACTGCTCTGAGTACCAATCCTCGCGCAAAGGCGATGTTTGAGACGCTCACGAGTGCGAATCGGTACGCCATCCTCTACAGGATCGGAAACGCCAAGAAACCCGAAACCCGCTCCAGGCGCATCGGCCAGTTTGTCGAGATGTTGGCCCGAGGTGTGACGATCCACCCCCAGGCTCCATGATCACCCGAGAAGAAGATTCACCGAGCCGGTCATTTGCCACCTTGCCGCCTTGTCACCCCGAGCTGCTGCGCGTCACCAGATTACGTTCGTGGCGTACTTCGCCATCGTCCGAACGATGTCGGCGGGGTCGAGCATCCCCTGCTCGTTGACGGGTAGTTTGCCGAGGTCGCGGAAGTACTCGACATGGAGGTCGGGCGTGAGTGTGCAGATGAACCTGCCCGCCTCGCCGAAGGGGTTGGAGAAGGTGTGCGGCGTCCCCGCCGGGACCGTCACGCAGGACCCTGCTTCGACGTCGACACTGTCGGCTCCGGACGCGAACCTGAGCTTGCCCTCGGTCACGATGAAGGTTTCGTCGTGATCACGGTGAACATGCTGCGGCGGGCCGGCCGGGCCCGGCGGCACCACCGCCTCGACGAGGCCGAGCCGATGCTCGGTGTGCGAGCCGTCCTCGATGATGCGTATTTGGATTGGTCCACCGCCTGGGGTCTCGCCGTCATTGGGTCCTACGACAATGATGGACATCGCTTTCTCCTTGGATAGATCGATAGTTGCAACTGCCTCTATACGGCGGGTCGTTGATTGAGGGCGAACTCGTAGGACGCGCGGACCAGTCCCAGGACCACCTCCTGCTCGGCGCGGTCGCGGGGGGCGCAGAGCATGACGATGGTCGCCGGCGCTCTTCCCGTGTGCACGAAGAAGTGGGGTTCGGCCCATCCTCCACTCTCGGCGGCAGCGGCGAGTGGGAGCGGCAGGGCGGCGTGCAGGCTGAAGTCACCCTGGGCGTGCACGTGGCAGAACTCTCCGTCGACCATGAAGGCCTCTTTCTTCAAGACCAAGCGGTCCGATAGCCGTCACTTGGGTGACGTAGGTTCCGGACTTCGCCCAGTGGAAATGCGGGGTACCGCCGGGGAGCACGATGACGGCGCCTGGCGGGTATGCCTGCAGCTGCCCTTCGTCGAACTGGCTCCCCAGCCCGACGTAGAAGACACCGGAGATGACGGTGTAGACACGGTCTTCCGGATGCTGGTGGGGCATGAGCTTGACGCCCGATGGCAGTTTGACCCGGATGACGTAAGGCCCCGGTTCGGAAGGATCGCCGACGACGATTGCCAGTCGCGCCGAAGGCGGGAACGCCGGAAACGGCTCCCAGTTGATGTCCTCGGGCAGAACCGACCTGAAACGGTCCTGACCTGTTTGGTGGTTCCCCATCAGTGGTGGACCTCCCGACCTCTGACGGGGAGGTGACCCAACGTCGGGACATCTCTCCTCACGGTGATGCCGCCCGAACACTACCGCTATGAGACCTGCGGGACGCCGCCGGCTATCCGCTTCTCGGTTCTCGTCTTTCAGGCTTAGTACGCTGAGTCACTTGGCCGGTAGCTCCGATCTCCGACCACATCGGCGCCCCGACGTTCTCATCGGAGCTGCCAGAGCCGATCCCGCGAGTGTTCGGGCGAAGGAGCTCATGTGAGCACGACCCCAATTGCCGACTATGCGCTCCTGTCGGATCGGCACAGCGCTGCGCTGGTGAGCCGGGACGGGTCGATCGACTGGTTGTGCTTCCCACGCTTCGACAGCCCTTCGATCTTCGGTCGCCTCCTCGGTGACGAAGCCGGCCACTGGTCGATCCGGGCCACAAACGCAAGTCAGGTGACTCGCCGGTACCTGGACCGCACCATGGTGTTGGAGACCACCTACCGGACGCCGACGGGTACGGTCGCCATCACCGACGCCCTCGCCATGGGTGCCGGCAACCGGGGGCATGAACTTGGCAAGGGCGCACCGCATCTTCTGCTACGGCGTGCGACGTGCGTCGAAGGAGAGGTCGAGTTGTCCCTGGAGTACGTCCCGCGGCCCGAGTACGGGCTGGTCCATCCCCTACTCGATGCCCTCGACGGTGGAGTGGCCGCCTTCGGGGGCGCCGACGTGCTGGTCCTCTCTTCTCCGATGGCCTTGACCCTCGACCAGTCGGCGGCCTCGGGCCAGCTCCGGCTCCGTGACGGGGAGAGCGCCGGCTTCGCCCTCCACCACGGCAAGCGGGCCGAGACGGGCACAGCCAAGGTTTGGAGCCAATCCGAGATAGGCGCACGACTCGAAGACACCGTGTCGGCGTGGGAGTCGTGGTCGGAGCTCCACCAGGCATACGTGGGTTCATGGCGCGACCTGGTGCACCACAGCGGACGGGTGCTGCAGGCACTCTCCTTTGCTCCGACCGGTGCGATCTGCGCGGCGGCGACCACCTCGCTGCCCGAGGCGGTGGGCGGCACCCGCAACTGGGACTATCGCTATGCCTGGGTCCGGGACGCTTCCTTTACGATCGAGGCACTCTGGGTGGCGGCCTGCCCTGACGAGGCCAATGAGTTCTTCGACTACATGGCCACCTCGGCGGCCGGCTCGCTCGACCGAGGCGGCGACCTGCAGATCATGTTTGGCATCGGCGGCGAGCGGGACCTGACCGAGCGGGAGCTGCCGCACTTGGAGGGCTGGCGACACTCTGTCCCCGTTCGGGTCGGCAACGGTGCCTGGAATCAGCGCCAGCTTGACGTCTACGGCGAACTGCTCAGCGCCGTTTACCGCCTCTCCGACCACCTGTTCGACAACACCTCCCGAGTCGGGCCAACGGCCGCCCCGCACAAGTGGGTTGCGCCCCCCGATCTGGCACCAGCCACTCGACGGTTCTTCGTCCAACTCGCCGACACCGCCGCCCGGCGCTGGCAGGAAAAGGACCAAGGGATCTGGGAGGTCCGGGGCGCGCCCCGCGACTTCTTGTATTCCAAGCTGATGTGCTGGGTGGCCCTCGACCGGGCGGTGGCCTTAGCCGACCCTCTCGACGCCTCCGACCGAGTCGAGGCATGGAGCCAGACCCGGGACCAGATCCGTGAGGCGATCCTCACCCAAGGCTGGAGCGACCGGGCCAACGCCTTCACCCAGTCCTTCGGTTCCGACGAGCTCGACGCCTCCAGCCTGATGTTGCCCCTGGTGGGTTTCCTTCCCGCCGACGATCCCCGAGTGCTGGCCACGATCAAGGCGACCGAGGAACGCCTCACCGATGATCGGGGCCTGGTGTACCGCTACCGGACCCACGACGGGCTCGAGGGCGAAGAAGGCACGTTCCTTTTGTGCACCTTCTGGCTGGCCCAGGCCCTGGCCCGAGCCGGGCAGGCGGCTCGGGCCCGCGCCGTCTTCGAACGCGCCGCCGCCTTCGTCAACGACGTCGGCCTGCTCGCTGAGGAGGTCGATCCCGTCAATGGGGAGCTCTTGGGCAACTTCCCCCAGGCGTTCAGCCACATCGGGCTCGTCAACGCGGCCTGGGCCATTTCTGAGAGCGAACTCCGACAGACGCCACCCTGAAACCGACTGCGTTTCGTGGGATCCTTCGCCCAGACCGTTTCGAGCCTGGAGGTCACATGCGCACCGACATACGTGAAGGCGGGACGTTCCCCGACTACGAGCTAGCCGACCAGTCCGGCCGGCGGCGGTCTCTGTCGAGCTTCAGGGGGGCAGCCCGATGGTGCTCCATCTGTCCCGTGGAGGCTTCGATCCGAAGGAGCACCAGTTTGTTCGGCATTTGGTCGACGCCTATCCCGAGTTCCGAAATGCCTATACGCGACTGGTCCTCATCTCCACCGACAATCAGCTGAACATCAATGAGTTCCGCGACGCTCTCGGCGCCACGTGGCCGTTCCTGTCGGACCCCGATCGAGTGATTCAGAAGGACCTGGATATCAAAGAGTTCACAGATGAGCCGCACGACCCGATGATTCCCCATACGTTCGTCCTCGGACCGGGACTCAAGATTTTCAAGGTCTACAACGGCTACTGGTATTGGGGCCGCCCGACGATGGCAGAGCTGCACGTGGACCTGCGGGCTGTGTTTCAGAAGATTCGTCCGGACTTCGACCTCGGGTCCCCGGGATTGAAGGAGGCATGGGAACGAGGAGATCGCGAGCAGTTCCTCGTCGACACGGTCGAGGAGCCGATTCGTTACACCGAAGGGAAGCGCATCGGCATCAAACGCTGACCACGGCAAGCAGGGTGGGTGCCTCTCTCTCGTTCGGGTCTCCGAGGACGTGGAGTCCCTCGTCCTTCGCGGGCTGAACGGGAAGGCTCCAGCAATGGACCCGTGAACCGCTCTTCGAAGGCTCCACACTGGGGTGGCGTCGAACGCCGAGAACTGGTCACTCCTGGGTGCAAGGCAGCCGGTCTGGCGCGACAATGCAACGAGAGCCGACCAGAGGAGACCGGGATGAGCACCGGGCAGGATGGCGAAACCGGCGGGATGGTAAACAGCGCAGCTGTCGACCTGAAGCTCGAGGTGGTCGTCGTCCCCGTGGCTGACGCCGACCGCTCCAAGGCGTTCTACGCCGGCCTCGGATGGAGGCTCGACGCCGACTTCTCCTACGAGAACGGCTTCCGGGTCGTGCAGTTCACGCCACCCGGATCGCTGTGCTCCGTGCAGTTCGGCACCAAGATCACAGGTGCCCCGCCGGGCTCTGCTCACGGCCTCTACCTGATCGTGTCCGACGTTCATGCCGGGCGTGAGGAACTCATGAGTCGGGGTGCCAGGGTCAGCGAGGTTTTCCATTCCGGAGCGCCGGGGGCGCAACTCGATCCCGAGGGGACGAGTGGTCGGGTCGCCGGGCCGGATCCGGATCACAAGAGCTACAGCTCCTTTGCGACGTTCGAAGACCCGGACGGCAACAGCTGGCTGCTCCAAGAGGTGACCGAGCGCCTCCCGGGCCGGCTGGATCCGGCCATCACTTCGTTCAACTCTGCCGGCGACCTGGCCGTGGCCCTGCGCCGCGCTGAGACTGCTCACGGCGAGCACGAGAAGCGAATCGGCAGGGCTGACCCGGATTGGCCCGACTGGTACGCCGAGTACATGGTGCGCGAGCAGAGCGGTCGGGAGCTACCTGCATGAGCGATTACGACGTGATCGTGCTCGGCGGCGGTGCACCAGGCGAGCACTGCGCCGGGGCCATCGCGGCGCGGGGGCTTCGGGTCGCGGTCGTCGAGCGGGAGCTGGTCGGCGGCGAGTGCTCCTACTGGGCCTGCATCCCCTCCAAGTCTCTCTTACGTCCGGGCGAGGCAGTGCAGGGCGCCCGCGACGTCGGTGCCAGTGCCCACGTGGACGTGCAGGCGACACTGGACTGGCGGGACTACATGGTGTCCGACTATTCGGATGCGGGACAGGAACGATGGCTGACGGACCGGGGCATCGCTCTCATCCGTGGCGTCGGCAGACTCGCCGGGTCCGGCGTGGTCGAGGTGAACGGCGCCCGGCACACTGCTGAGCACATTGTCGTCGCGACGGGCTCGGATCCCGTCGTGCCGCCCGTCCCCGGGCTCGACGGTCTGGACGGGGTGTGGGGCACGCGGGACGCGACGGGCATGAAGGCCGTCCCCCGCCGACTGATCGTGCTCGGCGGTGGATCGGCCGGTGTCGAGATCGCACAGGTGGTGCGGCGGCTCGGTGGCGAGACCGTGTTGGTCGAGGGAGCCGATCGGCTGATTCCCCGAGAGCCCGCTCCACTGGGCACGGCGCTCGCCGAGGCATTGCGCCGGGACGGGATCGAACTGCACCTCGGAGTGCTGGCGGCCGAAGCCCTACGTGACGGGGACGACTACGTCTTGAAGCTTTCGGACGGGACCGAGGTGCGGGGTGAGCGACTGCTCGTGTCGACTGGCCGGCGTCCCCGCGTCGAAGGGATAGGGCTTGAGACGGTCGGTATAGAGGCCGACCCGCACGGGATCCGGGTCGACGAATACCTGCGTGCCGGCGAGAGGATCTGGGCCATCGGTGACGTCAACGGAATCTGGCCGTTGACCCACGTCGGCGAGTACGAAGGCGACGTGGTGGCAGCGAACATCGCGGGAGAGAGCCACCCGGCGAACTACGAGGCGGTACCACGCGTCACTTACACCGACCCGCAGGCTGCCGCGGTCGGCGCCGCGGAGGCGCCCTACAACACGACGATGCTCTTATCGGAGTTGCCGAAGACCGCGACGTACACCCACGCCTACGCCGAGTCGAACGGCTTCTTGACCTTGCTCAGCGACGGCGTCCGCTTGACCGGTGCCTATGCCCTCGGACCTGAGGCCGGCGAGTGGCTGCAGCAGGCGACGCTGGCCATACGTGCCCGCGTCCCGCTGGAAGTGCTGAGCGACACCATCCAGCCGTTCCCGAGCTTCTCGTCGATCTTCGACTCGGCCTTCAAGGCGCTCCGCATGGAGATCGCCAAGATGCCCCCGCCGACGCGACCAATGCGGGCCCAGGTAACACGGGCATGACGAGACGAGATCTGCATTCGTCGCGACATCGGCCGCTGAGCCCGTCGCAAGCGGTCGATCGACCCAACCCGTGGAGGTAGCAGATGGCCGAGCCCGCAGCGCCCCCAGAGGGAATTGTGCTGGCCCACTTCATCGTCTCGGACGATGTCGAGCGCTCTCGGCGCTTCTACACCGAAGTGCTCGGAGGCAGGATCGCCTTCCTCGGCCCCGGAGGGCTGACCTATGTCGCACTCGCCAATAGCTGGATCATCATCAATGTCGGCGGAGGCCCAACCGACGACAAGCCGGAGGTCACCCTGGAGACGCCCGGCGATCCCAACCGGGTCAGCAGCTTTCTCAATATTCGAGTCGCTGACATCCACGCCGTGTACTCCGAATTGAGCGCACGGGGCGCGCAGTTCCTGACGCCGCCGAAACAGCACCAGTACGAGATCCGTTGTTACATCCGCGATCCCGACGGTCACATCATCGAGGTCGGGCAAACCACGGACCCAGAGGGGGACTGGACGCCCGATCACTGGCCATCATCCACGTCCGCGGAAGAGTCCGAGTGAGCTCCGTGCCTCGGTCCGAATGTGAGACCGGCGGGCACGCCGATGCTCCGAGGCACTGTTGCTAGCTCCGTGACGCTGAAGGAGTTTCGATCATGACCACCGCGATCATCGGGACTGGAGGGATCGGATCAGCCATCGCGCATCAGCTCGCATCCGGTGGCGAGGCCCTGAAGCTCTCGAGCGCCGACAAGCAGTCGGCACAAAGACTGGCCGCGGCGATCGGCGGAACCGCGGGTGTCGCTGTCGACAACCGAAGCGCTTTGCAGGGCGCCGATGCCGTCATCCTTGCGCTGCGGTTTTCCGTTCTCAAGGACGTCATCGACGAGATCGCCGACGCGCTGGGTGACAAGTACCTCGTCGTTCCGAGCAACCCGGTCGGCCTCGACGCACAAGGAAAGGTCGTGCGGCTCCTGCCGGAGGGCCAATCATCTGGGGAGACTGTTGCCGGGTGGTCGCCGACAGAGGCGCGCTTGGCCATGGCGTTCGGCACGATGTCGGCCGACCTCTTCGAGTCCTCGAGCAACCGGTCACCGGAGCCAGCGGTTCTGTTCTACGTGACCGACGACGACGGCGGCAGCGACGAAGTCGAGCGGCTGATCCGAACCGCTGGCTTCGAGCCGATGAAGGCCGGCGGTCTCAAACAGTCGAGCCGGCTCGAGGTGGGTGGCGACCTTCACGATCTCGTAGTCGGCCCCGCAGAGGCGCGCTCCCTGCTCGTTGAGGCCTGATCGCATGGCCACCTCGGCCGGCCCAGCTCTTCGGCCAAGACTTCGCCCAGAGGGTCGTGACGGCGCTGACCATCGCCCTGCCGGATGGCACCAACACGGAGGTTCAGTCGGATTGCCCGCCGGGGTTGATCGATAACCAGTCGGCAGGCCACCAGTCACCGTGTGGGTCGGTGGTTTGCCCGACCTCGATGATGTAACCATCGGGATCTCGGATGTAGCAACGGATCTCGTACTGGTGCTGTTTCGGCGGCGTCAGGAACTGCGCGCCCCGGGCGCTCCATTCGGCGTACGCGGCGTGGATGTCTCCGACCCGAATATTGAGGAAGCTGCTGACCCGGTCGGGGTCGCTTGGCGTCTGAAGGGTGACGGTGGGCTTGTCGTCGGTGGGGCCCCCGCCGCCGTTGATGACGATGAAGCTGTTGGCGAGTGCAACGTTGGTCGGCTCTGGGCCGAAGACCACCCTGCCACCGAGTACTTCGGTATAGAAGCGCCGAGAGCGCTCGACGTCATCAGACACGATGAAATAGCACACCACCATCTGCTCTATGGGCTGTGTGGGTTCGGCCACAGGCACCTCCACTCTGTGGGACTCATCCCCCGCTTACGACGGGGTCCGAAGCCCTCAGTCAACCACGTCGGTTCGTCGAGGAGGTCCGGCGAGTCGGGGCCGGCCAATTCTGGCAGCCTGCAGGAGCCTTCAGAGCCCCGTACGCCTGTTCAGGGAGGGCGCACCCGTCGAAGGCGGGCCCTTGCCTGGCTTGTGGGAACGCTTCATCCGCGGTCATGTCCCCTACTCCGGCGATCTGTGCCCCATCAGCGCGATCAGGGAACTCCAGCGCCGGGAGCACGGTGCTGACCCCTTCAGCTTCGGGCGTGCGGTGACGCCGGCCTGGGGTCACGTCGCGATCAGCCTTCGACAATGGGCTTGTCGAACAACCGGATCTCCTCCTCGTCGGGAGGTTGAAAGATCGTTGCCCACTCTTCAAAGTGAGCTCGCGTCATAGGCGGGGCCGTCCACTCGCCCGACGCACTGCGACGTTCAGCTCGTTCAAACAGCTCCTCGAGGGGCGCGTGGAGATATTGCAGCTCGACTCCCGCCCCTAACGATCGCGCCCCGAGTCGCTTCTCATCACGCTCAACGCGCGCCCAGTGGCCCCACTCCAGAATCACGCTCTGACCCTGGGCGAGCAGATCCTGGGTGAGGACCCACAGCTCGCGTTCGAGACGGACGCGGAACTCCTCATCCCACACGTCGGCGCCCAGTTGCGTCACCCACCCGTCCTTGTCGAGCCTGACGGCGGGGATCTTGGGTGCGAGCTGACGAGCGAGGGTCGACTTGCCCGAGGCTGGAAGCCCGCAGATCAGCACGAGCCGCGCCGATGACTTCGCCATGCACGGTTTCTAACATGAGGCGCCTCTTGCCCCGAGATGACGGCTTGCATGACCGCGTCACCTACCACTGGGAGCCGGGCGGTGGTCTCGGCGGCAATCTGGAACGGCCGGCACCCTCGTCGACCAGCCGTTGAGGTCTCCCCGCGAACCTCATGTTCCAGAGAGAGTCCCACTTGGATCGACGAGTGACCTCAAGTAATCCTCCATCTTGTCCCAGCTGTCTTCCTGGCCGTCGGTCGTGGTCATGTGGTCACGGCCAGCTTGGTCACGGAAGGCGAGAGTCATCTTCACCTTCGTCACGCCGTCAGTCTCGTGCAGCTCTACCGTCTCGACGGCCTCGGCATCGGGCCAGCCCTCGAACAGCCACGTGTCGACGATCCGGGTTGGCCGCTCAATCTCCAAGTAGGTCCCACGAAACGAGCACTCGGTTCCGTCGTCGGTCACGAAGACCATGTGGTACTTCCCCCCGACGCGCAGGTCGATCGAGCACACCGTCATCTTGTCCTCAAATGGAGCGAACCAGTTGCGCACGTGCTCCGGCTTCGTCATTACGTCGAAGACGAGTTCGATCGGAGCGTCGAACTCTCGAGTGCTGACAATCTCGAGATCACTTGGAAATTCGATGACTGCCGATCCATGCCGCTTGGGTCTCACTGAGGTTCTCCTCGTTGTTGTAACTCTTGTAGGTAGTCATCCAACCGATCCATCCGCTCGTTCCACGCCTGCTCGTACTTGCTCACCCACTCGCGCAAAGGCCGCAGGTGCTCCGGTTCCAGGCGGTACAGCCGGCGGCGCCCCTCCGCCCGGCACCTGACGAGTCCGACCTCGCTGAGCACCCGTAGGTGTTTGGAAACCTGAGGCTGGGAAAGCGAAAGGTCGTTCACGATCGCCCCGACCGCTTTCTCGCCTGCGATCAGCGCGTCCAGAATCTCGCGGCGGTGCCCATCGGCAATTGCGTTGAAGACGTCCGACGTCGTGGAAGCGCGGGCCACGGTGCCATCATATTCCGCTATCGGCATGTGTCAAGCTCGGACGACCGCACCACCGGTTGTCCAGGGCAGCGCTTCACGGGTTCCAGCTCGTTTCCGCGTTGACCCACCGATGACTACCGATGCCGCCGCCCGTCGAAGCTCCCAAAAGCAATCGATCGGAGGAACTGCATGAGAAAGCTGGTTCTGCAGATGGCGGCCATCTCGTTGGACGGCTACATCTGCGAGGAAGGCACCGAGTTTTGGCGGTCGTTCGGACCGGCTGCCTTACCGGCAGCGCCTGATGATGACGAGTACGAGGAGTACTTCCTCAGCCTGATGCGCCGCGCCGGGAGCCACATCATGGGCCGCGTCACTTACGAGTCAATGGCGGCAACATGGCCCACTTCCAGCGACCCCGTGGCGGCAATCATGAACGACGTCCCCAAGGTCGTCTTCTCCCAGACCCTGCAGTCGGCTGACTGGGCAGAGTCGCGGATCGCCCGCGGGGATACGGCCGAGGAGATCGCCCGCCTCAAAGCCGAGCCGGGCGGCGAGATCGTCGCGCACGGCGGAGCGCGGTTCGTCCAGTCCCTCGCGGGGCTCGGTCTGGTGGATGAGTACCGCCTGTACGTGCATCCCGTGGCGACCGGAGGCGGCACGCCGCTCTTTCCCGACGTCGGTCACCCTCGGGGACTCCGACTACTGTCCAGCCGGGCGTTTCAATGCGGCGTGCTCGCGCTCGCGTACCGGCCAATCACCCCCCGGGAGCTCGAGGCCGTCGTCCCCGCTCCCGACACCGGAAGAGAAGTGCAGGCCAGCCTTGACGCGTCACGCGCTCGCAAGTCCTGACGATCGCAGCGCGCCGATCCCCCAAGAGCCGCGCTCTACGCTCGAGTGTGGAGGGCATCGTGCATGAGGACCCGCCGTAGCTTCCAAAACGAGGGTCGGGGCTTCGAAAGCGCGCGGATGGCCGGAATGAACCCGATGTAGACCGCCACGACGCCGACGAGGTAAGCAACCACGCCGACAGCCAGAATCGTCGAGCCAGTATCTGTTGACCACACACTGGTGACGAGACCGCCGACGGCGACGAATAGGCCGAGCCCAGCTACCCGGAGCCCTCGAACTGCCAGTTTCCAAAGTGCACTGGAGCGCAGGCCCGTCACGTCGATCTTGTCAGCGTGCCCACTGCTTGGCCCCAACACCATGCACTAATTGTAACGTTGCGGCAACGACAGACCGATGGCAGCTACGTAGGTGTCCCACGGAACGGCGGTATGAGGCACCTGTGTCGTTGCCGGGTGCGAGTTCCGAGCCCGCCGTAAACTCGCCCGTTCGACGAGGAGGTTGGACGTGGTTGAGGACGGACGCGGTGCCGACGACGAGATGTTGCGTGACATGCTGCGGGGCCAGCGAGAAGCGGTGTTGGCGATCGTCGAGGGACTGGACGAGGCGGACTGGCATCGGTCGGTCGTGCCCACTGGCTGGACACCGGCAGGGATGCTCGAGCACCTGGGCGGTGCCGAGTGGCACTGGTTCCAAGGCGTCGTGGCGGGCAAGCAGCCTGAGTTGCCAGGCGACCTCGCCGAAGATCAGCCGCCGTATGACCCGCTAACCGTGGTGTTCACGACCGACGAGCCGTCGACGGAGGTCATCGCTTTCTACCGCGACCAGTGCGCGCAGTCCGAGGCGGTGCTGGCGGCAACCCCCCTGTCTGCTGCACCACTGGGCAAGCACGGGAGATACGAGCCGCCGAATGTTCGTTGGGTCGTGTTGCACATGATCGAGGAGACAGCGCGCCATGCCGGGCATTTGGACATCGCGAGGGAGCTGCTCGACGGTACGACCCGGCTGGGCGGCCGCTGAGGCGCTCTTGTCTCTCTAACGGCTCGTCGGGCTCAGGGACCTCTACCTCGAGGAAGAGACCCTGGCAGCATCGGCGCAACTCACCTCCCCCCGCTGAGGCGGTTGCGCCTTAACGGAAACGGCAGGCGACGCGCAGCTCGCGAGCCTGCGTGACCAGCTCCGATGGGATCGCAACGTAGAGGGATGAGGTGACAATGACCGTCCCGTTTACGGAGCCAGAGGAGGGACGGAAGCTGACCTTCAGAAGTACAGCGCCACCCGGCTGATCTTCCCGTCGGTCACCTGGTAGACGGCGACTGCCCGAATCGAAGTCGGGCTACCTGGCATGTTGAAGCCTTCGATCTCCTCGTGGTCGGCCACAAAGTTTCCGACGACGATGCGGTTGGCGATCCGGCCGGTGAGTTCTGGGCTGTTCTCGACGAGCCCGCCGTACATCTGGCGCGTGGCGTCGTGGCCCTCGGCCAGCACCTGACCGGCAGCATTGGTGATCACGACATCGGGCGTGTAGCAGGCAACGAAGCGCTCAAGGTCCCGGGCGAAGTAGGCATCGAGCTGGGCGTCAACAACATCAGCAACTTCTGACATCCCAACCTCCGTGTAGAAACCACGTGAGACGATACTTCCTCCTGTTCGGGCACCTGAGACCTTGACCGATGTCCCACGCCCGGCGGTCAGGGGCTCGCCGGGTATTGAAGCGCAGCGAGCAACTGGCCGTGCAAGTTGGCGTTGGAGTACAGGCCACCGCCTTGATCGCCCGCATGTCCTCCGGTTCGATCGGTGAAACGGCCGCCCGCTTCCTCGACGAGAAGAATCCATGGCGCGTGATCCCAGATGTGGCAGCACTCGGCCAAGAAGGCATCGATTTCGCCACGAACAAGCTCGACGAGCGCGAGGGGGCTTGCGGGTACGCGGGCCGCACTCGATGGGAGACGGGCCCGGGACACGTCGTCCAGGGCATCGAGCCGAGCATGAGCCAACATCGAAGTGGTGCTGACTTCGAGGCGCTTCGATTCGGTCTTCTCGCGTGGCCAGGACGACTCGAAGGATCCGCCGCCTCGGGTGGCCCACCAGCAGCGTCGCAGCGCAGGAGCTGTGACGACTGCGAGCTCAGTGCTCCCGGCCACTTCCAGCGCAATGTGAACTCGCCAGTTCGGGTCACCACGACTGAAGAACGACGTGCCGTCAACCGGGTCGATGATCCAGATCCGATCGCCCTCACCGAGTTGACCAAATTCCTCGCCGAGGAGCGCATCTTCTGGCCTCGCCGCAGACAGCGCGTCGTGAAACAATCGCTCGACTGCGCGGTCGGCTTCCGTGACTGGTGTGCCGTCGGCCTTCAGCGTTGCCGAAACGCCAGACTCGAAGTAAGCGAGGGCGAGGTCCGCGGCCAGGTCCGAAGTGTCGAACGCGAGTTGTAAGTCGTCGGAGTTGTCCACGACCGACGACACTACCGGCCCAAGCCCGCTCGCAACGTGCCGGCGAGGGGCACCCACCCGTGTCCCTCGCCCACAATCCTCCTTGGCGGGGTGTCCCCTCGCTGTGGTTGATTCTGCCGATCTCGGAGGTTCGAACATCGTTACGTGCCTCGGTCGGCCAACCGTCGCGAGAGACCGCGTCTGCCAGGGCAAATGTTGTGATTCGCTCCGCGCGTCGACCCTGGGACGGTAACCCTATTGATACGACGAGCGGGAGTAACTCTCTCGACGTATGCCATCGACGACCAAACCGCCATAAAGGCACTCGACGGCACCGTCGAAGTCGTCTCCGAGGGGCACTGGAAGCTGTTTGCCCCCTGATACGGCAAGAAGCTGAGTGCCTGCCCCCAACCTCCGTTTGCCGCTAGCTGGGGGGGCGGGTATGGATGTCGACTCGGTTGATGTCGACGTGCAGCGTGCCGGCCGCGTCGTAGAACGCCGGCGGGGGCTCGCCGGGCTGCCCGAATTGGTGCTGCCAGATGTAGCGGTAGACGTCGGGGTCCTTGGTCATCGCAACCAAGCGGCGGGCGGCGGTCTCTGCCCAGAACGCCGTGGTTGCCTCGCCTGCGTCCTGGATGGCCCGGGCCAGCTCGGTCGAATAGGTGCCGACCTGAAACGCACCGCCCTCGTCCTCGCTCTCCAATTCCTGCTGCGGGGCGCCCTCCGGTTCGCGTACTGGCCCCTGCAAAGCGTTGGAGGCGTTGATCTCCGGATGGGCAGCCTCGTCGACAACGACGTTACCGAAGGTGTCGACCCAGGCCGACGGCGCCGCACCTTGCTGCCCGTAGGACGTACGCCACAGTTGATCGAGACGAGCGGCTCCCTGTGGCGTCGTGCCGTCCACGCGAATGACCCGGGCGCCGTACGCGTTCGCTTTCGAGACCAGCTGCGTCAGCTCAACCGGATCGCCGACGGTGTGATCGACGACCATGGCCTTGAGTCCCGGCGGGCGATAGATCCATCGCAGCTCGTCAGCCCAGCTCATTTCATTGCTGCTCTCATTGGCTTCGGGGCGGGAAGTAGGCCCGCCGGCCTCGGCCGCCGTACGCGGACCCAACTCCTGCTCGCCGAGGGTCGATGTTGGGCGGGGCGCCTCCCCTCCGGCCGGCGCGGGCGCTGTGGGCTCATACGCCGGACCCATGGGTTCGGTTGGCTCGGTACCCGGGCCGATGTACTCCGGAATCCCGCTGACGGTCCCGGGCGCGACCGAGACGTCGCCGCTTGGGTCGACGTAGTGGGGAACGCCCGTCGATACGTTCGGGTCGAGGTAGGCGTCACCGGGCGGCCCCACATGGACGGGCACGCCGCCGCCGCCAGCACCACCGCCACCGCCACCGCCACCGCGTGAGCTGACGCCGCCTGATGATTCCTCTTCGCCGCCTGCGGGTGGCTCGACGGTCCTGGCGCTGGCATGCGCAAAGGTGAAGAAGCCGTTGATCGCACCGCTCTTCACCATGTCGCTGAGGACGAGGTCGAAGAAATCTTGGACGCTGGTGACCGGCCACTTGCCGTCGATGGCCGCCTGCATCAAGACCTGCGTCGTGGTGGCGAACGGCGCGCTCAGGGTGCTCCCGGCCCACTGGGCGAAGAGCCGTTCTCCATTTGTCAACAGTTCGGCGCCTTCGATCCCGAACGCCTCCATGGTCTCGGGTGCCATGCCGCCGACAAGCTTGCCAAGGCCGTTGCCAATGGTTCCGGCCAGCTTGCCGCCGACGGCGCCGCCGACGAATCCAGCCGCAGCCGCGATGGCGCCCTCCTTGGCGACGGCGCCCCAATCGATGGAGGTGCGGTCGCTGAAGGCAATTTCGCCGACCTGACCGGCGAGGTTCTGCGTCGCCGCGTAGGTACCGCCGCCGACGGCGACGAGGGTCGCCGTGCCCGCCGTGCCCAGCTCGAGGGCGCCCGCTGCACCACCAGTGAGGTACGTCGCAGCCACGGCGCCGGCGACCTTGGCGACCTTCAGCCCGGTGACGGTGCGGCTGGCGCCCTTCTCGGTGTCGTTCAGGAACGCCTGCCAGTCCTTCTCCGCCTTGTCGACCCTGCGGTCGCCTTCCTCGAGGATCCCGACGATGGTCTCGACGCGCGTCTCGTCGAGGGGTACAGCGCTCATGCGGGCCCCTTCATCGAGACTTTCGCCGGCGGCCGCCATGGCCGCCCACCGGCTCTCACGGAGCATTTGCCCGGCATCAGCCATGTACTTGGCCACGGCCACCCAGTTGGATATGTCCGGCCAGTCGGCCCCACCGACGAGTGAGGCGGTCGCGGCGGTCCAGCGGGACGAGAAGCTGCCTCCGTATTCTTCCTGCCAGCTGCGCTGGCGCTTCTCGCCGTAGCGTAAGTCGTCCAAGAGACTGAAGTAGAAGTATTCGAGCTTTTCAACCGCTTGCTCATCGGTGAGGCCGGAGAAGTGCTCGGGCTTTCCGTAGACGGTGTATTCCAGCTCCCAGGCGCTGCTGGATCCTGGCGCGCCGCCGGGAGAAGAGGCCTCGGGTGGCCGCGCGAGCAGGCTCGGCTCGGGAGGCCCGCCGAGGCCGGGGAGACCTCGGGGGGCGAGGTTCGCCGGGTCGGCGGTACCCGTCCCCGCCTCGCTCTGACGCTGAAGCGGTACGGCACCCTCGAGAAGCTGGGCGACGGCACGGTTGCCTGCTCTTGTCTGAAGCGTCGTGAGCCACCCGTGCAGCGGCGAACCGCCACCCTGGTCGCTGCGGTCGCTGGACGGCCGCAGTCCGGGAGCGCGACCTCGGGTACGTGCTCGTACACTCACCGACTCCCTGCAGGGGCCGTCCGGCATTGGCGGCATCATAATCCTGGGGTCGGCCGACAGGTCGAGGACTGCCCGCAGGGGCGGCAGGGTCGGTGATCCTTTCCGACTTTTCATCGCCGCTCGACTCGGTCGGATAGACCCTGTTACGACCCGGCGACCAGCCTTTCGAGGTTCTCCAGACTGGCCTCGATCTCGGGCCGCCACCGCTCCCCCCTTGGATCGCCGTCTGCAGCCAATCTGGGGAGCGGCTGCAGTCGAAGAACTCGGTGACCCGCATGCGGCCGGCGTCCAACGGTTCGAGCTGCCATCCCCGCTTGGCTCACGTCGGTGCTCCGTCGCCGGAGGCTGCCTGTAACAAGCTGTCACCGAGCTCGGCCGTAGCACGCTGCAGTTCCGGCGAGCCGAGGACATGGTACGGAACTGGGAGCGTGGCCAGGCGCCGTGCGTACCACTCGGGTTCGTCGGTCGTTGCGAGCAGGTGCGTCCGACCGTCCTCGAGCGGCTCCAACCGGCCAAGGTTTCTTGGCAGCCATCGTGAGGCGTCTTCGAGCTTGGCGTCGACGAGAACGTCGACTGCGTGAGTCCAACCCTGCGAGAAGTGCTCTTCCAGCGTGCGCAAGGCGTCGAGTCCTGGCGGTGGCGTGAACGTGTCAAGTGACACTTCGATCGATACGATCCGGTCGATTCTCAGCGCCCGGAGAGCCTGGCGGGAACGAGACCAGCCGAGCAGGTACCAACGGCTGTGCCGGAGCACAACGGCCCACGGATCGAGGTCCATGGCCACGGGTTGCGGCCGGTCCACGCGGTAGAGGAGGCGCAGGCGCCGAGCCGACGTGCAGGCCTCGATGAGTTCGTTCGTCAGCTCAGGGTTCACCCGAGTGTCGTCGGCGGCACGAGGCGCCGAGACCTCGCGGAAGGCACGAACGGGACTCGCCACCCTCTCGGGCAGGATCCTCAGGATCTTGGCCAGCGCCCCTCCGACGAGCTCGGTCGGGTCGGCCGCATCCCGATGTCCCTCCAAGACGGCCATGACGAGGCCCATGGCTTCAGCAGCAGTGAACATCAACGGCGCCAACCGCAGACCGCGCCCCATCCGATAACCGCCGCCCGGTCCGCTCATTGACTCGATCGGCAGCTCGGCCTCGCGCAGGATCGCGATGTAGCGCCGAGCTGCCCGTTCGGTGACGCCAAGCCTCTCACCGAGCCTGCTGGCAGTGATGCCTGGGCTGTTCTGGATCACTTCGAGCGCGAGCAGTGCCCGAGACGTGGGGCTTACCTCGTACGACACAGCTCTCCATTCAGGAAGTAGATCGTCCGGGTTGCACCGTATCGTAGGTCCATGCACGGCGATGACATCGAAACGATCCCGAACGAACCACCGGCAGCTGGCAGCGAAGTCGAGACGCTCCTCGGCGCCCTCGAGCGACAGCGCGGCTACATCGTTTGGAAATGCGGGAACCTGGATTCGGCCGGGTTGCGCCAGACGCTCGCACCCTCGACCATGACCTTGGGAGGTTTGCTCAAGCATCTGGCTGTGGTCGAGGAGGACTACTTCTCGCGGAGGTTGCTCGGGCGGGAGTTCGGATCCCCTTGGGACAAGGTGGACTGGGATGCCGATCCGGATTGGGAGTGGCGCACTGCCGCCGACGACACGCCGGAGCAGCTCCACAAGCTTTGGCAGGACGCCGTCGCCAGATCTCGGTCAGCTGTGCTGGGCGTCCTCTCCAGGGGCGGGAGCTTGGATCAACCCTCGACGCAAACGTGGCCGGACGGCCGCGTTCCCAGCCTCCGCCGTCTGATTATTGACATGATCGAGGAGTACGCCCGTCACGTCGGCCACGCCGACCTCATCCGGGAGTCGATCGACGGGCTTGTCGGAGAGGATCCCATTTGAGTGCACCAGCTTCGAGAGATCCGGGACCACTGGATCGAGCGCCGGTTCGGCCAGAACAGCTGACCGTCGTCGCCGCGAACAAGGCCTCATGGGCTGACCTGCAGGCGATCTTCGGCACGGCGGATTATCCCGGCAGGTGCTACTGCCAGCGCTACAAGACCTACGAATGGCTTTGGACCTCCACAACGGAGCAACAACGCCGGGACGGCCTGCGAGAGCAGACGCGCTGCGACAACCCGCGAGCCCGTACCACCACGGGACTCGTTGCCTACCTGGCCAAGGAGCCAGTCGGCTGGGTAGCCGTCGAACCGCGTACTGCGTACCCGCATCTGCTGAAGAGCCGGACCGTCTGGAGCGGGCGCAAGGAGGACCGCACAGATGATGGCGTTTGGGCTGTCACCTGCTTCGTGGTTCGCAAGGGGTACCGCCGGCGTGGCATCACCTATGGGCTCGCGGCCGCCACGATCGATTTCGCTCGTCGAGGAGGTGCGAGGGCATTGGAGGCTTACCCGATGACAACTCCGCCCGGGTATGAGATCACCTGGGGCGAGAACCATGTGGGAAGTCGACAGGTCTTCGCCGAGGCGGGCTTCGTCCAGGTGCACCAACCCAGCCCCCGCCGTGTCGTGATGCGGCTCGAGTTCGCCGACTGAGGCGGAGGACTCTGTAGGCCCGCGGTGCCGTCGGTCGGTGCGAACGCCGAAGTGAGCGCCAAGGTGTGCCGAGGCTGCACCCGATCTATCGGTCCTCGGCGAAATCCTGGAGCGTCGATGCCCGGTCAATCTTCGGAAAGAGCAGCAAAATCGCGCTTGGCTTTCCGATACCAGCCCAATCCAGAGACCGGCTTCCTCCACCTGTCTCGCATCTCCTTCAACGCACCTGTGTGCGTGTCATCGCCTCCCGCGACCATTTCTCGTAGATGGACGTCTTGGGCTTTGATGACCTCATCAGCGGTACTGCCATGGAATGAGAAGTCACAGGGTCCACCCAGTTGCCTGCAGGTCATTGTCTTCATCGGTTCGCTTCCTTTCCGGGCATTCGGCCGTCAACTGCAGACGAGGTGACACGGAGAGCAGCGTTCGTCTCTGCGCCTCACGGTGCCGTCTGTGGACACGACTGCGATCGCCGGGCAGCCTGAAGCGACGGGTCACGTCGACCTCCGGTGCGTCTCGTCGGGCTTAAGGACGAACGGGGAGGACCGAAATCGACAGCCTGATCTCCTGGAGCAGGATCTCGCCGTGGCCGTCTCTTTGGGCCGGACCCGACAAGAGAGGACGACCTCCCTGCGACCCTGGCCCTGACCGAGGGGGCGAGGCGGCTCCGGCCCGCTCGGCTCACGGGGTCGTGCGCGGGATCACGGGACGCCTCGACAGGCGGACCGACATAGATTTCGGCGTCACCCTGTCGATTACGGGGCTCCCCGTTCGTCTCAAGGAACTAACTGAGGAGGAAGCGAATGAAGTACGTCATGCTGATCTACCAGGGCACAGCGCCGGTCCCCGGCTCCGATCAGTGGGAGGCACTCTCCGAGGAGGACCAGAGACAGATCCGCGCCGACTACGGAACGCTCCTCCAGACGCCCGGCGTGACCGCCGGCCTGCCCCTCGGGCTCCCCGAGAACGCCACGGCGGTCCGCGTGGACAGTGGCAAGACGCTGACCACCGACGGTCCCTTCGTTGGCATGAAGGAGGCCATCGGCGGCTGGTTCGTCCTCGAGGCCGACGACCTCGACGCAGCCATCGAGGTGGCCGCCCGCGTGCCGCAAGCACGGTTCGGGGGTGCCGTCGAGATCCGACCCTCGGAGGCCTTTTGGAGGTGACGCTCGATCAGGTTTTCCGGGAGGAGTGGGGCAGGGTCCTGGCCAGCTTGATCGGCTACCTGGGCAACTTTGACCTCGCCGAGGAGGCCGCTCAGGAGGCCTTCGCCATCGCTGCCGAGAAGTGGCCGCGCGACGGGATGCCGGCCAACCCGCGGGCCTGGCTGATGACGACGGCGCGAAACCGGGCGACCGACCGCATCCGCCGAAATCGTGTGCTCGCCGCCAAGTCTGGCCTCCTGGCCGAAGACCCTCCGGCTGTAGTGGTAGCCGATGCCTCGACGTTCCGCGACGAGCGGCTCGAGCTCATCTTCACCTGCTGCCATCCGGCGCTCGCCGTGGAGGCACAAGTGGCGTTGACCCTGCGCACCCTGGGCGGGCTCAGGACGGACGAGATCGCCCGGGCCTTTCTCGTGCCGGAACGGACGATGGCGCAGCGGTTGGTCCGCGCCAAGCGCAAGATCAAAGCGGCGCGGATCCCGTTCCGGGTGCCGCCGAGCCACCTGATCCGGGAACGCCTCGAGGCCGTCCTCGCCGTCGTCTACCTCATCTTCAACGAGGGCTACGGCGGCCGGGACGAGCTGGCGGCCGAGGCCCTGTGGCTGGGACGCGCCCTCGCCGAACTGCTGGCGGACGACCCCGAGGTCCACGGGCTGCTGGCGATGATGCTCCTCCACGACTCCCGTCGTGAGGCTCGGTTCGACGACGGCGAGCTCGTCCTGCTCGGCGACCAGGACCGCTCCCGGTGGAGCCCGGAGCAAATCGCCGCCGGCCGTGCCGAGCTCGATCGTGCCCTCGCCCTGGGTGGCCGCGGGCCGTACGTCCTCCAGGCGGCCATCGCCTCGTTGCATGCCGAGACACCCTGCGACTGGGAGGGGATCGCCGCGCTGTACAAGGAGCTCTCGGCCCTCACCGGTTCACCGGTGGTCGAGCTGAACCGCGCCATCGCCGTCGCCGAGACCGAGGGGCCCGAGGCTGCCCTCCGCATCGTCGAGCAACTCGGTCTGGACGACTTCCGCTACCTCCACTCGACAAGGGCCGAGCTCCTGCGCCGCCTCGGGCGGACCGAGGAGGCACGGGCTGCATATCGCCAGGCACGCTCGCTCACCGATGACGGCGCCGAACGACGCTTTCTCGAACGCCGGCTGACCGAGCTGGCCGCCAACTCCTCGGGCTAGGCGGCTCGCCCCCGGGCAGTCTGGCGCCACCCGACCTGTCGCCGCCTCTGAATACCCTTACTTGACACGAGTGAAACGAATCGTGAGCGAGCCCGTAAAGCGGCGGATGGTAGCAATGCGTGCCAGCCCATCCCCCGGGTGGAAGCCGTCGCAGCAGGAGGTGGTGAAATTGAGTTGGATCCTCCGGCTGACCGTCAAGGCCCGTCCGGCGCGCAGCGCACTCACCTCGGACATCGTGGCGGCGTCTGTCTGTGCGGAGTCATAGGCGACGCCTTCGTCGACGCCTACGTTGAGTGGCAACAAGACCAGCGGCCCCACCCCCACCAAACTGAGAGCGGCGCTGATCGCGGACTGACAGAGGACGGGCTTTATCTGGGGACCCCTGTCGGTGACGAGGAACGTGTTCTTGGTTGCGGTCGGACCCCAGGAAAGGCTCATCGTCACGGGCTTGCCCGTGTCGTTGCGGTCACAATCGTCCTGCTGAGTCGCCTTGTGATACGGAGCCCCCTTGCAGCAGACGATCGGCGTGTCATCGCCCGCGTACTTCGAGTTGATCGTCTCGGTCGTCTCACCGAAGCGACCGCGCACCGATGAGTCGTACAAGAGCTCTGCGCCGGCGCTCGGATAGCGCTCGTAGGTCACCTTCGGGAAGACAACGTCCAGGTGGACGACGCGGTCGCCCGAACCGACTTGGGCGTTGCACAGCCCGGTCGTGGTACCGAACAGTGGGTCGTAGTAGGTCCAGCTTTCGTTGACGACGAGCGTTACGCGGGCGCTCTAGAGATAGCTGGTGGCAGGCCCGTGCTCACGAGGCGGACTAGCCGAACCGGCGGTGACCACGACGGTGCCCGTGCTGGCCGTATGAGTCCCGTCGAAGTAGGGGTACTCGCCAGGCGTGGTGAAGCGGTGCTCATAGATCGCGCCAACCGCGAGGGCGGGCGAGGTGACGTCCCCCTTGAGGCTGTGCGGGCCGGTCCCGTTGTTCTTCCACTTGACAGTCGTACCGATCGCGACGACAACGACGGCAGGCGAGAAGCCGCTCTCGGTGATCGAGACGTTTGCCACCGTGGCGGCAGCCGCAGCCGAGGCTCCGTTCTCCAGCACGGCGCTGAAGAGCGGAGCGATGGTCACGCAGGCCAACATCAGCCACAGCCAGCGGACGACCGACCGCTTGGAGGGTCCCGTCCTTTGTGAGGGGGCGGCGTGGGCCCACCCTTGTGGCAACAGCGTGCTCGTCATCAGACCGCGACAACTGGGCAAGGATTCCTCCTCCAGATCGCGACCTTTCGTCTCCACCTTCACCGTACGGCAGGAGTCGGCCACTCGAATCCGGGACTTCCCTAGTCGCGCTGCCCACGACCGGAGAGCCGGCCGGCAACGCACGGCAACCGCGCTGAGGCGGGGCCAGCAAAGAGAACCGACACGAGTACGAGCCAGTTTGACTCGGGCTGCAGCCCAGCCGAAGCCGCTTATCGCTGGTGGAACACGGGCTCACGGTGCTCGACGAAGGCGGCAACAGCTTCGCGGTGATCCGCAGTCGTGCCCGTGTGGATGTGGTGGGCCGCCTCCATGTCGAGACACTCGCCCAGCTCGCCGTGGATGGCTCGGTTGAGGTTCTCCTTCATGTAGCGGTACGCGATCGTGGGCCCTGCTGCGAGCTTGCGCGCCCGCTCGAGCGCTTCTCGCTCGAGCGACTCGGGGGCAAACACGGCGTTCACGATGCCCAATTGCTCGGCCGTTTCAGCCGTGATGCGCTCGGAGAAGAAGTACAGCTCTCGAGCCTTCGCAGTACCGACCAACCTTGTGAGGAACCAGGTGCCGCCATAGTCGCCGGAGAAGCCCACGCGAGCGAACGCCGTCGTCAAGATGGCGCCGGCAGCCGCATAGCGGAGATCGCAGGCGAGGGCGAGCGAGAGGCCCGCACCGGCGGCGGGGCCGCCGATCACGGCGATCGTCGGCTTGGGCATGCTCCAGAGGCACCCCGCCGTCTCGCGCTGGCTGACCCGCTGGCGATGGACGGCGGCGTCATAGGAGACGGGTGTGCGGTGGCTCTCGTCCGAGGTGAGGATGCCGGCCGCCATGCTCTTCACATCCCCACCGGAGCAAAACGCATGCCCGGCGCCAGTCAGCACGACACAGCCCACGTCGTCGTCGATCTCGAACTGGCCGAGAAGCCGGGCGATGGCCGAGAGCATCGGCACGCTCAACGCGTTGCGCCGCTCCGGGCGGTTGAGCGTGAGAACTGCCACACCGTCCTCGATGCGGGCGAGGAGGTCGTCGGTGCCGGTGTCGAGCTCGGTCATCGGTCTCCCTTGGTCGAATTGGCGGACTCGTGTTCAGGCTCCACCGAGAAACGCACGCCACCCATCTCGGCTCTCACCCGCTCCGGTAGGCCCGCCACCGGACCGAGCGCCAGCCCACAGCCGACGATGCCTTCACTGCGGCGGTCGGCAGCTGCCACGAACGTGACGACCTGCTTGGCGTCGGGGAGCACGACCTCGGTGCCTTCGAGCCGGACGGCAGGACCGAGCACGGCTGCCCAGGTGGCTGCGGCAGAGGCAGGAGCCGCCACCGCAACCTCGAGCGAGCTGATGCCCCCGGGCCGTTCGGCGCCTACCGAAGGGCCCCGCCAAGCCGGTCCTGCCCAGTGCCACGACTCGGGCGGAGCGGCCCAGTCGAGGGACACGATCGCTCCGGGGACATCACGCGGGTCGAGGTGGGTCCCGGAGACGTCGTCGTGATCACCTTGCCAGACGATCCGGATCCCGAGCGCTTCGGCGCGCCGCCTCGGTGACTCCCGGTCGGCGAACTGGAAGATAGCCATGTAGCCGCCGTCGGATCCTTTGCGTTCGAGGTACCGGTGGCCGGCCGAGTCATCGGTGAGCGGTGTGAGCACCTCAATGAAGCAGTCGCCGGCGGCGAGAACGCGATTCTCGAGCCCGAAGTAGCCGACTCCCTCGTCCTTGAACCCGGGACTGAGCCCGAGCTCCGCCTCGAGGCGGCCGGTGACGGCCGGCAGATCCCGGGTGATCAGCGCCACCTGGCGGAGCCGGACGGGTGCGCCCACCGGGGGAACGCTAACGCGAGCCGTCGGCCGGCGTGGCGAGGCTGGCCGGAAGCGCCCGGGATAGCGTGTCGAGCATGTTCTCGTCGGCACTCGTGAATCTCTACACCGGCGATATCGGGGCCGCCCTCCGCTTCTACCGGGACCTCCTCGGCTTCGAGGAGACGTTCCGCACCCCAAAGGAGGGGACTCCCGAGCACGTGGAGCTCACGATGAACGGTTTCGCTCTCGGGCTCGGCACGGTGGAGGCGGCGAAGAGGGTACACGGAGTCGACGCTGCCCCAGGCAGCCCCGCCATCGCCTTGGTCGTGTGGACCGACGATGCCGACGAGGCTTTCGCGCAGCTGGTCTCCGCCGGCGCTCCCGTCGTGCAACCACCGCACAACACGGGCAACGACAATCGCAATGCGCTGCTGCGTGACCCTGATGGAAACCTCGTCGAGGTCGTCTCCAAGGTGACCTGATCGCTCGGCCGGGCTCAGTCTCAGGTCGAAGCGGCCCTCGACGCCACCGAGCTCGGTGGCCTCTTCGAGGATCTCCATGCGGATGACCTTAGGGCCGCTCGGAGCTTGCTAGCCTCCGCCATGGCCGCTTCCGAGCGGGACGTCATTATCGAGGATCGCACCGTGCGCGTCCGTGAGGCGGGAGACCCGAGCGGTTTCCCTGTGTTGTATTTCCACGGCACACCGGGCTCGCGCCTCGACGTGGCGTTCGGGGATGAGATCGCCGCCACCGAGGGCGTCAAGCTGTTGTCGTTCGACCGTCCCGGCTACGGAGGCTCGTCGTTGTGTCCCTTCGGCCTTCTCAGCCTGGGGCGCGCTGCCTTGAGCATCACCGAGCAGCTGGGTGTCGACCGGTTCGCGGCCCTTGGGCTGTCGGGCGGCGGCCCGTTTGCCCTCGCCGCGGCGGCCGCCGGTGGCCGGCGAGTGACAAGAGTCGGGGTGGCTTCCGGGGCGGGCCCGTTCCAGGAGGTGCCGGGGGCGCTCGAGCAGCTCTCCGCCATCGACACCCGAGCCGTCGGATTGCTCCCCGACAACCCGGCCGAGGCAGCGGCAACGTTCGCTTCGGGGTTTGTGTCATTCGAGGTGATGAGCCAAGGCGATGACACCGTTCGAGCGGTGTTCGAGCCGTCCCTCAGTGAGCGTGACCGGGTCCTGTTCGCCGATCCCGTCATCGGGACGAAGCTGATCGCCTCGATACGCGAAGGGTTGCGACAAGGTACCGAAGGGGCCGGCTGGGACAACGTGGCGTGGGTCGGGCGCTGGGAGATCGACGTGGCGGCCATCGAGACGCCCGTCCTGCTGTGGTACGGGGACGAGGACCTCATGGCTCCGCCCGCTCACGGCCACTGGCTTGCCGAGCACCTTCCCCGCTCTCAACTCGTCGTTCGCAAAGGTGAAGGCCACCTTGGTCTCTTCGACCACTTCGGTGAGGTCCTCCAGGCGCTCGTAGCCCCGTAGCGGGGCTACTTGGCGCACAGATCCCACTTCGCCATCGAGCGATCACGCCCCCGCCCTGTGTGCCGTAGAGTGCGCCGTCGATGCGTGACGCGGCTGGCGAGCGACGAGAGGATCCGCCCGACGAGGTCGCCAGCATCGAGAACCTCCTCGACGAGGTCCGAGCGGCAGAGCGCAGGGGGGAGCTACTGGAGGCGTTCGACCTTGCCAAGCGCGGCCTCGACGAGTTCCCCGGCAACGTCGAGCTCGCCAACCGGGCGGTGCTGGCGCTGGCTCGAGCCGGCTCGACCTCCGAAGCTGCTCGCCGTTTCGACGAGTACGGCCTCGGGGCAGTCGGCGGGGAGGAGTCGGCCGCCCTCGGAGCGCGCATCAAGAAAGACGAGGCGCTGGCGGCAGCGGGCGAGCAACGACGGCGTCTCGCCGCCCGGGCCGCCGCGTCATATCGAGCGATTGGAGGTTCCCACGGGAGCTTCTATCCGGCCATCAACGCCGCGACGTTGAGCCTGGTCGCCGGTGAGCCCGAAGAATGCCGCGCGTTGGCAGCCGAGGCACTCGCCTTGGCCGTCGCCTCCGAGCCGCAGTCGTACTACTCGGTCGCCACACAGGCCGAGGCTCACCTGCTGCTGGGAGCGGTGGAAGCGGCGCGCGACGCACTCGCGCGGACCGCCTCGTTGCACGGCGGCGACTTCGGCGCTGTCTCGACGACACGACGACAGCTCCGCATGATCTGCGCCATCACGGGAGCGAGCCCGGACCTGCTCGCCACCTTGTCAGGGCCTGCTGTGGTCCACTTCTGCGGTCATCGGGCGAGCGCACCGAGCGAGGACGGCGCCTACCTCCCCTCGTTCGAACCGGCCGTGGCGTCTCGGATGGCAACCGAAGTAGCGATGGTGGCGCCAGGTTACGCCTACGGATCTCTAGCCGCCGGAGGTGACATCTTGTGGGCCGAGGCTCTGCTTGCCCACGGGTGCGAGCTCCACGTTGTCCTCCCGTTCACCGCTGAGGAGTTTGTGAGGATCTCCGTTGCGCCGGCGGGAGACGCGTGGGTGCCCCGCTTTCGACGATGCCTCGAAGCCGCCACGAGGGTGAGCTACGCCGGTACGGATGCCGACGTCACTGATGACGTGCCCTTTCGCTACTGCGGCGAGATGGCGATGGGACTTGCCCTGCTGCGGGCTCGGTACCTCGATGCAGAGGCGTTCCAACTCGCTCTCTGGGATGGCCGTCCTGCTCGCGGTGAAGCGGGCACTGGAAGTGACGTTCGCACATGGCAGCTGCAGCGACGGCGGCTCATCGTCGTTTATCCGACCGGACGGACCGCGGGTGCCGGTGGTGTCGAGCCTCCTGTCGGTGTCCGAGAGCGCTCGGACGGCCCGCAACAGTCGACCACGGCAGGCCAGCGCTTGCTGCGGGCGATGCTGTTCGCCGACGTTCGAGGCTTCTCCGTTCTCGAGGACCGACAGCTCGTCACCTTCGTCAACAGCGTGCTCGCCGCCTTCGCCGAGGTGCTGGCGAGCTACGGGCCCGAAGTCGAGTACCGCAACACATGGGGCGACGCCCTCTTCGCTGTGTTGACCGATGTCGGCGCCGCTGCCGCGTGCGCCCTCGACCTGCACGACGCCATCGCGAATCTCGATCTTGAGAAGCTGGGTCTACCGAGTCACCTCGCGTTGCGGTTGAGCGGGCACGTCGGACCGGTCATCCCGGTCGTCGATCCCGTCATCGCCCGCACCAGCTTCATGGGCACACACGTCAGCCGTACGGCCCGCATCGAGCCGGTCACCCCGCCCGGCGCCGTCTATGTGACCGAGGCCTTCGCCGCAGCCCTCGAGCTGCAGGGCGCCGTCGGATTCTCATGCGACTACGTCGGGCACATGCCGGCGGCCAAGGACTACGGGCGGCTTCGCATGTACCGACTCCGGCGGTATGTGTCAGGTGCCGAGCGTCCTTGAAGTCTCCCGGGGCCTCTCGACAGTCGAGCTCGCTCCGGCGGCCGGTTGGTCCATCGGCCGACCCTCGACCCTTGCGTTCAGACGCGTGCGATGTCCTCCCTCGCGAGGTCGAGCAGCAAGCTGGGATCTCCGCACGCCGGGCGCCGCCGGCTCGGACGCCTCCGTCGTGCCCTCCAGCCAGCTCTCAGCCGAACGAAGCTCACTTCCGCGCAGGAGAAGACTGCGGTCGCGGTTCCCCTTGTCCCACTCGATCGCCTTCGTGAGCCAGCGGGAGACGGGTCCTCTCGACCGCGCTCGCCGGCCGCGCTGGCTCCTCTCGAAACCCTCGACAGATCATCGCTCCAAGAAGGAACGTCAGGCCCGCCTACACTCGCGCAACCGCGTTGGCGTTTCGAGCCGTCACTCCGCGTCGAAACCCACCTGAGCATGAATGTGAGGACGGGACATGGACGACGAGACGACGCCACGGTCGCCAATTGGCAAGGACGAGGCGACGGCGACGAGGGCCTACTCGCGGCGAAGCATGATCGCCGGCGCTGTCGCCGCCGGGGCCGGCATCGTCGCCACCGGGATGATCATGGGTTCCGAGCCCGCCTTGGCCACACAGGGCTCCGCCGTCCTGCTTGGCCAAGACAACACCGACGCGACGTCCCGGACGGGTCTTTTCACGACCGACAACACCTGGGTCGCCCAGCTAGCCGACCCAACTGAGGGGTATGGAGTCGGAGGCCAGGACAACAGCGGCACCAGCACCGGAATCGGCGTGTCCGGTATCTCTTCTAGCGGCACCGGCGTGTACGGGACGTCCGGCGGCAACGGCCAGCATGGCGTCTCGGGCTACAACACCAACACCGGAGGCGGAATCGGCGTCTTCGGATCGACGATCTCCGGAGCCGGCGTCTCCGGCGAGACCGCTGGCGACGGGTCGCCAGGCGTCGGCGGCGTCGACAACAGCACGGGGGGCGGGTTCGGTGTTCAAGGCTCCTCGAACACGGGCATCGGTGTTCAGGGCATCACCACGGCCGATGGGCAGGCCGCGGTATCGGCGATGGACCTGAGCGAGTTTGGTGGGATCGGCCTCTCGGCTGCCTCGTCCGCCGGGACCGGCGTGCTCGGCACGACGGCTGGAGATGGACAGAACGGCGTTGCCGGCGAGGACACCAGCGCCGGTGGAGGCGTCGGCTTGCACGGAAGCTCCACGAACGGCACGGGAGTCCACGGCCTCACGACCGGGAACGGACAAAGCGGAGTGGCCGGTACGGACACGAGCCCTCATGGTGGACATGGCCTGTACGGCACCTCCACGCACGGCACCGGCGTGCACGGCCTCACGACGGCGAACGGACAAAGTGGAGTGGCCGGAGTCGACACGAGCGCCGATGGTGGGCACGGCGCTTATGGCAATTCCACCAAGGGAATCGGCGTCTACGCGGAATCGGCCAAGGGCACGGCGCTCAAGGTGAACGGCCCGGTCAAATTCTCGACGAGCGGAACGACCGAGGTGCCGGCAGGCGACAGCAGGGTCACGGTGACGCTGGCGGGCGTGACGACTGCCAGCTTGATACTGGCGACACCGCAGGCCGACGTCGCCGGCATCTACGTCCGTTCGGCCGTGCCGGGCTCTGGATCCTTCACAATCAACCTGTCGAAGAAAGTCACGGCCGCGCTCGCCGTCGCCTGGTTCGTCATCGGGTGAGGCGGCCCCGTTTCACTCTCGTCGCCTCGGTGAAGCCGTCGGCGGGTTGCCGATTCTGACCAGATCGAATGGTTCAGGGCCGGCAGCGCCCTCAACATCACCCGGCTTCGCCACGCCGGCGGGGCCTAGGACCCTGTTGGACAAAGCCCTTTCGGGCCGAGCGAGGTCGGCGTAGCCTCGTCCCGGGTCCTCGGGGGTAAGCCCGCACCGAAGAGCCGGGGTTGAGGGTGAGAACCGGCCGCGCTGG